>Ga0315312_1003297_pt1 | contig 10479 bp, 9 predicted proteins | sample TDP7_MG_FD_203629 | JGI IMG/M metagenome (GOLD analysis project Ga0315312, IMG submission 203629) | Freshwater sediment microbial communities from Lake Towuti, South Sulawesi, Indonesia - TDP7 | ecosystem: Environmental > Aquatic > Freshwater > Lake > Sediment | place: Indonesia: South Sulawesi... | reverse complement strand
TTGGCGAAAATAAATGGGGCCATTTTGGGGTTCCATCGGCTGATGCCGTGCCCCAAATGTGCCCCTGCGTTAATCAATTCACGAGCTAACTGTTTAGCCACAAAAGCCTCCAAACAATTTACAATTTCCCTTACCTGTAACGCAAATTGCAAAATTAAAAGAAATTAACGCAATTCGCCTAATGTGTCAAGAATTTTTGCCAAATATGTAATATTGTTTTGACTGTTCAGGTCGCCGTTTTGTACTTTGTTAGCCAATCCAAGTTTTTTCGTAAATTATTCTTGACAACCATTTACGAAAGCTTATATTGTATTTTATCGGAAGTGGTTTCGTCTGAGGGAGGATGTGATAGAAGATGCACCCTATTAGCCCAGCCCTATCACACATTACCGCGCTATGGCGGCGTATATAGTGTGCGCCGTGAAATATTAACTATTTTCGAAAGGGTAGAAAAATGGAAACGAAACAGGCAAAAGTGGTAGCCAGTGTGCTTGCTCTGGTTGTATTGCAGGTGTTTTCGCTAAGTAGTCTCGCTCAAGATGAGCCGCGAAAACCTATCTCGGACCCATGCACGATAAGTTCGTCAGGCTCATACTATCTTACCAGAAATATCACAACAACGTCAGGCAGTCAAAATGCGATAACGGTCAATGCAGACAACGTGACGATAGATTTGATGGGCTATAGCCTGATTGGAACTGGTTCAGGCACGGGATGCGGAATTTTTATGAACGCCCGTAAAAATGTTGAAATCCGCAACGGAACAGTACGAAACTTCGGAGGGGATGGAATCCGTGAAGCCAAATCTCCCACCGAAGCAGATCCAAGCTTCGGCAGTGCTCACCGCGTGATTGGTGTCCGAGCGCACTCCAATAAAGGTGACGGCATCGCACTTAATGGCATAGGTCACCTGGTGAAGGACTGCACATCTGAGTTTAATGCGGGTGATGGAATTTTTACAGATGCTGGCAGCATTGTAAGCGGTAATGTAACTTTTCTCAATGCTGCTCATGGTATAAACCTTGGTGGTGGTTGTTTTGTATCCGGCAATACATCTGCAGCCAACCAGATTAATGGCATTTGGACCGCGTTTGGCTGCGCTGTGATGAACAATAACCTCTATAATAACGGATGCGGAATATACGTTTCTGGAAATGGCAGTTACGTAAAATTGAATACACTCCGATCGAATGTGTTTTATAATATCTATGTGAGAGATGCCGACAATGCAATAGAAGAGAATTTGGTAACTAATTCTGAGTACGGTATTTATTTTAGGGTCAGTGGTAGTTTCTACGCCAATAATCGTGCCTCTGGAAATACGACGGATTATGGCGGACCTGGTAAGCCTGCCTCTGGCAGTCCAGCCGACGGCGGCGGAAATGTCTCGTTCTAAATCAAAGGGGTCAATGTCATGTCCGACCAAATCAGCATTGGCCCCATTTCTTCTTAATACCAAACTGTGATAATAATATTAGGTTCGGTCTTTTTGCCCTGAACCTCGCCTGTAGTGGTGTTGGTTAATCTTATGTGGACACCTGGGTTTTCGTGCAGCCACTTTTGGATCTGCTCATCCAGAAACTCCATAGCGCCGGGGTGCAGCTTTGTAAAGAAGGTCTTTACGCCCGTGATTCGGCCCGCGGTCAAGTCGGGTGTGGAAACCCTTTTTTCAGTCGGTTTTACAGCAACCGGCTTGGCTACTGCCGCGCCTTCTTGTCGCAAGACAGGAGCGGGGGCTTTACCGCCGCCTCCCAAACTCAAGGGCGAGTGCGAAACCTTCATTTGACTGGTATCATCATCAAAAGGAATCGGCTTATCAGAATCGTTGTCTAAAGGGATGGGTTTATCGAGGTCTTCGTTTCCGGAAAGTTTATTGCTATCAAAATTATCCATATACTATCTCCCTCTTGGTTATGGTATTTTGTAAGTTACGAACCCCTGCCTTCGCAGGGGCCATGAGCAATTTCGTGTATTTTTAAGCCCTATTCAGCCTCATCAGCTTTGCGTTGTTGTTCTTCCTGGCGAGCTTTGGAGCCGAAGGGGTTTGTAATTTTTTCATATAGCCCTTCGGGGACAGGCGGTTCGTGTTTTCTTTTGACCTCCTCGACCATTTTTTGTTTTGGGATACCGCCGGTGGAGATGGTGGGAGTCAATATGAATATGGTCTCTATGACTCGCTCTTCAAAATCTCTGCCGGAAAATAGAATACCCACCACGGGCAAATCTTTAAGGAATGGAATGCCTCTTATGACGTCGCGCTTCTCGTTCTTTCTTATACCTCCGATTACCAGACTCTCACCCCGTCTGATGCGGTTTTCGGCGTTATCGATCTCTTTTTTGCTTACGATGGGTAACTGCTTGACGCCCTCAGGCGTTAACTTTGACCCGAGAAGTATGCTCGTTTCCAGACCGATAGTCTCGTCCGCGAAGACACGGGGCGTAATTTCGAGAGAATCAACTACATCCACATATTCTGTTTCTTCATGGATCACGGTGGTCCCACCGGTACCGGGCACAATCTTGGTTATCTTTTGCAGAGGAACCCTCTCACTTTTGAGCACGGTTGCTTTTTTGCCGTTGACCACTTCAAGCGTGGGGTTCATCAAAATCTTTAGATAACCCTGTGACTCCAGCAGGTCCACCAAAGCCAAATACTTCTCGTTCGCATATCCAACCGTAAGACCCATTCTGGCTCGAGCTACATCCCGCAGTACCGCTCCGGGAAATGCAGGAAACCTAATTGCTTCCCTCAGCCCTGTTGCGGTTTCGGCAGGATACACGAACTCTAAACCTGAAGGAGCCGCAAAAATATCCTCGCCAAATAACTCGTTAATCATTATAGTGGTTGAGTGGTCAAGTGTCTTATCCGCATAAACCTCGGAAACAAGGCAGTCAATCTTGACCTGAATCGGTGGGACATCCACCTGCTGCAAGAGTTCAAGTACCGCTTCCACGTCCTGTCTGGCTGGGCATCTTACTATCAACTGGTTGGTAGCGGGATTGCTGCTGACGGTGTAGTCGGGGACCGAAGTTACTTGGTCTTTTTTGGGGTCCTTAAAAACCTTTGTCGCAAACTGGGCGTGGACAATTTCTCTTAGCTCGTTAGAGGTATGGTATTTGCAAAAATAAAATAGCTTAAACTCTGGGGTGCCGCCGATTATTTGCTCGACGATTTTGGGTGGCTGTTTGTAGAATTCTGGCATGGGAATATTTGGCTCGGGTGTAATCTCAATTTTGCCCAAATCATCAAGGATTGCCTGGGCTTGCTGGCCGGTGGGCTTTTCAGCGAACGAATCTGCGCAGCCTCCAACCGACAAAATAGCCACTATGGCCAAAATTCCGACAAGGATTTGCCCGCAGCTAACTTTCTGGTTGCTGTCGCCCATCATTACACCATCGGTACAGTTCTGCGTATGGTAGCCAAGGCGGCTCTACACTTAGGTGCTTTTCAACAATCTAACAAATAAAACCAGCAGAAGCAAATATTATATTGGCAATTTCTTTATCGTCAAGCATATTTTAATAAATTAAAGGAAAATACCTATTTTAATTTTACCCAAATTAAAAGGTTAGTGCAAACAACATTTTTTGCTATTTTATCGGATTATGGCAAAAAAACAGCAAAAAAATGTTACTGTCGGCTTCATATCATTAGGCTGTCCTAAAAATACGGTGGATAGCGAAAAAATGTTAGCCGAGATCGTCCAGGCGGGCTTTTTGATAACCGCCGAGCCTGAAAATGCTGACGTTGTGGTTATCAATACCTGTGGTTTTATTGAGCCAGCCAAAGTCGAAGCGCTCGAAGCTATACGACACGCGGTGGACTGCAAACTCAGCCCACCACAGCGGGTTAAAAAAGTAATTGTCGCAGGCTGTCTATCGCAAAGGCTGGGCCGACAACTTTTCAGCCAGGTCAACGGTATCGATGCCATAGTTGGGCTTGGCCAGCGAGATAATATAGCTGGAATAATCGAAAAAACCATTTCCGCCAGGCAGCCAGCCGCTTATCTGGGACACTGGCCCAGACAATGCAGCGATGATAGAGGTAGGTTACTTATTACCGCACGTCACTGGGCGTACCTGCGAATCAGCGAGGGCTGTAATCACCGATGCTGTTTTTGCACCATACCGGCAATCAAAGGCCCATTTAGAAGCAAAGCCCAAGAATTAGTCCTCGCTGAAGCCGCTGAATTGGTCTCGGCAGGTGTGGTCGAACTAAACATTATCGCGCAGGATACAACGTACTACGGCCGGGATTTGAAAATAAAAAATGGCTTAGCTAACCTTCTAACAGAACTTGAAAAGATTGGAGACCTAACGTGGATTCGATTGATGTATCTCTGGCCGGCAGGTATCGATGAGAAGCTAATCGAAACCATCGCAAAAAGCAAAAAAGTCGTCCACTATCTCGATGTCCCCATCCAGCACGTAAACAACAAAATCCTAAAGGCTATGCGTCGGCCTGATACCAAAGACCACCTGCAAAAACTGATTGAGAAATTGCGCTGGAGCTTACCTGATATCATCTTGCGAACAACCTTGATAGTTGGTTTTCCCGGAGAGACCGAACAGCAATTCGCCGAGCTTCTGGATTTTGTCAGATGGGCCGAATTTGATGCTTTGGGCTGCTTTCAATTCTATCCCGAAGCAGGCACACCCGCAGCCGATATGCCTGGGCAGATACCTGACGATGTAAAACAGCAGCGCGTAAGTGAGCTGATGCTGACCCAGCAGAAAATTGCTTTTGCCAAAAACAAAAATAGAATCGGCAGCGAACTTTTCTGCCTGGTTGATTCTGTAGACGGCAGCACCGCACAGGGACGCTTTTACGGCCAAGCACCCGATATCGACAGCATCTGCATCATAGAAAACTGCTCAGCAAATCCGGGGCAGTTTATCAATACGCGGGTTGTTGGTACAAAAGATTATGATTTGATGGTGCGTCAAATTTAGGGTTGAAAAGTATCTCTAAAGAATTAAACTTTCTACCATGATCAAACTCATTCCAAACATTTTGACTTTTGCCCGGCTTGCCTTGACTATCGTTTTTTTGATAATGCTTCTTTACTCGACCTTCGCTGCAACTGCAAACAAGCCGTTCTTTCTGGATATCACTTTTGTTGTATTTGTCGCTGCGGGCCTGACCGATATTATTGATGGCCCTGTCGCAAGAAAGTTAAACGTGACCAGCAAGTTCGGACGAATGATAGACCCGTTGGCTGACAAAATCCTGGTCTGCGGCACTTTCATTTGCTTTGCCGTAATTGGTGAGCCACAGCTTTTCGGCTTCAGCCGAGGTGCACTGGCGGCAATTCAATGGTCAGTAGTAAGCATTCTAATATCAAGAGAAGCATACGTGACGGTATTGCGCCACATTGCGGAAGCTCGTGGCATTAACTTCGCCGCCACCATCTCCGGCAAAATTAAAATGTTCATGCAGTCCTTTGCCATCGGGACGGTGCTTATCAAAATGGCTCACGTCCAGACCGCTGCCTGGGGACATTGGTTCACCACCGTGACGTTTGCCGTCATGCTGACGGTTACAGTTATCTCAGGCGCCAGGGCCACCCAGCGACTTAGCGCAAAATCCCCTGTAAAACGCGAAACGTAACCCTGTTAAATGTTTAGCCGTCGCCGCTCCGGCGACGGTTTGTTCGACTCTAAGTGTTTGAGTGTGAGTTGACAAATTCGTCGGTAACTTCCACAGGGTCCAAACTTATTTTGTCAAATATTTCTTTCTCCAATTTGAAGATTTGCGCATCTACTTTGGCCATCTTGGTCCTACAGTGGGCAGTTGTGCCTTGCTTATGTCTATGCCTTTTGTGAGCCTCATCCAACCTATCTTTTAGCGGCACAATGCGATCGTGCATAACCCGTTTATCAGCGTAATAAAACAGTTTTTCTTCCCAGGTGCTCGGCTTTTCTTTATCGTCCAGTATGGCGGTGTATCTGTGTTTTCTTATGGTCAAGGCAAGTGCAGGGTTCTTTGCTTTGAGAAGCTCACAAGCAGCTTCTTCGTGACATATCCCGTTATATCTTGCCTTTAGAAGTCTCCATGTTGCTTTGTCCCGTTCGGTAACAGGCTTTTCAAACTGGCGGTACTCTGATTCTTCCATGTCGCAAACCCTGAGAATATCGTGCAAGAGGCTGGCTCTATCCACCAGCTCGACGTTTACTGCAACAGCATTGTCTTTCAGTCTGTGCGCCAAAAATACTGCTAACTTAGCCACAGCCAAACAATGCTTTACCATATGTGGTGGAACCCGGCATCGCCGTATTATCTCAAAGCACTCTTTACGCGTTGGAAGAGCGTATCTTTTCATTTATCAATTCTGCAACTTTCTTGCCGGATTTTAGCATTCCGCCGAAAATCGGCCCCATCCTCGGCAGGTTAAAGGTATCGCAAACAGACATACCCGCAACATAAAGGCCCGGGAAAACCTCGCCTGTCTTTTCCACAACGCCAGCTTCGGACTTTTCCACGTTCATAAAATACTCTTGCAATTCTTTTGGAAAAAGCTCCGGCTTTCGCCTTTTTAGCATACTAACCAGCTCAGCCGGATGACCTGTCGCATCAATCACATATTTGGCGCAAATACAAAATGGATCTACGTGCAATTTCAGCGAGCGTGCACTAGAACTATTAACTACAACGCCTTTAACAGTTTCATTCTTTAGAACAATATCTTCAGCCTCGATAAGATTGAAAATTTCTGCTCCTGCTTTTTTGGCTTTGTAACCCAGAGCCGTAGCAAATTCTATTGCATCTGCGGCATACAATCGTCTCTCGTCGCTCGTCGCTCGTGCCTCGGTGGTGGTGACACCTATTTCATCTAAAATGTCTTTGTCTTCAAAGGTAACAACGTTAAAGCCTGCAGCCCCACCCCAGATTCCGCCGCCTATGGATAGCTTTTTTTCAATCACGGTGGTCTTAATCTTTGCTTTCGCCAGATAATAGCTGGCTGCCAGACCGGCAGGTCCTGCACCGACTATAACCACATCATTTTCAAGATGCTCGGTCAGCCTCTTAGCGTATTGCTCGATAATTACGCGGGAAATATTAGTCTCGATCATTTTTGTTTCCTTTCCTTGTTATGTATTGAAACCATACCATTCCTTCGACCCAGCTCAGGACGGGTAAAACAAAAAGCACTCCCGTCGAAGGAGTGCTCTAAATTCATCTATATAACCTTCCTTCGCGGGCATTATCCCGAGCAGGTTCATAGGGTCGTCCGACAGTGGCGGACCTCTCAGCTGTAGCCAAACCTGCGTTTGGTCTTTAGCTCCCCTGGCTTATCAAATTTTACACAACAATTATAATAGTGTTCGTCAGACGCAACAATAGTTTTTTGCCTTATTTCGAGATTTTTAAGGCGTCACCGCACGGTTGTAAATGCGGACGTCATCAATCAGGCCGGACCAAAAACTGCCAGACTCAAGGCCTTTTCCTGAGCCGATATACAGCCCTCCTGTTGAGCCTTCTAAACCTGTCTGCGTGTCTTTGGCTACCTCTACGCCGTCCACATAGAGCTTTCGATTAGAACCATCCCAGACAAAGCCGATACGATGCCAGACGCCATCGACGATCAGCGTCTGTGATAACAATGGAGGTTCGGCAGCCCGTCCACGCATATATCTAAGCTCCGTCATAAGCATTCCATTTGCGGCATCCAACATCAGCCAATTCATACCATCAGCCTGAGAAAGAACCGCTTGGCCTGGAGCGCCACCTTTTACCCACGCAAAGACGCTAAATGCTCCTTGTGCCGGACTCAACACAAAAGGCGTACCAACATAATCATCAACCCCATCTAACTGCAGCGCGCCATTTACCTTACCAGCGGTAGGCTGCCAAACCGGGCCACCAATTAGGCTGCCATGGAAATCACGAGCGCTGTCGTTTGCTATATCGCCTTCCGTCTCATCCAGCTTCCAGCGGGCCACAAGCGTAGGATCATATACCTCCCATTCCTGTCCCCAGTAGCTCATCAGGACCTCCAAGTCCGCCTTGTCCACCACACCGTCACCCCAGGGCATAGGCCCAATGTCACAGAGCGTGTTGTTCGTACCCCAGTTCTCGATGAGCATCACGAGATCCACGAGGTCCACCTTGCCGTCACCGCTGAAATCGACATTTGGCATAACCGAGGCCTGCCAGTTGGTCCAAACACCGCCAGAGCTCCTGGCGAAGTACAGCGTGGAACCATCCGGTGAGAGGCGTGGCAGAATCTCGTCCGCGGGACTGTTCACGCGAGGGCCGAGATTGACTGGGGCTTCCCAGGGGCTTAAGAGCGTCGCGCGCCGCGTCATCCACATATCAGATTTCCCGTATCCGCCGGGGCGAGGTACTGCTCCCACGGGTTGATCGGAGAACAAGAGCAACAATCCATCCGGAGAGAGGGAGAAATAGTTCTCGGCATAGGGACTATTCACTACAGGCCCGAGATTTGTGGCTTGGCCCCAAGGGGCGTCCGTTGTCGCGCGTCTTGCCACGTAGATATCAAAGTTCCCGTATCCCCCGGACCGGTTGGACCTAAAGTAGAATTCGAGCCCGTCCGGCGAGATCCAAGGGCAACCCTCTTGGGCGGAACTATTCACTGCCGGGCCGAGTCTAACCGCCTGTCCCCAACGATCGTTCTTGGTCGCGCGGGTCGTCATGTAGATGTCGTAGCCCCCGGACCCACCCGGTCTGTTGGACGTGAAGTAGAGCGTGAGCCCATCGCGCGAAATGGTCGATTCCTGGTCACCGTTGGAGGTGTTTACTGCGGGCCCAAGGTTCTCCGCCAGCCCCCAAGCTGCAGTGGTCGAGCCACGCTTGAGCACCCACAGGTCAACGTTGCCCTGGCCCCCGGACCGGTACGACGTGAAGTAGATCTCTAATCCGTCGAAGGAAAGACAATCGATGCTCTCATTCATAGGGTCGATTTCTGGGATGACCGACTTCAGGTTCACCGGCTCACCGAACGTGAAATCCGCCCGCGCCAGCGGCGCGTCCAGACCCGACAAAAGAGATAATCCAAGCAGTGACATCGACAAAATTGGCATTTGAAACGACTTCATGTGACACCTTCCTTTCTGCCCCCCCCCAAGACATAAAAAAATCGGCAGAGAAAACACGATTTTCTCTGCCGGGTCAAACCGAGTAATATGCGGTGCGTGCGCATCAGCCTTTGCGACGCCACCCTTTGTATGTAAAGTTCTACCCACGGTTTTTCCTCCTCAAAGCTACCATAGTTTACATCTGAATGAGGAAAAACGTCAAGGAAATTACAAGATTTTCTGTCGTTCTATCGAGTGAATTTCGCATTTTGATTGACAGAATTGGTAAGGCATCCTAATATACTAATGGAACCCATATTGAAGGAAGGATTACGCAACTTATGATAAACAAAGGATTTACCCCGTTAGAGAACAAGAGGAAAAAGTCTCTAACGGGATTTACGCATCTTCATCTGCACAGCCAATATTCATTGCTCGACGGTGCAATAGTTTTTGATGAGCTGCTGAAACGCTGCAAGGACAAGTGGCAAATTACCTCTTTTGCAATATTCAATGTGATATACACAAGAGGCCGTCTGCTTAATAAATGCTTACATCAAGCATCTCCGCTTCCGTGGGGACAGCCCCCACGTACGCGGGGGGAAGGCAGGGGTTTAACTGATTTTAGTAAATATTCAATTGCCTGGGGAATATCCCGAGCACGTACGATATCAGACTGCTCAGCTAACCTGTTGATTCTACCGTTACCGCCGCCTGTAAGAAGGCTATAGCATTCGGTTAGCTCGCCTTTTTCCCTTCGCAATAGTGCCACCAAGCCGATGTCCGCGATGGCACTTTGAGCACAATTATTCGGACAGCCGGATATATTTATTCGCACCTCTGAACCGCACCGGTTGTGAAGCACCTCTCTTATCCTATCAGCAGTAGCCCAACAATTAGCCAGGCCCTTAGGGCAGGTCACCGAGCCGGGACAAGCGATGATTATCGGATTGCTTGCAAAACCAGCGAGGCCATCAGGAAGTTGAACAGCCTGTGTGCCATAAAGTTCAAGGCCATGTTCAAGATTAACTCGCAACACTGCCGCTTTAGGCTCAGCAGCGTCGGCAAGCTCAACGGCCTCCTGCGGAGTAATATTGCCGTTAGGTAGCTGAAGCCGGTATAGCAATTTAATGCTTTTGCTGCTTGGCGCCGGCACAATGTTGGGCCAGGCTTGCTGGGCTTTTACACGGTTAAACCAGTCATCTAATTCCACACGAAAGGCCTGGTCCCCTAATTGTTGCCGAACGTGTCGCAAACGTGCACGCCGTCTGTTTTCACGATCACCATATTGTTCGAAAAATTCTACCGCGGCGACACAAATCGGTAGTACGTCCTTCGCTGGCAAGTCTTTGTAAAGCTGTATGCCTAAGGCAGGCTTTGGGCCGAGCGAGCCTGCGCCAATTACAGTAAATAGTCCATCGCTCTGGGCAATAAAGCCGA
>Ga0315312_1003296_pt1 | contig 10481 bp, 10 predicted proteins | sample TDP7_MG_FD_203629 | JGI IMG/M metagenome (GOLD analysis project Ga0315312, IMG submission 203629) | Freshwater sediment microbial communities from Lake Towuti, South Sulawesi, Indonesia - TDP7 | ecosystem: Environmental > Aquatic > Freshwater > Lake > Sediment | place: Indonesia: South Sulawesi... | reverse complement strand
GGTATCTCGCTAGTTCCGGCGTAGGTGACTTCGCAGTTTAATCCTTGGGAGGTGCAGATCGAAACCTCTGTCATCTTGGGGCTTCCGATCAAAATGCTCCCCTCCGTACCCGAGACTTCTCCACGAATGTCATAGCCATACTTTGCATTGAGGCTTCCCTCTATGTACCCAAGTTGACCTTTCCTGAAACGGAGAACGAATATGGTATTGTCGACAAATTCTGGAACCTCCTTCTTGATCTCTGGGAAAGCCAAGCATTCTCCCTCTGCGTAGATCCGAGTGACCTCGTCGTTCATCATCCATCTCGCAAGGTCATAATCGTGCGTATGCATCTCCAGCTGCAGCCCGCCTCCGTGTTTCGGATCGCAAGCCCATGCCGGTGGGGGGAATGGGTCTCGACTTATCGACCTGAAGACCGTGGGCTTCCCGATCGCTCCTTCATCGACCCTGCGTTTTGCATAGGCGTATAGTGGGTCAAAACGCCTCATGAATCCAACCTGGAGCTTGATCTTCCCACGCTCAACTATTGCTGTTAGTCGGTCTGCTTCCTGCAGGGTAGTTGCCATGGGTTTCTCGCAGAAGACGTGGAGTCCCTTCTCTGCCGCCTCGATCGAAATCTGAGCGTGAGTATCGGTAGAGGTAACTACGCACACGGCATCCAGTCCCGGCAAATCCAGAACCCTGCGGTAGTCGGAGAACCATTCGACGCCTGTCTGACGGCTCGCTTCCTTCGCGACATCGGCCCTCATGTCCGCGACAGCAACGAGCTCAGCGTTTTGAACGCGAGTTCTCAAGTTCTTAGCGTGTATGAGGCCCATTCGACCGGCTCCGATAACGGCGAGTTTCACGACGGTCATTTCAGAAACCTCAGTCGGCGCCGTATTCTCTACTATGACTTAAGAACTTCGGGATTTGCGATGTGGCGTGGCCTTTGACCGGATAGAACTGCTCTGACCTCTTCAGCGACCTGGACGGCTGTTGCTCTCAAGGCTTCGACTGTGTGACCTGACATGTGTGGGGACAGGAATACGTTTTCCAATTGAACAAGCGGGCTACCGGTTTCCAACGGCTCAGTTTCATACGCGTCGAGCGCCGCCCCCGCGATCCTCTGCTGTTGGATTGCTTCAATCAGTGCCGGCTCATCTATGACTGCTCCCCTAGAAGTGTTGACAAGGACAGCGGTCCGTTTCATCAGGTTGATCTCTCTGTTCCCGATAATGTGGCGAGTTGTCTCTGTCAGTGGGGTGTGAAGCGTGACTATGTCGGAGTCTAGGAGCAGTTGGTCAAGTGAGACCGGGCGCGCTCCTACTGTCCGTTCCAGCTCAGGCCTGGGAACAATGTCATGGTACAACAGGTTAACATGGAATGCACGAAGACGTCTCGCAACTTCTCCTCCGATTCGCCCAAGTCCGACTATGCCGACGGTCTTTCCTCGCAGATCTGTTCCAACCAGCTCGGCATGTCTCTTCTCCCATTGCCCGGATCTCGTGGCCAGATCGGCGAACACCAGTTTTCTAGTCAGAGCGAGAATCATCCCCACTGTATACTCGGCGACCGAGAAGGCGATGGCTTCTGGGGCGAAGACGACTGGGATTCCCCGCTTTGTTGCGTGTGTGACATCTACGTTGTCGTAGCCGATTCCGTGCCTTGCTATCACACGGAGTTCAGGAGCGGCGTCGATCATTGTGGACGTGATCTTCGCAAGCCTGGTTATGATGCCGTTTACTTCTCTGAGTTGAGGTAGAACAGCGGGCTCTCTTGGACTCTCAGCGAACTCAATATCTGCAAATCCTTCCAGCATCCTTATGCCGTCCTCGTGAATTGGCTCGAGCAGTAGAATCTTGGCTTTCAATACTCGAAGCTCCTAAGCTGCGCTTCTCCGAGTAGCGAACTAAAGAAATCTTCTCTGATCCTTTTTGACGAAAAATCTCCAAGGCAACGCTTTTCTACCGTTCGGTGGCGTACTACCCGAAGGTGATCTATGGTGCAGAAGCAGATGGCTGCTGTTCTGCATGCCGATTGGAAACCAAGAAAGGGTTACACGCCAACGGCCGAAGAGACCGCGACGAAACGTGCGATCTACGCAAGTCGGGTCTGGCACAATCCGAGAGTAGTTGTTGAGGATATACCTGTACAGGATGTAGGACCAAAGGATGTTCTGGTGAAGATCAGGGCCTGTGGAATCTGCGGCTCCGATGTTCATATGTATGAAAGCGACAGCGAAGGCTACATGCTCTATCCTGGACTCGTGAGAACGCCGGTCGTGATCGGTCACGAGCTCGCGGGGGTCGTGGAGAAAGTAGGCAGCGAAGTCACAAAGCTCAAACCTGGTGACTATGTCGCCTGCGAGGAAATGTGGTACTGCGGCGAATGCGACCCGTGCAGGATGAGCTACTTCAATCACTGCCTATACCTTGAGGAGATGGGCTTCACCCACAATGGCGGATTCGAACAGTACATGCGCATACACCACAAGTTTTGTTGGAAGATAAACGAGTTCAAGAGCCGGTTCAATACAGAGGATGAAGTCTTTGAGGCCGGTTCCCTCGTCGAGCCAGCGTGTGTCTCTTATAACGGTATGTTCGTGCGAGCAGGGGGCTTCAGGCCAGGTTCGGATGTTGCCGTTTGGGGAGCCGGTCCGATCGGTCTGTCCGCAATTGGACTCGCAAAGGCTGCCGGCGCATCCAAGATAATTGCTTTCGAACTCATAAAAGAGCGCCTGGAGATAGCGAAGAAGATCGGGGCCGACTACGCTTTCAACCCGAAGGAACTCGCTGAGAAAGGGATACCGCCGTGGGAGAAGGTCACGGAAGTCACTGGCGGAAAGGGGGTCGAAATGCATATCGAAGCAGCTGGCGACCCCGCCGCGATCATCCCAGAAGCGGAAAAGAGCTTGGCAATCGGAGGAAAGATAGTAGACATAGGGCGAGCAGACAAGGCCGCGCCGGTTTTCTTCGAACTCTACCAGGTCCGTTCGCTACAGGCCTACGGAACGCAAGGGCATGCAGGAGAGGGGGTCTGGCCCAGAGTGATTAACCTTGTCGCGTCTGGAAGGTACGATCCTCTCAGCATAATCACAGCACGTTTCCGGCTTCCAGAGACGCCGAAGGCGCTTGAGCGCATCAGAAGCAGAGTTGATGCCAAGATCACAATAAAGCCCTAGTATGTCCGCACTCGCCGGCCCGCTCTCAAGCTGGGACTACACTCCCTATAATGCCCGCTCCTCTGAGGGAATCAGCGACGCCAGAGGCTTCCTTTTCAGACAGCTCCCTGAGTGGGTGTCTCACCTTCCCGGACTTGACTCCTCTCAATCGTAAGCATTCCATAAGCGGCGCAATCGGCGGGTTGTTCAGCGTCGGGAGCAGTGTGTTCAGACGGAACTGTTGCCTTACCCCTATCGTGTGATCTCCCGAAATCACGGACCGGTAGATCGCAGTACAGATTTCTGGAACGGCGTTGGCCAATGCCGAAACCGCTGCTTTGGCGCCCATCATGATCGCCGGAAATATGGCCGCGTCGGAACCGTTTATCACTGAAAAATCCCCCGGCATCGTTCCCAGAAGAGACAATAGTTGCGTGAAGTCGTGGCTGCTGTCCTTAATCCCGACGAGATTCTTGATCTCCGCGAGGCGGGATACGAGAGGCGGGTGGAGGTTGATGCCCGTGTATCGTGGGATGTTGTAGATGAAGATGGGGATCGCTACGGATTCAGCCACCAGCCTGTAGTGTCGTAGGATCGATTCCTCATCTATGCTCGAGTAGTAGTATGGAGTCACGCACCCGATGGCTTCGGCACCAATTCTCTGTGCGTGCCTGGCGAGTCTCACCGTTGAAGCGGTGTCTGGACAGCCGACCTGAACTATCACGGGAATACGCCCTCTGGTCTGCTCCACAACAATCTCGGCGACCTTTTCCCTCTCTTCAAGGGACATCAACGCTACTTGCCCAGTACTCCCGCATGGGAAGAAGCCGTTGACTCCCTCCTGTATCTGGAACTCTACAATGTCTCTAAGAGACGACTCTGCGATCTTCCCGTAATCATCGAAGGGAGTTACTAGCGCAGTGATTATTCCCGAGACCTTCAACAGCAACTCGGTCCCGAGTACGAGGCTTTCATGCTGATAACTCCTGCGCCGAGTCCACCCAGAGCCTATGTGAGAGCGCGTAGGAGCAACTGAGAGTCCCAGCAAACTTGGGAGAGCTCGGCAAGGTCGCGCTGCCAAACTGACAAGAGGGGGGTTACATGCTCGCTCGGGATCGCGGTAAGCTTCTTTGATAACTCAATTTCTGCCCTCAATGTTCGACGGGAAGAATAAGGGTCTTGATGCTTTCGCCTCTCTTGTTGAGTTCGAAAGCGAGGTGGATCTCGCGGATTGGAAGCCGGTGAGTTATGATAACGTCTGCGGGTATGAACCCTTTCGCGAGTTCATCAATTGCGAGCTGGAAGTTCCCGTTCGATATGTAGGATCCCATGATCCTCCTCTCATATCGCATCAACTCGAACGCTGAGAAGCATGCCAGTGCGTCCGGCTTGGAAGTACCCATGATTACAACGCGTCCCCCGTAGGCTGCTGATCTTATGGCAAGCTCGATAGTATCTATTCTGCCGACCACCTCGGCGGCGACATCCGCTCCTCTTCCGTCGGTCAACCGCATGACTTCAGCGACCGGGTCAACCTTCGTGGGGTCTATCACGACATCGGCGCCTACCTTTCGTGCAGCCCCGGCGCGCTTTTCTCTTGGTTCCACTGCAATCAGGGTGCCGGCTCCGCTTCTTCTCAGGAGTGAGAGCCAAAGCAGGCCCATTGGGCCCGCGCCGTATACTACCGCGCTCTCGCCAGGTTGAAGCTGCGCCTTCACCACCCCGTTCACAACGCAAGAAAGGGGTTCCGCCAGTGGAATGACATCCCATGGCATATCGTCTGGAACTTTGAAGAGGGCGCTCTCAGGTGCGACGAGGTACTCGGCAAAGGCGCCGTTAGCATGTTCACCCAGCGCTACCATGTTGGGGCACAGATTGCGGCGATTTGACCGACAGTAGTAACAAACTCCGCAGCTCAGGTCTGGAATCATCGTCACATGGTCTGTGGGCTTCAGCAGCCTCACTTCGTTGCCGACCTCGATGACCTCTCCTCCGATCTCATGTCCTATTATCAACGGAGGGGATACGACGTTTCTTCCCTCAAGAGTGGCGAGATCGCTGCCGCACACGCCGCAGCGATGAACTTTCACGAGAACATCGCTAGGGTTCTTGATTTCCGGAACCGGAACGCTCTCAAGTCTGACTCCTTCTGCGACGCCGTGAAAAACGGCAGCAATCATTTCTTGAGCCATGTTTCGCAGAGACGCGATAACTGAGATTTATGAGTTGTCACGCCTTTGCCAAAGCTATTATGTCGAGTACTCAGTCACGCAAGAACGGAAGTGGTTCGCATGAAGGTGGAGGCCTCTCTAGATTTCCTTCTTCGGGAGTGGGACTGGGCTTCCAGAATAGCCAAATGCGCGCAACTCGGAATTCAAGGCGTCGAGTTCTCCAATTGGACTAGTCATGATCCAGAACTCACGAGAATGCTGCTCCAAAGATACGGTGTGGAACTCGTAGTACTGGCTGGAAACCCGTGGGTCGAAGACTCGGGCAATCCTCACGTAAAGTATTCGGTGACTGATCGGAACAATCATGAACCTTACTTCCGCGAGCTAGAGGGAGCGCTGACCTTTGCGAGGACTTGCGATGCTCGAAACATGTTGCTGGATACCGGTGACTCATTCGCAGGCATGACTGATGAAGAAATGATGGGAAACGCGATTGAGGCACTTGGGCCAGCCGCGGATAAGGTCAGCAAGAGTGGAATGGGAGTTTTGATCGAACCTCTGAACCGAAACGACCACAAAGGATACTTCCTCTACACAATCGACCGAGCAGCAACGCTTGCCAAAGAGATCGGCTCAGGAGCAAGGCTACTGGTAGACATCTTCCATTCCACGAAGGAGGAAAGGATGACGTTACCCGAGAAGTTGCGCGAGCACAGATCACTCCTCGGGGATGTAATTCACGTCGCTGACACGCCTCACCGTCACGAGCCAGGAACCGGAGACATAGACTGGAGCCGAGCAATGAAGCTCATCTCTGACCTAGGATTCAACGGCTGGATAGGATTCGAGTTCGAGCCCTCCAAGAGATCGGAGGAGGCGATAGCTGATTGCAGAAGAAAACTGAGCGTGTAGGCTGATAGGGGTGGAGCAGTTCCTCGGCAACTACTGGCACGTTGTGCTGTCCGTCAGGGAGAAGGCCCAGAGGATACTTTACGAACACCATCCACAGGAGTTGCCACCGGACACGACCGAGACGGTGTCAAGAATGATGAAGAATTTCGAATCGAGATTCTGAAGACATGCGCGCGCAATATCGTGCGATTCTTTGGCAACCAACAGCCTAGGAAGCTAGAAGCTTCTTGAAAAGCTCAACAGCATCGACAGCGTTATCGCTGAAGCCTTCAGCCCCTATCTCGCGTGCCCATTCAGTGGTTACAGCCGCTCCGCCGACAGCCACTTTGACACTCCTCCGGATGCCTGCCTTTTCCATCGCGTCGATAGTGTTCTTCTGTTCCGGAGTCGTCACCGTAAGTAGTGCGGACATTCCGACTATTTGCGCCCTCGATTCCTTGGTCTTCTCTACAAACTTCTCGGGAGACACGTCAACGCCGAGATCATTCACCTCGAAACCGGCTGCTTCCAGCATCACCGCAACAATGTTCTTTCCTATGTCGTGGATGTCTCCGCGGACTGTACCGATAACTACGATTGCGGTACTCTTCCGCTGCAGCTTACGTTGTAAAATCATAGGCCTGAAGACTTCAACTCCTGCCTTCATGGCTTCTCCTGCCATGACAAGCTCTGTGAGGAACGCCTCGCCCGCCGCAAACTTGTCTCCGATCGTTCGAACCCCTTGCGACAGTCCGTCTTCAATCGCCTGGATGGGATCGACACCTAGACGAACCGCATCCGCAGCGACTGCTCGAACTCGATCCGCGTCCAGGTCAAGTACCGCTTTCCTTAGGTTCTCAACAACATCATATTTCGAGTTCATCTCGTTAGCACCCCTATTCCGGCGGGCCAAACAATTCGTAGCGTGGCAGTGTTAGGCCTCCTAGTCGCTTCCTTTGTCTGAGTTACTCATCGCGGAATAACACCGTGCATCTATGCCGATCGAGATCTGGGCCCCTCTTCGCTGGCGATTCTGATGAATAATGCCCAATGGCAATTTCTATAACTATTCCTCTCATTCACATTTGAGTTCAACCGGGATCGGGGAAATTGGGAGTTGCTCAATGGGCCCAGGATCAAACGACCCCTCCAAGTCCTTGACCAAGACGCTGTTGTCCGGATAGACACCGCATCTATGGAGATCCTTGAGAAGACCGGCATACGATTCCGGGATCAGCGCGCGCTAGAGGTCTTTCACAAAGCAGGTGCTCAAGCGGATTTTCAGCGCGAGATCGTGAAGATACCGCAGGCCTTGCTGCAGTCTTGCTTGAGAGATGCTCCGTCAGAGTACATACAATGCGCTAGAAATCCGGACAATGACGTGTCTGTGGGCGGAGATGAGATCCACATGAGGGGCGGCTCAGGCCAGATCTACGTTATTGACTCAATGACTAAGACGAGGAGGATCGCTACGTTAGCCGACCTACAGAATGGTACTCGACTCATGGACGGGTTGAAGAACATCCATCTACTTGGTGCGCCGGGTACGGGTTGCTGGGTGACTCCGCAGGAAGTGCCGCCGCAGATACGTGACCTCTATGCTTGGAGGACCCTCTTCGAATATTCTGAGAAGCCCGTATCAGCTTGGATCTACAGTGAGCGGAATGCAAGATACGTCATTCGGATGGGAGAGACTATCGCAGGGAGTCCAGAGGAGTTAAGGAGGAGGCCTCTCGTTGGTTTTGAATGTGAAGCGACATCGCCTCTTCAGTACGGGACGGAGACGCTGAAGATCATGCAGTTAATGGCCGGGCACGGTCTACCTGTGCTTTTTGCTCCTATGCCCATGGCGGGTGCTACGGCTCCTGTCACATTGGCGGGGACTCTTGCGCTTGGCAATGCCGAGGTTCTGGCGGGAATCGCGCTTGCACAAATCGTTAGTCCGGGTACGCCCTGCGTCTACGGATGTTATGGCTCGTCGTTCGACCAGCGGACTGGCCTCATTAGCTACGGCGGCGCCGAATGCGCCCTGATTCAGGCAGGAATGGTTCAGTTGGCCCGGTTGCATCGGCTACCCGCTGCCGCAAACTCAGCGACGACTGACTCTAAAGCGGTTGATTCTCAGGAGGGATTCGACACCGGCCTAAATTTTGCTCTCGTCGCGCTCGCTGGAGCCAACCTGAGCGGAACCGTGGGACAGTTGGGGGTAGACCAAGGTGCATCGATTGAGCACCTAGTCATAGCCGACGAAATCGCCGGTGTCGTCTACAGGATCATTGACGGGATTCGGGTTGACGAAGAGAGTCTGGCGCTTGACCTAATCGACAAGGTCGGGCATGGCGGAAGCTACATCGGACAGAAACATACCCTGGCCCACTTTCGGAAGGAGCATCTGCTTCCGAGCATCATGGACAGATGGGACTGGGGACACTGGAAGAAAAATGGTGGAAAGGACCTTGCGTCGAGAGCACGTGAGAAGGCGCAGTCAATCCTGAGAGATCACCGGCCTCCTGCTCTGCGCACCGACATCAAGGATAGACTGGATGAATTGCTAAGTGAAGCTTCGAAGTCTGCCTAGTGACTCGGTCCTGCGGCATACTGTCATGGAGGATAGGCTAGTGTGTAGATGTGCCTGCCTCCATTGAGCGGTCCTTTCACGACGGCCTCTATGTCTTCTCTTCTCCTCTGCGTGACCTGCTCCATCGGAGGGAGCTGTCCAGCCGGAAACTTCTCTATAATCGCGTTGTGGAGTTCGACCATGTAGTCGAGCAGGGATTCGATCCCTTTGAAAGCCTTCTCGGCCTTTGCAAGCGTTGCTCTTCCGACCACACCTGGAGGATAGGCAAACACTTCCATCGGGCCTAGGCCGACGTGACCGTACCAGTTGATCGGCCGCTGAAACAGGTTGCCTGCCTTGTCAACGTGTCTTGCTTGATCAGCAAGGAAACCGTAAGGCTTCGTGTCTACCGCCCTCTCCATCTGAAAGAGCTCCGGGAACAACGCGAGGCTGAAAGAGGTTTCCGCCTCATCTGCATGTATGAAAGGCGTCTCGAACGGCCCCCCGCTTTGTTTGTCCTTACACCACTGCGGAATGGCGTGGTACCAGTTCAGATTAACGAAAACTCCTGGGACCTGGTACTTCTTTGCGAACTGATGGATTGCGGATGGTATGACATACTCTTGCCCGTGGCCGTTGAGGAGGATTTGCTTTCTGAATCCTGTGTTCCAAAGGCCGGCCATGATCGCTCGTAGGGTTGCCTTGAAATCGTCATCGTCCACGACCACGGTTCCAGGCATTCCCAAGTGATGATACGGGTGCGAGCCGTACCAGTACGGTTGCGCTACAGTGCAGCCAGTCTTCTGAGCCACAAGTTCCGCCATTCGTGTCACCAGAAACGTGTCCTCGCCGACCGGAGCGTGCGGACCGTGGTTCTCAGTTGAACCTACCGGGATGATGATCAGGTCGTTCTTCTTTAGCCTCTCCCTTATGTCCGACATAGTCATGTTTTGGAAGTAGATCTTCGAAGGCCTCTCCATGTGGCCGCCATCGGGCGGAAGCTTCCAATTTGCCAATCCAATCAGCCACGCGCCCACGTACAGGGCGACCTCTATTAATCTTCTTCCTTCACATTGACAGATCACTTCTAACACTTGCAGACTATCAAGTCTACGAACATCCTCTATCGTAATGCAGTCGCAAGATCCGCAGAGACTTGCTTCGTATCAATCCTATTGTGGGAATACCGAAGGCAGAGTTTCTGTCGGTTTTTGTTGACCAGCTTGAATGCTCTGGCGTAATCCACGCTTGACTGAAGCCCCTGAGCACGCGGCACGTATCCTAGCATTTTCTACAACCTCCATGCAAGGCCGGCCTGGGAAATTTGTAGGGAATGTCGTCTGCGACCCATGAGACGCAGGCCCTTTCAGCTTGATCTCGATGCTATCGTTGATATCAACCCGGAAATCCAGCCGAAACATCGTGTGTGCATATATCGTTCTCGAGAAATTGATGGCCTATCCGTCACGTATCCAAGATTGCTAGCGCTGAAGACCGCCCGTACGATTGCTTCAGGTCCCGCCACATGTTCCGGGTTGTAGTCCATGTAGAGATAAGTGAGAACTATATCCGGCTTCACCTCTCTAGCGAGGCTCATTGACTTCTTCACGAGGTCGTTTGTCAGGAACGCTTCATGGTCACGGTACCTAGAGTTCCCGCATGCGGGAGCATATAAGAGAGGAGTCATCTCACTCGTTGCGGCGAAGGAAGGGCCTGAGTC
>Ga0315312_1003294_pt1 | contig 10483 bp, 14 predicted proteins | sample TDP7_MG_FD_203629 | JGI IMG/M metagenome (GOLD analysis project Ga0315312, IMG submission 203629) | Freshwater sediment microbial communities from Lake Towuti, South Sulawesi, Indonesia - TDP7 | ecosystem: Environmental > Aquatic > Freshwater > Lake > Sediment | place: Indonesia: South Sulawesi... | reverse complement strand
CGATAAAAAGGAAAACTTGTGGAGAGTAAATGCGACGAAAATAAAGAGAGATCGCCAAACTTTGGAGAGAATTTACGACTTAGTTGAATAGGTCTTGAAGTGTGATTGTAGGGTTGATGATGAGGTATTGATTGAGAAAATTTCCCTGCCTTTACAGGCTCCTGGGGCTTATCTGGTGAGCAAGCGAGGAACTGGTACAGAGAAAGAAATTTCATCGTATGTCCTGTTGTTCTCGTTACGAGTGTAAATAGGGAGGACACGTCAAATGCGGCGGTGAAAACGTTCCAACAGCGGGCATAATAGATAGGGTTTGAAAGTCGCCATAATAACAGGAAAGCTTTGCACAAGATTTAAGTATCTTGGTCTCCCTAAATTTTACAGTAAAACCCTTGAGACTCTCTTGGTGAGGGAATGCAAGTCCTCTATGTAACGTGGAGTAGTGGGTTTTTAGCCTGCGTATGCCCGACGTAGTAGGTGATTCCTATGTTTAATCAGGTTTTTTCCGTGCATCCTAGTAATCCTCGGTGCTTCTGTTACCGCGGTAAGCCGTTTAAGATTCTCACGTCCGGGGAGCATTACGGTGCCATACTCAATGCAGACTTTGACTATGACGTTTATCTGCAAGAGATGCAGCGCACGGGGCAGAACATGACCCGGGTGTTCACCTTCTATCGTGAGAAGTTCCACAGCATCCTCGGTCCCGGTCACATGAACACCTTGGCACCAACGCCGCAAGCTTCGGTTCTACCTTGGGAGCGCGTCTCCGGCCATGGCAAGGCCGCCGACGGACTGGACAAGTTCGACTTGAATCGATGGAACCCGGCCTACTTTGCGCGCCTAAAGGACTTTGTGAGAAAATGCGCCGACCACGGCATAGTTTGCGAAATCGTCCTGTTCTGCAACCCGTACGATCAGGAGAAGTATGACCTGTTCCCGTGCAGCAGGGTCAGCAACATCAACGGCGTTGGCGTCCAGATCGACGCTCCGCGCGAGTTCATGACCTTGAAGGACTCCACCATCGTCGCCTTCCAAGAGCGGTTCGTGTGCAAGATCGCGGAGGAGTTAAACGAGTTCGATAACGTCTATTACGAAATCTGCAACGAATCCAACGTTTACGGTGACTTTTCTGAGGAGAAAGAGAAGGAGATCGTCGCCTGGCACGCCCACTTCGCCCGCGTCTTGCGTCAAACTGAGAAACGGTTTCTTAAGCGTCATTTGATCGCTGCAAACGCCCACTTCCAGGTGAAATTTCCAGCCAAGCCCGATGAGCCAAACATCCGACACGAGGACCAGTATTATTTCGAGAACCCCGACATTGACATAATTAACTACCATTACATTTCCGCAAAGACGAACGCCCAAGGGTTGCGTTTCAACCGCTTGCCCAGTGACCAGGGACGGGCGGGGCTTATCTGGCATTTTTTGCGTCAGCGCGACTTATTCCATAAACCTATCGTCTTCGATGAGACCTTCTCGGGCATTGTGCGCGGGCACCCCGAACGATACGCCATCAACAGGGCCGAAGCCTGGGAGACCCTTCTCTCGGGAGGCGCTGGATACGATAATCTCGATTGGTCCTTTACGCCAGCCGACGAAACAGGTTCGGGCATGGCGCCCATCGGGGATGGTCGGCGGCTCGATGGCCGCCGTCTACGCGAGTGGTTAGGCTTACTTCGCTCTCTCCTCGACCAATATGATCTCGCAACGCTGATTCCTGCTGTCGGTTTGCTCTCCGAGACAATATCCGGTTATGGTTATGCTGCCTCTACCGATAGTGAGGGTCACTACCTTCTCTATTTTGTGGACGAAAGATTATACCGGTTTGAGCCCTGTACGCTCCGAGCCCTGACCGTTTCCCTCAACTTGCCGCCTGGTCGTTACTCAGTTCGAGCGTTCGACCCGAAGACTGGCACTACCACTGATGTGTTGGTGCTTCAAAGTGAGGGCGCGGCGAGGTTGAAGACACCTGAGTTCATCGAGGATGTGGCGGTCTTGCTTGATCGGGCGCCATAGTAGAGCAGGAAGCGACCTGTCTGCTGTAGCACAGGCAGGCATGGTTGACCAAAAAAGGGCTGCCTCGTTTCAACCTTCTCTTCCAACTCTTCTACCATAATATGATAGGGAAGAGACTTCTCGCCAATCAACACCTTCAGCGGAGCCTTGACTCTCCTAAATCTTTTGAGGAGAATCTCCTCCTCACTAAGGCTTTCCACCACGATAACTTCCCCTGGCTTGAGGTCTATCTGCTCACGAATCTGCTTTGGAATGGTAACTTGAAACTTATCGGTGACCCTTGTTTTTGCCATTTCCTTCCATCAAGAGAATGTCGGTATACTGGAATATAGTATACTGTATGCAATTACTTTATTTATAAAGGGAGGGGAAACTTAAAAGGTTTAGGACCGTAAAATTCTAAGCGGTGAAGGTTGAAAGGAGTAATATTTGTCGCGTTAAGGAAAGAGAGATGGAAAATTGCTAACGAAGCTTAAGATGAAGGTTCAGGCTTGGATGGCTGTAGAGGCTGAATGGGCCCATGGGATAGGTTTAACTCCAAATCAGGTGAGCGCCGTAGGCATCGTCCTCGCATTCCTTTCAGGATTTGCCTATTGGCAGTATTCGATTAATCCGCTTCTCTTGGCTTTGGCACCCATTTTTCTCTTGGCTTCAGGCTTCTGCGACGCCCTAGATGGAGCTATAGCCAGAATATATGGGAAAACCACCCCCTTCGGCGGGTTCCTAGACTCCCTTTTGGACCGATACGCCGACGCCGCCGTTTTCTCCGGCATCATCCTCAGCGGATTATGCGATTTTTCTTGGGGTCTCATAGCCTTGGTGGGCTCCCTTCTGGTGAGTTATGCGCGGGCGAGGGCGGAGGCGGCAGGGGTGAAGATGGAGACCGTGGGGCTGGCTGAAAGGGCAGATCGCCTAATTATCCTAGTCATCGCCAGTTTCCTCAACCTTTTCTGGCCAATGGCCCTATATTGGAGTGTAATCCTCCTAGCCGTCCTCACAAACCTAACCGTGCTCCAAAGGGCATACTACTTCCATAAGGTTTCGAGAAAAGATTAACTATGAAAAAGAAAATTGTTAAGACCCTGGTTTAGTCCCTTGGGGTCTGCCCCTCCATGGTCGTTGGTACAGCTTTCTTTCATCTCGGGCGCGGACTTTGGCTACGCCGCGGTGCACCGCACAGGAGACGCAGTAGTATTTGGTCTCTACTCGGCTGGGCAGGTAGGTGCCCTTCTGGCGGAGTTCCCTGGCCAAGGTTGGGTCCACCAGGGTTACTCGGCGGGTCATTCTCTTGGCCTTGTCGCGGGGCACCTGCTTACCGCATATGCTACACTGAACTAGGCCGCTTTTTCCCTTGTCCCCCTTGGATCGGCCCCTAGACTTACGCTTCTTAGGCATCTATGGTTCTCCAACTTATCAGTAGTCAAACAGGCTTATAACCTTACCCAGATACCTTATATATGTTCGCTTTCCAAGGCGAGGAAGGGTTATGTTTGACCTGGTAACGGTGGGCCACCTAGCCATCGACAGAATCTTCTCCCCTAAAATCGTTGCTCCTAGGCCCACCTTGGGCGGTCCCCCCACCTACGTTTCGCTCTCAGCTAGGAGACTGGGCGCAGAGGTTTCCGTGGTCTCCAAGGTGGGCGGAGACTTCCCAGACGAATATGTGACTTGGTTGGGCGCCAACGAAGTGGACGTATCAGGGTTGAAACGGGTGGAGGAGGCCCCTACTACTAGGTTCATTCTGCGATATGAAGACGACGGTGGGAGAAAACTCCAGGTGGCGAGCCGGGCGCCTTCCATCTGTCCCGAGGACATTCCGCCAAATCTGAAGGCTAAGGCTGGACATGTGGCGCCCATTGTGAACGAAGTGCTACCCGAGACGGTTGGTAAACTGCGAAAAATGGTGGGCGTCCTGTCCCTAGACCCGCAGGGCTTCGTGCGACAAATAGACAAGGAAGGAAACGTGATCCTAAGAAGATGGGCGAATCCCCAGGTTCTCCAGCAAATTGACGTTTACAAATCCTCCCTTGCCGAGATTAGGATGGTGACAGGACTTAAAAATCCCCGGTCAGCCATGAGAAAAGTAGCGAATTATGGAATACCCATAGTCATGGTAACAAAGGGCGTGGAGGGCTCCACCCTCCTTTACGAAGGAAAATTCTATGACGTGCCCGCCTGCAAGCCACGCGTCATTCTGGACCCCACAGGCGCGGGTGACGCCTTCATCGGCGCCTTCTTAGCCGAGTACGTTCAAGAGAAGAATCTCCTCTGGTGTGCCTGTGTCGGTTCAGCCGCCTCCTCCTTCCTTTTGGAAGGCGTCGGTCCCGCGGTGTTCGGAACAAAAGAGGAGGTTTACGCTAGGGCTTTAGGCATCAAGGGTTTTGTGAGGGAAAACTCTTAAAATTTATGTGTTAGTTCAATTGCGTAGGACAAAATTTCCTTCATTGTTAGTCTCTGGGATATCTTAGCGAATTCCTCTGGTGTGTAAGCGAGGGTTTCTAGGTCCTCGCGGTAGTTCCACATGTTCTCCAGTATCCCTTCCCTTTGCGGTACAGGCATCCCGACGAAGGCCTTTGAAACGATTATGAGGTCAACATCGCTATTCCTCCGGCGGGTTCCCTTGGCCGTGGAGCCGAAGAGATAGGCCTTTTCGACGCCCAGTTCAGCGTCCAACTTAGACACGTAGTCATGAACTCTCTCAATGAGAGGTCTACCATCCTGCATTATTATGGCCTTCATCACTGAGCCCCCTCCGCCGCAATGCGAGCCTTGATAGCATCGATGATTGGTAGCGCCTTCTTCATGTACTGATCTACAATCTCTTTGGTATAAATTTCGCTTGGAAGCCCAGGGGCTACGTCGACATACCTAGCTCTTCGAGCTACGGGTGTAAGCTCGCCCAGGAAGCGCAACTGTTCAGCCGTCAACGGCACTTCAGTAGCAACTTCAGAGTATAACAATCTAAGACGGTGTGTCTTTGGAGGCGCCTTATGTTTCAGAGCTATTATCGCTGCCTTTAAGGCCTTCTCAACGGTCTGATGAGTGTAGAAGGCGGCTACATGGTAGTTTCCCAGGGCAAAGTTATCCCTTGCAACCTTCACTGAATCATCTGAATCGTCTAACCACAGCTTCACTTCATCCCTGAGGGGTCGACTGCGCTTTGGTGGATCAGACACTTTTGAAGTGAACCTTTTTAATGATGTAAGAGGTTTAGACCTGCCTCTAGGCTTGGCGTCATAAATTCTTTTAGACCCCTTTCCATATCTCGTCATGGAACTCCTCACCCTATCCATCTCAGCATAAAATTTAAAGATTTACTTTTTAGGTTCTGTTGCGTCTTCGAGTGACGAATGATGAGAGATGAACAGGTGCCTTGTTTTGGGAGGGAAAGCTTAAGTTAAGGATTCTTCATAGATAATAAGGAGGAGGATTTTAAGGTGCTGTTTATCTCCCTCTTGAAGCCGAAGGGGAAGGGCGAGGAGGCGGTGAAGTACCTGAAGGAGCTTAAGGCACCTAGGGGTGTCACAGTCCACGGCCTTTATTTCACCTTTGGGCAGTATGACGGGGTCATCATCTTCGAGGCTCCGGACATGAAGGCAGCCATGAACTTCGTCATGCAGGTGGGTTTCGCCACCCAATACACCATGGAAACCCTAACCGCAATACCTGCCACAGAAGTCTAAAAGCCCAAAACCTCACAGCCATTCGGAGTTAATTCACCTTTTGAAATAGTGGAGACTCCGCGCGGAATGGGCTTTCAGGGGCTGAAACAGGTAGTGCGCGCTTTGAAATGAGACTGAGTAAAATTTACGTTGCTGACATGAATTTTAATACCAAAATCAAAGTGAATACTTAAATATGTATCTTACGTATTTTCACGTATGCCTAACATGACCATTTCGATACCTGACGAACTTTATAAGAGGATGAAGAGCCACCCTGAAATTAGATGGAGCGAGATTGTACGTAAGGCTATCGCAGAATATCTTGAGAAGCTAATGCCTGAAGAAGTGATGGAAGCCACCGATTTACTTGACGTTATTAAGGACACGGGTATAGATGTCGACGGCATACCCGTAGAGAAGGCGGCTGAACATTATGAGAAAATGAGGGGGCTAGAGTGGAAGAGGCTCTCTACGACACAAGCATCTTGATAGAATCTTTAAGGAAAAAGGTGAAAAGGCTTAGGGGCTACACAACCATATTTAACGTAATGGAATTTCCAAAAGCGGTAAGAATGGCTGAACTTAAAGTGTTATATCCTATGCGTAAGGATTACGATGAGGCCTTAAAACTATCCGTGAAACTGTTGGAGGGGGGTAAACCAATTCCTTCCATAGACATTTTGATAGCGTCCATGTGTAACAATAGAAACTTAACCCTGGTCACAAAAGATAAACACTTCCTGTCCGTGAAACTTGTTAAAGAAGACTTTAAAATAAACATCTTAGAATTGCAACCTAAGCGCTAAAAATGCTCAAAACCATTTTTGGTGTCGATGGTTGGCGGGCTCGGTTCAAATCCTGATTTAAATTCCCCGTGTTAAGCATTTTTGCTTAGTGGTGCTCTAGGCAGTAATCCTTCTGTTATGTGGGAGGTAGGGTAGGGTTTACAACAGGTTTATATATGTGTTATATGATTTATGTTGTATGGTGATCATCTGTGAGTGGGGAAAAGACTAGAACAACTTTGGTGCTAGATGAAGCGGTTCTTAAGAAGCTTAGGCAAAAGTCACGGGACAACATATCTGAGCTGGCCAATAAAATTCTCAAGGAGGCGCTCTTCCCAAAGGGGAAGGGTATGTTCGGCGAGCTGAAAGGGCTGGTGTCTACGAAGGACATCGTTGAGGAAGAAGCCCATGAAGAGCTATATCGTTGATACTTATGCTTGGATTTCCTACTTTGAGGGGAAAACGGGGTTCAAAGAGGCGATAGAGGAAAACGAGCTATATACACCATCTATTGTTTTAGCCGAAGTCAGCAGAATATTAAAGAGAAAGAAGGTGTCGAAAGAAAAGGGCACCAAAATCCTTGAGTTCATAAAGGAACGCAGTCTCATTTTAAGCTTGGACGAAACCAACGCTGTAGAGGCAGGAGAGGTCGCAGAGAAAGAGGGACTATACCTGATCGACGGCATCGTATACTCCTACGTAAATGACCATAACCACCTGTTAACAGGAGACAAACACTTCAAAAGCAAACCTTTCGTTGACTTAATTGAAACCCCCAATCCATAAACTGGTCAAAAAGGCGAAATCGAAAATGTGGCGGGCCCGGGGGGAATTGAACCCCCGACCCTCGGGTTAAAAGCCTCATCAGGAAGACCCCTTTATCTTCCCTCCGATGCTCTATCCTTACTGAGCTACGGGCCCTCCCCGCTGATAAGGTTACTTAAAAGGCTTTTAATAACCTTTCTTTTCGCATAATTGGGGCATGTCGCTTCAAAGGGGTGAACAGCGGTTATTTTATATGTGTAGTTCGTCTAAATGTTAATTATGCTCGACCTTAGAAAACAGAAGAGATATAGGGTTCGGGAGGAGATGCTCCAGCATCTGGAAAGGTTCCCCTTGGCTCCCAAGTTTTCCGCGGGGGTCTGGTACTTCTTCCCCGGCGGCGGTAGGTTCCATGAGCGATATGTTCCCCAAGGCTCCATGGAGGACGTTTTGGACAAGGTTCGAGGCCTCTATGATAGGGGGGCGGTTGACAGAAACTTTAGGTTGGAGGCCCACTACCCCAACGAGGTGAACCGGGAAAACCTGGACTTATTCAGGGAGCTTGAGAAGGAGACGGGGGTCAAGCTCCTAACCGTCGTACCCAACCTCTTCTATGATAGGGTCTGGGAGTTCGGCTCCCTATCCAACCCTAGAGATGAAATTAGGCAGAGGGCCATTGACAGAACCGTGGAGGCCTTAACCCTAAACAAGGAGTTGGCCACGGATTTTGCCATCGTTTGGCCGGGCATAGACGGATACGAAAACCCCCTGGGCACAGACTTTTATCACATGTGGAGCCGATTCGAAGGTGGACTGGCGGAGGCCATGGACGCGGTTCCGGGCGTGAGGGTGGCCATTGAGCCTAAGCCCTACGAGCCTAGGGGCAACAATATTTACAGGAACACGGCCAACGGAATCCTCATGGCCAGAAACGTGGAAGCCCTGCTGAAGGCTGAGGAGAACAGGCGGCTCCTGAAAGAAGGCAACGCCCTAGTGGCCCTTAACCCAGAGGTGGGACACGTCCTCATGGGCCATGAGGAGTTAGCCTACGCCTTCGCCTCCATACTAAAGGAGGGCAGGCTTGCCCACACCCACTGGAACAGCCAGCCCCTCGGCAATTATGATCAAGACCTGAACGTCGGCGTCTTGGGCATAGATCAGACCTACGCGGCGCTTCTAGTCCTAAAGATGTACGGATACGAGGGCTACTTCGGAATCGACATCAATCCTGAGAGGATGCCCGTGGAAAAAGCCCTAATTCTAAATATGAATGCCCTAACGGCCGCCTGCACAAGGTTAAACGAGATGGACTACGAAAGGATCATTGAAGCCATGTATGATCCCCAAGAAAACCGCGGAGCCATAGAAGATGTCATCACCCAGGCCCTGGCCCCCAAATCCGCCAAGCTACTCAGTTTCAAATAAAAATATGTTGGTGTAACCACCAGTCATCTTTTTAAAGCCTTTTTCAGTTGTCTAGTGTAGTTAACGTTTCAGTTGCTAAAGGGGGTCTGCTGAATGCAGGTTAAAGTGGACGGTATAACTAAGAAATTTGGCAGGGTTACAGCAGTGGACGGGCTGTCTTTTATGGTTGAGGATAATTCCATCTTGGGCTTAATAGGCCCTAACGCCGCTGGTAAGACTACGACGTTAAAGATCATATCTGGCCTACTCGCGCCTACCTCGGGGAGGGTCCTATATGATGACGGTTTGGAAAGGCCTCCCACCTTTTACTATTGGCCGGGTTCCTCCTTTGGTTGGGTTGCAAACTTGGGAAGGTGGCTTGAAACCTATGCCATGTACTTCGGTTTCACTAGAAGAGAGGCAAAGGAGAGGGTTAAATGGCTGGCTGAAAAGTTTTCCTTCACCGAGCACCTTAACAAGTACGATTGGACCGCAAGCTTCGGTACAAGGATGAAGGTTCTTGTATCTCTGAGCTTCATACCCGAGGCGGAACTCTACTGTCTAGATGAGCCTTTTCCCGGCCTTGACCCCCACACGAGGCGAACCGTTTCTGAAGCGATAAGGGAGCTACGCGACAAAGGCAAAACCATGATAATCTCAAGTCATGTCTTGGGCGAGATAGAGGGCATCTGCGACAAAGTAGTGGTGATAAATAGGGCAAAGCTGGTGACCAGCGGCCCACCCATGGTCCTTAAAAAGGCCATGCATCAAAGGAGATTCGAAGTAGTTTTCGACGGTCAGCCTCCCCAGCAGTTAAGGGATGTAGCTGAAAATTTAGGTCTCAATTTATCGGTGAAGCAAGATGTGACAACCATTTTCGGCATAGTAAAGGAGGATTTTTCCGCCGAAGCCATTCTTTCAATTCTACCTCGCGACAGGGTTCTGTCAACGACGTTAAGGTTGCCTTCTCTGGAGGAGATCGTTGAAGGCATAGCCGCGGAATCCCTTTGAGGAGTAGTCAATGTCTAGCATTGATATGCTGAGGATAGGCTTTGATTCTTTCCTAGGCACCCTGAGGGACCGTTGGAACGAGCAAAGCAGGGTCTGGACGTTATCCAATATCCTTGAGGTCGTTGTAAACTTTGCTATTTTCGCCTTTCTGTCTAAGTTGCTTTACAAGGAGGCTTATGTATACCTAAACTTCTTCGCCCTGAACTTCATGGGTACGAGGCTTGCCAGCATTGGAAGAGAATTCGTGTCCTTCGTCTGTCAAGGACGTGGAAAGGGCGCGGTGCGCACGTTGATCCCCCTCCGCCGAACCTTGGCGCCGGTCTACATCTGGGCTTTTCTCATAGAAGGCTTCGATGCTGGATGGGCGGTAGCCTTGGCCTTTCTTATACTCATCGCCTTCGGCGGTTCACTGGGGACTTCGATCAACGATCTTCCTTCGATTCTCCTAATAGTCTTAGGTTATGGTGTGTTCCTTGCTTTAATAGAGATGAGCTTCCAACCCATCCATGCCAGGTCTCAGGGAGTTGCATCAGCGTTGGGAAACACCTTCACCCTCTTTCACAACTTCATAAGTGGCGTCTACTTTCCCATCGCAGAGTTTAAGAAGGTCTCCGAACCCCTCTTTCACTTATCCAGCGTCTATCCCGGATTCCTTTTCCTTCAAGCGTTCAGAGAAGCCGCGTATGGAGCAGTCAGCCCCCAATTACTAATCCCCTTGATGGCCACAGCCTTTCTAGGAGTACTAGCCTTGAAGTGGGCGATGGGAAAGTACTGGAAGTATGTTGTGAACAATGACCTGTGGGAGTGGAGGCCGTGAACCTTGAGGGCTAATAAGGCTGGGAA
>Ga0315312_1003293_pt1 | contig 10484 bp, 10 predicted proteins | sample TDP7_MG_FD_203629 | JGI IMG/M metagenome (GOLD analysis project Ga0315312, IMG submission 203629) | Freshwater sediment microbial communities from Lake Towuti, South Sulawesi, Indonesia - TDP7 | ecosystem: Environmental > Aquatic > Freshwater > Lake > Sediment | place: Indonesia: South Sulawesi... | reverse complement strand
GCCTTGAAGATCGCCAGTATCTTCGCTAAGAGAAATCTCCGGGGTAACTATGAGGAGATCGCCGACTATGTTCTGAATCGGGTTGGAGCTGTTGGTGTCGCTTGGGGAGCCTACTCGCAGAAGGCTGCTTCCATCGCCAGCGGTGTCTGGCGCTTGGGTATCCCTGTTATTGTCGGGCCTCACGGCACTAAGTACAGGCGCATGCTCCTCGGAAGGAAGGAAAAGGAGGAGGACTGGTACGTCTACGACGCACGGACAGGGGAGAAGGCCCACGTCGGTCCAGTTCCAGAGCATCTTTTCTACGCCGCCGAGACAAAAGAGGAGGCAATGGTGATGATTGCGAAACTCGCTATGCGGGCGAACGACACGAGCAGGGGACGGGCGATCAAACTTACACACTACCTTGACCTGCATCGACGGTTATATGGAACTATGCCGGATGATGTCCACCTCTTCGTCCGCACCCCAGCTGATATCCCGATCACGATGAAGGACGAGGTCGTGAAAATCCTCGAAGACAAAGGTTGGAAAGAGACCATCATACCTGACCCGACACTGCTACAACGAATGGTTAGGAAAAGGGTGACATAAGTGGCCGCTGAACCTTGGCAGAAGGCTGAGACGGCTGGCCCCCTTAAGGCCCAAGTCTTAACGAAGCCTGAGGTCGCTGTAGCGATGATCAAGAGGGCTAAACGGCCGATCATAGTCGTTGGTCACGCCACCGTCGAGGAACATCTCAAGTCGGCCGAACCCGTAGAGTATGTGATTCAGATGGCAAAGGCTAGGAATATCCCTGTTGTTGCCACGGCAAACACAGGCAAGGCCTTCCTAGAGAGGGGGTATGAACCAGCCTCCTTAATGGGTGCCGTGGATATTGCTAATCGCCTCAAGGATGAATCGTGGACAGGCCTAGATGGTAAGGGGCCTTACGACACACTCCTCATCCTAGGTTTGCCCTACTATATGGGGTGGCTTATTCTGTCAGGTCTGAAGCATTTCGCCCAGCATTTGACGACTCTGAGCCTCGATAGATACTATCAACCTCACGCTGCCTGGTCCTTCCCGAATATCTCTTTAGAAACGTGGGAGGAGAATCTTAGGTCAATTGTGAAGGGGTTGGGAGGGAGTATCTGAGATGTCGATGTTCAAGGACATACCCGTGGATGTTGGAGTCATCTACGAGGGGCAGAGAATACGATGGAGTGACACCCAAATTGAGCTTGGCGGACCGAGACAAGGATGCAAGTTTGAGCTTGTGAGAGTAAGGGAACTGGACGAAGTCGAAGATGGCAAGCTGACTGTAGTAGGACCTGACATAAAGGATCTGAAACCGGGGGAGAGCTATCCCTTTGGACTCCTCGTCGAGGTTGCTGGTAAAGACTTGGACGCTGAACTCGAGGGAGTTATTGAGAGGCGGCTCCATGCATACGTGAACTATATTGAGGGGTTCATGCATGTCAATCAGCGCTATGACATTCAGTATAGGCTGAGCAAGAAGTCTTATGGTAAGGGATTCAACTCCTTCAGCTACCTCGGAAGAGTCCTAGAACGCTTGTACAAGAGTGAACTCCCCTTCATCGAGAAGATCCAGATAACCTTCATAACGGACCCTGGAAGAGTCGAGGAGCTCTTCAAGGAGGCCATGGATATATATAACGCCCGCGATGCCAAGGCTAGGGGGATGAAGGACGAGGAGGCAGACGCCTTCTACGGCTGCACCCTCTGCCAATCCTTCGCCCCCACCCACTGCTGCATCATCACACCCCAGAGATACTCCAACTGCGGCGCCATCAGCTGGTTCGATGGCCGAGCCGCTGCCCGAGTCGACCCGAAGGGCCCGCTCTTCAAGATCGACGTGGGTGAGTGCCTCGACTCCTTAAAGGGTGAATACACGGGGACGAACAAGGTCCTTGAGGAGAAGACCTTGGGAGCGATAAAACAGGTGTGGCTCTACACCGCCTTCGGTTACCCGCATACCTCCTGCGGCTGCTTCGAGGCCGTGGCCTTCTACATCCCTGAGGTCGACGGGCTTGGGCTGGTGCACCGCGACTTCAAGGGGCAGACCGTCAATGGCCTCCCCTTCTCGACCATGGCTGACTCCACGGCTGGGGGCAGGCAGGTGGATGGTTTCCACGGTGTCTCCATCGAATACATGAGGTCTCCGAAATTCCTTCAGGTTGACGGGGGCTGGAACCGAGTCGTATGGTTGCCGGCCGTCATTAAGGAGCGGGTTGGAGAATTCATCTCTAAGGACGTGGTCGACAAGATCGCTACCGAGAACGATGTCCAGACCATAGACCAGCTAAAAATCTTCCTAGAGGAGAGGGGGCATCCGGTGGTCGAGAGGTGGAAGGCCATGCTTGAGGCGGAGGCCGTTGAAGCAGCCGCCTCGACCGTAGCTCGTGGGGCGGAGGTGGCGCAGCCTCAGGTCATACCTGTGAGTGGGATGGCTTTGACCGCTGGTGGCTTCAGGATAATCCTCAAGGACGCGAAGATCGTGGCGAAGAGGCTCATAATAAGGCGTGTAGAAGCGGGGAAGACGTGATGGCCATGGGCGAAGAGAAGAAGGAGGGGCTGGCAAAGGTCAAGTTCAGCCGGGACCTCATCGAGTTGTTGACCAGATTCACCGAGATCGAGCTGGAAGATGTCGAGCTGAACATCGGAGACTTGGAGATTTCCCTTCAGCCATCCATCCCGATACCGGTGGCAGCACCTCCCTCAAAGGTTCCTGTTCAAGAAAGGGTTAAGCCGACTCAGCTCTTGGAGGCCGAGTTCAAGGTTCCAGTAACGGAGTATCTTGGCCAGATCGTTGAGGTGAAGATCGGCGCAACCAAAGGGGAGGGCGGAACCAGGGGCAGGACCGTTATCATAGGTGGGGAGAGGACGCCCCCATACTACCTCTTCGAGGGCCAGGTGCCTCACAAACCGATTATCGCCATCGACATCTTCGATGTGGCTCCTCCACTAGCGAGGGCCATGAAAGAGCCCTTCAAGGATGTGATAGACGACCCCGCGGGGTGGGCGAGGAAGGCCGTGGAGAAGTACGGAGCGGAGATGATCAACCTCCACCTCACAAGCACCGACCCCTTGATTAAAGATACGTCGCCAGAGGAGGCGGCGAGGACGCTGGAGAGGGTGCTTCAGGCAGTTGATGTTCCACTCTCCATAGGAGGTTGTGGGGACCCGGAGAAGGACTTGAAGGTTTTCACGAAGATTGCTGAGGCGGGGGAGGGAGAAAGGCTCCTCTTCAACTCCGTGACCCTCGACATGGACGTCAAGAAGATGGCCGAGATCGTTAAGAAGCATGGCCATACCGTGATCGCCTTTACGTCGATGGATATGGCCCATGCTAGGGAGCTTAACCGTAAACTCTACGATGCACTCCTTCCCAAGGATAGCATCATAATTGACACGACCACAGCGGCCCTAGGCTATGGCCTCGACTACGCCTTCAGCATAATGGAGCGGACACGACTCTCCGGCCTCATGGGCGACCGAGAACTCCAGCACCCCCTGTCCTCGGGGGCGACGAACGCTTGGGCTGCTAGGGAAGCTTGGATGAAGATGGCTCCGGAATGGGGGCCGAGGGAGCTGCGGGGCCCCATCTGGGAGACGGTGACCGCCGTGACGTTGCTACTGGCAGGTGTTGACTACTTCATGATGATGCATCCGGCAGCAGTTAAGACGGTGAAGGATATTATTGAGGAACTTGTCGGCGGCCACAGGGCAAGTCCCGAGAAGATCACCAACTGGGTTAGCGCGAAGATTTAGGCATGGAGGCGACGAGGGGGTGTCTAAGACCAGCATAAGTCCCATCGACGTATACAGGCTTCTTCCTAGGACGAACTGCAAGGAGTGCGGTGAAGATAATTGTATGGCCTTCGCCACCAAGCTTGTCAATAGGGAGGTCGCTCTGGACAAGTGCCCACCGCTTCTGGAGGAGAAGAACAGAGAGGCCTACAACAAGCTGTGGCAGTTGCTGAAGCCCCCCGTGAGGGAGGTCACCATAGGCTCTGGCGAGAGAGCCAGAAAGATCGGCGGGAAACTCGTGATGTACCGCCACGAGTTCACCTACGTCAACCCAACGGCGATAGCCATAGACGTGACAGACGAGATGGATGAGAGTGCCTTTAGGGAACGGGTGAAGGGGGTCGAAGGCTTTTCTTACAACTATATAGGGCGAGAACTCTCCCTCGATATGGCGGCCCTAAGGTCCACATCTAACGATCCTCAACAGTTCGGATCGGCTGTGAAAAGGTTCGCTAGTATTTCGCCCCTCCCCCTAATACTGTGCTCCTTCAACCCTGAGGTCGTCGAGAATGGCTTGATGGTCGTTGGGAAGAATAGCCCCCTCATCTATGCGGCGACGAAGGATAATTGGAAGGAGATGGTTGACCTAGCCGTAATGTATCACTGCCCCCTAGCGGTCTTCGCCCCGAATGACCTGAAACTCCTCAAGTCTTTGACGCGCACACTCCTCGAGTACGGGGTAGAGGACCTGGTCTTAGATCCCGGGACGTCCCCACGGGAGGGTTTGGCGGATACCCTGGACGCTTTCACGATGATTCGGCGCCTTGCCTGTAAGGAGGACGATGAACTCCTCGGCTTCCCGCTGTTGGGAGTTCCTCTTACTGTGTGGCTGGGGCATGAGGGGCAGCCGGAGATAGCGACTTGGCATGAGACTTGGCTCGCCTCGGCCCTCATCGTCAGGTATGCGGACATCCTGATCATGCATAGCTTGGACGGTTGGTCCCAGTTACCGCTAACCATCCTGAGGGATAATATCTACACGGATCCGCGGAAGCCCGTCGCCGTCGAACCGGGGTTAAGGGCCTTTGGGAACCCGAACGAGCACTCACCCCTCCTATTCACGAGCAACTTCGCCCTGACCTACTACACCGTGGCCTCAGACCTTGAGTCTGGGAAGGTCGACTGCCATCTCCTCGTCATCGACACTGAAGGCATCTCTGTTGAGAGTTCTGTTGCCGGTAGAAAGCTGACAGCCGATAAGGTCGCTCAGGCCCTCAAGGAGTATAGGGTAGATGAGAAGGTGAAGCACAGGAAGCTAGTCATCCCAGGCCGGGCAGCACGGCTCAGCGGTGAGATTGAGGAAGTGACGGGATTCGAGGTCATGGTCGGCCCTTTAGACTCCTCGGGAATAGCCAAATTCATCAGTGAGAAGTGGACAGCCCAGCCAGCTGCGTAGCTTTCCTCCTCCTCAATTACTATTACTACTGTTCTTTCTCAGGCTCTCCGTAGCGACTATGGTCTCAACCATCATCCTTCCAAGGTACCTCGCCGTTTCAACTCCTTCCTTGTCTTCGGCTACCTCGCCCTTCTCTCTTCCAACGGCGAAGGCGCGTCCGCCGCTGGGGATGATCATCCTCACGGCTGTCAGGAAGATGAGCATCTGTCCGCAGGTACTCATTAGGCCTGAGCGGCGGGCGACGGCGATGGCCCCGCCGACTTTCCCGGTGAAGTCCTTTCTGCCTCGGGCTAGGCATAGGTAGCCTATTCGGTCTATGAAGGTCTTCATCTGGGCTGTGACGCCTTGGAAGTACGCTGGGCTGCCGAGGATGACGCCGTCGGCTTTGACGATCTCTTGGTAGAGCCTCTCGCCGTCGTCGTCGATGGTGCATTCCTTGGTCTCGAAGCAGGTCCTGCAGGCGTTGCAGGGCTGGAGCCTGTAGTTGGTGAGGCGGAGGAGCTCGACCTCGGCTCCTTCCTCCTGCGCGGCCATGAGGGCCTCCTTCAGGATAGTATCCGTATTGCCATCGACTCTTGGACTACCACTGATTCCAATAATCCGCATATCCCAACCACACCTGTCCCAAATCAATGACGCCTCAGACTAAAAATGCTAGCCTCCGGTTCTCGTCCTTTGCTTGCGCAGAATTTGATAGGTGATCTTGTCTGCCTCCCTATCGAGCAAGACTTTTACTTTCTCCCCTCCCTTGAGGTCCAATGCTTCGACTATTTCCTTGGGAATAGTAACCATGAGGGTCTGGCCTCCTTTTCTCGGCTGAATTGACAGTATCTTCACCTCTTCGTCAGTCAAGGTAATCGGACATCAGGGCTAACCACAAAGCATTTATCTCTTTCTGCTATGGGATAGATCAGTATAGGATCTTCAGCAAGATCCTAGGAGATCTCAAGCCGTAGCGAGATGTTGCGACAAATGCACGTGTTGCTGGCGGAGCCAGACTACTATACCCGTTTCCCCCCTCTAGGCCTACTCAAACTTTCGGCCTATCATAAACAGAGAGGGGACACGGTGGAGCTGGTAAGAGGCTCTCATTACCCGAAAGAGAGGCCTTCGCTTATCTACGTCACCTCCCTTTTTACTTGGGCATGGAAACCAGTTTGGAACGCCGTTAGATGGTGTAAAGCATGGTTCCCCAACGCCGAGGTCTACCTTGGGGGGCTCTATGCCTCTCTTCTTCCGGAACATGCAAAAGGCTCTGGGGCCGACCATGTTCATGAAGGCCTTTTCATGGATGCTGAAGACCTCTGCCCCGACTACGAGCTAGTTCCTGAATGGGATGGCAGCATCATATTCTCTTCTCGTGGGTGTCCCAAGGAGTGTGGATACTGCGGCGTTCCAAAACTTGAGGGTAAAATTAACTCTGTCAAACACGGCATAAAACATTTGGTATGGCCGAAGCACACGAGGATTATCTTCTTCGATAACAATATCTTGGCAAGTCCGGGGTGGAGAAGTGTATTCGATGAACTGCTTGAACTGGGTTTGAAGGTTGACTTCAACCAAGGATTGGATGCCTCCCTGATCACGGAGGAGGTAGCTGAGAAGATCTCGAAGATGAGACTTGATTCTTTTGTTCGATTGGCTTATGATTATCATGGAGTCGGTCCAGTCATAGAGAAGGCGATAGAACGCCTCCGCGCCTATGGCATAAGCAAACGGAAAATCATGGTTTATGCCCTCTTCAACTATAATGGCAGCCCCGACGAGTTCTTCGAGAGAGTCAAGGAGATACTGAGGTGGGGCGTCGTCTGCTATCCTATGCGATATGAACCTCTAGATACCCTCGAAAAGAACAGGTACGTGTCGCCTAAATGGGATGCCAAGAGGGTGGATATGGTTCAGAGAGCTAGAAGAGTCATAGGCTACGGTGGAGCATTTCCACCATACGAAGGCTTGGTAAGGAAATTCGAGAAGGCTGAAGGATTTGACGAGGCCTTCAGCCTATATCCACTCAAGAGGGGTCCGCCAAAGTGATCTGTAGCTGCTGTGGTCTAGAGATTAGAGGGAAGCCGCACGGTCCGTACCACCGAACATCAGGCTTGATCGAATATGTCTGCGAACGGTGCTGGAGTGAGCCCTTCCTTTTCTTCCCAGATAAATCATATGGCGTAGAACTGTTACAGGATAATTTGTTTCTTAATCCTGCGACACGATTGCGTGTAGCAAGCTTTAAATATGTGTCGCACGTTTCAGATCCACGATCCACCTTGAGCAGGACTCCAAGAAAAACGGGCTCCCCCGCGCCCGAAAATGTCCCCTCACTCCTAGGGGCTGAAACGGGGGAGGGAGCTAGTAGCTACCCATCAATTCGAGTCGGCGTGGTAAGGCTGACTCAGAAAGGCGTCGTCATGTATGTGGGCAAAATGAGAGCCGCCAATCTCCTGCGGCTGTGGGAGATAGACAAATTCCGGGACGAAGACTTGGAAGGGTATCAACGTCGACTATATGATGATCGAACACAACAGGTCTTGGATTATCTCACGCAGTGTCCCATCGCTGTCATGCCGGGCATTCTCGTTAGCCTAAGGGAGGGAGCCAACTTCAAACCCATTTCGGAAGGATTGAATGTGGGTGCTCTTGAAATCCCTAATTATCAGGGTTCCATATGGGTCATTGACGGACAGCATCGTCTGGGAGGCCTTCAACTAGGTCTAAAGGGAGTAGAGGACGAACTGTCTGGCATGGAAACCGTGGACTCCGAGACTCGCAAGATGTTGGAGGATTACGAGGTTCCAGTGGTATTCATTGACAGTGCGTCTGCATGTGAAAGCATAAAGCCGAGTCTCAGAGACCCTAGCGTCTCCATTGCCCCATCCGATGTAGAAAGGGTCGTGTTCTTCATTGTCAACAAGACAGCCAAGAGCATTAGCCCGTCCTTGAAGGACGCTCTTGCCTACAAAATCAAGGCTGCAGGAATCGAGGGGATTCCCATAATAGAGAAGGAGCCATGGAGAGTTCCGGCAACTCGGATAAGTCTCGCTCTGTTTAGAGACGGAAGAACAGGATCACCATTCACAGGCCTGATGAAAATAACTGGGATCGAGACGAGAGTTACACGAGGTGTGGGTAGACCACTCACGTTGAGCTCCTTCGTCACGTCGCTTCGACCACTAATTGAAAACGAACGATTCAAGAACATCAGCTCGGATCCTAAGCTTGCATATGAACAACAGCTTGCATTCGTCGCTACGTACTGGCGTGCATTGAGAAGGCTACATGAGGACCCCTTCAAGGAGCCGCAGAACTATATGATTCTGAAATCCATAGGCGTTTATGCACTAAACCTTATCGCTAATGATGTCTTCAACTGGTGCAGCAGTGCTGGTAGCGAACCTACAGAAAATAACATTATGAAGTTCATCAAGCCCCTCAAAGACTTTGACTGGAGCAAGAAGACATCTCCTCTAGCGGCGTTCGGCGGACAGAAAGGTGTCAGAGCCGCATACAAGCTCCTATTGCGTAATATAGCAGAGAAGGGCGTAGCAGAGGCTTCGGGGCGGCTCACAGAGCTGGAGGAAGAAGAGACAACATAACCCATCGAGGCAGGCAATGGAATTCATACAAAACGTAGTCTTAAGGGAACCAAAAGAACAGAGAAGCAAGCATGAAGCCCCGGTTGCATAGTAGCCCAATGCGCCCGTTTCGGTAAGCGGGAATCCCGGGAGCAAATCCCGGCCGGGGCTCCATCTTTTTCTTCGTTATCATACCTTTTAAGGGTTTTCCTTTCCTTCAGCTACAAGTCTTGAACCATCTATTTCCAGTTTCAAGTCTTGGTCTTCTCTCGCTCAGCTATCTGTAAGGAGAGCTGCCTTTCGTATTCGATGAGCATCCTGACCATCAGGTTCCCCAAGTCAACCCCATAAAGCGTCGCCCGCCCGATCTTCCTCGACGCAGCGACCAGGCCCAGCCCCTCCAAGTCCTTGAAGTACTTGAGTCGGAAGCTGCCCTCAACCCCCCCAAGGCGCAAACGTTAATTAAGGAACGTACCGGAGGAGACAATAGGGCTGAGGTTGACGGAGAACATAACCATCCCCAAAGACCTCCTCAAGGAGCTCCGCGAAGGACTACTCAGAGTCGAAGAAGTACTCGCAACCCTAGAGGAACTCATGAACACAGAGGGACTGGAAAGGATCAGAAAGGCCGAAGAGGAGTACGAGAAAGGAGAATACACAATAGTAGAAAACGCGAAGGAGCTCAAGAAGAAGCTCAAGTGAGAGCCCAATGCCCTACAGAGCCGCTCTCACAAACAGATTTCTAAGAGAACTCAGGAGACAACCAGCCGACGTAAAAGAGAGAGCCCTCAAAACCATAGACGAAATAATCACCGACCCATTCTCGGGAACCAAACTGAGAGGCGAACTCGAAGGCCGTTGGCGATGGAGGATAGGCCAATACAGAATCATATACCTCATCGATGACCCCCACCGCCTCGTCATCTTCCTAGACATAGGACCGAGAAGATCCATCTACGAATAACCCAACCCCACGTCACGGGCCGAGGACCCTCCTCAAACCTCAACACTGGGTATCCATGAAGATCGGCAACCCATCACCGATATCGGCCAAGTACCGAAAACGGCACATCATGTCAGAGGCCCCTCACCGGCCATAGCTAGGGAACAGCTCCTTCTTCCCCGGAATATAGACGGCCTGGGAATAAGTCTCAATGAAATCCGTATCCACGATAAGGTCTATGTACATCATCTTCCCCGCCACCATCTCAGCCTCCTCCCGCTTCCCCATCGACAACAGGGCAGCATAGGCGCCTGAGAGGGAACCGTTTCCGAGGGGACGGACCTTCGCGTTTGGGAACTCGGGGAAGACCCCCAGCTTCGTGGCATTCTTCAGGTCAGTGTATGCCCCGAAGGCTCCTGCGAGGTAGAAGTTCTTGACATCGTAGATGGAGAGGTTGTACTTCCTCATCAAGACCATGATGGCCCCGCAGACGGCTGCCTTCGAGTCTATGATGTAGTCCATGTCTCGTTGAGTTATCACTATGTCTTGTCCGATCGCCGTCCTCTCGGCAGGAACTACGACGTACTCTAATCCATTGCGCCCCTTTCTGACAAGGGGCGTTCTTCCCTCAACTATTTTTCCCGTGAAGTCGAGGATCCCGGCGGAGAACATCTCCGCTGCGACATCGATGATGCCTGATCCGCAGATGCCTTTCGGGCGCGTATTCCCTATGACGGTGTACGCTGCCTCGAAGGTTCGGGGG
>Ga0315312_1003292_pt1 | contig 10486 bp, 10 predicted proteins | sample TDP7_MG_FD_203629 | JGI IMG/M metagenome (GOLD analysis project Ga0315312, IMG submission 203629) | Freshwater sediment microbial communities from Lake Towuti, South Sulawesi, Indonesia - TDP7 | ecosystem: Environmental > Aquatic > Freshwater > Lake > Sediment | place: Indonesia: South Sulawesi... | reverse complement strand
TATCGTGAACGGCGTCGGAATCAGCGGTCCTGCGTTTGCAGTAGTTCTTGTCCGGAACCTCTTTGCCGTCGAGGTGTTGTGGAGGTAGGTCTTCAGGATGCCGTCCTTTACCACCACGTTGCGCCTCGTTGGCACTCCTTCGTGGTCGAAGCTCCTTCTCGAAATCGATTCGACCGTTGGGTCATCCATGAAAGTCACTTCTTCGGAAGCCACACGTTTCCCGATCTTCTTGGCGAACATCGAAGTGCCTATCTCGACCCTCAGGGCGCTCATCATGCGAGAGATCTGGTAGATGAGCACCCCCAAGAAGAGCGGTTCGACAACCAGGTCGAACTTGCCCTCTTCGCCCTGAACGGGGTTCCTTGCCATGACCGACAGCTCTCCTGCCCGCTCCCCCGTCTCGCTGGCCCTCATCTCGCTCAGCCTAGAGGCGCAACAGACCGCATGACCAGACGCCTCTGGCTGCGAGAACGCTCGCACTGACAGATCAAGGGAGGCGCTCTCATCGTCGCTCCGCGCGCCACCAGTGGAAGCAATTCCCGTTCTCTCATGACGGACATACAGAGTGCCTCCGACATTGTCTGCCCAAACAGATTCCGCGCCCTCAATCGCCTCATGAACCAATCTGGCTGGATCGTCGAGCTTCACTATCCTTCTGTCCGCTCGGCCCATCCTGTAATTGAACCGCCCTGAAGCGATGCCACCGTAGTTCTTGCTCGGCGGGCTCGTTCTTGCAGAACCGACCAATGCTTTCGCAAGGTTTTCGACGTCATGCATGTCCCTCAAATCCGAAGAGAGAATTCGCCTGCCAACAGCGACGAAGAGCATCACATGACATTCATTCCAGGAATTGACGGCGTCAATCTGGCTGTTCGAAAACCGAACCTGCTGAACTGTTGATTTGACGGCCTCGGCAACCACATCATCCGCACCAGAATTGACTGAGACATCGACCAGTCTTTCCGCGACCTCTCTGAGCTCGCTCATCTCAGCATCACACCCCTCAGTCGGAGCATCGGCCCCCCGGTCCAGACGGCTATGTCCTGCATCGGATCTCCTTTTCCGCATTCGGCGGCAGTGTAGTCGACTTTCTTCGAGACCGCGTCGATAGCTTTCCAGAAGCCCGGCGTCGTTATCTCCAAGACACACCTCTTCGCCGGCCCCGCGAGCTCGCCGTCCTTGATGAAATAGGCCTCTCTGGAGACGTACTTCTGATTGTATCTCTTGTCGTCTATGTTCCACTCAGTGAACGATCGCATCAGAACGCCTTCCTTGATCGAACCTATCAGCTCGTCGTCCTCGAAATCCCCAGGAGCGACATGCGTGTTTGCCATCCTTACAATAGGCTCGCGCAGATAGGAGTAACAACGCGACGATCCATTGCTCCTGAGGCCCAGTCTCGAAGCAGTCTCCCTGTTGTGAAGGAATTCGTTGATGATTCCCTCCTTGTAGAGATACCTCGGCCTCGTCTTCACACCCTCCTGGTCGTAGGCATAGTAGCCATATGAGCCAGGCACCGTCGGATCATCGATCACAGTGGCGTAGCGTGAGCCAATTGTCTGGCCAACCATCTCAGGAGAGATGAACGAGCGGCCTGCCTGCGACATCTCCCTGCCCAAGATACGGTCCGCCTCCATCGGGTGTCCACACGACTCGTGGGCTGCGATACCAGCCACTTCGGGTCCGCATACAAGATCCTTCACACCAGGTGTCACCTTCTTCCCCTTCTCGATCAGGTTCTTGAGCGTCATGATCTCTCTCGGGAGCTCCTGGTCAAGCTCCCAGCCCATGGCCCTATCCCATCCCCCAGTGGCTCCGAACTCTCTGATCGATTGTTCTGTCTGGCCATTGTGTGACACAAGGTTCTGTGCCTCGATCTTGACTCGAGGCAGGAAAGAACTTATGCTCGAGCCCTCTGAGTTGACGAAATGGCCCGTTATCTCGTAGTCCTTCAACTCGAAATACCGTCCCTTGACACTCACACCTGTTCTCGTGATTGCTGCGTCAATCTCTCTCAGAAATGCGAGCTTCTCCTCCGGGCTCACATCTGCCAAACGCCGGCTCTCCTTGACCACCCAGTTTGTTCGCACGGGCGACTCCGGAGAGATTGACACCGGATTCTTCCTTCGGCCGCCCCTTGCTTGTTTGAACGCATTCTGGACAAGCTTGAGGCCATTTTGTCTGGAAATCCCGTCGCAGCTCGCGAAGCCAATGCCGGAGGGAAGAACGATCCGAACGTTCATCCCGGCGTCGCTGAATCGAGTCAGATTTGACACCTGTCCCGCTCTGACGGCCAGCTCTCTCGAATCGCGCTCTTCCAGCCTGACCTCTGCCAACAGCACGGATGCCTTCTTCTGAGCGGCGTCGAGCACGTCGAGGGCAACGTCTTCGTCAATCATCCGAGACACCTTCGCCGGGGCAACGAATCTCCGTGTATTAAACGTTCAACACCACAATGCGTGGCCATGGGAAGACCGACAAGATTAGATAGAGGCGGTTCCTTCGTACAAGAGAGGTTCTAAAATGGCCGTGGACCCTGAGAAGGCGATCGTTCTCTGGCCCGCATACTTCGACATGCGGATCAGCAGGGCCAATGGACGCAAGATCCCGAAAAGGGATGCGGTCGAGTCGCCCGACGCTCAGATGCTGTTCGAAGCGGTGAAAGCACTCGGTCTGGACTGCATACTGGAGCTCGAGAAATCCTATCCCAGATTCTGGTACCGAGGCGGAGGCCGCGTGCTGGTCGAGCCAAAGCTGAAGAAGGCAGAGCTGATCGACAAGGTGGCTCCGAGGCTGAAGACCGTGCCCACAGCAAAGACCTGAGACCTATCTGTCCTGCGGGGTCTCGACTTCCTCAACAAGCTTCTTGCCGGCGGACACGCTGTCCACGGAGTGGATGACGGCGCCGCAGTCCGATATCGTCTCTTCGATGCTCTCGAAGTCAATCGAGGTCCCCTCGATCGTGATTTTCACGCTTTCCGTCTCGCGGTCGACTTCCTCGAGCGTACAGTTCACACCAGACACACCGTTCAAGACCCCGATCCTCCTCGCCATCTCGATGATAGTAGGGTGATGGGGCTTGAGAACGTCCAAAACCAGGCGTTTTAGCTCACTCACTTGCGGAATCCCTTCCGGTAGCTAATGCTACGAAGTCTGCGTATATATTTCTTTTGAACAATTGGGCCGTGTTTGAGGCATCTGGCATCGAGCGATGAACAGCTCCTCGTCAGGTTTAATATCGCAATAGCAGATGCGAATCCGTGGCGAGACCAGCAATACCACCAGAGGAAGTGAGAGTCCTCGACCTGAATTCATCGTATCTCGGCGTGCGGACCCTGACCCTCATGGAGAACGCCGGGGGAGCAGTCGCGCGGAATGTCCTGAGCATCTGCAAGCCCAATGCGAGAGTTGCTGTTGTGTGCGGCAGAGGTAACAACGGTGGCGACGGATTCGTGGCTGCGAGACACATCGCACATACGATCAGACCCGATGTCTTTCTCGTGGAGCCCGAACAGGAGGTCTCCAGCGAAATCGCAAGGATGAACCTCGAGAGAGCTAAAGAGCTCATCAAACCGCTCAGCAGCTTCGATGCTGGAGTCTATGACATCATCGTGGACGCGCTTCTCGGGGTCGGGCTTCGTGGCAGGCCGAGGGACCCCTACGCACGTTACATCAAACTCCTAAACGAATCGAGGAAAACTATCGTCTCCGTAGACGTGCCCTCGGGCTGGCCGTCAGATGTCCAGGTCCGACCAGACATCACAGTCACATTTCATGCTGCCAAGATCGGGATGGACAACAGGAATTCCGGCAAGATCGTCATCGAGGACATCGGAATTCCTTCGGAAGCCGAAACATACTGTGGCCCTGGGGAATTCGCGCTTCTCCCCAGAAGGAGAAAGGATGCTCACAAGGGAGATGCTGGGAGAGTCCTCGTGATAGGCGGTGGCCCGTATACTGGAGCGCCCGCGTTCACAGGCATGGCCGCCATGAGGTCTGGCATCGACTTGGCATTTGTGGCAACGCCCGAGCCCGCCTTCTTGCCAGTCTCAATCTACTCTCCAAATCTCATCGTCAGGCTGCTCAAGGGCGAAACTCTGTCCGAGGAACACGTCAAGCAGCTGCTGGAGTTCTCAAGAAGCGTCGACGTCGTCGCCATCGGCCCTGGGCTCGGAAGCGCTCCCGAGACAATCAGTGCCGTTCAGTCTTTTGTTTCGGAGTGCGACAGACCTCTCGTGATAGATGCTGACGCCATTGCCGCATGTGGGGCGAAGCAGAAGATACTCAAAGGAAAGTATGGAGTCATTACGCCTCATGCAGGGGAGTTCAAGAAACTGACTGGAAAATCCGTTCCAGACGATCCGGAAAAGAAGATCAGAACAGTGAGAGAGGCTGCGACAAGACTGAAGATGACAGTCCTTCTGAAAGGACCTCTGGACGTCATAAGCGATGGCAGGTACGTGAGGCTGAACCGCGTCCACAATGATGCGATGACAGTGGGGGGAACGGGAGACGTGCTCACCGGCCTCGTGGCGGGGATGATGGCGCAGAAGGCAACGCCTTTTGCCGCTGCTAGGATAGGGGCATTTGCCAACGGCGTTGCGGGCAATCTCGCATTCGAGGAGAAGAGCTACGGGCTTCTCACAACAGACATAATCGATAAGATACCTTTGGTGCTGAGGAGGTATCTGTGAAGCTGGCAATCATCGCAGATGTCCACTCGAACCTGCACGCTCTTGAGGCAATCTCGAAGGCCATCGAGGATTCCGCTCCCGACATGATTGTCTGCGCTGGCGACATCGTTGGATATGGCGCATTCCCCAACGAATGCTGCGAAGAGGTCAACAAGCTTGCAGACCACACAGTCCAGGGAAACCATGATGTGTCTGCGTTGACCGGAGATACCGCATGGATGAACCCCTACGCGGCTGCTGCGTCCAACTGGACATCGCACGAGATGTCCACGAGGACTAGATCGTTTCTGGGCTCGTTGAAGACGGAGGAGAGATTCGAAATCCCGAATCTGAAGGCTACGATGTGCCATGGATCTCCAACAAGCGTGGAGGAGTACGTCTATGAAGAGGACTCGAGTGAGACAATGCTCTCAGTCGCGAGATGTGATCTCCTAATCCTCGGACATACCCACATCCCGTTCGTGAAGAGGTTCCCTTCCGGACTGATCGTGAACCCCGGCTCGGTTGGGCAGCCACGAGACAGGGACCCAAGGGCGAGCTACGCCCTCCTCGATTCGGAAAGCTTGCGATGCACAGTCCACAGAGTCGATTACGACATCGAGGCCGCCTCGGATGCGATCTTGTCTGCAGGGCTGCCAACACTCCTCGCGGACAGGCTGTTCATGGGCATGTAGGGGAGGGTATTTATTTGGCAAAACGTCATCGAGGGCCGTGGACCTCGAACCAGTTCCGGACACACCCGCCCTTATCATGAAAGGCAGGCGGAGATGGGTCTGTGTCGCGGACCTGCACCTCGGCATTGAGGTGCAGCTTCACAGGGCTGGCTTCAACATTCCATCTCAGGCACCCAAGATGCTTGCAGCCCTCGAGGAGATGAGGATCCACGGAGAACGACTCCTCATCTTGGGAGATGTGAAGCACAGAATACCTTCCGTTGGCTACCATGAGGACAGGGTGGTAAAGCCATTCTTGGAGAAGCTGTCAAAGGCGTACGATGCTATCACCGTTGTTTCGGGGAATCACGACGGAGGGCTCTCCTCGATTCTGCCCAAGGATCTTCGGGCCGTCCCCGGGCATGGTCTCAGGATTGACGACCTGGGAGCATTCCATGGTCATGTATGGCCCTCGAAGGATGTCATGATGGGCAGGAAGATCGTGATGGGCCACATCCATCCTTCGGTCCTGCTCACGGATACCCTTGGCTCAAGGATCAATGAAAAGTGCTGGCTCAGGGGAAAATTGAGGAAGAGGCTCGTCCTGGAAAGATATGAGACCTGTCCTGAAGAGCTGGTGGTGGTTCCCGCATTCAATCCTCTTCTCACGGGGACCCCGATCAACTCACCCTCGGCCGCCATGCTCGGACCAATGTTCAGAAACAACCTCGTTGACCAGAAAAGCCTCTCGGCATACTTGCTGGACGGAACGAATCTGGGCCTTCCGAAGGCCAAGTTCTAGATTCACTTCTTGGTTCTGTCAAAGAAGATGTTCTTCCCTGTCGCCGATAGCGGGATTCCATGGATGATCCTGGAGTTGCCCAGGCCGAGCCGTTTCGCCGACACGCCGACCCTGTACATCACCCTGTTGTCCACGTTCAGCTCGGATGCGAGCTTCGCAGCGGACCCTATTGCTATGCCAAGGTCGAGCAGCCGTATCGCGCAATTCGGGCCTTCGAAATCGCCAGAGAACGATTTTGTGTTGAACTCCTCGCAGCTCGCGAATCCGCACGCGCCGCAGTTCTGTCCGGCGCCCTTGTGGGCCAACAGGCCGATGAGAACGACGGCATCGGAGTCGAGCACATTCTGGCCATCCCTTTCGAATCCCCAGATCCCTCGCTCCTTGCCGACCCGGATCATGTCTGAGCCAAGAGCCACTTTCTCCGACTCTGAGAGCACCTTGATCTCGATAAAATCTTGTCCGACCGCCTTCGGGGCCGTCCTCGCAGCGACGGCCATCAGCTCGGCCACCATCTTGACTGCTTCCCTGACCGCCATGGTTGAGGTGAATCACATGTTGGTCTTTTATAGTAGTTGGAGGCCATGCGCCCTTGAGCCGGAGGAGAATGAATTGCCAAGCAGCTCGCGCCGACGGCCATCTGGTCCGAGACTGATCAAGGTCCCCAAGGGACAGATCAGGCGCGCAGGTGCAAGGATGATGAAGATGCGCACCCGCCCTCAGGTCAAGGTTGTCAGAGTGAAGGGCCAGATAAAGTGCGACATCTGCCTCGGCATGATCAAGCCTGACCTGCCGAGCGTTCTCTGCGGATGCGGGAAGCAGTTCCACAACTCATGTGCGATGCGGGTGGAGACGTGTCCGATCTGCGGAAAGGAACTGGGCTACTCGAAACAGAAGCCACACGTGATCGATTCGGAGAGGCCTGTCATTAGGTCCATGCCTCTTTCCAAGAGGGACAAGCTGTTGCTCCTGGAGGAACGATTCCTCCTGGGAGAGATGACCGAGCGCACATATCTCAGCATGAAGGAACAGGTCCAGCGTTCTCCCGACGGCGCGACTTTCTGCAGCGTATGTGGGCGAAGGCTGCTGGAGGGTGAGAGCTGTGACTGTACTATGTACAAGCGTCTGTTGCAGTGCCCTGAGTGCGGTGCGAACCTGAGCGACGAGGACATGTTCTGCAGCAGATGCGGAGTCGTCTTCTCAACGGACTTCTCGAAGGACTTGTTCCAATGCCCGGCGTGTGGCAGAATAGTTGCAGGGGACGAGCGGCAGTGCGCATGTGGTGCTTTGCTGGTTGGCGAGGGCAATATGATCTGCCGAGGGTGCGGAAAGGAAATCCCGCAGACCTCCAATGAGTGTCCGAACTGCGGCGAATCCTTCGTGGAGTTCATCTCCGAGTGCCCAGCATGCGGACGCAGAGTTGACAAGGATGCCTTCGCCTGTCTGTGCGGCGTCATATTCTCAGATAGAGTGGCTGGCGCAGAATGTTCAGTCTGCGGAGGAGACGTTGAGGTCACAGACCGCTTCTGTCCAATATGCGGAGCGAGATTCGCAGACGAGCCCAGACTCGAAGGCAAGCTTGAGAGAAAAGTCAGACGCTAGGTGGACAGGAGCGCCGTCCACCCTGTGAGGTTTCTGTCGGTCTGCTGGCCTGCGCGCTCATCTGACGAAGTCGATCGTCTCGTCATCTCGTCCGTAAGACCTCGCCACGGCCGTTCTTCCGCGCGCGGTCGAAGCGGTCGCCGGAACCGCGGACGACCCCTGACCCATCAGAAGCTCCGACTTCGCACCGGTGACGATGAGCAGTATCTTCACCTGTCCCTCGAGGGATGGGTCGATGCTGCATCCCCATATCAGCCGTGCATGCCTGCTTATTCTCTGTCCCACGACCTCTGCGGCCTTCTGAGCCTCAGACACCGTCATATCTGGCCCACCGACTACTCTGACGAGCGCACCCTTGGCATCCTTCAGATCGATCTGTCCAAGCAAGGGCGAGTTAAGAGCCTCCTCAATGGCGGACTGGACTCTGTCCTCAGGGTCCGATTCGTCAGACTCACCGATGCCGACGAAGGCAACACCGCCCTCGTTCATGACGGTCATTATGTCGCTGTAGTCGAGGTTGACCAAGCCAGGCTTGGTGATGATTTCAGTGAGACCTCTGATCGTCTGCATGAGCACCTCATCCGCGACCTTGAACGCTGCGTCCACGGGCAGCTTCGGGACCAGCTCCAGGAGCCTGTCGTTCGGAATCACAATGGTTGTATCACACAGTCTTCTGAGCCTCTCGAGGCCGTCGAGTGCGTTCTCCATCCTCACTTCGCCCTCTGCGTTGAACGGCAACGTGACGACTCCGATTGTCAGGGCCTTCTGCTCCTTGGCCAAACGTGCGGCGAAGTGAGCTGACCCCGTTCCGGTGCCTCCGCCCATGCCCGCTGTAACGAACACTATGTTCGCTCCCTGGAGGAAGTCCTTGATCTCCCTCTCGTTCTCTTTGGCGGCGGCCTCGCCGACCTGCGGCAGGGCTCCTGCGCCAAGACCTTTTGTCACGTTCTTCCCGATCAGTATCTTCTTGGGCGCGTGGATTGCCAGCAGGTGTTTCGCGTCGGTATTGATCGCGCACAGCTGGGCGCCAGAGATATGGGCCTCAACACATCTGTTGATTGTGTTGGACCCTCCACCGCCGCAGCCAATGATCTTGATACAGACATCCAGTTGCGCCGCGATCTTTGCTATCTCTTCGTCGTCCGCGGACGGGGACGCAGGTGTTGATACGGCTTTCACTTGCGCTGCGGGCTGAGAAGAAGACTTCTCGATCAGTTCCTCTGCGTCTTTTCCCAATGCTTCTTTCACTAGAGACTTCGGCATGAGTGCACCCCATAGGACTAGATTAGTAATCAGGAATCCAGAATATAAATATTGCTAGTCTGGGGCCCAAGCCAGTCATCTCGATTCTTTTCCTTCGGAAAAGGGCACACTAGCAGTCGCGGCCGTCGAGAGGACAAGGAGAAGTGTCTGCGTTCAACAAGCGGACGGCATTGACCTCGTCTCCCGAATCACAGAATCACGTCACGTATTGGCTCGATACAGCGCGCCTCTTGAGGCCGGAGCCAGCATGCTCGACGGATGCGACTGGCCGGGCTGCATTTATATAGTACAGTGTATAATACGTAGTCGCAAACGTCTTTGGATGGGATGACATGAAGTCGCTTATTGATGATGCTCTGGAAAGGCACGAGCTAGGACAGGGCCTGAAGTCTGATCTTGGAACACCGGATGACGAGGAACTCGCGAAGATCGTCGAGAAGCTCAAGGTCAATATCGCAATCGTGGGCTGTGGCGGCGGCGGCTCGAACACAGTGAACAGGCTCAGCCAAGCAGGGGTGTTTGGAGCGGAACTAGTGGCCGCGAACAGCGATGCGAAGCATCTGCTGCACGTGCATGCGCCGCACAAGATACTCCTGGGCCGGGCGACCACACGCGGGCTTGGCGCGGGAGCGCTCCCTGAGGTGGGAGAGAGGGCCGCTCAGGAAGCGGAGGATGAGCTGAAGAGCTACGTAAAAGGCCCAAACATTGTTTTCGTGACCGCCGGCATGGGGGGCGGAACGGGCACGGGGACTGCGCCCATCGTGGCCAGGCTAGCGCGTGAGTCGGGGGCGCTCGTTGTTGGCATTGTCACACTGCCCTTCAAGGCAGAAGGAAAGGTGAGGATGGACAATGCCTTGAGAGGTCTGGAGAAGCTGCGAATGAATTGCGACACGACTGCGGTCATACCGAATGATAGGCTCCTTGAGCTGGTGCCAAAGCTCCCACTCGATGCGGCATTCAGAGTCGCGGATGAAGTCCTCATGGAGTCCATCAAAGGTCTGACAGAGATCATCACGAAGCCCGGACTGGTGAATCTGGATTTCAACGACGTCATGACGATCATGAAGAATGGCGGCGTGGCGATGATTGGCATGGGAGAGGCCAACAATAAGACCGCGAAGGGTGACAGGATAGACTCCGCAGTCGGCCAGGCTCTCGAGTCGCCCCTCCTTGGTGATATCGACCTGTCAACCGCGAGAGGGGCTCTTATACGCGTCACGGGCGGCAACGACATGACGGTGACCGAGGCGGAGAAGGCAGCGGAACTCATAAGCGCGAAGATCAACCCCAATGCAAGGATAATCTGGGGATGCAGTGTTGACCCATCCATGGCAGGCCTGGTCAGAGTTATGGTGGTGCTCACGGGTGTGAAGGGGCCAAACCTGTTGTCTCCCGAGTCCGAGCCCGTCAAGACCCACGGTGTGGATTTCGTACACTGAGCGTGCACATGTCTTCCAAGAGCCCGGGCGAGAAGT
>Ga0315312_1003290_pt1 | contig 10491 bp, 7 predicted proteins | sample TDP7_MG_FD_203629 | JGI IMG/M metagenome (GOLD analysis project Ga0315312, IMG submission 203629) | Freshwater sediment microbial communities from Lake Towuti, South Sulawesi, Indonesia - TDP7 | ecosystem: Environmental > Aquatic > Freshwater > Lake > Sediment | place: Indonesia: South Sulawesi... | reverse complement strand
CAGAGACACTCACTCCGATATTCATATCGATGAGATGTCAGAGATGCGGGTCTGAGAAGAAGATAACTGATCCCGTTCTCACGGTCGAGTATCTTCAAAGCTTTGGAAAGCGCAAAGAGAGAATGGGACTATACGTCTGATTTGGCCTTCATTCGGATGAGGCTTCGTTCGAATTTGACGAAACTATCACCGGAATCTACCTGAAAGTGCAGATGATGTCGCCTTCAGCAGTCGCCGCTATTTGTTTGCGTCTTTGAGAAACAAGAGCCGTGAGGCAGTATTCCTCAGTCTATGAAACGGTTTTAAGATCGGTGCAATAGGATAAATCGAGCTGTCGTGCGGCCGGGAGCCGGGATAGTGTGAGACTAGTCGTCTCAGATCCCGAAGGCCGAGTGGATTAGTGCGCTGCATGCAGTCCAAAGGCGCAGGCCTTGAGTCCACGTATAGAAAGCCTGTGGTCCTATTGGGCCGCGGGGGTTCGAATCCCCCTCCCGGCGCCAAACCTTAGTTATGGACTGGAACGCCCCCTGCCTTTCTACCAGAAAGGCATGGGCGGCAAGTTGGACCAAGTCTTGGCATAGTAGAACGTCTTTCTGAAGAACTCGACATGACCCCGCTCTTCATCTGCAATGTACATGTAGACTTGGATATTATTCGTCCTTACAGTAATGTCCGGTGAAACGCCTTCTCGTCGGTACATATCGATCCTAATCTGAGCTGTTCCGCGCTTCGTTTCTGCATTACATTCGTAATCCGAAGAAGCAGCGACTGTGGGTCCTCCTGGTTCTGTACCACTGAGAAACGCTCTGACGTAGACCTTCCTGTTCCTAAACTGTGCAGGCAGTCTGTCTGGCCCGTAGCAATAGTCAACGTCAAACAACAGTGTGTTTGGATTGTCTTGAATGACCTTGAAGTTGAACAAGTCCGTAGTCAACTCGGCGGTAGTCCTGGTTGGTGGAGTGCTAGTCTGGGTAAGCGGTCTCGGCTGGTAAGGAGTGAAAGTGGCTGTAGCTGTGATTGTGTGCGTCACTGTTGCGGGAAATAGCTTGAAAATGTTGGGTAGGGAGAGACTGGTTAGCGAGACGAGTCCAATGACTGCAATGATGAAGACATACTTCGGATACTTCCTTCTGCCAATTCTTATCCCCATAGGCGCAGCTGATATTCTTGCCGGGGGTGCCTCGGCTGTCTTAGATACTAATGCAAGGTGCGTCTCCTTCTTGACAGATAGATCCGCCAGAGCCAAGTGGTACCTATTGCTTCCGAATACTTCCATGCCAACCAGCAGATCGTAGTCTCTGTCTCTTGGAAGACCTAGAGTATCGATTATCTGTTCCACAATCTGTCCGATCGTATGTGACCTCTCGACCTCGAGCCTAACTAGCTTCTTGGCATCTACAACATCAACTTGAATCTCCATTTCTTACTTTTCCCTCCTTCAGATGCTACTTATCCTCCTTGACCACAACTTTTCTAGCTACCGTTTCTTAACCAATTTCAATTTGTCTCCGTCTTTGACCCCGACGTTCTGAAGCGTTCTTGAGTACTCACTAGCATCAAACTCTCTCTCGCCTAGAAGAAGCACATAATCGCCCTTCGGAACCTTCAAGCCGCTAACTAGCGCGTCCACCAACGAACCAACCGAATGATGAGGCTCAACCTCAAGCCTAACAACCTTTTTGACATCTTCGACAAGGACTTTGATCTCATAGCGTGTTGGCATAGCATTCCTCATCTTCTCAGCTCTCGGAAGCCCCTTCCTGAAGGTCAACATAGGCGGCTTCAGTCTCGTCACAAACAAGGCAACCCCAAAAGATCCTGCAGCAACGCTAGTGAGGATTACGATAGTGGCATAAGGTTCCATAGGCAGTCCAACGATCATTTCCAAGATTCGCTTCGATTCCCTAATCGTTGTCGAAATAGTGAGCAGCTGCGTCCTTGGCCAAAGAAGCTCTGAAGCAAGAGTTCTGGTCTCATAACTTATGAAGGTCTGAGCCCAAGGGGTCTCGATCGTTTGCGTTTGCACGACCGAGTCAGGTTCCTGAGCAGTAATTTGGACAGTTGGAACCCCAACATATGGGTAACTCGGAAACCTTATGTTCAGAGTTAGGGACTGGTAAGCAGGAATGTGAAACTTCTGTCTACCGCTATAACCGTTTACGAACACTAACAAGGTGATTGTTCCGCTTCCACCAAAATTCTGAAGGTACAAGATCAAAGCCGGGGGATTCCACTGTTGACTAACGATAACCACGTTCGGTGATTCGCCTTCAACCGTTGTGATTTGAAGTCCCGTTGATGTCTTCAGCTCCACACTTGTCATCGTTAGTACCAGTGTGGACAAAACCGTGCTGGTTCTCAGCTTGGTTTGAGTTGTGACTCGAGGCTCAACACGTACAACCTCACGTGGTACTAGAAGAAGCGCCATCCCGATCGAGTACGCTATCATCAAGAGAGCCAACAAACGACCTGCACTAGACCGCAACGCCAATCGCAACCGTTGTAAAGAAATCTTCCTCAAGGCAAGCTACCATCAGGAGAGCTATCCGCCGAACAAGGCCAGATGACAACATCTAACTCAGCTCATCAGGTCATGAGGATGGGACTAACCATCTGTTGGAATCCGCTCTTTTGTCTCTTTGATCTCAAGTATTCTCGGTTCGGATGTGACCTCAATTACTCTTGGGCCACTGGTTACACCTAAGATCTTGGGCTTTCCGAGCTTTCGCCTACGACCGGCTGACCGTGCCGCCCACATTCTCCGCCCCTTGTTTGGTAATACAATAACCATAAGCAGCAAAGTCACTGTTCCGCCGACTATCGCCATAAATAAGACGATTGTCGCTCCCCAGTCTTGTCCCTTAGAGATTGAGACTTTTCCTGCTTCGGAGATTGAGGTCCGGTATTCGTGAGTCTTCCCGGGTTCGATTTGGCTCGTCGTCTGAAACGCAGACTCGGAACTCATGGACCACACGAACAAATCGTATGAACCAGAAGACCTTCCGTAGACTCGAATCGTGTACGTTCCTTGCTCCACAGGAACCAAGACCAGCGAGGTCTTGGCGTCATAGTAGGCTCCTGCGACTTCATTCACTTCTTGACCGGATTCGGTTCCTATCCTTTTCCCAGAAGGAGTTTTGACCAAGAGATCTACGGTGGAGCATCCAAGAACTGACTTGACTTGGCCTCGCAATTTCTCAATTAACTCGTCGATTAACGGATCAATTAGCGGACCTTCGAATTCTTTCTTCAACCCGTCTACAAACGTTTCCAGTCGCTGAGGAAGAGAAGGGGTTACAATTGAAGGGGGAGCGTGGAAAACTTGACCGTCAGCATACCTAACATCGATTCTCTCCAGATAGACGTTAGGATTAATCATTCTTTCGAGTGCCTCGGTGCCTGACCCTTTCTTTTCTAGGCAGTGGAGGATATATTGGACTGTTTGTCTAACCTTCGGGTCCGTAATTTTCGAAGCAACTCCGAAAGAAACGAGGTTGAACACTAGAAGAATAATGGCTCTTTCTCTATCCTTCTGTGATAGAGGCGAGGACCCAGTCACTCTTATTTGATAGACACCCTCTTGAATCCTTGAAGCTTTGATCTCAGTAGGCAGGATGACTTCCTTCGGTGAATCGTTTCTTAGGATCAACGTTACGCTCTCAATGTCTCTCGCCGAATCCTTCACAGTTATGTAGACATCGTCGACTAAGAGCGGAAACTTTTCTTGGCCCAGAAATTCGAGAAGGGGGCTAAGTAGACCTTCTCGCAGTATTCTCTGGACAAAGCCACCGGACACTACGTTCGTGATTCTCACCGTGACCATTGGTGCAGGTCTCCCTACAGCCAAAGTTACATCCGTCGACTGGATCTTCCCTCCGTCTCGTCCTGTTATGGTAAGCTTGTAGATACCAGTGGGCGTGAAACGGCTGGCACCTATTGTTAGTATTGAGATGAATGTTGGGTTGCCTGAACTTGGATTGAATTCCCAAGTCATTGTCTGATGGTGGCCTATGAGACTTAGACTAATGGTTCGAGCTGAACCGGTGAGTAAAGTGACTGTAACCCTGAAAGTAGCGGATTCTCCTTGCCTGATGGTTTGGCTGATAGGGTCAACTGACATCTTGAAGTCGAAGGGTGAAACTACATTGAAGAAGCAATATGCCTTCATGTACCATTGTCCTTCATACTGTCCCCAGAGTTCCACCTTGCGTTGTCCGGGCGGAGGACCTGCTTGTCCTATTCCATAGTATGTAATCTCCTTTTGAATGGTGCCCAAGTCAACTCTAACAGTGGAGCCGTCAGGTTTCCATACAAGTAGATATGAGACCATCGGTAGTTTTACCATCGGTACTTTAACAAAGATGACCACTACCTCGCCTATCTCATAATCGTACTTGCTAGGCCAGCAATCAAAGCCTTCATACACTGGTATGGCTGATACAGGAGTTCTGATTATGAAGCTGGAAAGTATGATTAGAGAGACTAGAACCAGTGAGAGAAAAGCGCGGTTCAACTCTCCCCCAATTACATCGTACGCGCGCTACGTATTAGAAGTTTGCTCAGTAGCTTGGCGGAAAATTGATCGCGTCCTTTGGGCTCAAACACCTCCGCACTACCTACTTCTTCAATGTACTATCGATCGTTCCACTTAATTGCCCGTACAAGCTTGAAATGAGACAGGATTCATTTAATTTATCAATTGCACACAATCCGGCCCACTTCCGATGCTTTCTGTAGGATAGCTAGGGCATCCTTTCAGAGGTGGTTTCGAACCCGTTTGGGTATGCGTCCCGGCGGCCGCGCTGAAACGACGGTTCAAATTACGACGCGAAGTTCGTACCCTAGAGGAACGGTATGTGTTGGACAACGAGTTTCTTGTCACGAAACTTGCGGACTCGTCTTCTAGCATATTCGAATGCTGTCTTATGAAGCTTGGAAGCGTTCCTTGCCAGTTTTCTGTATTGCAGGTAGGTCAATATATCTCCAGATCCAAACACATAGTAAAGTGGAAGCCTGCGCCTCTGCCTGTCATCAGCGAGTAAACAGGCGAGACCGTTCATGAATCCGTCTATGTAGGCAACGTCATAGTAGTCTCTCGCACGTAGTTCTCGTTTCCGCAAGAACTCGTACGAATGAATCATCTGGTGGACGTATCCTATGTCAGAAAACCGCCCCGATTTCTTGGTCTCAAGAATATCTTCGAAAGCATGGGCTAATCCATCCTGATATGATAGTGCAAAGATTATCTCTGGATTAGTTTCACAATTGATGTTGCTGACCAATCTTTGATGAGCCTCCATCAGCCTGTTGAAAATCTCGTCAATGCCATAGAACCTTTCATCCGGAAGCATCCTGTGTCTCTTGACAAGACAATCCTTCAGTTTCGAAACGAAGTATGCCGCATCTGTGAATATTGGTGTTGCATTGACACCAAGTGATTTCAACTTCTCCTTCGCGTTTTCTTCCAAAGTGACTACGTACGAGTGGGGAAGTAATTGATTCATCTCTTCTTGGAGTAGTCTGAGAATTCTCTTGAAATCCTCGTCCTGAAATGAGTAGCCTAGAAAAACGATCTTCTTCGTCGCAAGAACCACTTTCAGTTTGCTCCCTATTAACCCGGTTCGCAGTTCCTCGAAGTTTCTTTCGTAGTCTTCCTCTGTGGCGACTATCGACCCAATATTGTTGATTGACCCATGAATCTTGAACACCTTTCGGCCAGGCAGCGCAGCAAAGCTTCCAAAGTCCGCTCCAGTCACTATCGGCGTGGCATCACATTCTCGCTCGAACAGATCGTCCCAGTTCGTGGTGACGATCTCCTGAATCTGAGGAATCGTGGCAAGCTCTCGATGGAATCTTGTCGCGTCACGGTAGACCGCCGGAAAGGTTTTCATGTAGTCAAACCTTGCCTTTATCTTTCGAAGCAAGTCACCACGTGTTCTGGGTGGAGAACAATATTGGCTCATCAGCATTGGAAAAGTGGGAGCATTGTGTTGGTCTAGTCCCGATTCATTTCGAATCTCTTCGTAGAGTGTGATCTTGAAAACTCCTCTTGCCTCGGTACTTATTCCTGCTCCAGCGAAAATGACCAAGTTCCGATCTCCAACGGCCTCCACAATCTCCTCTGGCATCTTGAACGGCTTTTTCAGCCTGCATATGTAGCACTCAGGATCTATGACATCAGTCTCATGAGTACAGTGATACACAGTATCTTCGAGATCATTCATTCGAGCAACAAGAGGAGTCATGGCAGTATCCCTAGCCATCTTCGGTGAGAACTATGGATATCCAAGTTGTGAGTTCTCCGCTGATGTATCTGACCAGTTCCTTTGCATTCTCCCGAGTGATAGTCTTGAGTTTGGAGCGTAAGCCATACTTATGCCTCCTCAGATGTTAATTGAGGTGAACCAATCTGAGCTGCATATTGGACAACGAAAACGTGCGGTTGCTTACTCACTGCAAATTCTTCGGCAACTTTGTTCAGTTTTGAAGAGGAAGCAGAGCCCAAGATAATGGGAAAAACCAAAGTGAGAAAGTGGGCGCTCTCCTCAAGATTTCCAAGAAAAATGTTCTTCATGTGCCTAGCACAACCAAACAAGCTTTGGGTAGATCCAGCCCTCAGCCGAGCTCATCGGTCCAGAAGCGCGCTCTTATGGCTGAGACTGTGTTCGCGTATGCGGAGCGGGTTTCAGGTGACAGCTTCGCAACATACTCGGGTGGAGTTGTTAGTAGGCAGACGGCCTTTGTCATTACCTCATTCCGATCGAGATGTTGCATCCAACCCTCGATGTCTTTGAGAGATTCTTCCAGCTGTCGAATGAGCCGCTTAATCATCTCTTCTGGGTACAATTCTACTCCCCCTTGATATCGCTTTCAACTCAACGGTCCTCATGAATACTTGAAACAAAGAGAGAAAATAAGACTATGGTGCTCGGCCGTCGTTTCGTCGTCGTTCGTCGTCACAGAAGGATGTGTGTGCGCACCAAAACTTCTCTCCGCGATTACAGATTTCATACGATGACGATCATGGACAGGCCCTGTTCCACCGCTAAGCTTTTCAGCATCTAGAGGAAACGTTAAGAGTCCGTCGCACATACATTCTGTTGAGCCGAAGGAAGAAGCGAAACCAGCAGAATTCAGGACTTGAACCCGAGGTCCAACGCCCCCTCCCGGCGCCAAACCTCAAGTTCAAATCCTGATATTCTCTGCGGCTTCTCCGCTTTGAATAGGCTCAGGACAAGGCGTTTGGCGTCAAGAATGCGTGATGGAGAAATAGACCTCCGCGGCTATGGGGGGCGGCTTGAGCGCGCCATCTGATTTCTAAACAGTCACAGGAACGTTTCAGCGAAGAACACGCGGAAGATTCTCCTCAAAAAAAGATTTTCCATATATCTAGAAAGATATATGGAAAAACATAGACTAGTGGGCGACGCACACGGCCGGCACATTCCAATAACACATTTAATCTCCATTTCTAGGATTCAGGTTAGTCAGGACACGAATTTGCTGGCCGGTATGAGTGATGGGGTTTGAAGTATGTAAGAGATGGCCTTGAAGCATCGTTCGACATAGACAGGATCCGGAAGTTCATGCCCATAGTCTATGATCCAAAGGGATATGCTTCCCGTCCGAAACCAGAGGGGCTCTACTATCGCATCCTCAAGAAAAAAGACGAGGAGGCCATTCAGTTCTTCATTCATTGGGACGAACAAGACTGCAGGAAGGAGTATTTCGGCTTTGGGCATCTGTTCACTCATAGGTTCGACTACGAACCTATGATCGTCTTCATGAAAGATGACAAGGTGACAGCACTTGTCGTTGCTGGAGGGGGGAATCTTCTGCAAGGCGGCCATCAGACTGAAGTCTACAACGAACGCCAATCGTTAGCAGTTAGGCAGGTAGCGTATGCAACAAGTAAGACCCCGGAATATCCGTTTGGCGAACACCAGTACATTGCCAGCGTCAAAGAAGCTCCTATAGCCGACGTTACGTTCGAAGACAAGAGACCAGCCCTAGCCGTGGCCACCTGTTATCATGTCTATACGGCCGTACGTTCTCATCTACACGGGAGCCAACTCGCGATGAGATTGTCGGAACTAAGTAACAATGTTCTAGACAGTTGGTATGAGGATGAGTACTTTGGTCATGACGTTTCCGATCCGTGGGAATATCCCCACATAAGGTACTACCCCTCCCCAAAGATGAAGGCTCTCATAGAACAAAGAGCCGACATAGCTCCGAAGAACCACATATGAGGCCACTCAAGACATTCGACCTTATGACCGGCCGTCAGACACAACAGGGATGAGCACGTGACAGACATAGAGAACGACTCGGCATATCTCAACCTATGGAGGGAAGAAGGGTGAGTGTGTCACCAAATGCCACAAGATGCTGACGGCGCTGGTTCTGAACTTTCTCTACGGCGGCTAGCTGTACTTGAGAACATCTTTTCAGCGTTAACGACGAATCTCTTATCAAGAGGATCTATTCGCGGCGGCTGCCTGATGATTGTCTTCGAATGAAGACTTACGACGGCGTTTCGTTACAGCGTGCCGCCGGCCGCAGAGCGGTGATCAGCATTGCGAGGATGCAGAGGCGTGTGTGCACACCAAGAGACACACGCAGGAATAAGTTAGTCAAGAAGAGCAAGTACGGCCAAAGCTGTAGTTTCAGCGTTAATCAACCCTTCCGCGTTCAAGTCCTTAGTTCTTTCTGTGCGCCACCCACCTCTTTCTTGGTCCTGCCAAGTCTTAATGACGGTTCGAACCGAGTTCAAGGTTGCAGTGTCTTTCATTCTCTTTGCCAAGATACCGAAGAGGGCGACTTTGAAGACAGAATACGTTCCTTTCTCTGCGTCTGCTTTGTCTATTTCCAAGACTCCTTTCAAAGGATCATATCGAGACCTCAATGTACTGTACAGTTCATTTGCTCTGCGATCGTAGTCCCGCCGCCTTAGATCAATCCTAGACGATCGCTCTTTCCTCAATAGCCAATGGATTGCTAGAAGCACGTATTCATCATTGCCCTTTCCCTCAACATTCTTCTCGTTGAACAGATAGAAGCGGTCTAGTTCCCCATCTAAGACGCACCATCTATCACAGGCAACTCGGTTCGGGCCCTTCGTTGGATCGTTGTCAGGCTCCTCTGGTTGATGTTTCCTCCTGATTTTCTCGAAAAGATCTTGCCTACCTGCTGCTTTGAACATGACTGAAAGAAGATACTGAGTTTGGTTGTAAACAAAATGTTCGCGATCATCTTCCTCCGCCACTTCCCAATACTCAAGCCCATCATTCTTCGCCAGCGATTGTATGAAACGAAGCGCTTTGTCAATCGAGAGATCAACAGACTGCTGAGACAACGTCTCCCCCCCGGCAAATCACAAGTCAAGAAGGTCTATTTAGCTATGACGTTGGCATAGAGGGACGGCCGACCTATGTGTACCCTTTCAGGTAGGTTTCGCAAGGAGAGATCTCTACGCACCTAGGAAACATCACGGCTACGGTTACGGCCCAATTTGCTGAGGCCGGCCGGCAGTTAGAGCTTAGACGCCAAGAAAGAGACTTAGAACCACAGGAACGTCCTGCAAGGCTAGGAGCAATCTACAGCGAGAAACTCAGTCAAGGAGCCTTCGACTTGGTGGAAAAGAGGCCAAAGAAGATTAGCCTCTCTCCTCACTGTCTTGACCTTCGGAAGGTAACTCATTGATCTCGAAAAGCCCACAGATCTTTCAAAGTGCTGAGTCATCGGTAATCTACATGAGTGGACTGCTGTTCACTCTTGAGAGTATATTCAGCCGAAGATGCCGGAGCGTACTTGGACCTCCTCATGTAAACCGATCGGTGTCCAATACCGAGCACAACTGAAGCCTTCCGCTTTTTTCTCCTTCCTGTTCACCCCAAGAGGCATCGCGACTGCGCTAGAGCCAAGTGAAGTGGGCCACAGACACATAACTATCTGAGTCTGTCACCCCCACTTTGAATAGGTTCACGACAGCGCTCTTTGCGTCTCAAATGCACGATAGATAACCTGTACGATAAGCAGCGGGGATGTGCGAAATACCAGCTACCCATGAATTTAATTCCTTGTTATCATGGCATAGGGCATACTTACCGCAAGAGTTGGCCAGGGATCTTGAACATAGTTCTCTTCGGGCCACCGGGGTCAGGAAAAGGAACGTACGCATCTCGACTATTCAAAGAACTCGGGATGCCTCACATCTCCACTGGAGACTTGGTTAGGCAGGAGATCCAAGACAAGACCGCGATTGGCAAGAGAATCGAAGGCTACGCTATGCATGGCGAACTCGTACCAGATGATATGGTCATCGAGCTTCTGAGAAGGAGAATCTCTCAGCCCGATTGCGAGGGGGGATTCATCTTGGACGGGTTTCCACGAACAATTCCGCAAGCCAAGGCTCTTGAAAGGATAGCTCCTATAGGTGTCGTCATAAATCTGGACGTTCCAGACACAGTAATAATCGAGAGACTCTCG
>Ga0315312_1003289_pt1 | contig 10491 bp, 9 predicted proteins | sample TDP7_MG_FD_203629 | JGI IMG/M metagenome (GOLD analysis project Ga0315312, IMG submission 203629) | Freshwater sediment microbial communities from Lake Towuti, South Sulawesi, Indonesia - TDP7 | ecosystem: Environmental > Aquatic > Freshwater > Lake > Sediment | place: Indonesia: South Sulawesi... | reverse complement strand
GACGACTCGCTTTACACCCCCCGCCCAGGGGCGGGGGAGATTAGCCCTGCCCTTTAGGGCAGGGGCTACCCCCGGCGCCAGCGCCGGGGGTAATCCGGCCCCGGGGCCGAGGGCTGGGTGTTTTGCCTTTTGACTGGCAATTAACATGGAACTTATGTAACCATCGCTGCTATTTGTGCCGAAAAACACTCAATAGCAGGGACATCGTACGCCCGCGGGTAACGAAAGATGTGGCACATAGATAGGAAAACTCGTGCTCTTGCCTTTTTGCTTGCCGCTGCGACTCGCGTCGCAAGACGCGGCAGCAGGCGCAAGCAAGAAGGGGGGCTTACTCTGGTGGAGATGGTTTTGGCGGTGGCTATCGTGGTCATTGTCTTTGCCGTCGTAGTGCCGCAATTTCGAGCAATCTTTGGCAGTTGGGACTCAAAAGAGGCTAACGCCGAGGTGCTCCAGAACGGCCGGATCCTGACGGACCACTTGTATCGCAACCTCTCAAAGGCCGCTCAGGTAACGAATGTCAGTGGGCCTACAGAAACTAACGGTTATATCGAATTTCAGGATAATGACGGCGATACCGTGCGATATGACATCAATAGCACAAGCAACTATGTCGAGTTTGGACTCGCTCCGAATTTGGCAGATCTGGCTGGACCTGTCAGCACGTTTCAGTTTACCTGTTACGACGCCTGCGATTTGGATACACCAATAACGACCGTACAAGACATCCGCACGGTAAAAGTCCAGGTTACGCTTGTCAATGTCGGACCTGGAAACAATAGAACATTCACAACCCAGGCTTACATTCGCACCAATATTGTGGAGTCCGGCTGGACACTCTCAAAGATGGACAGTTCCGAGATTGAGTTCGATCCCAAGAAGTGCGTGAGCCCCGCATTATGGCAGATAGATGGCACCCATTATATTTGTGCTTACCAGGGCGATGGAGATGATGGCTGGGCCGTGGTCCTGACCGTTAATACGGGTAATTGGACGATAACCAAGCAAACGCCCTTCGAATTTGATGCCCAAAAAGGCAAGACGCCTGCCTTGTGCCAGATAGATGCTATGCACTATCTGTGCGCTTACACAGGAGATGGAGACGATGGCTGGGCCGTTGTGCTGACAGTCAATACGGGTGATTGGACGATAGCCAAGCAAACGCCCTTCGAATTCGATCCCCAAAAAGGCAAGACGCCTGCCTTGTGCCAGATAGATCCTACGCACTATCTGTGCGCTTACACAGGAGATGGAGACGATGGCTGGGCTGTTGTACTGACAGTCAACACCGGCAACTGGACAATAAGTTATGCACAAGCTGTGGAGTTCGATCAGAACAAGGGCCTGGAAAGTGCGTTGGAAAAAATAGATGATACGCATTATCTGTGTGCATATCGTGGACCTGACGATGACGGTTGGGCAGTCGTCCTGGAGGTGGACCCATACAATGGTTGGGACGTAGATGCCCTTACGCCCTTTGAGTTTGACGCCAGAAAGTGCTTAGGGCCTGCCCTGTGTCAGATCGACCCAATGGATCCGCGTCATTATTTATGTGCGTACCAAGGCGACGGAGATGATGGCTGGGCAGTTGTACTTGACGTGCAGAACTTCGGCAATTGGGCTATCACAACAGAGGCATCTTTTGAATTTGACCCCTCTAACGGGAGAACACCTGCTTTGGTGCAGATGAAGGACAGCGAGCATTTTCTTTGTGTGTACTCGGCCTCCGGGGATGATGGCTGGGGCCTTGTGCTGAACGTGACCCAGCCGCCGTGGTCCATCACCGGAGGTTCGTCTGTCGAGTTCGATCCGTCAAAGGCGGCGGATGCCGCTGTTTGGAAAATAGACGACGCGCACTACCTTTGTGTATATCGTGCAGACCAGGATGCCGGTCATGCAGTTATCCTGTGGACAGGCGCTGATGTATTACCGTGAACCCTTGATAAGCGTATGAAGATTCAATTGAAAGATAATGGTTCGGTACTTTTGATAGTCGTTTTTTTGGTGGCGCTGCTGGCTGCGGTAGTCTCAGGAATACTGCAGATCAATACCGAGGAGATACAGCTTATGCGCAATCATATTTATGCCGCCGAGGCGGTAACTATTGCCGAAGCGGGCCTGAACGATGCATTCGCGCAGATTCGAGTTGACCCGAACTGGAGTGCTGGCTTTACGAACAAGGCCTTCGACAGTGGCTTGTACACTGTAACTGTGACGGGTGCTCCGCCAACTCTAACGGTCGAGTCCACAGGCACTACGTCCGGTGGCTTTGTCGCCAGAATGGGAGCGGACGTAACCACAAGCCGCGCCTCGCCTTACATCATAAGGATTGACAATTTGAGGATCAATGAATGAAGCGAAGGAGCAAGACAGCACTGGGAGTACACATCTGCGACGACCGGATCAGTCTTGCCCTGCTTAGGAGCGGCAAGGATGGTCTGGAGCTGCTTAAGGCAGCCACCTTAGGTGTTCCCGAAGGAGCAATAAAAGATGGCAACATCCAAGACGGTGAGAGGTTCTGCAAGGCCCTAAGGGACCTGCGGGTTCGCAGCAGGATACGGGCAGGCTCGCGGGCAGCCATATCGCTGCTGGCACGACCGGTGGTCTTGCAGATCATAGACCCGCCCGATCAAGTTCCAGCGAACGTGAGCCGTTTTGTTGAGAACGAAATGAAACGGGCTGTAGCATTGTCAGGCAGTGAGGTAATATTGGATTTCTGCCGGATTGCCCCTGCCAGCCCCAGCAGGTTCGTTTCGTTCGGAAACGAACCTGGAGGGGCCAGCCAGAAGCGGGGGCGACTCTTGGCTGCAGCTACCGACGGGCCAAGAGTAACAGGTCTTGCCACAGTGTGTGGCCGAGCCGGTCTTAATGTTGAAGTCATTGAACCGCCGCTGATAGCCTACGTCAGGGCATTTAGTGCCAAGAAGATCGCACCAAGGTTCGACCGCAGTGTCCTTATTGCCATATGCACCAAACGCGATCTATTTCTGTGCGTGTTCAAAAAAGGAAACCTGGATTTTGTCAGAACAAGGAATGTCAATGAAGAACAATTAGGGACCAGCCCCTTAGGGGCCAGCAGACTCTGCGGGTGTCTTGCGGAGGAGATAAACGAGATCCTTAGGTTCTACGAGGTTGAAGCCCCTGAAGATTCGCAGCAATGGGACATAAATGTGGTTGCAGAGGGCGTGGAATTGCCCGCCGATGCAGATGAGTCTCTAAAGACCGCAGTAGGACACGAGAACCTCCGAGTTGCGACCAGTGAAAATGCCTGGCGGGATACACCCGTAACTGGATTCCAGTCCCGTAAGGGATCCCCAAGCGGAGACATCGGCACCGACAAGTCGCCGACGCTCCAAAGCTATGGTGACGGAGCGATTTCGCCTGTCGCGATTGGCTTGGCCATGAGGCTCTTGGATGCCGATGACAGCAATCTGAGAATAAACTTGGTGCCTCCGGAGTCAGCCGAAATCAAATCCGCCAAAAAAGACCTCCTTGTAGCTACCAATGTCATTGCAGTGGTTCTGTTGCTCATGATATTGGCCACGGGGGGCTTAGCCACGTTAACAAAAAATGTAAATCGGCGCATTATCGGCAGAGGACAGAGTGGACTTTCCCAGGCAACTTTTGCGTTGCTGGCGGAGCGAGAGCAATTGGACAGGCAAATCGAGCAACTCTCTGACAGGCCCAAGCGGTTAGAAGACATTCTCGGTTCACACCCTGCCGTGGATTGGAGCAAAGTTCTAAGAGATATCGGCGATCGGACCCCAACAACTGTGCGTATCACTGAGCTTCGGAGCAAAAACGACCCGAAGCTGTGCCTGGAAGGCCTGGCACTGACTCATGAAGCGGTTCGCTTGTTCGTGGAAATGCTCAGCAAGTCGCAATACATAAGGTCAGCCTCCTTGAATCAGGTGGAAAGAGATGACCAGGCAGATGGACTGGTCAGGTATTCGATCAACTGTTGGCTGGCAGTCCCGCCAGGGACGCCTAACGGCGTAAAAGGGGAAAAGTAGCGAATGGTAACGAATCATCTTGCAAAAATGAGTGCCTCTTCCAGACGAGCTTCCGCAGCAGCGCTGATTGCCATTGCGGCAATTGCTATGTACGGTTGGATAGTTGCGCCCTATACGGCATCTCTCCGGGCGGCGCAGCGCTACGAATCAGGTGTCGATATGATCGCCCAAAAGAACGAGACAATTGCCCAGACGGTAAAGGCAAAGCAAGAGATATTGAAAAAATTGCGTGAAGGGTCAATTCAGTTTCAGAGTACTTTTTTCACTGCCGATAGGGCCAATCAGTTCTTTAGTGACCTGCAGGCTATCTCGCAAGAGGCTGGCTGTACGGTCTATTCGCTTAACTTGCCTAACACGCAGGCAAACCCTGGAGCAAGAGGGTCGCAGCAGATGCCGGACCTCGTGGCCAGAAGCGCCATTCTGACCGTAGTCGGCAGTTATGAAAACTTAATCAAGTTAATAGAAAGACTGCAGGCACGCAGCGAAAGAGTATGGATAGATGCACTTCAGATAGAGACTATTGACTACCGTTCAGCTCAACCCCGGTGCGAGATAACTATAACGGTCTACACAATGCAAGAGAAGGAGAGTGATTCATGAATAAACCAGACCAGGTAAAGTGGGTTTTATGCTTGGTATTGACGGTTGCCGGCGTATGCCAAGTTTGGACACAGGCCCAGACACGGCAAAACAGCCAAAGTGCCTCGGCGAACATTGGCAGGAACAACCCTTTTGCCGATATTGAGAGGCCCAAGACACCAGTCGTGCCGGTTGCCACACATCCATCAGAACCAGGAAAAGAAAGGCCGGAACTGTTTGCTGAAACGGTAACACTCAAGTTCCTTGACGCCGAAAACCTTAAGCAGGCGATCGGGGGGATGTCATCTGAATACGGAAGCATGGCCGTCAATAAAAAGAGTAACTCATTGATAGTGTGTGATACAAAAGAATATCTCGACAAGATACTGATGGAAGTTAGGAAGGCTGACAAAACGCCCCGGCAGATTATGATAGAAGTGGTCATTGTTGATGTTCAGCTTGGTGATGACACGGAAATCGGCGTTAACTGGGATATACTCTCCGATAAGAATTATGACATATCTTACCGCCAGAATTTTACGGGTTCACGACTGCGATCTACCATTGAAGACGCTGATACCATCGGAGATGCAACCGCATTTGTGACGCGGGGTCTTGGCGGCGACTTTACTCTCATCAGCGGCACTGTCCGCAACGTTGTTCATCTGATACGCCAGAAAAGAGATGCTAAGATTCTTGCCAGTCCCAGAGTTATGATGGTAAGCGGAGGAACCGCTTCTATTGAGGCCGTAGAGGAATTGCCCTATACAGAGGTGATGGATACAGCCGCCGGAGGTGCTGCTGCTATTACATCTACTCAGTTTAAATCAGTTGGTGTTCAACTGCATGTAAGTGCCACTTTAACAGATAACAACGACATCTTTCTAACGGTCAACGCTATGCAGAATGTGGCCACCGGCCAGAGTGACACCGAGATACCGATAGTTGACACAAGGAAAGCCCAGACCTCCCTCCTGCTGCAGGATGGTCAGATTGTTATTTTGGGCGGGCTTAGAAGGCAGGATAAGGCCAAGGAGGTCGACCAGATTCCAATTCTTGGAGATATTCCCCTTCTTGGACTGCTGTTTAAGAGTACTACAACCGTCGTCAGAAATTCGGAACTGATAGTGTTTCTCGCGCCGCACATCTACAAAGGAGAACCGGTTTCACAGAATGAGATAGAGAAGTTCAACGAAATAACAAGCAAGCCAAAGCTCCCTATACCGGATGAAGGCGACTCAAAGCAGGAGCACAGCACGGAGGTCGAACGGTACATCCAAGAGCATGCTGCTGTCACCTTAGAGCTTCAACAGGAGATAGAGCAACTCAGGTTGGCAAGGCAGCAGTGGAATGGACATCGCCAGCAGCTTGAGCGGCGGTTGGAAGAGCAGGCAGCCGCTAACGAGCAGCTCCGAAATGACATTGAACAGCTTGGCAAGGCAAAGAATCGTTGGAGCGGACACAGAGCGCAGCTTGAACAGCATGTTGAAACGCAAAAGGCTGCTTATGAACGGCTTCAGCAGGAAATCATGAAGCTCTACTTGGTGGAGGACGAAGCGAGCAAAGATTCATCCTTCGGAGTACCTGCTACGGAAAAGGACCGCCGTCAGGTTGAGCCGCGTTCAGAAGAGCAAGATACTTCAGGGGAGGTGCCCCCATAAAACCAGCGAATAGCAGTCACAGGATAGGGACGTTGCAAGGTTGCAAGAAGAATGTCACTTGAAAAGATGAAGATGCTATGCAATAGAAAGCCAGATAAAAACGTTGCTGATGAACTTCTGTCAACCATAGCTGAGTTACAGCCGCCGCGTTAAGTTGCTTCATCATTAACCACAGATTTCGCGGATTAACACGGATTAGATATAAATAAGAGATCAGTAAAATCTGTGTAATCCGTGGTGGAAATAGCCCGGCCATATTTTTCGTCTCGTTGGACTTACTGGGGGCCCCGCTGCACTAATTGCCGTTGTGGGGCGAGGGGCCCTCGAATTTGGGGGGCAATTAGTGCGGGGCCGCTGCGCAATTGTCAATTTTCAATTTACTAGGTCTGATAACCGTGTTGACCCGAATGGTAACCTTCAGTTTTCTTCGTCTCTGCAATGTTGGCCCAGCCCGCCCAGCGTATGGCGGGCCAGCTTTTGCCAAAGCAGACTTACATTTGAGCCGACAAAAAAGCTGAAGGCCTGATTGTAGAAACCTATAGAGTTCGTAGAAAGAATCAACAGAAGGGCAGGAAATGTTCAGGTGGTTGAAGCCAAAAGGGAAGTCGGCCCCGGCCAAGATACTTGTTGTGGATGACGAAGCCGACTTCGTGAGCACCATTCAATGCCGGCTCGAATGGTGTCACTACAAGGTTGTAACCGCCGCCAACGGAACGGAGGCCCTGCAAAAAGCAGAACATGAAAAGCCGGACCTTGTGTTGCTTGATACGAGTATGCCAGTTATGGATGGGCACCAGGTGCTCCAACGCATGAGAAGGCATCCATTGCTAAAAGACATGCCTGTGATAATGGTCACAGCTCTGTGCGACCCGCAGGACATAGCTGAGGCCTCCTCCTATGGTGTCGCGGATTACGTTGCCAAGCCGTTTGACTTCGCGGAGCTATTGGAAAAAATCGCGCATGCACTGGAGGGCAAGAAAGCCCTTGGTGCCAAATAGTGCCATGCTCAAAGAGCACAAGTACCTCAGGAGCTCTTCTTCGGCAGGCACGATGAACCAAAAAGAGCCGCTGGCTTTCCGGGTCCCCCCGGCAATTGCTGCTGAAGAGGCGGTTTTCTGGCTGTGGCCGCCGACAAAGGTGTAAGGAAAAGGTGAATAGACAATGATTACCGTTCCTACAAAACCAGTAAGAATACTTTTGGTTGAAGATGACCCTGTAGATAAGGAGCAACTGTCACTTTCGTTGTCTGAGTCGTCGATTCACTTTGCCCAGATAGAGTATGCTGGGTCTGTTCATGCTGCTCTGCAAATGCTTGGCGAAAACCGCTTCGACGTCGTGCTGTTGGACTTAAATCTGCCGGATAGTAAAGGCGTGGACTCCCTGCTGACAGTGAGCCAAGAACATCCTGGCGTCGCGATTGTTATCATCGGGAATGGACAAGAAGAAGACTCTGCATTACAGGTCATCGCAAGCAACGCTCAAGAATATCTGGTAAAAGGCAAATTTGATAAGCACACCTTAGCCAAGTCCATCTACTTTGCCATCGAGCGGAAGGACTTGGAGCACAAACTCTGGTTGGCAGAAGACATATATGCTATTTTTGAAAACTCAGCAGTTGCTATTACAATGGCGGATTTGCAGGGGCGCCTCATTTCCTGGAATAGATTCGCCGAGCGCCTCTTAGGCATGGAAAAAGAAGATCTACGTAGAATTGCCGTAGAACAGCTTTACCCTCAGCAGGAGTGGCAGAAAATTAGAGACCTAAACCTCAGAAAAAGAGGAATGGAGCACCATTTTGAAACCAAGATGATTAAAAAGGATGGTAGCCTGATTGACGTTGATATTTCATTGAGTGTTCTAAAGAATTCACAGGGCAGGACGGTGGGTTCGATAGGTCTGATCAAGGATATAACGGAACGCAAACGGATCCGCGAGATCCTTGATAGAAAGCAGAAAAACCTGCAGGCAATATTTGATGCGGTGCCTGTAGGCATGTTGTTGATTGACCCGAGCCTGCGGGTACGGCGGGTTAACTACGCTATCAGCCAAATGTTGGGTAAAGATTACTCCGATATTATCGACCAGCGACTCGGGGATGTTCTGGGCTGCATAAACACTACCTGCCGAGGGAAAGTAGACGCCTGCGGCGCCCCCGAGCCAACATGTCAGCTACTGAAAACCATAAAGAGCACTATAGATTCGGGTCGATTTGCCCGTGGGGTCGAGATCCAACATACGTTCCAGGCTCAGAATGTGGAAGTCAGACCATGGCTGTCCGTAAGCACCGAACCAATAACTATCGATGGTTTTAACCAGGTGCTGGTTGTAATTAACGACATCACCGAGCGCAAGCAGGCTGAGCAGAAACTCAAAGAGACAACGGAGCTGAAATCACAGTTTGTATCAACCGTTTCACACGAGTTGCGGACACCCTTGACGTGTGTGAAAGAAGCTATCGCCGTCATTTTGGATGGCGCCGCAGGAAATGTCACTACCCAGCAAGAGTATTTCTTAAATATCGCGAAAAAGAATATAGATAGGCTTGCCGGCTTAGTTAACGATGTCTTAGATTTTCAGAAGCTTGAGGCCGGCCGGATGAAGTTGGACATGAGGGACAATGATATAGCAGAAGTTGCTCAGCACGCCTATAGTACTCTTATTTCTCTGGCCGAAAAGAAAGGCTTAGATTTTTCGATAGATCTCGAGAATGATTTGCCCAAAGCAGTATTTGATGGTGACAAAATAATCCAGGTCTTGACAAATCTGCTAAGTAACGCAATTAAATTTACACCAGCACCAGGGCGGGTGTGTCTTGGCGTTCGACATCGAGGCGACCAGTTAGTTATTGCTGTTAGCGATACAGGTATTGGAATACCTAAGGATGCTCTGCCGAAAATATTCGAACGATTCTATCGTGTGCATCGGCCTGGTAAGCAGAGTCAGGGCACAGGCTTAGGACTGGCAATTACAAGACAAATCGTGATGATGCATGGTGGTAGAATTGAGGTTGAAAGTGAGGTAGACAAGGGGACAACCTTTACCGTATGGTTACCGCTGGTAAACAAGTCCACTCGAGGGCCGACATCTGAAAATGCTGAACGTCTCTCTGTAAGCAACTTCGCTACTTTTGGTGAATCTTGAATAGTCTGTGCATGCAATTTGTGGTTCAGCACGATTTTTTGAGAGCTTCTTGCCACCGGCAATAATAAACATCATCTGGTGCACCCCTGCTAAAAGCCTTATAATATTGGCGGCTGTTGCTGCACAGCCCTGCCCTTGAGGGCAGGGGCTACCCCCGCCCCTGGGCGGGGGGGTTTCGCAACCGCTGGAGCATCCTTTTCCGATGGGATTTTCACGCCTGTTGGTCCCTTAGGGATCGATTCGGCTGCTCTCCGCTTGGGAATCCCTTATGGGAGGCGATAAAAGACCATGCGAGCCGAATAGCCCGTCTTGCTTGTGGCGAGCGGTTACCCAGGCACAGGCCGCCGCCCGAACCTGCTCCACAGTCAGGTACAGACCATCGCCCCTGCAGAATGCTCACACAGCATTCTGATGGGGTCAACTGGCTGATATAAAAGTGCCAATGAATCGCATCCCACGAGCGAACTTCAAAGTGGTCCATGCCCAGTTGGCCCTTGCCCAGCTCAAAACAGCGCTCAATCGGAAAAACGAGAAAAAGCTACCCACAACAACCATTCCAGCGTCATGCCAGGCGAACCGGCAGATTTATCCGCCAGAGGTAAGGCGGATTGATCTGCGTCCCGAACCAGAGCCAGGTTCAGCCCGTGAGATAAAGGACTCAGGCAGTTCAGCCTCCGCGATATCGTTATCTCACGGGCTAAAGCTCAGGGCAGGCTTTTTAGCGTAAGGTTTAGCCAGGTTTGTGGTGAGCCCATTCGACTACGCTCAGGGTAAACTCTGTCGAATCCATCACTTAGGTCTAAGATCAATAAGCTGTCTGGATTCAGTCTGCCCCCGCCGTTTTGCTTCGCGAAACGAAGCAGCGGGGGCCAGGTCGAGATAGTTGAACCAAAGCTGCTTAATGAAAGGCTGGCCATCGGACAATTGTCGACGGAATCGTTTTGCTATTGCTGTTATCCTGCTTGGATTTGGGACTTTTGAAGCTATGTGGGTCAGGATCAAGTTATGTGAAAATAGAATTCCGCAAAGCAGGTTCGTTCTCAGTAGTACTACGAAGGATGAATCTGTTATGAATTTGGCTTTTGGTTTGGATAATTTTT
>Ga0315312_1003287_pt1 | contig 10492 bp, 9 predicted proteins | sample TDP7_MG_FD_203629 | JGI IMG/M metagenome (GOLD analysis project Ga0315312, IMG submission 203629) | Freshwater sediment microbial communities from Lake Towuti, South Sulawesi, Indonesia - TDP7 | ecosystem: Environmental > Aquatic > Freshwater > Lake > Sediment | place: Indonesia: South Sulawesi... | reverse complement strand
AACTTGCTATGTATTTAGGCGGGGTCATGGGGTTTATAAGAAAAGAATTTGGCTTTAACAAGTCCTATCTCGTCGTTCAGGATGTGCTATGGGCTAAGGGGACAGGTAAAGGTCTTGAGAGTTGGTACAAGGAAAAAGGTTGGGAGGTGTTAGGGTTCGATGCTTATGCTACGGGTTCTTCTGATTTCTCCCCTTCCCTGATCAAAGTGAGGGCTCAAAAAGCACAGGTGATCGTTCCCATATTTGATATGCCCCAAAGCGGCATTCTTTTAAAACAGGCCCGTGCGATGCAAATCCCTGCCCTTCTTGCAGGTTTCATCAGCCCTGTTGCTCCTGAGAATGCATGGGATGTATTTGAGAAGGAAGTGGAAGGAATGATAAACATGATATATGAAACCGGCCAAATTCCAGTGAAGGCAGTGCCAAAGTCAGTGACTTTCAATGAGAATTATGGCAAAAGGTGGGGAGAGGATGCAAGGAAGAAACTCTCTGGCCATGGCCCTGGACCAAGTTACGATGCGGTCTATATCATGGCCAATGCGATTGAGCGTGCTAAGACCATCGAACCCGATGCCGTTGTCAGTGCTCTTGAAAAGACAGATATGACAGGTGTTGTCGGAAGGATTCGATTTGGTAAAGATCATCAAGTCATCTATGGCTTTGACCCCAAAGAGACAGCCTTGGGTTGTGGCTTTCAATGGAAGAAACCTGGTACCAGGGTCGTCGTCTTCCCAGAGATCGTCGCAGAGGAGAAGATTGAGCTTCCTCCCTATATGAAATGAAAAATGGTTTAAACCTTTTTGGGGCGATCTTCTGATCCAAGATCGCCCCTTTTATTAAATAAAAATAGATTTTCAAATCCTCCCACCCCCCCTTACTAAAGGGGGGGTGAGGGGGGATTACCGGTGGAAAATGTTACCGAGCATCATCATATATGGTTTGGTGAACAGTGTCATTTTAGCCCTGATCGCTATGGGTTTCAGTCTCACCTTTGGTATCAGTGGTGTGGCCAATTTTGCCTATGGAGGTTTTTATCTCCTCAGTGGATTCTTTGTTTGGATGCTCCTCAACTATCTTAAATTCCCCTTCGTCCTGGCAATGGTGGTGACGATAGGTGTTGTCGGTTTTCTTGGGTTCCTTACCTATTGGGCCATCCTTTTGCGAGTACGGGGGATAGCATTGTCCGAGGTGATTGCCACATTCGCCTTGGGGGTTGGGATACTTGAGTTATTCCGCTGGTTGGGGTTTGTGACATACGAGTTCACGCTACCGTATTTTAAAAAAGGCATGGTGATGATAGCCGGAGTACCTGTGGACTATCAACGTCTCTTCATCATCGGAATTGGATTGGGATTGGTCCTCTTTTTATACTTATTTACCCATTATACCAGGATTGGTTTGTCATTTAGAGGGATTGCTCAAAATGAGCGAACAGCGATCTCGCTTGGTATCAAATCGGATTGGACAGCTGCCCTCAGCTTGGCCTTTGGATCAGCAATGGCTTCTGTCGCTGCCATCACCATTCTTCCTCTGGGTATCATATCGATCAATACAGGATATGAAGTGTTACTGATCGCAGTAGCAGTGGGAATTGTCGGAGGACTTGAAAGCGTTCCAGGGATTCTTGTGGCAAGCCTTATCCTCGGATATGCTCAGGTGATCACTGGCACCTATTTTTCACCTGAATGGATGATGGTTGTTTATCTGGCGGCCATCGTTTTCATTCTTTCAATAAAACCATCGGGTCTGTTCGGCAAGTTCAAAGAACTGGAGGAGAGGGTCTGAGATGGCCTCGCGTTACCGAAAGGAGAGGTTGGATCGGGGGGTCAAGGCAAGATGTGAGGACATATTCGCTCTTTCTTCCTATCGAGAAATATTATATCTCGCCCTCCCCAGAGTTCTACCGGTGGCTGCATTGCTCATCTTCCCATTATTGAAGGACGTTGTGGGACTGTATTGGGAGAAGGTCTTGATGATCACTTGTGTAATCGCACTGCTTGCGTTGAGTTGGGATTTGATGGCCTCGGTGGGATTGATATCATTAGGTCAAGCCCTTTTCTTCGGGGCGGGGGCTTATTTGGCGGGCTTTTTAAATTATAGTTTTAAGTTGCCCCCTATTTTAACCATTCCTTTGGGCACTTTGGGTGGAGCACTTTTCTGTACTCTTTTACTCTTGCCAGTTCTGAGATTAAGAGGGGTCTACTTTGCCATCGTGACTTTGACCTTGCCGTTGTTACTTGCTCGATTTATTGAGACAACAAAAATTCTTGGAGGAACTGAGGGAATGAGTGCCCTTTCCCCCCTTCCCAATATATGGGTTGAAATGTATGTCCCTGTTCTTGCCCTACTTATATGCCTTTTTGGATTTCGGAGATTAATCAATGAGGATTATGGTTTGGTTCTCCAGGGGATTCGTGATAATGATCGGGCAGTGATGAGTGGGGCGATCAACATCTACTGGTTCAGGGCTCAAGCCGTCTTCATTGCTGGTGTGGCAGGGGCATTTGCTGGAGCTTTTATGACTCATTACTATCGTTTTGTAGGAATGCCTGCCTTTGCCTTGGATTATTCCATTTTACCACTGACCTCGGCTGTTCTTGGCGGAGTGGGCACCTTTGCCGGGCCAACCATTGGTGCTTTCATTTTAGTGCCCCTTTCCGAAGTCCTCCGTGCCTTTGGCACATTGAGGGTGGTCTTCTACTCCGCCATTCTCATTATCTGTATTGTGGGGCTTCCTGAAGGTGTCTTTCATTATATACGGAGAAAGTATCATCAGTTCGAAAGAATGGTAGAAGTTGGATAAGATGGAAGACAGGAACATTTTGAAAGTCGAAGATGTAAATAAAAATTTTGGCGGTGTGGCGGCCATCGTCAAAGTAAGCTTTCATTTGGAACAGGGAGAGCTTCTCGGTATCATCGGCCCAAACGGTTCTGGGAAGACCACGCTCGTCAATTTACTTACTGGCTTTGTAAAGCCAGATTCTGGAAAGGTGATCTATAAGGGGATGAATATTACAGGTAGGATGCCCTATCGAATTGCCGAATTAGGAATTGCCCGGACCTTCCAGATGGTGAAACCTTTCTATCAATTGTCTGCCTTCAAGAATCTCATCATTCCCCTATATTCTCCCCGGGTCAAGAAATTGAGGGGAGGTCAATACGGTGACAGGGATGATGTGGCCATTGATCTTTTGGAGGATGTCGGTTTTGAACGCGACTCCTTTGTGCCATATAAAGTCGCCTCCAGTCTCCCCCATGGTTATCTCAAACGCCTCGAATTGGCACGTTGCCTGGCGCTTCGACCGGATCTGCTCATCCTTGATGAACTCTTTTCAGGAATGTCCATGTCAGAAGTTGCGAGTACCCTTCCCATCATCGAAAGACTTAATGGCGAGGGTCTAAGCATCATTATGGTCGAACATCGGTTAAGGGAATTGTTCCGAGTTGCTCATCGTGTCATGGTTCTCAACTTCGGATCAAAGATTGCCGATGGTCCTCCTCGCGAGGTGATGGAGAATGCAGCCGTGAAATCGGCTTACCTTGGAAGTGAAGAGGAAGATGCTTGAAGTCAAGAACCTGATGGTCTTTTTCGAGAATGCCCTGGCCATCAACGATCTCAGTTTAGAGGTCCGCAAAGGGGAGATCGTTGGTGTTTTAGGTTCAAACAGCGCGGGTAAGACCACTCTAATGAACGCGGTCTCCGGTTTGATTATCGATATTAAAAAGAAAGAAGATCGCAGAGGGGGAGAAAGGATCACTGTCCTTGGTGAGATAGAGTATGAAGGGAGAAATATCACGAACACCAGTCCTGATGAGAGAGTCAAGAAGGGTATCGTTTTGAGTCGCGAGAGGCACCCGATTTTTCCTGACAGTACCGTAGAGGAGAACTTAAAGATTGCGACCTATTTGCGGAGGGATCATGAGGTAAAGAAGAGCTTTGACTTCGTCTACACCGTCTTTTTTCATCTGAAAGAGATCAGGAAAAGAAAGGCCGGGTTTTGCAGCGGAGGGGAACAGCAGATGCTCGCCATCGGGATGGCATTGATGACCAAGCCCCGGCTTCTTTTAATGGACGAACCTCTGCTGGGACTCTCTCCGGTTCTACAACGAGATCTGACTCGAGCGATAAAACAGATTCGAGGAGAAGGAGTGACCATTCTGGTTACTGAACAGTTCGCCAGGCCCCTTCTGCCCATTATCGATCGGGGCTATGTGATAGAAAACGGGATACTTATTCTATTCGGGACGGGAAAGGAGTTAATGGATAACCCAGAGGTCAAGGCTGCCTACTTTGGGGTTTAAGCGCTCCTCTCATCCCTCCCTCTCCCCTCAGAGGGTGAGGGGTTGTGTTGGTTTAAAGGAAAGGATTTATGCCGATATCCATTGGTTCTATCTATGAGCAGTTTGAAAGGGTATGTCGGGATTTTCCAGAGAAACCCGCCCTCGTTTACCTTGGTGTAAAATATAATTATTCCCAGTTGTACGAGGCCGCCCAAAGTCTTGCGGCCAATTTGCATCGTCAAGGTGTGAGCAGAGGCGATAAAGTGATCCTCTATCTTCCAAACTGTCCCCAGTGGGTTATGACCTGGTTTGCTCTGCTGCGATTGGGTGCGGTTGCCGTCCCTATCTCTCCCATTTACACACCCGTTGACCTCAAGTACATGGCGAATGACAGTGGGGCTGAGACAGTCTTCTGCTTAGACACCAACTTTGGATATGTGGCACAGGTCCTCCCTGAGACTGGCTTAAAACGAGTGGTGGTGACGAATATTGCTTCACTTTTGCCATGGTGGAAAAGGCTGATTGGTATGGGATTTAATAAGATCCCTAAAGGAAAGTTCACATTGGGAGGAGATATCTTCGTTTTTGAGAAGCTTCTTAAGGACGGTGCCGTCTCTTCCTTGCCTGCGTTCAAAGGAGAGAGTGAAGAGATGGTCGAAATGCTTTACACTGGAGGGACAACAGGCCTGCCCAAAGGAGTGCCCTTTTCAAATATTATTTTTTTAGAGGGTGTGGCTGAGCAGAGATCAGTCAGTGAATTCCACATTCCCAAAGGGGAGGATATCGTCGTCCAAGGAGGCCCACTCTTCCATATTCTCGGTCAAGCAGTTGGACTTGGGGGAATTCTTTCTGGTGACACCCTGGTCGTCCTGCCCAGGGTGAATTTGGACGGTCTATTCGATCATATTCAGAGATATAAGGTTACGACCTTCTTTGGTGTTCCCAGCATGTATCGAATGATCTTGGAACACGACAGGGTAGACTACTACGACTTGAGCTCACTTATCTATTGCTTCTCGGGTGGCGATGTACTGCCTACAGAGGTGGTTGAGAGGTGGCTTAAAAGGTTTGGAAAACCCATCTATCAAGGGTATGGAGCGACGGAGACCTGCGGAAGGGTTTCTCTCACGCCTATGGGTGAAGAGACTCCGGCAGCAAGCGCAGGCAAAGTTACTCCCCTTCAGAAGGTCAAACTTGTAGACCCCGACACCCTTGAGCCTGTTCCTCGTGGCGAGCCAGGTGAGTTATTGGTCTCATCCGATCATATGGTAAGGGCGTATTGGAACAAGCCGGCAGAGACTGCTGAGTGCTTCGTCGAGATGGATGGAAGGCTCTGGTACAGGACTCGTGACATCGTACGGATAGATGAAAAGGGATGGCTTTTCTATTTAGATCGATCTGTCGACACACTCAAGCATAAGGGATATCGCGTAGCTGTTTCAGAGATAGAAACTGTCCTTCAAGAACATCCTGCTGTGATTGCTTCTTGCGTTGTAGGGGTTCCAGATGAAAAGGTGGGTGAAAGGATCAAGGCCTTTGCAGTCCTTAAGGAAGATGTGAAGGGTGTAAGCGCCTACGATCTGATCAAATGGTGCCGTGAAAGACTCGCTCCTTATAAAGTTCCTCAATACATAGAGTTCCGCGATATGCTCCCCAAATCAAAGGTTGGCAAACTCCTAAGGCGAGAATTGAGAGCAGAGGAACGGAAACGGTTTGAGAAAGACGCATAAAAAGAGGATTCAAGGGGTCTAGGATTCAAGGGGCCAAGTGAAGTGCTTAAAAATTACAAAGTTAAAAGTCTGGCAGGAAGCGTATCAACTCTGTCAGGAAATTTATAAGGCAACAAAGACCTTATAGATAAACGAAATGAACGATCTCAACGAAATTAACAGTCGCAACGATCTTAACGATCCAAACGTTCTAAACGGTAGGGATTCCCTGCTATGGTACGTCATCCAAACCAAACCGGCCGACGAACATCGTGTGAAGACCCATCTTCTCAATCAGAATATTGAGACCTTTCTTCCACTTTTTGAGAGCCATCAATACTGTAATAGAAAAATTGTTCAAAAAATTAAGCCCCTCTTCCCAAACTACCTCTTTGCCAAACTTGACCTTAAACTCCATTACTACAACGTGAAATGGACGAGAGGGGTGAGCAAAATTCTGGGGTTTGGAGATGGGCCAATCCCTATTTCGGGAAAAGTGGTCGAGACAATAAGGGAGAGGATGGGAAAGGATAACCTTGTAAAATTAGAAGAAGAGTGGAAAGAAGGCGATATCGTTCAGATTACTTCAGGTCCTCTCAGGGAACTGGGAGGTATCTTTCAGAAAAAGATGTCGGATAAAGGGCGTGTCAGAATTCTTGTGAGCCTAATCGGTGTCGATGTCCCTGTCCAAATATCACAATGGCAGGTCAAAAAAGTTGCATAAGAATAGAAGATAGAGGTTAGAGGCAAAGACTAAAGTGGGAATTAAGAACTCCGAACTCACAACTATAGTGGACGACTTAAATAAGTTGACATCCACCCAGTGTCATTGCGAACGAAGTGAAGCAATCTCATGGGATTGCCACGTCGCTTCGCTCCTCGCAATGACTATTTTTAAGGTCGTTCACTATAATAATTAATTGCCCAGTTCACTGGCACAACTAAATAAAAATTTCAGCCGAATTGACAAAAATCGGGGATGGCGGAAGCTTATTTTGCCTTAATGTGCATAAGCGTAAATGCGTTAATGCGACACATATTATTGACGCTTCTACGCATGAACCCGTTAACCTTTGAGCTTTGAACTTTCAGCTCATATTTGACTCAACGACCTTTTACTGCTATGACGCATAAACATCTCGTCACACAAACCCATTCACGCATCAACCCAATGACTCAATAACCAAATCAATGGATTTAGATTTTCAAACCATCTTCAAAGAGCTTAATAAGCTCGGAATTGACTACCTGGTGGTGGGCGGCTTGGCAGTCAACTTTCACGGTGTTCCGAGGATGACTTATGATATTGATCTGATGATTCATCTTCAAGCAGAAAACATTCTTAAGTTGGTTGGTAAACTCAGACAGTGGGGCTATCGGCCGAAAATTCCAGTTGATCCCAGGGATCTTGCCGATGAGATGAAGAGGAACTCATGGATTCATGAAAAAGGGATGAAGGCTCTAAATTTTTATAGTGAGACACTACCCATTGGAGAAATTGATATTGTCCTCAATTCCTCAATTCCTCAATTCCATATGGACAACTGAAGAGGAGATCAGTTAAAATTAAATTTCAGGAGGTACAAATCCCAACAATCTCAATCCGTGACCTTATTGAGTTGAAGCTCCAGGCGGGCCGAAAACAGGATCTCGCAGATGTCGAACACCTAAAGATGATTCTTGAAAGGTGATATGAACTGAATAAACCAGATAAACCAGAGCAACGGTGAGTAACGGTCACATGGAGGAACAGAAAAAGGGATTTTCTTATGTAGTGAGCAGAGAACGGATAGAGGAATATCGGACGTGGTCCATGGAGCGGCGGCTGAAATGGCTCTTTCTTGCCAATAAAATGAGGAAATTACTTCCGAAAAAAACCATTGAACTCCAGGAAGCCTTCCGTGAAGGCAAAATCTAAATTTTGAGTTGGCCTTTGAGCTTTCATCTTTGACTCAACAACCCTGCGACACTATGACGGATAGACGCATCAACGCCTTCAGCTTTGAGCTTACTATTGACCGTAGGACGCAATGACGCCAAGACGCAATGACCTGACGACCAATCTTCATGCTATTATATTAGCCGGAGGCTCTGGCGTCCGTTTCTGGCCCTTAAGTCGAGAAACTTACCCGAAACAGATGCTGCAGATTGTAGGAGAAGATACGCTCATTCGGCAAACCATCAAACGAATCAATGGTTTTGTTATTCCAAAAAATGTCTGGATTGTAACAACCGAAGATAAAGCCCAGGATATACGTTTTCATATCGACTCCTTAGGAGCGATGGCGAAAGAAATCCAATTCATCAAAGAACCTGTAGGAAGAAATACAGCTCCAGCTATTGGCTTGGCTGCTATTTACCTCAATCGTCTTTCCTCTAAATCTGTGATGATCGTAATGCCTTCCGACCATGCTATACCCGATACAGAAAAATTCTTAAGTGACCTGAGACTGGCCATTCAAGGGGCAATGGAGGACTATCTCGTCACCTTTGGAATTAGACCTACGCGGCCAGAAACAGGTTATGGATATATAAAGGTCGATCCGTCATCGAGAACTAAATTGAATGGTCTCTTTAAGGTTGGACGTTTCACCGAAAAACCAGACCTTGAAACTGCAAAGAACTACTTATCTGATGGAAACTATTTCTGGAACTCCGGCATTTTTGTCTGGAAAACATCCAAAATCCTCTCCGAAATCAAAACCCATCTTCCATCATTATACAAAACCTTAAAAGAGATCGAATCTCTTCTCTTCACCGCATCAACACTTCAACGCAATGACTCAATAACTCAATTACCCAATGACTTAATGACGTTGCGACGCTATGACTCAACGACACAAAGACTCAAATCCCTCTACTCCTCCCTCGAAAGCATATCCATCGATTATGGAATCATGGAACGTAGCCGCAACACTCTGATGGTTCCTGCCACCTTCCAGTGGTCTGATTTGGGAAGTTGGACTGCTTTGGATGAGATCATTAAGAAAGATGAGGATGGGAATATCCTTAAGGGAAATGCGATTGATATTGGAAGCAAAGATACGACGGTATTTGGGAGTGAAAGGCTCATTGCGACTATAGGTCTGAAAGACATGGTGGTCGTGGATACCCCAGATGCCACATTGGTGACTCCAAAGGAGAGGGTGCAGGAAGTTAGAAAGATAGTCGAGGTATTGAAGAAAGATGGTCGGGAGGAGCATCTCCTTCATAAGACAGTCGAAAGACCGTGGGGGAGTTATACGGTTCTGGAAAAGGGGCAGCGGTATAAAATTAAAAGGGTTGTTCTCAAACCTAAAGCTCGGTTAAGTCTTCAGCTCCATAAAAGAAGAAGTGAGCATTGGGTTGTGGTGGCGGGTGTAGCCAGAGTGACCAAAGAAGATCAGACCTATTTGGTTCATACGAACGAAAGTACTTATATCCCTATGAATACCAGGCATCGATTAGAGAATCCCGGAGATATCCCCCTCCAGATCATCGAAGTTCAAAACGGTGAATATCTCGAAGAAGACGACATCGAGCGCTTCGACGACGACTATGGCCGCCAAATTAGTTAATGACTTATCGACTCAATAACCCTTCGACACCACGACGCTTTAATGCATCTACGCATCAACACATTGACTCAATAAACCCAATAACCCCATTGACGCAATATTTCTAACTTATTTGTTAAAAATCTTAGAACAAACTAATCTTGTCATCAGCAGGAGATGGCAGGGATCGGTTTATTACTCTTTAAGGGATGATCCTAGTCTGGAGTATAATAAAGCCCTCTACAACCTTATCCTGAAACGTTATTGCAACATCCCTAAATAATTCTCACTTTCTTAAGAAAGTGAGAATCCTAAGCAATATTCCCAAAGAGAAACTTGATCGTCTCTCCAAGATATGCTCATCAGCCCATATTCCCCTCCGTCGCTTCCAAACCCGCCTCGAAGAAATCCCGCGCTTAATAAGATCGAAGCTCAAAGCTGAAAGCTCAAATCTCAAATATTATATAACCGCCTGAATGAATTTTTTATCCAGATTCTATGCTCGGTGGATAGAATCAAATCTTTTCCTCAACCCTATCAAGGTCTAAACCTCATTTCTGACCCTTAACCTTTGAATTAATTTTTCAGTCAATTCCTCCGGGCTCTTCATTCGTTAAAATGAGTCCTGAAGTAACGACTTATCTATTGAATCTCATACTCTGAGCTAAAAACCCATTGACTGAATTTTTCAGTCAGTTTTTCCAAAAGCGCTAACGGGCAGGAATGTGACTCGTAATCTCTATCTTCAAAACTAACACCTCCGTAGGTATATCCACGCAAGCCTTCAATGACCAAATTACTCAATAACTTAAGGAGCTTAAATCTAATTGGTTAAATTCCTGGAGTTTCCTGAGTTTTTGATTGTTATTTTTTCTAATCTATTGAAACTATTTGGTTAATCAGAATTTCAGATGTTGAAAGGAGTATTTTTTGTCAAAGATGAAGATTCCTGAGTAAAATGTCCTC
>Ga0315312_1003285_pt1 | contig 10495 bp, 13 predicted proteins | sample TDP7_MG_FD_203629 | JGI IMG/M metagenome (GOLD analysis project Ga0315312, IMG submission 203629) | Freshwater sediment microbial communities from Lake Towuti, South Sulawesi, Indonesia - TDP7 | ecosystem: Environmental > Aquatic > Freshwater > Lake > Sediment | place: Indonesia: South Sulawesi... | reverse complement strand
GATAGTATTTTGAGGATTTAGAAAAAAATAACTTATTTTTTTTACATAAAAAATTGCTTTGATAGGATTATGTTGCTATATATTAGAGCGTAAATATTAGCATGATAAGGTCGTAAATACTATTATGATAAGAAGATTTAAATATGGTCAAGAAACTCTTCAATTTGTGATGATGATTTAGCGAAGTTTACCAAAGAGTGGAATTGAACTGGAAGAGGATGAAACATAATGGGAGCAAAATTAAAAAGGCTTGGAGTGATTGCTTTCATCTGGTTCATCGGATTTCTATTAGGCACAGCGGCTTCCTTCATCTCGCCAATTCTCGTGGAGATCTCTCCCCAAATCTTTGAGTTAAAATGGGTGACGTGGGGACTTATCGGCGCATTCCTAGCCGTAATATGTAGCATAATCTATTCCTATTTAACATGAAGTAACATCCTATAACAGGGGAAAATTGACATACACGCGCATTATAATTCATCCTTCTTCTTAATTTCAATGTTGGAATGGCGTTAAAGGCGTACACTACAATCAAGATCTAGTATTATTTGTTAAAAAGATTTTAAAACTGGATACAGAGTTGGGCGTCCAGGATATAGGAGTAAGAAAGTTCTTCGCAGGTGGACACCATGTTCACTCCGTGTTTCACAGCCGTGGCTATTTGGGGATAAACCTCCTTCAAGAAGGAGGTGGTGGAATTAACTACTATATCAGACTTAGCCTTGGATAAAACGGCGTCCAAATCATCCGATACCCTAATTCCCAATTTCTTATCTAAACCTAACACTTCGCCTAGGTCTTGTCTAACGCCTCGACGGCGTCCCACGGCTCCAACAATTTCCACACCCTCCTTCTTCAGGAGCAAAAGACCTATGCGCTTTCCCATTTCGCCAACTCCATACAAAACTACCTTCACTTTCTCCATTCTTCTCACCATTTTCCGCTTGATTTTACCCAATATTTTCACATCGCCTAATAGATTCTTCTGATGGGGATGGGAAAATTAAAATTTTCTTTTAGATACTATGTGCTCTTTCTTAATTACTTTTCCGCATATTTTGCATTCAGAACTGTTTCCTCATAAGAAAACCTCTGAACTAGAGGTTTTCTTAAAGGAGTTGTTGTAATAATGTCAACCACTAATGAGATGTGTTATGGGAATAGTCCGAGTGATATATAGGATTCGGCAAGTTTTTTTACCGCTAGGATGTATGCAGCGGTTCTCATGCTCTCCTTCCTCTCTTGAGATAGCTGATATACGGCTTGGAAGGCGTTCACCATCTTGTCTTCTAGGCATTGATTTACGGTCTCTAGGGGCCATCTTTCTCTGTGGAGGTTTTGAACCCATTCGAAGTAGCTTACAGTTACGCCTCCCGCATTGGCTAGGATATCCGGTACGACGAGAATTCCTTCCTCATTGAGGATTTTATCGGCGTCGGGTGTGGTTGGGCCATTGGCTCCTTCAACAACCATCCTCGCGTCAACGGCCTCGGCGTTAAGGCTTGTGAGAACATTTTCTAGGGCTGCGGGGACAAGTATGTCACATTTTAGGGCGAACAGCTCCTCGTTGGTTATCGGCTGCGCTCCTGGGAAGCCTGCTACAGAACCTGTCCTCCTCTCATGGGCCTTCAACTCTGAAGGGTTAAACCCCTTAGAATTGTAGACTCCTCCACCTATATCCGTAACTGCGATGATCTTTATCCCCATAGTGCTTAGATTCTCAGCGGCGGAGTACCCAACTTTACCGTATCCCTGTATGGCGGCTGTAGCCCCCCTCAAGGTGAAACCTATCCTCTCAGCGGCTTCTCTAGCGCATATAGCCACTCCCCTTCCAGTCGCACCCTCCCTCCCATATGATCCGCCCAGGGGTATGGGCTTCCCGGTAACAACTTCTGGTACACTATATCCCTTCAGGCTGCTATAGGTATCCATTATCCAAGCCATGGTCTGAGCGTCTGTGCCTACATCCGGTGCTGGGACATCCCGGAATGGACCTATGTCATCTATGATCATAGCCGTATAGCGTCTGGTCAGGCGTTCCAACTCTCCTATGCTGAGTCCTCGTGGATTGCATGCAACGCCGCCCTTAGCGCCTCCATACGGAATATCCACTACAGCAGTCTTGAAGGTCATCCAAGCTGCTAAAGCTTTAACCTCATCCAAGTTCACAATCGGATGGTATCTAATACCACCCTTATAGGGTCCACGCCAATAATTATGTTGGACCCGGTAACCGATGAAGACTTTAACCTCTCCACTATCCATGCGGATGGGGACTGAGACCTCTAAAACCTTCCTAGGATGCTTAAGCTGCTCTATTACGTCACGATCAACCTCGGCCAACTCACCGATCAAGTCAAGCTGTCTCTTAACAACATCAAAAGGATTCTCAGTCAAGGCACTAACAACCCCTTAAGGGAGACGACTGAAACCTCTTTCAATTTTTATAAACATTGGAAGGAGCATTGCTGAAGTTTCAGACGAGCGCGTCGATAGACTGCTGAAGTTGATGGTCAATGGCTTGCTGCATAAGCTTCTTTGCCTTACTTGTAAGTTCGAATAGTGGCATAAGGCTCAGAGAACACAGGCCTGAAGGTAACCGCCGCACCAAACCGTCTTTCTCTAGTTGCTGTAGAAGCTCGCAAGGATTCTCTATTCCCGAATGTTTAGATATGTAGCCTAGAGGCGCGGCACCCTTAGCCATATCCAAGGCAAATAGTATCTTGGCTTTATTTTCTTTAACAATTTTCGACATCCATCTTTCACCTTCTTAAAGGACTACCTTTGCTTATGACAACTCTTTCGCTTCCCGTATCTTGGATACGGCGTGCCAATCATATAAAACTCAATTACAAAGATTGAATTCAAAGTGCACAAAAATGCACATTATTTACGTCCATTATTGTTCATTTTTAATATATTAAAGCGAAAAAAAGTGCAATATTAACGCGCACCTTCCGCGGTATGTGATTGCGTTGGTTGGCGTAGTGGCGGTCTCCAGCTTTTTCGTGGACTTGATCAGTTGCTCAGTTCTCCACTACCTGACGGTCTTCACCACCCTAACAACTAGGGATTATAAAATCGTCGAGTTGTTGTAGACGTCTTCAGCTTTTTATGTGTTTTCTCATGTCCGTGACCACGGCTGAGGGTATAGGCAGGTCCTTCATGGTTACCAGGCCGGGAGCAGCGTTGATCACCTTTGGAATGGAGTTGACAGTAACGGCTGCGGTTCCTATGTCACCGTGGACGCAGGGGCTGATTTTCTCGCCGATATTAGGCACACCCTCAATAATTATGGAGTCATATTCCTCTTCCGCGCCTATGTAGGCCCGAAAATCAAGGGTTATCACCGCCTTTCCACCCATTATGCCCTGTGCACGCTGTTTTAAGCCAGCCGCTTGACCAGGCTTTACCTTGATGGCCTCGCTTTCCACGGGGTTTTTGGCTATCACAGGTTCCACGGGGTCCACCTTTATCCTATCCAGTTCCCAGCCCAAGGCGCTGGCCATCATGGCTATGGACTGCTTAAGGCCCACATGCCCCGTTATAGCCCTTTTATCGATCTGCTCCCTAAACTCTTCAACGGTAAGCCCTGCGCCTATCTTCCTCTGGAAGGGAACCCTCCTGGTGGCTGCATTCATCTGCCTAGTTACATGGATGCTTTTGACCTCTTGACATGCTCCAGTGAGGGTGATGGGTAAAGTATCCATGAGGTAACCGGGGTTTATGCCCGTGCCTAGAACGGTGACCCCGTGTTCTTTGGCTAGGTTATCAAGTTCCTTACAGAGTTTTCGGTTCACGATATAGGGATAGGACAGCTCCTCGCAGGTGGAAACCACGTTGGCGCCGTGTTCCACGGCCTTGACTATTTGGGGATAGGCATCTTTAAGGAAGGAGACCGTGGAATGGACCACCACATCAGCCCTAACTTTAGAGAATACGAGGTCAGGGTTGTTAGATACTGCAACCCCCAACTGTTTACCCAAGCCCAATATTTCGCCCAAATCCTTCCCAACCTTTTCCTCGGCGATATCGATGGCACCGACAATTTCAACACCCTCTTTTTCCAACAGTAACTTGGCTAAGTGTTGCCCTACGGCACCAACACCGTATAGGACCACCCTAACTTTCTTCACATCTTTCACCAATTAATTTAGTTAAAGCTTTTCAGTCATGGTAAAATATTAAGATATTTATTGTTGGTGAGGAAAATGTTGGTTGGCTTGATATCGGACACCCATGATCGTTTGCCTCTGGTTGAAGGAGCCGTAAAGCGCCTAAATGAGGAGGGCGTTGGGCTGGTGCTCCACGCGGGAGACTATGTAGCCCCCTTTGTGATACCCCTCTTCAAATCCTTGAAGGCCCCCCTAATCGGGGTTTTCGGAAACAACGATGGCGAAAAAACCCTGCTGAGAAAACGCTTCATGGACGTGGGCCTTCAACTCCGGGAAAGATTCGCCGAAGTGAAGGCGGATGGACTGAAGATCGCCCTCCTACACGGCGAAGAGGAGGACCTCCTCCAATCCCTGATAAACACGGAAAGCTACGACGTAATAGCCTATGGACACACCCATGAGGCGAAGACTTATCGAAAGGGAAAAACCGTTGTTATAAACCCAGGAGAAGCCTGCGGCTACTTAACAGGAAAACCAACCATAGCCATCTTCAACTCTCAAACCTTGGATGTAAAATTCATCCCGCTGGAATAGCCGTTAAATCAGAAAACGCCGTAAAGAGGTAATTTGACAATACGGCAAAGTCTTCAGGTGGTAGTTCCCGAACTCTTTTATTGTGGAAGGGTATGGAGTCGGCTAATATGGTGATATCCTCTCTTTCCATCCCTTTTTTGTGTAAGAAGGGGATGACGGCTTTTCTAATTTTTCTGTTTCTTTGGGTGAACAATGCCTGCACCAGCTCGAAGAAGGCTTCCCTATCCTTTACGGTAAATGGGGGTTCCCTAGGTTTCAAACGGACAATTAGGGAGTCCACATCTGGTGAAGGAAAAAACTTGTCCCTAGGTACAGGGTTTAGGAGTTCAGCATCGGCTAGGTAGTAGGTGGCAACTGTTAGTCTTCCATAGTCCTTAGTTCCCACGGGCGCGGCCAGCCTCTCCGCAAATTCCTCTTGGAAAGTTAACACCGCGCAGTCAAACTTTCTTTCCAGAAGCCAGAAGAGTAAGGGAGAAGAGATGGAGTAGGGAGGGGTTGAAACCACCTTATTAAAGGGTGGAACCTGAACCTTCAGTATGTCTCCTTCAATTAAGTCCACATTCGGCAAGTCACCAATCTGCTTTCTCAACACCCTTATCAGTTTAGGGTCCACCTCAACGGCCATAACCCTTTTGCACCTTTGGGAAAGAAGACGGGTTAGGAAGCCCAGTCCTGCGCCTATTTCTAAAACCATGTCCTCTTTGCCCACAGAAGCGTAGGAGATCATTTCCCTCAGTAAAGTGCTATCTATGGCGAAGTTTTGTCCCAGCCGCTTTTTGGGCGAAATCCTGTAAAGACGCAATAGGCTTTTTGTTTCCTGAAGAAGATCCATGGGCTTAAAACCTCCCATTGGCGTCTGCACTTAGAACTTTGTTTTGGATACATTTATGAAGCGCCTCTCTAATAAATAATAGGCAGGTAAAAGAGGCTGGAATATGGCCGCGAGATATAAGCGCTATATCGAACTGAACAATAAGTACCTTAAAGACGCGGAAGCTGCCTTGACCCGAAGGGATTATCTTCAAGCGTCGGAGAAGCTCTGGGGAGCCGCAGCTCAGGCTGTGAAAGCCGCGGCCGCGAAGAGAGGGATGATTATTCGAAGCCACGAGAGGCTATGGGATTTCGTGGAGAGGCTGGATCAAGATTACCCAGAATGGCGTCTCGCCGAGAAATTCTCCATAGCGAGTGCCCTCCACACAAACTTTTACGAGGGTTGGATGCCGCCAAGAATAGTCGAAAGGAACGCTTTGGCCGTCAAGGAGTTTATTGAAAGACTGGTCTCACTTCTTTAGGATGGTGTGGGGATTAGATGATAATTTTCTTTACTTGTTAATAAAGAGCCTAAAAATATTAGACAGTTTCCAGTTTATATAGGACCTTGAAGCCCTTCAGGGTTTCATGCACCGCGTTGCCGAGCCTAAGGATTTCTTCCAGCTCCACATTGTCCCTTCCCCAATCGTAAACGTGGTCATAATGCCCCCTAGTTGGCTTGAAGCCCATGGCTAAAAGCCTCTCCACCACAGCCGTAGGCTTAGCTCCTTCACTGCTGAACCAGATCGTCAAATAGGTTTTCACGCTTAAGCCTCAACCAAATATTTATTTTCCATTCTGTTAATAAGACTTTATTAAAACCTGTTATGAGGGGTTTGTGAAGGAAAAACATGAATTTCATCTTGATTGTTTCGGACACGTTTCGGCGGGACCACTTGGGCTGTTATGGTAACAGCTGGATTCGCACGCCCAACCTTGACAGATTAGCCAATGGGTCCATGGTCTTTGATAGGGCTTATGCTGGTTCCTTTCCAACTGTGCCCCACCGTGCCGAGCTCTTCACGGGGCGTTTTGTCTTCACCTACTATGATTGGTCCCCCTTGCCCAGGGATGAGGTGGTTTTGGCCCAGGTTTTGGGGGAGGCGGGGTATGTTACCATGATGGTGGCGGACACGCCCCACATCCTTAAGGACGGTTATCACTTTGACCGCGGCTTCTCGGGGTGGATTTGGATTCGGGGGCAGGAGAACGACCGTTACGCCACAGACCCCATAGATGTGAGGCCTCCCTGCGCGCCCCACAAACTGCGTAGCCCCGAGGGGACGGTTAGGCAGTACCTCCGCAACGTTTCTCAGCGCCGTCATGAGGGTGACTATTTTGTGGCCCAAACCATGACTAGGGCGGCGGAGTGGCTGGAGCGAAACCATAGGCATGAGAATTTCTTCCTTTATTTGGACACTTTCGATCCCCACGAGCCCTGGGATCCGCCTAGATGGTATGTGGACCTATACGATCCTGGATACGAGGGTGAAGAGGTGATTTATCCCGCCTACGGCCCCTGCGACTACCTGAGCGAGGAGGAGCTTAGGCATGTCCGGGCTCTCTACGCAGGGGAGGTCACGCTAGTGGACATGTGGGTTGGCATGTTGCTTCAAAGGGTGGAAGAACTGGGCCTTTTAGACAATACAACCATCATTTTCACGACTGACCACGGCTTCTACCTGGGCGAACATGGGCTCATCGGCAAATCCATTATCCGTGACAAATTCAGCCAAGCTGTACCCCTCTATGAGGAGATGGCCCGCATCCCCCTAATCGTCCGCCTACCAGGAGCCAGGGGCGGGGGACGCCGATGCGATGCCTTTGTGCAGCCCACCGACGTTATGCCCACCATACTTGAGTTAGCCGACGCGAAGGATCCCGGAACCATGCATGGCAGATCCCTTGTGCCTTTGCTCACTGGAGAGAGGGAATCGCTACGGGAGTACGCGGTTTCATCCTGGTCCATCACTCACGGTCCTAGGGCTTGGCGTCCAAGCACCGTAACCACAGAAGAATGGTCCCTTATCTACAGTGGCCAGTTGATACAAGGCGAGGGCTACCCCGCTACTCGGGTGGTGGACAGCGTCTCAAGAACCGAACGATTTCTCGAAGGAAAAACGGAACAGGAGCTTTATCATTTACCCTCAGACCCCCAGCAAAGCAGAAACGTATTCATCGAAAAAAGGGATGTCGCCGATCGCCTCCATGCAGAATACGTCAAATTTCTGGAAGGCGTAAACACCCCTGAAGAATATCTGAGGGACCGACGGAAACTTTGAGGCGGATCTGATAGCTGGCTTCTAAACATGGTTCAAAGCGAAGTTGGTTAGTCCCATAAAGGGCGCTCATGAGGGGGACTTAGAAAATAGCCGAGGCCTACAATATGTTTAGGGGTTATAACTAGGTATGTCCGCTCTAAATTTGCCTTCTTTGTCCTTCTCATAATATTTTCCAGTTTCTCACATGGAAATTCATCACAGAATGCGCAGGTTAGAATCCCCTTTTCCTCCGTACATTGTTGGATAGAACAGCTTGCACACCAGGGTCTGTGTATCGGACCGTGACAGCCCAAACATCCAATGTCTTCAGGTTTTACATTCATGCTCAACTCTTTAGAAATTTCTTCAGCAAGCTTCTTCTTCAGTTTCTCATCGTTGTTAACATATGCCAGATAGTCAGGACAGCCTCCACAGTAACCACCACACGCTGCAACCAACGCTTTTTCAGATTGCTTCACCTAAATTCACCCCTTTCATAGCATGTAATCCAGATATTATTCTCCTCTAAGCTATTCTGCTTAATACGTTAAAAGTCTCTTCCTCTTTCTGCTTGATCATTCTCAGTGTTTCTGCGCCCTTCTTTCTCATCTGTTGTGTCCATGTGTCTGTGTCAATCATTCCTTTAGGAGTCCATGTTTTCCCTTCTTCCTTTTTCACCCAGTGGGCAAACGGGAAGTATATCCAATTATCGAACAAGGTTGTCTTTATGTTCTCGAATTTTTTGGCCGCTTCGTTAATCGCTTCTTTTTCCTCTCCCGAGAACTCCTCTTCTATTCTTCGTAGGTATTTTGCTGCCGCAAGCCTCGCATCGAAGAGGCTGTCGTACACCCAAGCGTTAACGTGCCAGTAGTGTCTGAAGGTCGCTTCCTCCATCTTGCTGAACATCTCCTCGTTTTCCAAGTCCTCAATCCAAGCATCAAATGCGGGAAGACCGTTTGCATAGTGGTCGATCCGTTTCTTAAATGCGAACTCAACTGCTAACTTGAAAGACTCTCTGAACCTGTCGAGTTTGTCTGGTGCAGACCCCGCTTTTTCTATCCTAAGAATTATCCACGGGTCCTTTTCAGCCACCGAGTATTCATCACCTTTGTCGTAGTAACTACGGCAAAGAAGCTTACCGTTCTGATAGCCCGTGACAACACCCCAGTCTGGAACCTTGACAAGATCAATAGCTACTACAGGTACTCCTTTGTCAATTTCTTCCTGTATGATCCGGTTTATCTCTTTCTGGCCCGCGTCCTCCTTTGTTATGAATTGTCCGCTGTAACCTATCGATCTCAAAGCTTGCTGCGCATAAGTTTCGTCGAGCGCTGCGTCTGGTGAGCTGGGGCACCAGTCCGGCTGATGAAATCTGAGGCGAAAGGCTGCGGCGGAGACTCCCATCAGGTAGACGTAGTCGACGGGTTCGCCGAGGAAACGTAGCGTTGCGTCCAGTGCCCCGAAGAATGTGCACTCGATGTTCTTTCCCCATCCGAGTTTGGGTACACCTTCCAGAACTTGCTTCCGTTTGCGTGTTAAATGATACAAGCGATGATACTGTCCCATGTAGTTGATTGCGGTCGGGGACATCCCGCTAAGGGCCTTAGACAGAGTTGATAACAGCTGCTTACCGGTTTCGGTTGCTAGGTAGCGGCCTCTTTTATGCTCTTGTTTTATCAACTCGGCGTCTAGTAATATGTTGAGGTTGGTGTTTAATGCGGTTGTCTTCAGCCCCGTTAGCTCGGAGAGCTCTGAAAAATACATTCCCTTTTCAGAGAGGGCTTGGAGTATTCTTATTCTCTGGGGATACGCCATCGCCTTCATGGTGCCTGCGAGTTGATCGACGGAAACCTTCGGGTTAGTTGGGTCGGGTTTATCTGTAAATGATCGTTTAGAAGGGACCTGCCTCTGAGCTTCCTCCATTTTTTCTAAATCTATAGGTTTTATCTCCTATAATTTTAGTAATATACTTCTACGTTTGTAGTATATAAAACTTGCGTTGCTTTCGAAGAAGTTACTTGCTTGGAAATAAAAAAGGAGGGTCATATATGCCAGTCAGATAGCCGTAAACTTCGCTCCAGAACTGGAAAAACTGATTAGAAAACCCCCTATGGAAATAGTAACATTTATACATTGACCGAGAAGGGCCAGATGGCTTTATTAACAGTTTTGGCCATGGCTTGCACTCTTGAGAAGAGAGTTATCCCAGAAAGGTTGAAGCTACTTTCTGGGAGAGCAGAAAGGAAGAGAAAGTGAAACAAGGAAATTAATGCGTGAGAGATAGGTTTAATCTTTAGATTCTCTTAAAAATCGAAGGATAATTAGCTTTTAAACGCGACTCAGGGCGAAGTTGATTAGTCTCCGTATAAAGTCTTCGTAGGCTATGCCGACTGCCTTAAGGGAGCGGTGGAACCCAATCCCGGGAGAGATGTCAGGGTTGGGGTTAGCCTCTAAAACGTAGGGCACGCCGTCCCGCAGTCGGATATCGATCCGTGCGTAGTCCCTGCAACCTAACACTTTATAGGCTTTGAGGGCGGTAGAGGCTACCAGATCCCTAAGGTGGGGAGGTAAAGGCGCGGGGCAGACAGGGGGCGTTGATTTGTAGGCGTCGCTTTCCTCAACCCACTTCGCCTGATAGTCCACAAGCTTCGGTTGATCTGCGCCTTTATTGAGAAATAGAATCTCGGAGATGGGTAAAACTTGAGGAGGATTATT
>Ga0315312_1003284_pt1 | contig 10496 bp, 5 predicted proteins | sample TDP7_MG_FD_203629 | JGI IMG/M metagenome (GOLD analysis project Ga0315312, IMG submission 203629) | Freshwater sediment microbial communities from Lake Towuti, South Sulawesi, Indonesia - TDP7 | ecosystem: Environmental > Aquatic > Freshwater > Lake > Sediment | place: Indonesia: South Sulawesi... | reverse complement strand
GGAGGAGATGAAAAAGCGATAGAGAAAGCAAAGAAGAAAATAGAACAGACGGCAAAGAAACAATAAGAAGGAGAAAGATGAAAACAAAATTACACTTAATCGTTATTATAGCCTTAATCCTGGTATGGCTGATATTATCTGCAGATGGTGACATGGCCTTATCAGCATGGCAGCCACCAATAGGTATACCTAGGCCTGAGTTTGGGATTGAGGAGACCTACAGGATGTACGACAATCCTGCAAACAGGAATCCTGCTTTAACTTATACCCAAAATGCAGAAGGAGGTTATTATACTCATTATATCGACAATACCCATCCTAATGCTACGGACTCTGGCAATCCTTATGGCACAGCAAGTAAGCCAAGGCGGAGCTTTCCTTCACAGTCAACCATTGTTCCTGGCTCAGTAATAGAGATGCATGGAGGGCCTTATAGCTTTGGCTGGTATAGCCTGAAAAGTAGTGGCACTCAAGCACAACCTATATTCATCAGAGGGGCTTCAGGAGCTTCAGTTGCTGAAATGCCTCTGATTAATTATGGCAACATTTATATCAGTGGTCATTATATTATTATAGAGAACATAAATTTCGGTCCTAATTACACAAACTCAGCTAGCATAATGGTTAGACCTGTATATGCAGAGGACCAGGCTCATCATGTTTCTATTAGAAACTGCGAATCAGGCGCTGGAATGGCTGCTGGAGGTTATCTTTGGGGTGTAATAGCTGAAAATGTTGTTTTTTATAATAACCATATCCACCTGTATGATATGGTCCCTCCTGATGTAAGCGCTGAGCCAGACAGATGTGGTATAGGTATAGTAGAAAATTCTAATAAGGTTTGGATTGTGGACAACCATATCCACCATCTTTCCGGGGATTGCGTTGGCGCTGGCCATGCTGCTAATTATACTGCCCGCAATTACTATATTGGCAGGAATATTATGCATGATACGAGCGAGAATGCTGTTGATTTAAAGGAGGTGGAAAACGTTATCGTGTCTGAAAACATTATGTACAATTATGCTGGTGGGTCTTCAGGTTCATTTGACGGAGGAGCAATGGTCCTTCATTATGGACCTACTTATTCTCCCAAGAATACCTGGGTTTTGTATAATGAAATCTATAATTGCAACGGCGTAGGAATTCAAGTAGGCGGGGACCAAGAACATCCTGTTTACATTATTGGAAATATCATCCATGATATCCGTAACGGTATTGTTGCAGCATATATGTTTGAAAGCTTTGATTTAGGAGGAGAATTCATCTTTTCAAAGTTACTTCAAAAAGGATACGTCAATCAAGAAGGGGAAGTAAACCCAAATTTCACTGGCTTAGATGCAGAATTTAAAAGCTGGTTTCCTCCTGGTTATGACCAATTCACCTACATTGAACAGGTTTTGAATAAGACCCTTAATAGCCTGGAAACAGCAAATGGTTATCGCACCTGGAATTGTCGAGAGGTGTATATGATTAATAATGTCTTTTATAATGTTGACAATGGAATCCGCTCTCATACGCCTGGCTCAGGCAGTCCACTTTTTCTGCACAATAACATCGTTTCTAAGATTACTGATGATGGGTATCATATCTCTTTAGAGCATTCAGACCATAGAGCAGTTTCGCAAATCAGCCACAATATCTTCCATCAACCAAGAGGCCAAGCAACAATTCGCTGGGGTGGCGCACTTTATAATCTCACTCAATTCCAGGCAAACACAGGCAAAGGAGAAGGCTGTCTTGACGCAGACCCCTTATTTGTTGACGCTGAACACAATGATTTTCGTTTACAAGCAGGTTCACCAGCTATAGATGCCGGAATAGAGCATTCCATATATCAGTTATTTCAAGATACCTTTGGCCTTGATATTCGGGTTGATTATAGCGGAAGAACACGGCCTCAAGGCTCTGGCTGGGATATTGGTGCATATGAGTATACTTTACTTCCTGTGGCTGTAATACAAAACGAGCCCAAACAGGGCTATGCTCCCCTTACTGTCTCATTTGATGGCTCACAGAGTAAATCTCCTCACGGAGATATAGTAAGGTATGAATGGGATTTTGGAGATGGCTCAACATCAACAAAAATGAAAACTTCGTATATTTTCACTTCTCCTGGAGAATATATAGTCACATTGAAAGTAACTGATATTAAGGAGCATCAAGGACAAGCGCAAACTCATATAGTTGTGTTTAAAAAAGAGAAAGAATTTGGAGAATTACCACCAGGTTGTTACAACAATGTGTTTAATCCAACAAAAGGAGAAAAAGCATTAATCGTAGTGGAACTGCCAAAACAAACTCATGTAAAATTAAATCTTTATAATACCAGAGGCAACAAGATAAGAGAACTGGCAGATGAACAGAAAGAAGCAGGGACACACAAGTACTACTGGGATGGCAAGAGTGGTAATGGCGATGTCGTTGGCAGTGGCTTATATTTTGTGCATATACAGGCGGGGGAGTATAAGAAGACAAAAAAGATTGTTGTAGTGAAATAAGAGCTGGTAAGTTAGAAGTAGGGGCGGCACGCAGTTTACCCCGATTTATCAGGGTGACCGCCCGACATAGGGACGGCACAGAGTCCGTCCCCTACATAAAAGCAAAATGGAGGTGGGTAAGATGAAGAAAATAAAATTATCAGTGCTATGTCTATTATGTCTGGTGCTTGGCAGTAGCACGGCATTTGCAAAAGCAGTAACAGGAGTGGCAATTCTGAACCAGGCAACAGGAGTAAGGCAATTGGGTATGGGAGAAGTGGCCACAGGTATATCAGATGATGCAGTCGGGATGCATTATAATCCAGGAGGTTTGGCAACAGTAAGAAACATAGAACTTAATGCCATGTACCATCAGAACATTATGGATACGAGGAATGAAGCAATAAACCTCACCTATCCATTGAATAGAGGTCTATTCTTAAGGAAGAGAGCAGGTATAGGCATAGGAGTACTCGCCTATCAGGGAGGAGAGATAGAGTGGATTAAGTTAAATCCAGATGAATCGGTAAAGTCAAGTGAAGTAGTGAAGGCAGAGAGTGACTACCAGGTAGGTCTATGTTACAGTGAAGAGATAGCCAGGTTTTATGGGAATACCTATGCAGGAGTAATGGTAAAGTGGATTCAATCAAAATTGGTGGAGAAATATAAAGCAAGTGCATTCGGAATAGATTTAGGAATCTTGCATAAATTGGGAGGGTTAGGAATAGGAGTAGCCTTCCAGAACATAGGGACAGGGATGAAGTTCATAGAAGAAGCAGATAGTCTGCCCTTGACTCTGAGATTGGGAGGAAGTTATGAGAGAAAAATAGGCAAGCTGGTGAAGATGGTGGCAGGACTAGATGGGATAAAGGTAAAGAATGAAGATATGGGATGCAACATAGGAGGTGAGTGCTGGGTAGGAGATATTTTGGGGATGAGAGCCGGGTATAAAATAAATGGCGAGAATAAGGTAAATATAGGAGCAAGCATAAGGTACAAATGGGTGCAGCTGGATTATGGTTACAGGATGATGGATGTATTTGATAGCACCCATCAGGCAGCAATAACATTAAGGATGGGCCTTCCCGGGAAAAGTAGAGAGGCAAAAGTGGAGGAGATGAAGAGGCGATAGAGAAAGCAAAGAAGAAAATAGAACAGAGAGCAAAGAAATGATAAGAAGGAGAAAGATGAAAACAAAATTACACTTAATCCTTATTACAGTCTTAAGCTTGTTATGGCTGATATTGTCTGCAGGTGGTGGGGCCTTGGCAGCACCTGCTGGAGAGCTTCCTATTCTTGTTGGCGATCTCTGGTGTTACTTCAAAGGGAGAAGCGAGCCACCTTCTAACTGGAATGATATAGGTTTTGATGACAGCGCATGGGTGGAAGGCCCCACAGGCATCGGCTACAGCGATGATGTTACTTATCCGACAATACTTGCAGATATGCAGGGTGGATACGCGAGCTTCTACGTGAGGCGCATATTTAATATTCCAGACCCATCTTCGATTGTTGCTTTTGAATTTGGGGTTAGATACGACGATGGCTTTATTGCCTATATAAACGGCCAGGAGATAGCGCGAAGCAGTAACATGACTCAAAGCTCTTATGCTCACAATGAGTTTGTTGATAGTTCTCATGATGAAGAAGCGCCAGAAGAGGTATTTCTTATTAACGCAGCTGACGTGCCGTCTCTTGTGGCGGGCGAGAACGTCCTTGCTATCCAGGTCCATAATGTAACTTCGACCAGTTCCGATGCCTGTATCGTTCCTCGCCTCATAGGGATAGGAAATCTCCCGCCCACGGCCGTAATTAACGCTGATAATACAAGGGCGGATGAACCGCCTCTTACGGTCAACTTCAGCGGCGTAGATTCAACCGATAACGGTACCATAGTCGATTATGAGTGGGATTTTGGTGATGGTTCTACGGTTGAAAGCGGTCCCGAATCTACAACTACACACACATATACTTCAGAAGGTGTATTTGAGGCCACACTCACAGTTACGGATGACGGAAGCTTGACCGACACCGATTCCGTAATTATCGTCATCGGACCTACCCGCACCATTTATGTTGACAATAATATTTCAGGCGTTGTCGACGCAAGTGGCGACTGCATAGGCACATATGACCCTGGTACGAGGTCAGGAGGTTCTGGTAGCGAAACAGCTTATAACACATTTATGGAGGCTTCTCTGGCAGTGGTAGCGGGAGATACAATCGCAATAAGAGGCGGCACATATAATGAGATATTACGGCCACAGACTTCAGGCGGTCCGGGTAATCCTGTTACATACAAAAATTATGATGGTGAAGAAGTGATAATAAGAGACACGCCTGGTCTCTCAAATTTAACGCCTGATGAAATCGCTCCCGACGATCAGTTGGGAAGGCAATACGGAATCTATATATACGATAAATCATATATAGTCATAGAGGGATTGCACGTCACCAATGTTTCCGGATGGGCCCGGATCGTAAAATCGGAGCATATCACCTTCAGAAACAATACCTTTACGGTTGCCTTAGCGCACGGGACAACAGGCAGCGTAAAATTCCAACACAGTGATTACAATAGATTTATTAACAATACGATGGATGACGGAAATGATAACCTGCTCTTGATACACTCCGACCACAACCTCGTTGAAAGAAACCACATTACCAAAGGTCGCCATACATTGTGGTGCATCAGGGCCGGTAACTTCAATGTCATCAGGAATAATTATTTCCACAACGCAAGCCAGAAGATCGGAGAGATTTATGACAACGAGCATCCAAATCATCCCCCGGTAATCTATAACGCAACCAAACATAACCTTGTAGAAAACAACACATTTGCCTATACTCCGCCTCCTCCTGTAAGCGACCCAACCGCCGGCCCGTACAATGGAATTCAGTTTGCCGGGCAGGAATGTATCATCAGAAGGAATATTTTCCACGATAATGAAGGCGGTGGTATCGATTTAACATTATATTCTGATGAGTCTATGTATAACACAGACAATAGGATATACAATAATGTCTTTTATAACAACCACTATGGCGGCGTCGCAATCTCCTCAAATAGAACCTACACATTTTACGGAAATATCTTAAAAAATAACATTATCTACCAAAATGACTTTATAGATTACGAGAGGAGGCTACCCGAGCTTGATGGAAGGCCGGTTCAGGTGGTGACATACAGGACCTCAAGTGACTATCTCTTTGATGGAAATAATATCTTTAATTCTGCGGCGGGGGAGAGTTACATAATCGCCACGAGAAGCCTATCATATTGGCAGACTAACTACCCTGATATATTTACGCTCAACAACATCGAAAAAGAGCCTATGTTTGTTTCCATAGATACAGGTTATGACCCCACTCTCCCTGAGGCAGCCAACCATGATTTCACCTTAACTGAAGGCAGTCCGATGATAGATGCAGGAACATATCTTACAACCACGACGAGGGCAGGAAGCGGGACAGAGATGCCAGTCAGTGATGCGAAATATTTCTATGACGGTTATGGTATAGCAGGTGAAGCCGGAGATACCATCCAGCTGGAAGGACAGACAACCAGAGCAAGGATTGTTAATATTAATTATGAGACAGACACCCTCACCCTTAATCAGTCTTTAACCTGGACAGCCGGGCAAGGAGTAAGTTTGGCTTATTCGGGAAATGGTCCTGACATTGGCGCCTATGAATATACTTTACTTCCTGTAGCTGTAATACAAAACGAGCCCAAACAGGGCTATGCTCCCCTTACTGTCTCATTTGATGGCTCACAGAGTAAATCTCCCCATGGAGATATAGTAAGTTATGAATGGGATTTTGGAGATGGCGCTAGTTCTCAAGGAAAACAAATTTTACATACATACACTTCTCCTGGAGAATATACAGTCACATTAAAGGTAACCGATATTCAGGGATATAAAGGAAAAGCGCAAACTCATATAGTGGTGTTTAAAAAAGAGAAAGAATTTGGAGAATTACCACCAGGTTGTTATAACAATGTGTTTAATCCAACAAAAGGAGAAAAAGCATTAATCGTAGTGGAACTACAAAAACAAGCTTATGTAAGAATAAATCTTTATAATACCCGAGGCAACAAAATAAGAGAACTGGTAGATGAAGAAAAAGAAGCTGGGACACACAAATATTATTGGGACGGTAAAGATGACTCAGGCAATGTGGTTGGCTCTGGATTATACTTTGTCCATATACAGGCGGGAGATTACAAAAAGACAAAGAAGATAGTGGTAATAAAATGAGAAACCAGAAAGCAGAGGAAAATAAAGAGAGGAAGATAAAGATGAGAAACAGGAAAATCAGAAGTAGAAAGCTTTTTCTCTCCATCTATTACTTACTATTTTCTACCTTTATCTTAGTGTGGTTGATACTGTCTCAAGGGGTGTGCCTAGGAGCTCCTTATACCTTGACCATCACTGCCAATAATGGCTCGGTAAGAGTAAACCCGGACAAAGCCTCATATGATGAAGGTGAGAAAGTTGAGCTGATCCCTAAGCCAGATACAGGCTATTGCTTTAAAGAGTGGTCTGGGGATGCCCAGGGAAAGAGGCTCGTTTTGATTCTTACTATGGATAGTGACAAAACCATCATCGCCAACTTCCAGACCTGGCAACCACCCATAGGAATACCTATGCCGGAGTTCGGCATCTTTGAAACCTACCGGATGTATGATGACCCGGTAAACAGAAACCCAGCGCTTACTTATACCCAGAATGCTGAAGGAGGTTATTATACTCACTATATAGACAACACCCATCCTAATGCTACAGACACAAGTAATCCCTATGGAACTGCGAGTAAGCCAAGGATGACAATCCCAAGTCCTTTGCCTGAAGGTAGTGTGGTGGAGGTGCATGGTGGACCTTATGCTATTGCTGCTCACTACTTATTTATTGAAGCAGCCGGTACAAACAATAAACCGGTATTTTTAAGAGGAGATTTAAGTAATAAACCAAAGTTTCTGAGTACATCTTTATATCTATGGGGTAGCTATATGATTGCTGAGAACTTTGATTTCGATGGTAATGGCGGAAAAAGGAGTGTTGCGATGGTGGTCCACTCAACTCTTGCATTGCCAGAGCCACACCATGCTGCAATAAGAAATTCTGAGATTCATAATATGAAGCCTGGTCCTAACGCAGGCGTGGCGATTGGTCATTATGATGCTCGTCCTAGTTCAGTGCACGATTTAGTAGTTTATAACAACACTATTTATGAGTTGGGAGACTGGGCGTCCATAGATACTACTGACGATGATTATACAGGCATTAAGATTGGTACTCATGCCTTTAATATTTGGGTGGTTGATAATGAAATTTATAAGGCCACAGGTTCAGGTGTGGTCGTGGATGCTGGAGGGGCTGCAGCTAGCTCTGAATTAATGGCTACAACCCACCATATCTATATAGGTAGAAATAGTGTCCATAATTCATATCAAGCAGGATTGTTCAGTAAAAAGGGAGTTGATGTTATTTTTTCTGAAAATATAGCTTATGAAATTTATACTAGAATGGAGGGTGGCAGTGTAGCTTCTCCTAGTAAGGGGTATGGTTTTCAGTATGGTCCTGAAAGAATATGGTTTATTGCTAACACAGCTTATAAATGTGAAAATGGATTGTTTTCTGCATCTGATTCAGGACCTCCAGGAGAAAATATCTATATTATAGGTAATTTGTTTTATGATATTCATAAAAATCTTACAACTTATGGCTGTGGAATTAACATTAATAATGGAAATGCAATAAAACATGTAATTGGAAATACAATATATGATACTGATACAGGGATATGTAACAGCTATTATGCTTCTAATACAATTGATATGCAAAATAATTTAATTTCAAATGTTTCTGAATATCATATTAACTTCCCTGAGGCACTTACAGCAGATAATGCAGATATAAGTTATACCTTATTTGACAGCCCTGCTAAAGTTTATTGGGGTTCTAAAGGTTTGCTTAATGTTTCAGGATTGCAGGCAATTGGAGAAGGTACTGGTTGCATCGAAGCAGATCCACTTTTTGTGGATGCTGCAAATCACGATTTCCATCTACAATCAACCAGCCCTGCTATAGATACCGGGACATCATCTGCAGTTGTGCAGGAGGTGTTTGACAGATTTGAGCAGTTGTACTGCATAGACATAAGAAAAGACATTGAAGGAAGAACACGGCCCCAAGGCTCAGCCTGGGACATTGGCGCCTATGAGTATGGTGCATCTTCTCCACCTAATAAACCACCCATTGCTAATGCGGGGCCGAATCAGACCGTAACCGACAAGGACAAAGACGGCAGTGAACAGGTCACCCTTGATGGCTCTGCTTCTTCTGACCCCGATGGCACCATTGTAAGCTTTCTCTGGACTGAAGATGACAGGCAAATCGCTACTGTCGTAAAACCAACAGTTACTCTTTCCGCAGGAACCCATACGATTACGCTCACCGTAACCGATAATGGAGGGTTAATAGATACTGATACAGTAACTATTAAAGTGTTAAAAGAAAGTGAAGAATTCGGAGAATTACCAATGGGTTGTTATAACAACGTGATAAATCCAGCGAGCGGAGAAAAAGCAATCATTGTCGTAGAAATAGAGCAGCAAGGCGGGGTAAAAATAGATTTATACGACACCCAAGGCAGGAGAATAAGACAGCTGGCAAATGAAGAAAGAGAACTGGGGAGACATAGGTACTACTGGAATGGAAGGAATGATAATGGCGATGTCGTTGGCAGTGGAATATATTTTGTCCATATACAGGCGGGAGATTATAAAAAGACAAAGAAAATTGTTGTGGTGAAGTAGGGGCGGCACTCCGCGGCCACCCAAATGACGGCACCATAAATGGTGCCCGACCAGTGGTTGGTCGGTCGCCCTTCAGGGTGATGGAGGAAGGAACGGCACAGAGTCCGTTCCCTACACGAAAGCAAAATGGAGGTGGGTAAAAATGGAAAAAGAGAAATTATTGATGGTATTAGTATTCTGTTTGGTATTTGGAAATAGCATGGCACTGGCAAAAGCAGTGACAGGAGTGGCGATTCTAAACCAGGCAACAGGAGTAAGACAATTGGGTATGGGAGAAGTAGCCACAGGTCTATCAGATGACGCAGCAGCAATGCATTATAACCCAGGAGGTTTAGCCACTGTAAGAAACATAGAACTTAATGCAATGTATCATCAAAACATTATTGATACACGAAATGAAGCACTAAACCTGGTCTATCCACTAAGGAGAGGGCTACTCTTACGTAACAAAGCAAGTATAGGTTTAGGAGTACTTGCCTATCAGGGAGGAGATATTGAGTGGATTAAGTTAAATCCAGATGAGTCAGTAAAGTCAAGTGAAGTAGTGAAGGCAGAGACTGACTACCAGATAGGTCTATGTTATAGTGAGGAGATAGCCAGGTTTTCAGGTAATACCTATGCAGGAGTAATGGTAAAGTGGATTCAGTCAAAATTGGTGGAGAAATACACAGCAAGTGCATTTGGAATAGACCTGGGAATCTTGCATAAGTTAGGAGGGTTTGGATTGGGAATAGCAATACAGAACATAGGGACAGGGATGAAGTTTATAGAAGTAGGAGATAGTCTGCCATTTACCATAAGATTGGGAGGAAGTTATGGAATGAACATAGGAAAGATATTGAAGATGGCAATAGGTGTAGATGGGGTAAAGGTGAAGAATGAAGATATGGGATGCAACATAGGAGGTGAGTGCTGGGTAGGAGATATTTTGGGGATGAGAGGAGGGTATAAGATAAAGGATGAAGATAAAGTGAGTATAGGGGCAAGTATAAGGTATAAATGGGTACAGTTGGATTATGGTTATAGGATGATGGATGTATTTGATAGTACCCATCAGGCAGCAATTACATTAAGGATGGGCCTTCCCGGGAAAAGTAGAGGGGCAAAAGTGGAGGAGATGAAAAAGCGATAGAGAAAGCAAAGAAGAAAATAGAACAGACGGCAAAGAAACAATAAGAAGGAGAAAGATG
>Ga0315312_1003283_pt1 | contig 10498 bp, 12 predicted proteins | sample TDP7_MG_FD_203629 | JGI IMG/M metagenome (GOLD analysis project Ga0315312, IMG submission 203629) | Freshwater sediment microbial communities from Lake Towuti, South Sulawesi, Indonesia - TDP7 | ecosystem: Environmental > Aquatic > Freshwater > Lake > Sediment | place: Indonesia: South Sulawesi... | reverse complement strand
CCCCGCGGGGCGTCGAGTATAACTATCCGGCCAAACAGTCAATTGCCGGAGCCGGACTTGCACCGGCTAGTTACGCAGCGTTATGGGCTGCGAACAGAGAACACAGAAAATAATTTCATAGTTAAAAAAGAACATAAGCTCAATTTTTTCTCTGTGTTCTCATTCAATAAATTCGTAAGCTAAAAAATTGTCTTATTTTCACTTAACGAGTGCACGGACTTCGGCGAGCTCAGTCGAGCCGAGTAAAGCAGAGAAAAGGAGTTTGTTGCCTTGATTTATTCTAAATTTCCTCTGTGCCCTCTGTGGTAAATCGGTTATTTCAGGGTATTAGATATTTTGAGCTTGCTTCAAGAGCTTGGAATGATATAATAAAAAATTTAAAAACACACGCTGCCCCATTGACCTGTGGGTGTCCGGCAGGTCCGGATGGAAGGCCAGATAGGGGAAAGCGGAGGAAAAAACCCAGAAAGGATAGTACATGTCCGCTGTTACCATGAAACAATTGCTGGAGGCAGGTGTCCATTTTGGTCATCAGACCAAACGATGGAATCCGAAGATGAAGGACTACATCTTCGGATCGCGCAATGGAATCTACATCATCGATTTGCAAAAAACCGTGCGCTTATTCAAAGAAGCCTACAAGTTTGTCGCCGATACGGTGGCCAAAGGCGAAAGTATTCTCTTCGTGGGGACAAAAAAACAGGCCCAGGATTCGATCGCTGAAGAAGCCCAACGAAGCGGAATGTTCTACGTAAACCATCGGTGGCTCGGCGGCACCCTGACGAATTTCCGCACCATTAAGAAAAACGTTGACCGGTTGAAAAAATTGCAGAGCATGAAGGAGGACGGAACCTTCGATGCTCTCCCCAAGAAAGAGGTTCTGCGACTGGAAAAAGAACGGGGGAGAATGGAGAAGACCCTGGGAGGAATCAAAGAGATGGGCAAGCTTCCCGGAGGAATTTTCATCGTCGACCCGCGCAAAGAGAAGATCGCTGTCCATGAGGCCAGGAAACTGGGTATCCCCATCGTGGCCATTGTGGACACGAATTGTGATCCCGATGAGGTCGACTACGTAATCCCGGGCAACGATGATGCCATCCGGGCCATCCGGCTTATCTCCTCCAAGATCGCTGATGCCTGTCTGGAGGGCAAGCAACTGTTGCAGGCCCAACTGGTGGCGCCAGAGGGGGCAGCCCCGGAAAAGGCCGCAGCCGCTGATGGGCTTGAACGGTCAACCGAGGGAGAAGAGATGTTCGCAGAGCAAATGGACGAAGAAGAGGACGAATAGGAGGACACACTTCGTGGAAGTATCAGCCAGCATGGTCAAAGATCTTCGGGAAAAAACAGGCGCTGGAATGATGGATTGCAAGAAGGCCCTATCTGCAGCCGGGGGAAATTTCGAGAAGGCCTTGGATTATCTGAGGCAGAAAGGCTTGGCTACCGCAACCAAACGAGCGGGACGAATTGCCGCGGAAGGAGTGATCGGTTCATACGTACATGCTGGCGGGAAAATCGGCGTGATGGTGGAGGTGAACTGCGAGACAGATTTCGTCGCCAAGACAGATGATTTCCAGGCCTTCGCCAAGGACATCGCCATGCACATCGCCGCCAGTAATCCTGTTTACCTCCGGCGGGAAAATGTACCCCTTGAGGTCATCGAAAGAGAACGAGAAATCTACCGGGCTCAGGCCCGAGAAGGTGGCAAGCCGGAAAAGGTTATTGAAAAAATTGTGGAAGGCAGGTTGGAAAAATTTTATAGCGAAGTCTGCCTTCTGGAACAACATTTTATCAAAGACCCAGACCTGACCATCCAGAACCTCCAGAATGAGTTGATCGGCAAAGTAGGCGAGAAAGTGGAGATTCGGCGCTTCAGCCGTTTTCAGGTCGGGGAGGGGATCACGAAGGGTTGAAAGCTTTGCCTAAGCCTGTTTACCAACGCATCCTTCTCAAGCTAAGCGGCGAGGCCCTGATGGGGGACCTGGAGTACGGAATCAGTCCGGCCATTATTGAGGGGGTGGCTGGAGAAGTAGTGGATGTAAAAAAACTGGGGGTGGAAGTGGCCATGGTCATCGGCGGAGGGAACATCTACCGCGGTGTGGCCGCCAGCGCCCAAGGGATGGACCGGGCCTCGGCTGATCAAATGGGCATCCTGGCCACGGTGATCAATAGCCTGGCCATGCAAGATGCTCTGGAAAAGATGGGCATCTTCACCCGGGTGATGTCGGCCATCGAGATGCCTCAAATCGCCGAGCTTTACATCCGGCGACGGGCCGTTCGCCACTTGGAGAAGGGGCGAGTGGTTATCTTCGCGGGAGGCACGGGCAACCCTTTCTTTACTACCGACACTGCCGCAGCCCTGCGAGCCATGGAAGTGAAAGCCCAGGTAATCCTCAAGGCCACCAAAGTTGACGGGGTATATGACACCGACCCCTTGATCCACAAGAAGGCGAAGAAGTTTGCCAAACTCTCTTACATCGAGTTCTTAAACCGTGGTCTCAGGATTATGGATTCCACAGCCATCTCCATGTGTATGGACAACAGTCTGCCCATCATTGTATTTAACCTCACGGACAAAGGAAATATCAAGCGCGTGGTGCTCGGCCAGAAAGTCGGAACCATCATTGAGGGTTAAGCAATGTTAAAAAAAGAAGTCTTCATGGGCGAGCTGAGGGGAAAAATGGAAAAATCTGTAGAGGCGCTGCGCAAAGAGCTGAGCCGGGTGCGAACTGGGCGGGCTTCTCTTGCCCTTTTGGATGGCGTGCGAGTGGACTATTATGGCGTTTCCACACCTTTATCTCAGGTGGCTTCCCTCTCGGTCCCCGAAAGCCGGACAATTTCCATCCAGCCTTGGGACCTAAAAATCACGGGAGAAATTGAAAAAGCCATCCAAAAATCAGACCTGGGGCTTACCCCCCTCAGCGACGGAAAAATCGTGCGAGTCAACATTCCTCCCCTCACAGAGGAGAGACGAAAGGAACTGGTCAAAGTGATTAAACGGATGGAAGAAGAGTGCAAAGTTGCCCTGCGCAACATCCGCCGGGACGCCAACGAGCAACTGAAAACAGCCAAAAAGGACAAACTGATCTCCGAGGACGAACAGTTCAAGTTCCAGGAAGAGGTGCAGAAGCTCATGGATAAATCTGTTGCCAAAGTCGAGGAGATCATCAAAGTCAAAGAAAAAGAGATCCTGGAGGTCTGAAACCCTCCGCTTTCTCCCTGCCGATCGATTTTTTTCTTGCTTCGGCTACAGATATTCTGCGGATGCATCGTGATGGTTCCCATGGCTAAATCGGAGTTCAGAAAAGCTCTCCGGAGGCTGCCTTGAAAAGGATGCCAGGATTATGCATGGTTTAATCAAAGAAAAACTTCCCCGCCATTTGGCCATCATCATGGACGGGAATGGACGCTGGGCTGAAAGACGGTCCTTGGACCGCATTGCTGGCCACCAACAAGGTGCGGAATCCGTCCGCGACATTGTCCGCGCCTCCCGCGAAATCGGCATTCCCTACTTAACCCTCTTTGCCTTCTCGTCGGAAAACTGGAACCGTCCTCAAGGAGAGGTGGAGGCACTCATGCTCCTCCTCAAGAACTACCTGAGCTCAGAACTTAAGGAGATGCTGGATAACGGAATCCGTCTTCTAGCTATCGGGGACCTCAACCGTCTGCCCAAGGATGTCTTGACTGTTTTGAACGAAACAATCAAACAGACTTCCTACGCCAGCGCGATGACCTTGACTTTGGCTCTCAGCTACGGGGGAAGGGATGACATTCTCCAGGCTAGCCGGCGGATCATGATCAACTGCCGGCAAGGAACCCTGGCCCCGGAAGAGGTTGACGAGAAGCTTTTTTCCAAATACCTCTGGACCACCAGCCTCCCGGACCCCGACCTGCTCATCCGCACCAGCGGAGAGATGCGCATCAGCAATTTTTTCCTCTGGCAACTGGCTTACACGGAAATCTATGTAACCCCTACGCTCTGGCCGGACTTCAACAGAAAGGAATTAATTCAGGCCTTGCTGAGTTACCAAGAACGGGAACGCAGGTTCGGCCTGACCAGTGAACAAATCAAAACTGGGGATCGGTAATCCCATGCACTGGAAACGCTGGCTTTCCGGCCTGATCATCGCCCCCTGTCTGATCCTATTCATCCTCTTCGCCCCCCCTTGGCTTTTCCTTCTCCTCATCCTTTCTTTGACCCTCTTGGGCTTGCGGGAATTTTACGCCATGTCTCTGCCGGGAATTGGGCGAAATGAAAGAATGATCGGCTTACTCCTCGGCACTGTGCTTCCTCTGGCCATTTATCCCCGAGACCTTCGATGGTTCATCGCTGGGCTGGCCTTTCTTCTCCTTTTCCTGCTCATCTTGGCGCTCTTTCAATCGGAAGAGTTTTTGGTCCGGGTGGATAAAGTAAGCAAACACCTCCTGGGTCTCTTTTACGTCTCTTTTCTCCTGGCCCACTTCCTCCTGATGCACAAACTGGAAAGGGGCAGAATTGGGATTCTTTTTACCCTGGTCGTGGTATATTTCGGGGATACAACCGCCTTTTATGTGGGTCGGGCCTGGGGCAAAAAAAAACTTGCTCCCAAGATCAGCCCGAGCAAGACTGTGGAAGGAGGCCTGGGCGCAGTCGGCGGAAGCATCACTGGCGCCTTGGGGTTCAAATTCCTTTTCTTTCCCCAGCTCCCTTTTTGGCATGCCCTAGCCCTGGCCTTGGGGGTAGGCGTGATCGGTCAATGCGGAGACCTCTTTGAATCATTGATCAAGCGTAGCGCCAACGTGAAAGACTCTGGGACCCTTATTCCCGGGCACGGAGGGCTCTTGGACCGCATTGACAGCGTGCTATTCGCTGGTCCTCTGGTGTATTATTATATTTGGGTAGCAGGGTTAGGATAGAACAGTTGGGAGTTCGGAGTAAAAGCTAAAAAACTCCGAACTAATACAGACGAAAAAAATAAAGTGTCATTGCGATCCCGCCAAGGCGGGACGCGAAGCGCGGGACGACGAAGCAATCCCAAGCAAAATCGAGATTGCCACGCCCTCCGGGCTCGCAATGACCGTAACGATAATTATTTCGTCTGTATTAAATACTCCGAACCTTCGTTGGTGAAATGAGGTTATGAAAAAGCTGTCCATACTCGGTTCCACGGGCTCCGTGGGATGTAACGTCCTCGAGATCATCTCCCAGTACCCGGATAAATTCCAGGCGGTGGCGCTGGCCGGGGGCGCAAACGAGAAAAAGATGGAGGAGCAGATATTACGGTTCTCCCCGGATTTGGCTTCGATGATAAACTCGGAATCAGCCAAACGCCTCCAAGAGCGCTTGCCTCAGAAAACGACCCGCCTCCTTTCGGGCATGGAAGGGCTAATAGCCGTGGCTACTCACCCGGAGGTGGAGATGGTGGTTTCCGCAGTAGTGGGCAGCGTCGGTCTCCTGCCTGCCCTCGCCGCTTTGAGAGCCCAAAAAACCCTCGCCCTGGCCAACAAAGAATCGTTGGTCATGGCCGGTGAGATCCTGATGCGGGAGACCCAGGAAAAGGGAGTGCGTATTCTTCCCATTGACAGCGAGCACAGCGCGATCTTCCAGGCTTTGGCCGGACATCGAAAAGAGGACATCAAACGCATCATCCTCACCGCCTCTGGCGGCCCCTTTCTTCATACCCCTCTGGAAAAGTTGGCGGAAGTCACGCCCCGGCAGGCTCTGAACCATCCCCAATGGCGCATGGGCAAGAAGGTTACCATCGACAGCGCTTCCCTGATGAACAAAGGACTGGAAGTCATCGAAGCGCACTGGCTCTTTGGGATCCCCCCGGCGAAGATCGAAGTACAAATTCATCCGCAATCCATCGTCCATTCCATGGTAGAATATATCGACGGCGCGGTAATCGCCCAGATGGCCATCCCGGATATGCGCGGGCCTATCGCTTATGCTCTTTCCTATCCCGAGAGGCTGGATTTGAAGCTTCCTTCGCTGAACCTGTTTGAGATCAGTAAGCTGACCTTCAGCCAGGTGGACAAAGAGCGATTTTCAGCGTTAGACCTGGCCTACCGCGCTTTGGAAGAGGGAGGAACGATGCCGGTCGTCCTCAATGCGGCCAATGAAGTGGCGGTGGAAGCTTTTTTGCAGGGACGCCTGGGATTTTTGCAAATCTCCCGTCTGATTAGCAAAACCATGGATCACCACCAGGCGACGGAACTGCACAGCCTGGAGGAAATTCTCCGGGTGCATGCCTGGGCCAGAGAGGAAGCCCAACAAATGATCGACCGAGGTAAACTGTGATCACCACGATTATTGCTACCGTCATTGTTTTAGGGGTTTTGATCTTCGTTCATGAACTGGGCCATTTTCTCATGGCCAAAAAGTCCAAGGTCGGCGTCGTCACCTTCTCCTTAGGTTTCGGCCCCAAGTTGTTGGGGAAAAAGATCGGCGAAACCCAATATCAGGTCTCCTTGATTCCGCTGGGAGGCTACGTGAAGATGATCGGGGAAGAGCTGGGAGAAAAAATTCCCCCGGAGCTGTTGGCCAAGTCTTTCTCCCATCAGCCTGTGGGCAAACGGCTGGGGATTGTTTTTGCCGGCCCCTTCTGCAATTTTCTCTTCGCCGTAGTGGCCTTTGCTGCCGTATTCATGGTGGGCATGCCCACCCTGCTTCCAGAGGTGGGAGAAGTTAAGCCGGATTATCCGGCCCAACAAGCCGGGCTGTTGGAAGGCGATCGCGTTCTGGAGGTTAACGGCGCTCCGGTCAAGCGTTGGGAAGAGCTGGCCAAGATCATCCATGATAGCGGCAATCGTCCGCTGCTCTTCAAGGTGGAGCGGGAAAAAAGGACTTTCCAGGTTTTGATCACCCCCCGGGCCTCTACCCAGAAAAATATTTTTGGCGACGAAGTGCAAGTAGGCCTGATTGGCATCTCTCCGTCGGGTAGTTTCTTTATCGAACGCTTCGGGCCCTTCACAGCCACTTACAAGGCCTTGGCCCACTCCTGGCGGATCACGGAACTAACCGTACTCAGCATCGTCAAGATCATCGAAGGAAAGATTTCGGCTAAAACCATCGGCGGCCCCATCCTTATCGCTCAACTGGCGGGTCAACAGGCCAAAGCTGGTGCGCTGAGCCTGGTGATTTTCATGGCCGTAATCAGCATCAACCTGGTCATATTAAATGTGCTACCCATCCCGGTCCTGGACGGATGGCACCTTCTCATCTTCCTCATCGAGGCCATCATCGGTAAGCCGGTCAGTCTGAAACTCCGCGAAAGGGCCCAGCAGGTCGGCATCTTCATTATCATCCTGATTATCCTCCTGGTCATTTATAACGACGTCTCGCGCATCATTGGAATGCAGTAAAAGATGCTTATCCTGGCTGTCGAAACTTCCACCTCGACTGGCAGCGTGGCCTTGGTGGAAGCTGCGCTGCCCGAAGATGACATGTTCAGTGGAGAGAAGGTCCTGGCCGAAGTAACTTTGAACCTTCCAGTCACTCACTCCGAAAGCTTAATGCCCTCCATCGACCGGCTGCTGCAAGAAGCCTCTATATCCATAACCCATATTCAGGGAATTGCTCTGGCACTGGGGCCCGGGTCCTTTACCGGCCTGCGCATCGGGGTATCCACCGTCAAAGGCCTGGCTTACGCCCTGCGGGTTGCCGTGGTCGGGGTACCCACTCTGGACGCCCTGGCTCATAACGTCCGGTTCGCTTCTTCGCTCATCTGCCCCGTACTGGACGCCCGGAAGAAAGAAGTATACGCTGCCCTCTTCCGCGGCAATGGAGGAGGGCAGGTGGATAAAATCAGTGAAGACTTGGTTATGGCTCCGGAAGATCTTTGCTCGCGGATTGTGGAAAAAACGATTTTCCTGGGAAATGGAATAGAGGTTTACGGGAAGGTTTTGAGGGAAAAGCTCGGTCCCCATGCTCTTTTTGCGCCACCGGAGCTTTCTCTCCCTCGGGCAGTAAACGTCGCCCGGCTCAGCCTGCCCAAATTCAAAAAGGGCATGACCCTGGATATTTTTTCCTTCACTCCTACTTATATCCGCCGCTCCGAGGCAGAGATTCAACAAGAGGCCAAAGAACATGGATAAGCTTTATAGAATTAGACCCCCGTCGATCTCAGCTTTCTCCTCTGGCCGCAGCCTCAGGGGCAAGCAATTCTCGACGGACTTTCCGCCGTCGATCTTTGGGCAAAGATAAAGTAACCGTGGTCCCTTTGCGTAGCTGGCTTTCCACCCGGATTTTCCCCTTGTGCTCTTTCATCACTCTCCGGGCGTAGGTTAATCCCAGCCCCACTCGATTGGGCCGAGTGGAAAAAAAGGGCTCGAAGATTAGACTCAAATCTTTTGTGGGAATCCCTTGTCCCTGGTCGGCAACCGAAACCTCCACTTTCTCCCCGTCATCTGAAAGGGATACTCTCACGGATTTCTTCTTCTTCTGGCGGGCCAGGGCGATCGCTTCCAGGCTGTTTTCCAAGATGCGGGAAAGAGCCTTGACCAACAACCCTCGGTCGATGAAAAGGTGTCCATCTCCCTTCAAACCTTCGGTGTCCAAACGAAACGAGACCCCCTCCTCCCTGGCCTGTTGGGAAAAATTTTGCAACGTCTCATCCACTACGTCCTGGATCTTTTCTTTCCGCAAGACAGGCCGGAGGATCTGCACGTACTCTTCCACCCGTTGAAGAACCGTCTCCAACCTGGCTATCTCCCGCAGAATCTGCCGGACAAAGGATCGACTTTTGGAGGACGATGGAAGCCCCTTCAGGAGGCGGTTGGCATATCCTCCCACCGAGGCAACCGGATTGCGAAACTGATGAGCGATTCCCTCGGCCATTCTTCCCAGGCTGGCCCAACGCTCCATTTCCAATTTCTCCCGCTCCAGGCTCTTCAACCGCTGGATCTCTTGAAAGGCAAAGGTTAAGAACATCTCTTCCCCCTCTTTGATGGAGGAGGTGAATAAATGGACAAAGATTTTTTTCCCGTCTTTCTGTTTTAAAAGGACCTCCCCATCGAAACCGTTCTTGTAGAGGCTAAGGTAAAGGATGTTGGGGAGAAAGTAGATCTGATCCTCCTCGAAGAAAAGAATCCTCATCCGCTGCCCTTCCAGCTCTTCCCGCTTATAACCAAAAAAGGATTCTGCCTGCCGGTTGGCATATAGAATCTTGGAGTGGGCGTCGGTAAGGAAGAAGGCTGCCTGGATAGAATCAAAGAGGCTCTGGCTGGCTTTTAGAATCTCGCTCACGATTGCTCTCCCTGTCATATTGATGAAAAGCTACCCACCTGTCAAACATGAGCCAGGATATACCGCCGCTATTTTATTCTACCTCCGGAAAATGTCAAGAAAATTGCCTATTCCCGCTATTTTCGGTAGCCCGGACGGCAAATTTGGGAAAAATGACCCTTTCTATCCCCTTTATCGGCGGAAGGTGGCTTGACTTGAATCCTGATAATTCTCTAAAATAATTTCTCTGAGGCTTCTGTGGTTATTTTTATAATATTAAAGAATTCCTGAGGAGGAAAAAAATGGAAATCTTCTCATCAGCTTTTAAAGACGGGGAAAAGATCCCCATTCAGCACGCCATGGTCGGGGCTGGCGGGAAAAATCTCTCCATCCCTCTCACCTGGAAAAATGTTCCTCCAGGGACCAAATCCTTCGCCCTCTCGATGGTTGATCCTCATCCAGTGGCTCAAAACTGGGTTCACTGGATGGTGATCAATATTCCAGCCAATGTATCTTCTCTGGAAGAAGGGGCGTCCAAGAAAAAAATGCCCGCCGGGGCTGTTGAGCTAAGAAATTCTTTTGGAGAGACCGGATACGGAGGCCCCCAGCCTCCCAAGGGATCAGGCGAACATCCCTACGTGACCACTCTCTATGCCCTGAATGTGGAGAAGCTCGACCTGGGGGTGAATACTTCCCTTTCAGCCTTTAAGAAAGCACTGGAGGGAAGAATCATTCAGTCAGCCTCGATCACTGGCAAGTATGAACGTTAGCTCCATATCCCCCACTCCTCCCTTTCCCAGAGGTTGTTATTACGCCAATTCTTGCAACTAAGCACCAGGCAATATCATTGCCTCGGGAGGAGAAAATGCTCGACACTGAGCAAATGCTAAAGCAGATTGTCGGGGCGGAGAATGTCTCCAGCAACGGGGCGATCCTGGAAGCTTATCGTTTTGTGGCCATGGGCCAGGGTATGCCAGTCTCCGCGAGGCCGGACATCGTGGTCATGCCTTCTAATGAGCACCGTGTATCCCGGATACTGAGCCTGGCCAACTGCCTCCGCCTCCCCGTGGTCACCCGGGGGCAGGGCACTGGCTTCCAAGGCGAGAACGTGCCCCTCGAGGGCGGCATCATGATGGAAAGGAAGTGTGCTGCGGCACTCACTTCCTCGACCCCTGCCGCTTGGGCCGGCTTGGGGGCGGCATCTATAAGCCACCCAGAGATGTTCTGAGGGCCATCCCCGGGCTCGAACTTGTGGAGATGCCCCGCAGGCGGAGGTGGGCATGGTGTTGTGGGATT
>Ga0315312_1003282_pt1 | contig 10498 bp, 16 predicted proteins | sample TDP7_MG_FD_203629 | JGI IMG/M metagenome (GOLD analysis project Ga0315312, IMG submission 203629) | Freshwater sediment microbial communities from Lake Towuti, South Sulawesi, Indonesia - TDP7 | ecosystem: Environmental > Aquatic > Freshwater > Lake > Sediment | place: Indonesia: South Sulawesi... | reverse complement strand
GCCTTTGCTGCTTCTTGACTATTGACGCCATGTTTAGCGATCGCCTCATTTAGTTTTTCCAGCGCATTGTTTTGCCGTCTTTGAGCATCCTCAAGCGTGTTAGTGAGCCGCATCACCATAAGCTGTTGTCTTTGCACGGACTCATACATGCTGTAAAGGGCGAAGCCTGCGGTGACGACGCCGCTGATGCTCGTAGCCACGTCTTTCCAACTAACCTGAATCTTTCTGCTTTCCTGCTCCACCGTGTTCGCGTAGTTTTTAACGTTTAACCCAGCTTGAGCTAAACCCTCTTTAGTCTGATCTATCAGTGACAAAATGATTTTAACTTCTGGACTAGACATTATGAATACATCTCCTTTTTCTTCATCTCCATTATCGCCCTTCGCCTAAGGATCTCAGCGGTTACGGAGCCGTCAAGCTCAGGAAGCTGCGTTTTCCCTAAGTCTCGTGTTGCTGCAAATTCTGCGTCGAAAAGTAGGCGTTCCCACCTCGTTTTCAAATGCTTACAGTCAGGGTCCAGTAGGTCGCTCGGTCTTTGATGATATGTTTCCGCTACTGCGTCCACGACTCCCCTTAGCTTTGAGCAGGCCACGAAATTTCCTCAGCTCGCTCGCCCTCCCAGCGAAGCCCACATGAATCATAGCATGGTTGATGAGCCATCGTCGATCAGCAGGCTTTATTTCGTCGAACCCTAATTCATCGCTGTTGTTTGGATGGCCGTCCACAATTTTGGGTTTTTCGACAATTGCAGAAAGCAATGTCACTTGTGCTTTGCGTTCATCTTCACGAATCTTTTTGGTTGCTTCCTCAGTTATCTCTTCAAGGCTACGACGTTCATACTCTGCCTTTTTGTCTTCGTCAATGTGGAGAAGTAGGTGTTCAATCGGGTCAAGATATCGCATAGATACCTTTAACCCGCTTGGACACACCACTTCCTCAGGCTTCCAAAGTTTCCGGTACTCTTCAGCAGAAGCAACAGGTTTGTCTTCGGGCTCTTCAGTCAAAGGCATCTATCCCTCTTTAGTTGCCTTGTTCTTCTTGTACAGCAATTCAATGGCTTCTGAGATGACTTGACTCTCGCTTACTGCTTTCTCAGGGAATCCTCTTTTCTTCATTATCTCGCAAAGTTTCTCAAATGCGCCTGAGGAAAGGGTTATCTCACGAGTTGTCGACACTTCTTCCACCTTCTTATGAAGCATCTGGATATCCGGTGTCCGCGTTTGTTAGCTCCACTTGAATCTCTGTTTCGTTTGCTCCTACGGTTCCCTTTTCGCATTGAAAGTCTACGCGAAACATTTTGCGTTCTTGCCGCTCGATCCTCACTGGGGCTCCTGTGATCACGCATTTGGGCAGTATGAAGTCCAAGCGATACTTGTACGTGTCCGCGATCACTATGCCCGTGTCAATAAGCAACTCCAGCTTGAAGGGTACCACGGGTTCACCTGGCTCCACTGCTCCGGTATCCTTTAAGAATCGTTGATAGACGTCGAGGGTTCCGCTGAGCAAAGGTAGGTCCATGCTTCCCGTGATGGTTCTTTCCGCTAACTCGATTCGTGTAAGTTTTCTGCTTCCTAAAACGCCGATGTCGCCTACGCCGAAAACTCGTTGGCCAATGTTGATTCTGAAGCTTTCCACAAGGTTCACTAATTCGCTGTCGGCCAGCTCCACTTTGCTTTGATACGGCTTAAACGGAGCTAAGGCACTCCAGCCTGAAGGAGACTGCACTGTTTCAAGTTTCTCGGTTTGCCCAATGGCAGTTATGTCTGCGATTAACGGTGTTACTCCTCTTGCAATGCTAAAGGAGAGACCTGACATGATGCAGCCTGGAACTCGCTTCTCCTTTATGGCATCCCAGTTATAGCCTAAAGCGAAGCTTCGCATAGTTTCCGCGGACTTGAAGGTGTGCTTGTAGGCGACGGTTGCTCCTTGCTGAACTGAACTGACGCTTCCGAGGATCCATTTGAGGAACCAGCCGATCATGTTGTCGGGTTTCACGTCCATGTTCACGCTGATAGCCTCTTGCAAGTATCCTTCACGATGCTCCAGCAGTGATCGACCTCTAATGCTCACCGGAAACGCTAATCCAGGGTTCAAAGCGGTTTCGCAGAAGTTTGCGTCAAAGAACTTGTTTGGTGTAACAGGCGTCGCTGGTGCATAGCTGGCTTCTTCGGCAACGGCAACATATCTTTCAGGCATTTGCTTTCATTCCTCCTTTCTTATTTGCGCGCATAGCGTGACTATGATGGGTACACCTCTTTGTCAGCCCGAAGCCGGCTTATCATCATGTCAAAGGCGTAGTCGGCTTCACGCCCCGGAATGAATACATAACCGTTAAGATGGCTCTCCGAAACCAAGCCGTCCCAGTTCTCGTTTGCCTTAAAAACTTGCCATACCACTTCGGTTTTATCGTGGACCCATTGATCGCAAACCTTTTCATCCATATGCCGATAGGCAAGCCCAACCACAATGCTCATGATGTGGCGGTCTCCCCGCATGAGAGGCTCAACTGTTTGCTCTTCCAAGGGAGCAAGGCTCACGTAGCCTTCTCCACGGTCCGGAGCCACATACTTAACGGGTTCACCGTAATGCCATCTGATGCCGCTTAAGCCAGCCTCAGCTTGAAGTTTCTCAATAATTTTATTCAGTAACTCCTTGATCATTTTAAGACCACCCTTAACGCTGAAGCCACTATGTCCGCAGCTATCTTTCTCACTTTTTCGCGAGTTCGTGCAATGAACGGATTTGGTTGTGTGCCAGGATGCATAACCCTGCGGAAAAAGACGGGTTGACCTCGCCAAACAAAGTGTAAAGCCCGTGCGTGACGAGGTAGAATTTCACGGGGAAGGGTTCCACGTTCAACATAAACCGCATAGGAAACCAGTGGAGTAACAACGTAGGCGTCTCCCTCCTTCATTATCGTGATGGATCTCCGCAAAGCGCCCGTTCTTTCTGGAGCCTCTGCAACCATAATTGCTTGGCCGGCGTGAGCCAAAGCGTGTAAACCCTCGCCCGACGCCTCCTTTACTGCTTTAGGCAAAAAATCAAGATAGGCCTTAAACAGCGTCATATCAACTCTAACACTATAAGCCATTTTATGCCTCCGCGGTTATCACGATGTCGAAGCTGAAGCTGGTGATGCCTGTGCAATTAGAGAAAACCGTTAACTGAAACTCCACACTGACTCCCGTTCCGACAGCGATTTGTGAGCCATCATAGTTCCAGCTTAAGGCCATGCATTGTTCTGCCTCTGCCGGGTTCCAAGCCTCGGCTGAAAGGTAGAGTAGCACAGGCACATCGCCTTCGTTCCGAATGTAAATCGGTTGTGTTGCAACGTCGCCAGGCATCAGGGTTCCCCAGTCAATCTCCGTCACCGACACGGCACAATCCGAGCCTGTGTAGACTCCTATCTTGACGGTGGGTGGTGGAGGCGGCTCAGGATACTCAACGCGGATTCTGCTGGTGATACGCCAAGAATAAAAGAGGGTTGCCGAAACCGCCGTCATAACCAATGCGACAGCGATTAAGGGTAGAATGGTTCCTCTCCCCAGCTTCATGTTTTCACTTCCTTTGCGTGTTCGTTGATCCTCTCCATAACCAAGATTCGGCTTTGAATCGCAGTGAGAAAATCTTTTAGCAGAATCTCCCGTTGAGGCTTTGGCAACCTTAAAAGTCTGTCACCTATCTGATCCCATAACTCATTCCATTGCTTTTTTAGATGAAATTCGGCGCCAAAATTTCTTAGAGGTGTTACTTCACTCAAACATGTTCACCTTTGTTTGGCGTGGGTAGAATCCTCCTAAGTTGAGTGTGGAGAGAAACGCCACTCTTGAAAAGGAGGGATACGACTCTATCCATTTCGCCCCGATCATACTCTTTTCAGCGTCCCCTCTCTCTCAGCCTGAACGTAGGTGTCCCAAAACTTCATAGCCATATCCCATAACACATCAGCCTCTGACGGCGGTGCACGACGACGACGGAAAAGCCACGCGGCAACATATCGTTCAGTGTCTTTCACGTTTTGATGTGGGGAACTGAGCGGAACAGAGAACCCCTGGATCTTGGCAAGGCTGTTCACAAGATTGTATGCTGAGGTGAGGCACTCGTCTAGTTCTGTATCGTATGTGGTGTCGCTGGCTTGTATCCCCAAAATAGGTTTCAAGTCAGATCTGGTTCCGTACGCCAAACAGCCACGCTCGCAAGAAAAGCGAAGAAAGAAGCTAAATTTAAGGAATTTTGGCGAAAAAAACCAAGAAAAAAGAACTAAAGACGAAATTACTGTGACAGAATTTCTAAGAGTTTTTGCCCCTTTTCTGTAATGGTGTAAACTCCTCGCGCCTCTCGTTTAATGTACCCGTTTGCAAGTAGGTAATTATAAAATTGTGTTCTGAAGGTGTTGGATGTGGCGAAGGGTAGGCAGGTGGCAATGGTTTTTTTCTCAATGTCCGTGTAATGCATATGCCCCTTCGTCAACAATTCCAGAATGGCTTTGCGGAGTTGGTCACGCTCTTGATCTCTCAACTCAACCGGACCTCCACGGGAAGATCAGCTGAGAGCCAGCCACATCTGGAGCAGCGGTAAAGAATCTTGATGGGTGCCTCGGTGTCGCCGGTTACGGTTTCCCCTTCAATGGACCCATAAGTGGAAGGCGTTAAATCCGGCGTGTAGGGGTCCATCGGTTGTGTATAGGCCGGTGTACAAACTGGGCAAAAACGACAACAATCACAAACCGCATAATCAGCCGGCCTTCTTCTGGTCAACGTCTTGCCGCATCTCGAACATGTTCCCTTTGCGTACCCGATTTTAACCGCCATTATATATTTGCTCCAAAATTTAAATCAGAGAAAGGAATTAGGGCATCCTCATGCCCTTGTTCATCGGTCCTTGATCTCGACGGTTCTAACCCCAGAAGGCTCGACCACAACCATTACAGTGATACTTCTTTTTTCCATCGATTTTCGGTGGGGAATATGCGGTGTCTTCAGATCCGCAGTGAGGGCATTTTACGGGTGACGGTGCGGGAATGATTTTCGCTTTTAGTCCTTTGCTCATTTTAGGTCACACGCCTCGTGCAACAGCAGCTTCTCGTAGAGTTCCCAAGCCTATTCGCTCGCTTACAATGATTCCGCTTCGGAGTTTGCCTGGGTTCTCAAATGGTTGCGTCGTTATATCTCGGCGAACAAGCAGGACAGCTGCGAAGTCGGTGTCGATGGCGAACTTGTAATTGTGTGTTGCGTCCACGGCTGGAACCAGGCTGCTGTGGATAATGTTCATGCCCAGTGCCGGTAACTCAAAGACGCCGCGCCTGATCGTTGTCTCGGGAGCGTAATATAGGCTTTGGATGAACTGATTCGCGCTCATGATCCCTTCCATCTCCCTGGTGTTGATCACCAACACTTTGGGATCGAAGTCTTCCCGCTCCACACCATTCCAAAGCTTAACAACGTCAGCCCACACGAAACTGGCACCTTCATTCGTCGCTATCTCCGCCCCGGTGGCAAGATTGCCAGCTGTGATGCCCTTGTATAATGCGAGGATCTCGTCAGTCTCCAGCTTCGCCACCGCCCGGGCAGCTTCCTCAGCGGCCCTTGTCAAGGCGTCGAAGGGTGCGTCTTCGATGTAGGATTTGCTGAACTCCATCTTGCAGGCGATCTCTGTGGTGCATTCAACGTTTTGCGTCTCCATCCGCTCCGGGACCTCTGCCGGTTCTGTCTCGCCGACAACATACGCCTTTGCGAGCTTCTGCTTAAAGAAGCGCACTAAGGACTCTGTCGTGTTGACGACCCAGATCATCTCCCTTCCGATCAGGTTGGGTTTCGCTGATTCGATGACCTTTTTGTGGATCTCTCCCAAGGCTCCGGCCATATCGCTGAAGAGGCCCTCCTTCATAACACGACGCACAAAGGTTGACTGCTTCGCCTGCTCCATGTAGCCTTCCCAGCCCTCAGGCCAGCGATCAGAATCTCTCTTGACGGCTTCCTTCAGAATGTTGATGTTTTCATCCATGGCTATCACGTTCCTACTCCCAGGAAGTTCGCCTTCACCAGCATTATCCCAGTATCGCCGTCCGCCGCAGTCTTCTGCCACAGAATGCCTATGGCGACGTTATGATCAGCCGCTAAGGCGGCGACAAATTTCCCGTTGGCACCCACTTTCAAAGCGACCCCGCAAGCCATCGCTGCTCCAAAAGCGACTTTCACGAGCGCGTTATCCACAGCAACAGGTATCGCTTCAGGGACTCCTGCACCCGTTGCCTCTTTCAGTGCGACTCCGATGCTTCGCTCACCGGCACCAGCAGCAACAACCTCAGGTGGCCACACGTTCTTATCTGAGAATTTTACTGGTGCTCCTTTCGTTATTGCTCCGCCAGGCGCAAAAGATTTGATGATGGCATCTTCCTCGTTTACGCATTGACCCAATTCTGCGTCTGGAAACAAATCAGCCATTTTCCATCACTCCCCTTTTTTATTCTCCTTTCCCTGTTCCATCGCAGGTACTTGGGCTCATCAATTCAAGATGAGTGTAACTCGTGTTTCTTGACGAGATTCCGCAAGTTGCGCCACAACTGAGCGTAGTGTCCGCCCCAAGACATCGGAACCCGCTCAGGAAGCAGCCGTTTAATTTCCTTCAAGACATCGCTGGGCGGTGTAACCGTGCTTGAAATGATGGCTTCACTTATCGGCTTTTTCGCTTTCTCCGGCTCCTCTTGTAGCGTCGCCTTCTGACCCTCTAAAACCTGGATCTGAGCCTTAAGAGCCTCAATGGTTTCCTTCAACTCTCCGCCCTGTTGTTCTTCTGCTTGTTGAACTTTGGTCCCCCTTGGCGGCAACAGCTTATACGCTTCCTCGCCAATTAAATCCAAAAGCTTCGTGGCCACTTCCTCGCCGAAGTGAGCGATCAGTCTCTCTTTGTCGGTTTTCGGTTCTCCCGCTTCAGGTGGCTCCTCACCAGCCTGCTCTTCTAAACCACAAACCTCAGATTCAATCTCAAGCTCTTTAGCAGCCGCACAAAGCCTTTTCTTAATCTGCGCCTTAGCATCAGCGGTTGCCCACTCACCCAGTTCCTGTCCTAATCGTGCCAAACCGTTTCTGACATGATCAGAGCTCAAGTTGCCTTGAGCATTCTTGTACGGGAAATGCCTGAGACTTCTTGGAGTTGTTTTACCGTGTTCGTCCTTTTCGCCTCCGGGCTCAATGTAGGCGAAGCAATCGTCGTCAAGATTGTTGATGTACTCTGTGTCCCACTCAGCTTCTGCAGCTTCTGATTCAACGTGAGGGACCAAAGCAAGCAACGTTTCGATTTTCGCGGTCAAAACGCCTTCTACCTCCATGATCTTGGAATATATGTTGTCGATGGATTGTTCGAGACCCTTAACGCGGTCCCCAATGCTTGGTTCAACTATTTGTTCACTCAATTTTGGTTCCTCTTTCTTCTCCGTTTCCGATCCTTGTGGATTCGGCGGAGCGAGGCCCTTAGCCTCCTTCAACTGCCGAGCAATACTCTCCAAGATCTCCACGGTAGTCTGTGGGTCTCCCGGCTGCATGTCTTTCAGCAGAGAAAGGTGCTGGAAGTTTAGACCTCGTGGCGCGACTCCGTCCACTTGCTCCAAAATTTTCCAATCGAATTGTACGCTGGCATGCTTGATTTGGCCGTCGCGAACCAGTTGAAGGAGATCCTCATCGTTCAGTTCTGCAACGTATTCGAGGGCTCCGTCCTCGTAGCGGGCACCCAAAACCTTACCGTTTAAGGGGCGCCAATGATCCAAGTAGAGAGGTTTGCCGACGAGGGTCTCTGCGGACTTTTCGAGTTCGTCCTCGAGGAAGACGCGGAGCTGAGGCCACTCAAGAGGGTGGAAGGTCTTGACCGGGTGAATGGCCTCTCCACGAATGAGCTTGGCGCCTGGATAAGGCTTTATGTCGCCAGCCCAGCTGAAACTCTTCTCCAACTCCGCTTGCAGTTTACCACAGACTTGCTTAGCGGTTTCCTCATCGTAGCCTCCGCCGCCCTCCTCTTTTGGCTTCATCATGTGAGCGACGCAAGCATTGAAGTCTGGGAATGGCCCTATCGGCAAAATCTTGGACTCCGAGGATTTCTAAGTGAATTTTGGGCTTGAAACAGAAAAATAGGTAAGAAAGTAGGTGCTTACTTAGGTACTCACTTATTAACTTATTTTTTAATTTATATTTTGGTTGTTTGAGGGTGCCCACCGAGAGCGTTTACATCCGCAAGGAGAACTGGCTGAAGTTGAGGAAGGCGGCGGAGAAGACGGGGGAGTCTGTGCCTCGCCTACTGAATCTCCTCGTAGAAGAAGGTTATCTTGAAGAGGTCTTAGCCAAACGTGGTGTAGGCAGCCTTAGGTCGGCCCATAACACATGAGCCTTTTTAGATATGGTTGGAAGCGGCTGCGCGAGGCTCTGCGGCGAGATGGAACAGGCACCCTGCTGTCTGCCCACAGGACCGCCTACGGCGAAGCGAAACCGGTCAGCTTCAGCGACGTGATGACCGCCTACCTGCGGGACCCCAGCTGCAAAGCCTTCGTAGACTTCCTCGCGGATCAAACAGTGGGCATGGGATTCTACACCACGGTAAACAAAGACTACAAGCAGGCTGAGGAGGCCAAGGCTGTGGTGGACGGGTTCAACGAGTCCGTGAATCTCGACGGTTTGCTGCAGATCGGCGCCCGGGAGATCGTGGCTTCTGGAAACAGCTTCTGGCTCAAAACAAACGATGCCAAGCCCTTCGGCCTCAAGATTCTACCTCTCACCGGCTTTGACGACCCCAAGGCTGTTATCCGAGACTCTGCCGGCGACGTACAAGGATACAAATACAAGTTTAACGGCATCCAAAAAGAGTTCAAACCCGAACAAATCATTCACTGGAGGTGGGGAGCCGTCAACTTCAGCGCCTACGGAACCGGAGTTCTACAGGTCCTACTGCAGGAGCTCAGCTTCAACGGCGAGAAACGCATGAGCATCCTGGAGATGAAGGCCCGCATCGAAGCCCGCATGATAGACGTCTTCGAGAAGTATGCGGGGCCTGACGAGCTCTGGCTCTTCCCCGGAGTTTCTCCGGATCAGCTCTCCAAGTATCAGGCGCTGATCAAAGGCAAGCCTAAGGCGGGAGCACGCTTTGTGTATGATAAGGCGGATGCGGACATCAAGACCGTGCAGGTGGATCCACGCGCCCGATACGAAGCCTACATCGAGCACATTCTAAACCAGGTCTACCTCGGAGGACAAACGCCCCTCCCGAAACTGTTCACCACACCAGGATTTACAGAGGCGAGTGCAAATGCCGCCATTGAGATCGCCGAACGCAAGGTTATGGCTTTACAGAGGTTTATTAAAAGAATTGTTGAGCGGGAAGTCTTCACACCTGTTTTAGAGCAAGGGGGTTTTGATCCGAAGCAGGCAGAGTGTCGCTTGGAGTGGGGCATGCCCGAGGCATTGGATTATGAGAAACTAGCGGCGATTCTGCCATACCTTGTAGAGCTTCAATTGAACGCCGTTATCAAACCAAGCGAGATACGGACTGTTCTGAGAGAGGTTTGTAAGCTGCCGTTGGAGGAGATCGAACGCCCAGCAGTTTAACTCTATCTGCACGCGCACCTAAGCGAAAAAAGCTGGCTTTCCACAAAAAGAATGAAGAAACTCGCAGACTTTTACATAGCCTAACCAACGTCTAACATGGGCCCCTATTGCTATTTTAATCTAGGTGGTATCGCGACTGCTGTCTGGGTTCGCTGAACTCCCTTTAAGGACTGAAACTTGTCTATAATCTCCCTAAGCATGTCCATGTTGGCAAATTCAACATAGGCAACGACATCGAACTGACCGGTAACGGCTTGGGCCATCTTTACTCCTTCAACCTTGAGCGCCGCTTCGGCAATCTCCCACAGCATTCCAGGATCGGAGTTGATGAATATATAGGCTTCCACGACAAACACTATACCAATAGACAGAATAACTTCTTTATTTTATTTCCTCTCGGTATAGGATTGCCATCTTTTTCGTAGGCTAGAAGCTTCCTATCGTGTGAATGCGCGCGTTGTCTGTAGATCAGCTTACTCCGTCTCTAATTTATATAAAACTTTTAGACCTTTCAACGTTTCATGAACGGCGTCTGCGAGCCGAAGTATGTCTTCAAGCTCAACTTTCCTGCCCCAATCATATACGTGGTCATGATAACCTCTCAAGGGCTCAAAACCTAAGGAACGAAGCCTCTCAACAACCTCAAGGGGACCTGAACCCTCGCTGTAAAACCAAATCGTCAAATACGTTTTCATGAGAGTCGAAACTCCAAACTTGCCTATAAAATCAAGGAAGAAATTAATTTTTCGGCTTGGAAGCCTCGGAAAGCTCCGGACTCAGCCTTTGGTATTGCCCAAAACCACAGGAGCATTTATAATTATGTCCCCTTCTGCATTTCAATGATTATCTTAATATTTTCCTTTTACTATGTCTCTAATAGCTTCCTGAACTATGTCAACAGGTTCGATGGT
>Ga0315312_1003281_pt1 | contig 10499 bp, 10 predicted proteins | sample TDP7_MG_FD_203629 | JGI IMG/M metagenome (GOLD analysis project Ga0315312, IMG submission 203629) | Freshwater sediment microbial communities from Lake Towuti, South Sulawesi, Indonesia - TDP7 | ecosystem: Environmental > Aquatic > Freshwater > Lake > Sediment | place: Indonesia: South Sulawesi... | reverse complement strand
ACCCTGACCCTCCCCCATCAAGGGGGAGGGAATTTCTTTTTTATCTCAATAGGTTTACCCTCTCCCCTGGCGGGAGAGGGTAGGGTGAGGGGGCCTCTTCGGAATTTTTTCACACCTTCCCTCCCGCCGGGGGAGGGGAATCATGTTCTATCCAATTTTTTTGCACCTTCGGGGAGGGAGAGGGTGGGGGTTATTGGGAGATATAGGGAAGGGGCCAGATGCGGAAGTAATCGCGGATACGCACCCAGACGCCCACCAGGCCCTCTGGCTTAAAGATGATGAAAAGAATGATGAGCAGGCCGAAGACGAAGTCCTTAGCTGGCCCGAGGTAGATGGTAAGGTTGGGGTCGTAGCGCTTGGCTAGGACGGACACGCCGACATTCAAAAACTCTGGGACCATGGTGATAAAGAGGACGCCGAAGATCGTTCCCACCAGACTCCCCAGCCCGCCGATCAGGACCATGGCCAGGTATTCGATGGATTTCAAGAAGGTGTAATCTTCGGGTATGGCGCTCCGCTGCAGGGCGGAGAAGAGCGCCCCAGCCACTCCGGCGTAAAAAGAGCTGATGGCAAAGGAGAGGAGTTTGTAACGGAAGACGGGGATGCCGATGATCTCCGAGGAGACGTCGTTGTCGCGGATGGCGATGAAAGCCCGGCCGATCTTGGAGCGGTTGAGATTCTTCAGACCCCACATGAGGAAGGCGGAAAGAAGGAAGAGGAAGTAGAAGTAGGCGTAATGCTTCCCGAGAGGCAGGCCGAAAAGATGGGGCGCAGGCAGCTCGATTCCCCGAATGCCCCGGGTGAGGCTTTCCCAGTGGATGATGGCGTATTCGATGAGAAACTGGAAGGCCAGAGTGGCCACCATCAGGTAGAAGCCTTTGATCCGTAAAGAAGGAATCCCCACGGCCAGCCCAAAGCCAGCGGCCACCAGCCCGGCGCACAGAGCGCTGACGAGCAACGGCATCCCCCAATGGGTGATCAGCAGAGCCGAGGTGTAAGCGCCCACCCCCAGGAAAGCGGCGTGTCCCAGGGAAAGGAGGCCGGTGAAGCCGATGAGCAGGTTGAGACCCAAGGCCGCGATCAGGTTGACCAGCACTAAATTGAGGATGTAAAAATTATATTCATTCCAATAGAGCGGCGAGATTCCCATGAAGATGAAAAAAATGGCCAAAAAGAACCGTTTGAAGCGGGTGCGGAAGATACGCTCATCCTGGCGATGGCTGAATACCGCAGTGGAGGCGAAGTATTGGTTGTAGAGGTCGGATAGAGATTTCAAGGCATCACCTCGGTAATAGCCACCTGGCCTTTAAAGGTAGAGACCCGGCCATCTTCATAACGAATCTGAATGTCCAGGGAGTGTTCCTTCCTGGGCTGGTAGAGATCCTCGATAAGAGGCTGGTAGCGCTCGTAAATCAGGCCCCGGCGTACCTTGCGGGTGCGGGTCAATTCCTCATCATCGGGATGAAGCTCTTTTAAGAGAATGGCAAACTTGCGGACGCGCATGTTTTGAGGGAAGCGCTGGCAGAGCTTGCGGATCTCCTCGCGTACCAGCTCATAGACCTCCGGCCTCTGGGAAAGGTCCTGATAGGTGGTGAAGGAGATTCCCCGCTTCTTGGCCCAGTTGCCCACGTTCTCCAGGTCGATGGAAATGATGGCGGCGACGAAAGGTTGATTGGCTCCACAGATCACCGCTTCTTTGATATAAGGGCTGAACTTCAGCCGCGTTTCAATGTCCTGAGGAGCAAAGCGCGTTCCATCTGCCAGAACCATGATATCTTTGAACCGGTCGAATATATAAAGATGCCCATCCTCCCCGAAATACCCGGCATCCCCCGTGCGCAAAAAGCCGTCGGGGGTAAAGGCCTCCCGCGTGGCTTTTTCATTTTTATAGTAACCGAGCATGATGGACCTGCCCCGGACCATGATCTCCCCCTGTTCCGAGAGCTTCACTTCTACTCCGGGAATGGGCACGCCCACGGTCTCCGGCCGCACATCCCCATCTCGATGCGTGGTGGTGATTCCGGCGCATTCGCTCTGCCCGTAAACCTGCCGGATGTCAATGCCCAGAGATTTAAAATATTTGAACACCTCCGGGGAGATCGCTCCCCCGCCAGTGACGGCCATCTTCACCCGGCCCAATCCCGCCCGGTTGCGCAGGGATCGGAGGACGGTAAAACCGAGGAGGCCCGAGAGAATTTTGGGCCATAGCCCAGAGTCTTTCCCGGCCAGTTCTGCCTCGGTGCGTTTCAGGGCTGTACGGATGGCCCAATGATAAAGGCTTCTTTTGAGAGGATCGGCGTTGTCCATGGCCGCCTGGATGACGGAGACCAAGTCCTCCCAGCGCGAGGGTGTTCCGCCAAAGTAAGAGGGCTGGAGTTCAATCAGGTCACGACGTAAGGTCTCGGGTTCCTCGGGAAAATTGTAACAGGCCGCGCTCATCAGCCAGCGGACTATGGCATAGAGCTGCTCCCCAATCCAGGGTAAAGGAGCCAGTGAAAGGAGTTCATCGCTGGCTTCCATGGGGACAACTTTTCCGTAGTTGCCGCCAGCGAAGAGGAGATTCTCATGGCTGAGCACGGCCAGTTTCGGCAAAGCAGTCGTCCCGGAGGTGGTGAGCATCATGGCTGGAGCCTGAGGTGGAATGGCGGAGGAGGCACGGCGGAGGAAATCGGGGTGGTTTTTTTTCTCGCTGGCCCCGAGCTGCAGCACTTTCTCGAAGCGCTGCAAAAAGGGATGCTCAGCGTAGTAATGGCTCATGCCTCTCGAATCCCAGACGATGACGCATTTCACCATCCCCGCAATCTTGGGCCAGACCTTGAGGATTTTGTCCACCTGCTCCTGGTCGCTGAGAACCACGATACGGGCATCGGAGTAAGAGATGAGATAGAGCACCTCTTCAGCCAGACAGTCCGGGTACATTCCGGTGATTACTCCGCCAGCGGCGATGGTTCCGAATTCGGCGGTAACCCATTCCGGTTTATTATCGCCGACCACGGCCACGGTTTCCTTCTCTCCCAGCCCCAAAGCTTTCAAGCCCAGGCCAAAGTGCTCAACCTCTTCCGCAAATTTTTGCCAGGTCGTGGGCGTCCAGACCCCGTAACGCTTCTCCCGCATGGCCGGCCGGGAGGGGAATTCAGCAGCATTGCGTATGATAAGCTCTATCAATGTTTGGGCCAAGTTTCCCTCCAACCAATGGATGTCCTGTAGGGACGATTCATGAATCGCCCCTACGCCGACCTAAGTAGGCCTCGATGACCAGGGGGTTTTGCTGGACTTCTCTGGGCGTTCCCTCGGCGATCTTTTCCCCGAAGTTTAAGACCGTGACCCGATGGGAAAGGTCCATCACCGCCGAAAGGTCATGTTCAATCCAAACAATCGTCACTCCCATGTCTCGGTGGATATCTAAGATGTAAGAAGCGATGTCTTCCTTCTCTTCGACAGCCATGCCGGCCATGGCCTCATCGAGGAGGAGGAGCTTGGGCTTCATGGCCAGGGCCCTGGCCAGGTCCACCCGCTTGCGCACTCCTATGGGAAGGGTGTCTACGATCGCATAGCGCACGCCAGAGAGTCCCATGAAATCGATGATCTCCTCCTCGACCTCCTGACGATGACGCAGCTCGTCAGCAACGGCCGATGGCCAACGCAGGAAGCTGCCCAGCAGAGAAGAGCGCATCAGGAAGTGGCGTCCCAGTTTGATGTTATCCAGCACAGACATCCCGCGGAAGAGTTCTACTTTCTGGAAGGTGCGGGCGATCCCCCGGGTGGCGATGGCATGGGGCTTTAGCGGAAGGAGGCTTTCCCCTTGGAAGAAGATTTCTCCCCGCTGGGGGTGGTAGTGAGCGTTGATGCAGTTGAGCAGACTGGTCTTCCCAGCCCCGTTAGGGCCGATGATGGCGAAGATCTCGCCCGCTTTTACAGATAAGCTGACTTCATGGAGAACTTTCACCCCCCCGAAGGAAAGGTCGAGGTTGCGAATTTGCAAAAGCCCGTCTTGAGTCTCTACAGCCATCGTTTCCTACGTTTATAACGCTTGGCGTCCTGGTAGCTCTTGCGTTCCTTGGCTCCGGCCCCCAGGTAGAATTCGCGGACATCTTCATTCTCCAGCAGCGCCATGGCCGAACCCTCCAGAACCACCCGTCCGTTCTCCAGGACGTACCCCCGATGGCCGATGCGCAGGGCAGCATGGGCATTCTGTTCCACCAGGATAATGGTCAGACCCTCTTCATTGAGCCGCTTAATGATGCGGAAGAGTTCGTCGGTAACCAAAGGGGCCAACCCGAGGGAAGGTTCGTCAAAAAGGATAATTTGGGGCCGGGTCATCAGGGACATGCCGATGGCCAGCATCTGCTGCTCTCCTCCAGAGGTGTAGCCGGCTTTTTGATTGCGCAAATTGCGCAGTATGGGAAAGTAACCAAAAACTTTCTCCATGTCCCCTTTCACGGCGCTATCCCAGCGGGAGTAAGCTGCGGCAGCCAGGTTCTCCTCGATGGTCAGGTACCAGAAGACCGGGCGATCTTCCATCACGTAGGTGAGCCCGTATTTTTTGATGATATCCGTGCTATCCAACCCCCGGATAGAAGTATCCCCTACTTTGATGTCCCCTTCAATGATGTCCCCCTCATAGATGTCCAGCATCCCCCCGATGGCTCTAAGAAGCGTGGTCTTGCCAGCGCCGTTGGCCCCAATAATCACAGCGATCTCCCCCACAGCAGCTTTGAGGGAAATCCCGTTGAGGATGGAGATGACATCATGGTAAACGACCCTGAGGTTTTCAACGGAGAGCATCTCAGACTCTCTCAATCCTTGTAGTCCCAAAAAGTCCGTAAGGACGGATGAACAGGACGAGGAGTAGAAGAAGATAAGGGGCCACGTCCTTGAAGCCCACCAGCCCCAGGGGCTCGATGTAGCTGCCGACCAGAGCCTCGCATAGTCCGACGATCAGACCGCCGATGAGCGCCCCGCCGATGCTATCCATACCGCCGATGAGCACAACAGGGATAGCGCGTAGGCCGGCAATCCCGGTCAGGTAAGAGAGAGCACCAAAATTAGAGATCATCACTCCAGCCACGGCGATACACATGGAACTCAAGGCCCAGACTATGAGGAGAATGAAGCGGGCATCGATGCCGAAGGCCATGGCCTTGGGCTGACTCTCCGAGGTGGCGCGGATGGCCACGCCCCAGCGGGTGCGGAAAAGAAAGAAGAGGATGAGCCCAAAGGCCACAAACGATAATAAACCAGCCCAAATTCGTTCGGAGGGGAAGAGGAGGCTTTCGAATTCCAGGCTGATGTCGGGCAATTCCAGAAAGAAGGAATAGGAATGGGCGCCGAAGACGAGCTGTACACACGCTCGGAGTACGCTGGCCAGTCCGAGAGTGATGATGGTCATCGAAAGACCTGACCGTCCCAGGAGAGGCTTGATGGAAAGGCGTTCGATGAGCGCTCCCACTGCGGCCGCGGCCAATAGCCCCAGGGGAAGAGCCAAGACGAAAGGAAGATGCAGGTCAAAGAATAAAATGTAAAAAAGGAAAGAGCCGATGACCAGGAATTCGCCGATGGCAAAGTTGAAGGCCTCCGAGGCCCGGAAGATGATCACAATCCCCAGGCCCAGGAGGCCATAAACGAAGCCGATCAACAGACCGGCTCCCAACGTTTGGATCAGGTCAATCATTTTTCCTTGAGTCTTTTCCGATAAACCTCTTCAAGAAATATTTCCCCCTTGCAGGCTGTGTCGTAATTCGTCATGCCCGCGGAGGCGGGCATCCAGTCAAGTCAAATCATTGGAAAATTTTTCCAGTGGGGAAATCTCCTTATGTAAAAAATCTCTGGATTCCCGCTTTCGCGGGAATGACATTGCAAGAAATTCCCGCTCCCTTTCCCTGTTTTAACAGGGAGAGGGAGTGTCTGGAACTTCTTCCGAAGCGACCTTTTCTTTATGTTCCTCTACTTCAGCTCGATCTCAGTGTTGATCCAGGGGCTGATGGGCAACCAGGTTCCCACCCCAATCTTCTTCCCTTCCTTTTCGATTTCTTTTTCTACTTGGCAGCGGTAGATTCTCACCATGGGAATGGTGTGAGATTTATAAGAAAAACCCCGGCCGGCGAAAAGCCCATAGTAGTCCCAGACCAAGTTATCGAGGGCCTTTTTCACCCCTTCGCGGGTTAATTCCCCCATCTTATCTGCGCGGCTTAAGGCCTCATGGAAGATCAGAGCATAGGTCAGGCCTTCCATGTAAAGGAACATGTCTTTTATCCCTTCTTTTCGTTTGTTCTTTTCTGCAAATTCATAAGACATTTTCACCATGGGGTTGGTCAGATCGTCCACTTGGGGGCGGGTAGCAACTCCCACCATCCCATCAAGGGCTTTTCCACAAATCAAGATGGGGTATTGGCCTGAGGTGTAATGGGTTCCCAGGATAGTAACTTTCTTCAAGTATTGTCTGGCCGTCTTCATAAAAAGGGCTGTGTGAGGAGCGGCGCCGGAAAATCCATGGTAAATGAGATACCCTGCTTTGGACTTGCGCACGTTGGTCACCTGCGGGGTAGCATCCGTAGCAGTGAAAGCGTATTCTTCCTCAGCAATAATCGGCAACCCGATCTTTTTGGCGTGAGCCCTGGTCATTTCCAAGGGGTCCCGGCCCCATTCTGTGGGGCTGTAAACCAAGGCCACTTTCCCTTTGCCCTGGGAATCTTCCTTGATCCAGTTCAGGAGGAGGCGCATCTGATCGCCGTAGGTTGCTCCAAGAGAGTAATAGTAAGGATACCTCGATGGTCCACCCTCCGGCCCAAAGATTTCCGTGGAATACGATCCATCCAGCCAGGGGATGCGCTCCTCCTTGTTCACTTTATCGATAAGCGGCTTCAGGCCGCCAGTGATGTACCCCGAGGCCATGAGGAGTTCGTCGCGCTTCTCTGCGGCAGCATAGCGGGTGAAATTAGCCACCTCGACCGTGGGGCTGTAACGCATATCCTCTAAGAAGTAGGTGATGGGCTTTCCGTTAACCCCCCCTTTGGCGTTAATGTAATTCATGCCGTCGATGAATCCCCAGCCAAACTCTGGCAGAGTACCCACTGGGCCGCTCATGGGAAATTGGGCCAGCACCTTGATGGGCTTGGCGAAGGAAGCAGGCGAAGGTAAGATCAAGAAAATACCCAGGAGCATGATTCCGATGATGGTCAATCTCTTTTTCATAGTCTCCTCTCCTTTGATGAAGCGAAAGATTTTATTTTTTCGGCAGCCTTCATTCAATAGCTGTCCATCACCTCCTTCCGCAAAGGCAACTGCCTGGTGTTTTTCCGCCATTTTGAAGCCCTTGGCAAAAAGAGAGCTTCAAAGGCGCGGTTCAATAGAGGATATTTCTTAAAGCGCTGGAGAACTTTATGACGAAGAGGCGAAACTTCGCCTCTCTTCTTTCGAGAATGGAGGATGTTACAAAAATCACGAATCTACAGATGGAAGAAATTATTCTTGATCAGTTAACTTCAAAAAAAGCTTACCAAAATTGTCAAAGGTGTCAACTAAAAAATAAAGGATTAACCGCCGAGGGCGCCGAGGATAATTAAAATGGAAAGACGCCCCCCACCCTCTCCCCCGTGGTCGGGTCTTAACGACTCCCCCTCGAGGGGGGAGGGCTTGCCCTGTGGAGTAAATTCAAATACTCCACAGGGTAAAGGAGGGGGTGATTTCTTTTGGTTGCGGCTCCGCCGCGCGGCGTGCTCTGTGGTGAAAGATTTTTATAATTTCCTGTACGATAAAAAAGTTGACTAATGATCCATTTCAGGTACAATATTTTTATTCTTCCTCCAGGCGAAAAAGATGGAGTGAAGGGGGAGAAATTTAAGCTATGGAAGAACAGAAGTTTTCCTTAAAAATCTGGCTGGCCGAACTGCGGACCCCCTTCTTCACCGCTTCCTTCGTCCCCGTGATCCTGGGCGCGGTGATCGCCTGGCATCAGACTGCCTCTTTTGACCTTCTCTATTTTAGTTTCACCCTGATCGGTGTGTTGGCTCTGCATGCCGCTACCAACACGCTCAACGATTATTTTGATTACCGCAGCGGCAATGACCTGCTGAACCGGGAGGCCAACAGACCTTTTGACGGAGGAAGCCCGTTCCTCGTCGATGGCCGGCTGAAGGCAAAGTCGGTCTACAGATTTGGCGTGAGCGCCCTATTGTTGGGTATCGGAATTGGTCTTTTCTTGAGCATCAAGAAAGGATGGTTGATTTTGCCCCTGGGCGTGATTGGCGTGGGCACAGCTTATTTCTACGTGGAGCCGAGGGTGAGGTTGGCTTCTCGCGGCCTGGGCGAACTTTTATGCGGCCTTTGCTTTGGTCCTTTGGTAGTGATCGGCACTTACTATGTTCAGGCGCCAAAGGTCAGTGTGGAAGCGCTGATAGCGGGCATTCCCATAGGCTTCTTGATCACCAATGTCCTTTTCATCAATCAATTTCCAGACCGGGAAGCAGACCGGGCCGTAGGTAAGAACCACTGGGTTGTTCGGTTGGGGAAAAAGAAAGCGGCGAAGGTCTATGTGCTCCTGGTATCGGCGGTTTATATCTCGGTGGCCGCAGGTGTTTTGATGGGGGTGCTTCCGAAAATCTCTTTAATAGCCTTCTGCACCATCCCCCTTAGCTTGAAGGGTGTCCTGATTACCCTACGGGAATATGACCACTCCCCCAAACTGCGGCCCGCCCAGGCGCTGACCATCCTTTCTCACCTTACCACCGGCCTTCTCCTGAGTCTCTCTTTTTACCTTTCGGAATTGTAATCTTTTATTTACTCCCTCGATTTCGGATTGCGGAATGCCGATTGCGGAATAAGGTGACCAATTTCCGCATTCCCCACTCCGAATTCCGAAAAGGGCTTTTCCACTTGACTCAGGTTAAATCGGCGAATTTTTGGTAAGATGATCTGATTGCTGTTAGTTGGCATCGTGAACGGGGTTCCGCATGATAATCCGCCACTTAACCCCAGTTTTTCCCTCCCCCTCGACGGGGGAAGGTGTGAAAAAATTGCGAGGAGGCCCCCTCACCCTCCCCTCTCCCGCCAGGGGAGAGGGTAAATATATTGAAATACAAGAAGAAATTCCCTCCCCCTCGACGGGGGAGGGAAGGGTGGGGGTGATAATATTCTGAATTTCAAGATTTTCCATTTTAATCCCCCTCACCTTTACCCTGTGGAGTATTGAATCTTACTCCACAGGGCAAGCCCTCTCCCGCAAGGGGAGAGGAAGTTTCCTGCGTAACAAAGGTCGACATGAGTTAAATAGAAAAGCCCAATCCGCAATTCGAAATCCGAAATCGGGATGGGGGTGGGGAAATTAACGCAGAGATTTTTTCAGGTACTGAAGGCGCTGGGCTGGGTCATGGAAGATCTGCAGGCGCCGGAAGCGTTCGGCAAAAGCCAGGCCTTTCTCCCGGCCCCAGGCTCCAAACCACGTACGCACAAGCTCTTCCATGGTTTTTGGGTCTTTAATCTGGCTGGTGTGGCAACGGAGGGCTTTGATCTTCAGCTCCAGGGTAGATTCAATGTCTACCCAGGTGTCCGGCTGCGCGGCCGCAAAGAAGTAGAACTCGGAAACCGCGTGGGGGACGAGCCCTTCGGCCAGGTGGCCAGGGTAATAATTCCGGTTAAGGGCTGCGGGGTAAGTGGCATCGAAGACAAGCTCTCCCACGACGCGGTGGTCCGCATGGAAGAGGTATTGGTTGTCAAAAGCTCGATTGGCCGGGTCGTGGGTGAAGATAATGCCTGGCCGGAATTGCCGAATTACCCGGACCAATTCGCCGCGGAATTCGAGGGAGTATTGCAGTTCGCCATCGGGTTTGCGAAGAAAGATGACTTCTTTGGCGCCGACGACCTCAGCAGCCGCGCGCTGTTCTTTCTCGCGGGTCAAGGCCAACGCTAAGTTGGTCATAGAGGGATCATCCGTACCCTTCTCCCCACTCGTGCAGATGGTATAAGCGATCTCCGCTCCTTCTCTGGCCCACTTGGCTAATGTTCCGCCGCAGCCGAAGTCTACATCGTCCGGGTGCGCACTAATGACCAGCACCCGCAAAGGTTCCTTTCTTTTCTCTCTCTGCTTCTGCAAAAGATCCTCCAAGTAAATCAATTGTATAAGTGGTTATTTTTTGGACGCAGATAAACGCCCATTTTTTAGATTTAGCCAACAACTTAAAAAATCGACATTTCTTGGATCGTCATTGCGAATCCCGCGAAGCGCGAAACTCCTCGCCATGACCACCTTGTTTTGCTGTTGGCTACGAGTATTGGCAATATCTATCTGCGAATATCGGGAAAAATCTGTGTCCAAATTAATTCAATATATGTTGATCACCAAGGACTGTCAAACAAAAATATTTTTTCTTTCCATCTTTCCTCAGATTCTGCCATAAGGAATAGGAACAAGAAACCTTTTTGAAGTCACCACGTTAAGGGGGGGTGTTGAGGATTTTGAAAAAAAAGCTTGACATCCTCTTTTTTTGATGCTTTAATCCTATATA
>Ga0315312_1003280_pt1 | contig 10503 bp, 10 predicted proteins | sample TDP7_MG_FD_203629 | JGI IMG/M metagenome (GOLD analysis project Ga0315312, IMG submission 203629) | Freshwater sediment microbial communities from Lake Towuti, South Sulawesi, Indonesia - TDP7 | ecosystem: Environmental > Aquatic > Freshwater > Lake > Sediment | place: Indonesia: South Sulawesi... | reverse complement strand
GCTTTTTCAATAAATCAAGTATTTCTTCCATATAAAAAACCTCGCCCTCTTTATATAACCTTTTATATATTTCTCTTACAAATTTTAAATCGTGTTCTTCATCTACTGTCCAACGCATATACGATAGATCTTCAGCATTTTCTAAATTCTTGACCCTGAATATTTGCGAATTTTTCCAGATATATGGTGTGACATGTTCCCTCTCAGATAACATTTTCGCCTCTTTCCAAGCCTTTTCTAAGGCATTAAAAGAAAAAGCTTCCGTATCTAATCCATCCGGATAGGTTAGTTTTATAGTATTACTGACGTAATCAACGTTACCTTCTAAGAAATAATCTATCACCTTGTCAACCACTTTTGGATCTATTAGTGGACAATCTGCTGTGGTTCTTACGATGATATGTGCTTTATAAATTAAAGCGGCGCGATAAAATCTGTCAAGAACGTCATCTTCACTTCCCGCATAGTTTTTGACACCGATAGAATTTGCTAATTTAATAATCGGTATGTCTTCCTCTCTTGTAGTAGTGGCTATAGCTATTTCATCAATTAACTTGCATTTTTTTAGTCTATTGACCACATGCCAGAGCATAGGTTTTCCAGCAATAATCTTTAAAACTTTCCCGGGTAGCCGTGTTGATTCCATTCTAGCTTGGACAATAGCAACAATTTTACTCATAATCTAATTATTTCCCCCTGCTCGGCTGATTTTTTAGCTGCTAAAGCTATTTCTAAGATTCTCTTGCCGTCTTTGCCATCAACTAGCGGTTTATCCTCGCCACGTACACATCTAATGAAGTGTTTCATTTCTTCAAAATATGTATCATTGAAGTCAAAGTTCCTTTCTGGAAAGCTCTGCCATCCCCTCCCCGCTGTATAAAGTTTCACTGTCTTTTCATTGAAATCCCAGCATATCGTACCTTCCTCACCAATTATTTGGCATGAACGACTATAAACACGTGAGATATAATCCATATGTACCTCGGCAATCGCTTTTGTTTTGAATTTCAATAAAATTTCAGCTACATCTTCAACGTCTATCTCAAGATTGCTTAATTTATCTGCAAAACAAAAAACCTCTTCTACTTCTCCTAGGAACCACTGAATGTAATCTAGCTCATGTTCAGCATCTAAAATAATCCCACCGCCTAAAGCCTTTCTGGCACTATAACTTTTTCTATAATTCTCCCATGGATGCCAATCGGGTAGAAATTCACCAAATTTGACACTAGCATACATAACTTTTCCGATCATTCTTTCCTTTAATATCGTCTTTATTTTTTGAAGGTTAGGATGAAACCTAAGGTTGAACCCAACCATAATAGCTAGCTTCTTTTTATTAGTTTTTTCTATAAGTTCATTAACACCATCCATTGTATGTGATAAAGGCTTCTCCATAAAGATGTGATAACCTCTATCCGCCGCAGCTAAGGCTATAGGTATGTGTAAAGAGGTGGGAGTACAAACTAGAACAGCATCTACATCGTGATTTAAAGCTTCTTCAAAACAGGTATATGTCTTTTCTATATTATATCTGTGCTTTATTCTAGAAAGTAATTCTCTCTTCAAGTCACAGCAAATTATCTCATTATGGGATGAAATGTGGTTTAAATTACATATGTGTCGTTCTCCAATCGAGCCGCAACCGACTACAAGAAACTTCATAATAAGGATACTACCCTCCTTGAAGTAAATCCTCCCAGGTTATTCCGTCATATTTTTCTATATCTCTTACGACTTTCTTTCCTAATATGAGATCCAAGTATTTGGGTTCTAAACCAGGCTTCACCTTTCCAGACCTAAGGATAGCTACATTCTCCTTTGTAAGAATCTCACCTCGTTTAATATCCATTGTTGCATGAATTCTTACTTTAGCAAATTTATACAACTCTTTTTCAACCTCAGTAACCTCCTTCATTGTTGAACCTAATGCTTTCTCTACTCCACGAATTCCTTGAATCATAGCTCTGAGTTCATTGGGCTCAATAGCATATTTATGATCAGGACCGGGAAGTGACCTTTTTAAGGTAAAATGTTTCTCAATCAAGTTTGCTCCTAAAGCCACGGAAGCAAAGGGTACTATGAAAGGATCCTCGCTATGATCGGATATTCCCACCGGTACTTGAAAGGCCTTTCGGAGAGTATCCATAACTCTTAAGTTAATAGATTCTAAAGGAGTAGGATAACAGGCTGTACATTGCAACAAAATAACATCATCATTTTTTTGAGAATAAATGGCTCTTAAAGCTTCTCTTATTTCTCCAAGATTTGAGGCGCCGGTAGAGAGGATTATTGGTTTTCCCTTTTTGGCAATGGATTTCAGAAATGGTAGATGAGATATATTATAAGAGGAAATTTTGTAAGCAGGCACCCCTATTTCATCTAATTTATCGGCAGCTTCTACATCAAAGGGCGTCGATAAGAAAATAATTCCTACTTTGTTACTGTACTCATTTAGTTCCGAAATCCACTCATACGGTATTTCTAGCTTTCTAATAACTCTGAAGATCGGTTCAGAGACTTCAAGATAGTCAGCACTTCCTGCATTCTTTACATATAATGTTTCAGCTCGAAATATTTGAAATTTGATAGCATCCGCTCCAGCTTCCGCAGATGTCGATATCAACTTTTTGGCTTGTTCTATTTTTCCATCGTGGTTTGAACCAGCCTCAGCTATAATAAACGTTCTTTCCCCCACACCTACGAGCTTATCGCCAATTCTCACCTTCTTCATTCTTTGAACACCTTTGATAAAGGTCTTAAATTATCTCGAAGCACATCATATTCTTCTCTCAATATCCCATATACTAATTCATCCCAGTATTGGTCATTGACATAATGAGCTTTTCTATGTCTGCCTTCAAATTTAAAGCCGCATTTTTCAAATAGCTTGATTGAGGCTTCGTTAGACTCAAATATTATTGCATAAATTCTGTATAAATTAAGGGTTTCAAACCCATACTTGACCAAAATTCTTAAGGAGTCTGTTGCGGCGCCCTTTTTCTGCCAATCTTTTTCCCCTATATAGATACTTACTTCTGCCTTACGATTTTTCCAGTCAATCCACGTTAATCCACAAACACCAATTAGCTTTCCTTGTTTACTTTCTATGCCAAACATAATGTTATCGGGCGGAGTTTTGAATAGAGAATCGAACCACCTTTTCTGACGTTCCATGCTGAGAAGCCGATACTCCCTGCATGTTCGTCTTATGAACTCAGCATTTCTCCAGTCTTGCAACTGTTTCAGATCTTCTATCTCTAAAGCTCGGAAATTTACTATCTTTCCCTCAATCAAAACTCATTTCCCCCATTACCTCTTTAGTGGGCATTACCTCTTGAGTTCCTGAATTGTTTCCTTGACTGCTTCAATTACGTCTAGTACATCTCCATCGGTCATTCTTGGAAACAATGGTAATGTAACTATTCTACGAAATATGTTTTCACTAACTGGAAATGATTTCTGATCATAGCCGAGATCTCTGTAATAATCATGTCTATAAACCGGAATGTAATGAACATTGACTCCAATGTTCTTCTCTCTCATAAGCCTAATGAACTTATCTCGATCAATATCATCGTCTAACAAAATTGGATATAGATGCCATACATGTCTCACATTTGGCTTAACATGCTGGGTAGTCACCTTCGGGATCTCCTCGAACGTTTCGTTGTATATCTTCGTTATTTGTTGCCGTCTCTTTATGAAACTTTCGATTCTCTTTAATTGTGAAATCCCCAATGCTGCTTGAAAATCAGTTATTCTATAATTTCTCCCTAAAAGTTTCATATCATAGGCCCATGTTGCATCTGGACCATATCGTTCTTCCGTATCTTTGTCTATACCATGATTTCTTAACATTCTCATCTTTCTTTCTAACTTTTCACTATTAGTAACAGAGATGCCACCTTCTCCTGTAGTAATATGCTTTACAGGATGAAAACTAAATATTGTAATATCTGCGAAGCCTCCAACTTTCTCTCCATTATATTCTGCCCCTAAAGCATGGGCTGCATCTTCAATTAAATAAAGGTTGTTATCCTCTGCTATTTCCTTTATCTCCTTTATATCGCAAGGTTGCCCTGCATAGTCGACATATATAACTGCTTTAGTTCTCTCTGTGATTTTCTTTTTCATCTCCTCAGCGTTTATATTGAAAGTATCGGATTTTATATCTGCAAAAACGGGCATTAAGCCATTAAATAGAATAGCATTGGAAGTAGCAACAAAAGTAAACGGTGTAGTTATCACTTCTCCATCCTTTAATCCTAGGGAAGCGACCGCTATGTCCAAAGCGCTAGTCCCGGAATTTACTGCTACCCCACATTTACAATTAACATATTTGCATATAGCAGCTTCAAATTCCCTGGTCTTTGGTCCCATTGTTATCCAATTGCCTTTAATAATCTTTATAACTTCTTGTATATCTTCCTCAGTAATGTCATGGAAAGCATAAGGCAGATATTTATCTCTCATAACTGTTCACCGCATTAAGAGTATAAACTTCTAATCCATTCCATCGTCTTAATTATTCCTTCTTCTAAAGAGGCTTTTGGCTTCCATCCAAATAGTCTTCTCGCTTTCGAATTATCACAGATTAACCTTTGTATCTCGGATTGAGGATGAGGATGAGGAACATGTCTTATCTTTCCCTTATCTCCGCAGATCATCAATGCAAGATCATTTATACTTATATCTTCACTAGTCCCCGCATTGATAATCTCACCCACTGCTTTCTCAGAAAATGCTGCTTTAACGATAAAATCTGCACAATCTTCGACATAAAGAAGATCTCTTGTTTGCTCTCCATCGCCGTAAACTAAGAGATCTTTGCCTTCTAGATACCTTACAATAAAGATACTTACTACTCCTCCTTCAGAATCACTTCTTTGGTATGGCCCATAAGTATTGAATGGTCTGGTAATTACTGTAGGCAAATTGTAACAATAATGATAAGAAATCGCTAAATCTTCTGAGGCAAGCTTAGACGATGCGTATGGAGATGTAGGTTTGACTGGATGATTTTCATCTATAGGCTTGTAAGAGGCATAGTCATAGACTAAACATGTTCCGACGAGAATCATCTTTGTGTCATTCCTTCTACAGGCCTCAAGGACATGATGAGTTCCGATAACATTATTCTTAAAATATTTTTCAGGATATTCTATGGATTCTTGAACATTAACTTGGGCTGCTAAATGAATACATACGTCAGTTCCTTTAGATGCCTTACTGAGCGAGTTATAATCCAATATATCGGAATTTATAAATTCAAGGTTTGATTTGTCACGGAACTCCTTTATGTTTTTTCCGTTTCCATTACTCAAATTATCTAAGACTATAACTTCATGATGAGGTAATAGTCTTTTTACAACCCATCTTCCTATGAAACCTGCACCACCAGTAACTAAGATCTTCATTCTCTAATGCCCTCCTTTTTATCGAGATTCTTCTCTAAAAATTGTAAAAGTCCAGATTTATAAAGTATATTTTCGATTTCCAATTTTGTGAGAATATTAGCATTGCTAGACTTATAGTTTTTCGATTGTCCAGGTTTTGCATTTGCTTGCCAGAAATCACTTATGTGCATAGATTCACTTATTTCCGGTAGTATAATAAACATATCCTCGGTTTCGAATGAGCGTTCAATTTCCTCCTCGGCCATTAATTCCTCATGTAATTTTTCACCCGGCTTTCTGCCTATGATTTTAATCTCGATTTTATCTTTATTAAATTTATAATAATTAGAAAACTCTTCTATTATAACTTCAGCAAGATCGAAGACTCTTAAGGCAGGCATTTTAAAGATAAAAATTTCACCACCTTTCGCTATCTTTACTGTTCTAAACAGAAGATCGATTGCCTGTGGCATAGTTAGCACAAACCTGGTCATCCGTGGATCTGTAAGATTAACTGGACCACCTATTTGTATCTGTTTTATAAAGAGAGTAAGTACAGAACCGCCAGAACCCAAAATATTGCCAAAACGGACACTGAAAAAGATCGTTCTCCTTGATCCTTTGTAAAAGTTTGCGGCAGTTATCAATCTTTCAGCCAACAACTTAGTAGCACCCATCACATTGTAAGGATTGACTGCCTTATCACTGCTAGTAAATACTACTTTCTCCACTTCTTGGTCAAGGGCCACATCTATTAGATTCTGCGTACCATTTACATTTGTTTTTATTGCTTCAAATGGATTATATTCGCAACTAAATACATCCTTCAGGGAGGCCGTATGAAAAACAATATCAATTTCTTCCATTGCACGAGCTAAACGTTCTTTATCACGAATATCCCCTAAGAAAAACCTAACATTAGAGTAGCCTTTAAGATTTTGCATCATTTCAATATGCCCTTTCTCATTAATATCTAAAATTCGAATCACTTCAGGCTCATATCTTAAAAGATTATTTACAATCTCTCGTCCTACTGAACCGGTACCGCCAGTAACTAAAATCCGCTTATCCCCGAATAGCTCTTTCATGCTGACCATCTCTAATCTAAGTCTTACCTATACTTTTATAAACCTTTTGCAATTCTGACCAAAAATCAGGAGAAGAAACGTTCAAATGTAGCGGGGACGAATTCGTTGGGAAGGGCCGGAAACGGAGATGTAATGATCTTAGAAGTATAGGAAGGAACTTGAGGCTTTGAAACGTGCGATTATCCCCCAAACCTCATTCTGTCCCCAAACCTCCGCGACGAAAGACTCGTCGATAACGCCCTCTCCTCGAAAACCTTAAGAGAGTCTTCGGCTCGAAGCGTCTTGGGTTTTTGGGAAAGCCAAAGATCAATAGCCTCCTCTTCACCGCCTACGTCCCCAGAGAGAAAGAGACCCACGCGATCATAGCCCTCGTCAAATTGGACCCCTGCATCATCTGGGGAACAGTGGAACAGGACAGAAACTTCACCTACGTACAAGACATAGTAGACGCTCTCATCCTTGCCGCAGAGAAAATAGAGGACGGCTCCGCCGTCAACGCCGGTAGAGAAGATCGAATTACCCTAAATCAAGCGGCTGAACTGATATTCGAGATAGTTGAATGGAGGCCTGAACAAATCAAACATGATCCTTCTAAGCCTCAAGGCGTTGCCTCCAGAGCAGCCGACCTAACCAAAGCCAAAAGAATCCTGGAATGGGAGCCCCAGGTATCTTATAAGGAGGGATTCAAGAAAACCATCGAATGGTATTTCGCCAAGAAAAACAGAGAAGAAGTTAAATTTAACCTCAAGAAGCTCCTTATGGAACGCTAGAAGGAACAACCGAAAATACCTTCTTGCTTCCCAACAAGACAATCGATAACCTAATGACCAAAAATTAAAAGATGGGAGGCCACTGCTAAGCCTCTCCTCCCATCGATATTCCGAAAGCTACCAAACTCATCGCGTATTTGAAACCAAAGTAGAAGGGCTGTCGAATTGTGCAAGAATGAAAAAATCGTCAACGTCCTCCTAGGCATACTGTTTATCGGTATGCGGGCAAACCTCACTATTCTATGGAACCTTCACAATTGGCTCATATTTCGCATCCGGCATGCAGCAGAACACCGTACCCCTACGGGACGTGGAGGGAACCGTAAATTGTCTAGAGTGGCTGAACCGGAACATGAACGGGAACTCTTGCCTGCTCGCGCACCAAGCCTTCCTTTCGTGGGCCAGGCTGCACCTGGACGGGGACCACACGATCATCCACTACGCCGTGAACCTAACCAAGGCCATAGAGGTGGCCCAAGAGAAAGGGTTCCGAGAGATCTACCTCATATGGTGGTACCCGGAAATAGGATGGTACCCGAACATAAGGGTCCCAGAAAACTTCAAACTCACCTATAGGAACGGAAGGATAGGCATTTACCTCAACGTCTAACCTTTTTATTTTCTGGTTCTCGGGGCCTAGAAGGCGGGGGTCTTCGTGACGATCAACGGCCTCACCGAACGATCACCGGTGTGTTTCTCGGCCAAAGGCGTGACATATTTTGGATCCTATAGTACAGAGTCATGTGAAAGGGGGGGTGGGGTGGGGTCCCTCACCCTCAAGATCAAGGTAACGGCGAAGGCTAATTAGCCTCCTTGACTCTTGTAAGCGCGGTGTGGCCAGTGACCATCGAAGAGCGGTTCCGCACTCGGAAAGAAGTCAAGTTTCTCAGCGAGGCTAGGAAATTCCTGGATGTAGCCCTCATGGAGTTCGAAAAAGGGGTCAAGGAAGGCAAGGATGAGCCGATCAGGGATGCCGCAGAGAAGGCATGGAATGCCACCATCTAGGCCACAACCGCCCCCCTGCTAGCGAAGGGGTTTAATGAAGAAGAGGCCAAAACGCACAGACAGAAGAGGCTGACGCTCGAGGAACTCAGCATCAAAGACGCGGAGGTCAGAAAACTAGGGCTTGGGGACAGATTCATGGCAGGGAGTACAGACTTCACATAAGATGCTTCTACGACGGCGAATACACCACAGACGCCATCCGAGAGGAACTCGACAAAGCCAAACAGTACATAGACGACATAGCCAAACTGCTTTGACAACCCCTATCTACTCGTAACATTCGTCATAGCTTTTGACCCATGGAATCCTGTAGCCTCACCCACCACACCTTCCTTCCTGTCATGGCCAGGCTCCACCTAGACGGGAACCGCACGACCATCCGCTACGCCATGAACCTGACGAAGGCTGTAGAGGTGGATTTAGGGGGATGTTGTGAGGTGGCCCGAGGGAATGGATTTAGGGAGATTTAAATCCTGGAGGATCGATTGATGTATTAATCGACGTTGTTGGTTATGGTTGCGGTCTCTCCGACGGCTCCGTGGTTGTATGGTTTAGTTCGTGTAAGATGAGCTGGTTTGTTCGAGGAGGTGAGGAGGCGAGCGAAGGAGTATTATTTATTTGAGGAGCTTTTTGATGGCTTCTCTGGTGCTCCACACTTTGATTATTCCTTCATCCCGGATTCTGTTGAAGTGGTGGTCGTTCGATATGAGCACCGCATTTGTCTGTAGGCATGTCGCAGCATGGATTATGTCGGCTTTATCTGGAGTCTGGACATAGGATTTACATATCTTCAGATAGTTTTCCTGGACATTGATGAGCTCCATCTTGGCTATGAGGGTGTGCAGGATGGTGGCGGCGGTCTCGGATTTCAGGAGCTCTGCATAGCGTGCCATCTCCTCGGCGAGGAGGTCGTTACCGACGAGGCCTATGCCTGTTTCTCCAATGATGTGGAGGATGAGGCGGAGGGTCCCCGTCTGTCTTCGGGGGTCTTTTATGGCGGATATGAACACGTTGGTGTCAAGTAGAAAGGTTCGGGTAACGGACCTTGATCTTCTCATTGATCTCCTTCCTGATCGCCTCGACGAGGGCGTTGATATCCCTGCTGGCTAGTTCCTCCTCGAGTCTTCGAGCTATCTCTTCGACATCGATCTTCTGAAGGAGAAGCTGCCCCTTACCCCTCTTCGTCAGTATGAACCTGGTCTTCTCCCTTATGTCGAGCTCTTTACGCAGGCTTCTCGGGATCACGATCCTGCCCGATTTATCGGCCTCAACAACCTCTACCATTAGACCACCCAAGGGGATTATGGCAAAATGGTATATATGTTTTGTGGAAAGCCGGGCACCCCCTCCTTGCAAGATCGCATGAGAGGGTTCATTAGAGCCGGGATCTTAGACGTGCGGACTGTGCTTCTGCTTGTGGGGAGCCTTGGTGCTCTACTTGCGCCCTTCTGCGCCCCGCTTTATTGGAGCCGCTGGATGCTCATGCTCGCCTACCCATTCCCGGTATACGCGACAAACGGATTGAAAAGATCCTGGAGGGCGAGGTTAACCCAAGGAGAATCTGGTCAACTCTCTCCAGGGCAGTTGTGATGGCAACCATCCTCATGGGTGTACTCTTATGGCCTTACCTGCAAACATGGCCATCTTCGGAATTCCGACAGTCACGTCATATGCCCGTCCAGCATGCAGCAGAACACCGTACCCTTACAGGACGTAGGGTGAACTGTAAACTGTACAGAATGGCTGAACCAGAACATGAATGGTAACTCCTGCGTGCTCGCGCACCACGCCTTCCTGTCATGGGCCAGGCTACACCTAGACGGGAACCACACCATCATCCACTACGCCATGAACCTAACCAAGGCCGTAGAGGTAGTCCAGGAGAACGGGTTTAGGGAGATCTACTTAATCTGGTGGAACTAGGACACGGGATGGTACCCGAACATAAGGGTCCCAGAAAACTTCCAGCTCACCCACAGGAACGGAAGGATAGGCATCTACATCCACGTCTAGCGTTTTAATTTTCTGGATATCCGGCGCGTGGGGCCTCTCCGCCTCCGGGGCCGCTCTATATCTCGTGCTTCTCAAGGCCTGAACGCGGAGGTTTTGGCGGCGGTCACCGGCCTAGTTCGGGGCGGTCACCGGCGTCTTCCTAGGCCACGGGGCGTGGCATATTTGGGTCCAAATATCAAACTCATAGGAAAAGACGGGGGGGAGGGGGTATTTGGCTCTCTATCAGAA
>Ga0315312_1003279_pt1 | contig 10503 bp, 9 predicted proteins | sample TDP7_MG_FD_203629 | JGI IMG/M metagenome (GOLD analysis project Ga0315312, IMG submission 203629) | Freshwater sediment microbial communities from Lake Towuti, South Sulawesi, Indonesia - TDP7 | ecosystem: Environmental > Aquatic > Freshwater > Lake > Sediment | place: Indonesia: South Sulawesi... | reverse complement strand
TTTTTATCCTTCTTTTCATTTTTGTCCGTAAGTTCGGCCCTCTTTACGAGCAGATACCCGCTTTGGTCTTCCCAGACTATTTCTGTTTGAACCAGCCGCATTTTCTTCTTGAAGAGGGGGGCGTCTAGGACTAGGGTTTCGTATTCTCCCCCCTCGCCCACGGGGGATACTCCATACCTTCTGTTTAGTTCAAGGAGATCCTCTAGGGTCGCTGAGTCGATTTTTCTTCCCAGCCATTTTTTTGTGAAGCCGTGGGCATACACGCCTGCGATGATCGCTTGGAAGCCTAATTCGATTATTTCCCTTAGGAGTTTTGTTGGTTCCTCCTGCCACAGGGGAACAATATGCCTTAACTTTAGTTCTTGGCAGACCCCGTCGATTCGTGTTTTCTGGTATTGGGAGGCTATGGCGCCGGTGACCACCCCCTCTATGTTTAGGGTTGAAAGCAGACTCTTTAGGTCTCGGAGCTCCTCCTCCTTAACGCCTGTGGTCTCAGCCTTGACCAAGGGTATGTCAACGGCCTCGGCAAAGAGGTCGACTAGGTGGATGTTGGGGTAGTGGAACATCCAGCTGTCCTCCCGACGCGGAAGCATCGTTACCAAGTATTTCACCTGATAGCCTTGCCTTAGGGCTCGGTGAAGGGCTAGGGTGGAATCCTTTCCCCCCGTGACGAGGGCTGCCACGCGCATGCTCACCACTTTGGCTTTAAGGGTAGCCACCCCTTTATATATTCATTAATAAGCGGTATGCTTAGGTGGGGTTTATGCCAAAGGAAGTTTATGGCCATTAGTACAGCTGAAGCGACTTGAATGTTCTGGAAACTCCTTTGCGCAGGTGTTATAGGCCCGATTTCTTGGTGGTTGAAGTAGGATATTCACGTATATGGTTAGGGCATAATTCGTAAAACGTTAAATTATTTTGACAGACTCTCTTCAATCCCCTCACCTATAAAAAAGGGGGAGGTTTTGGTTAACCTGCTAGCGGTTAAGGAACGCAGAGACCAAATGTATGGATGGATGCACGATTGCGAACATGGCGCAGTATCCGGCGATGAAACCTACGGAGAGGGGCCTGAGTTTTTCGGTGTAGAGCTTTACTCCACCCAATGTGGTTGTTAGGTATTTTATGACCAGGGCGACGAGGAATGGTGACCAGATTTCGCGGCCGAACATGCATCCGAGGGCTATCCCGGCTGCGCTGATCTTGAACCATGTGAACCTTCCCCGCATGAAGACCACGATGATTGTCACCGCAAAGCCAATTATGAACTTCACCACATAGTCCACACCTGGTGGGGGCACCCCCCCAACACTGGCTATGTTGCCAATCCACTCGCCCGCCGCATCACCCTTAGCGAAGAGCCAACTGTAACTGGCGTACCAGCTTGCGGCGGAATCTGCACCTTTGAAATAGCCCCATTTTGTTGACACACCGACGAAGTGCATCCAGACGTAGTACATTATGGTTGCTACCGCGATCCCCAGTCCCAGGGCGATCGCCACCGACTTCGCCACATCCTTCGAATCCGTGCGTGTCATGGAGCCGAGCTTGAAGGATCCCATAGATGTGATTGCTCCCGCATGGAATATCTTGTACAGCCCACCCGAGACGAGGCAGGGCACGAGAAACGCGACCGTTACTGCCATTGAAAAGGTTGGGTCTGCACCGTGTGACCACATCACATCTTTGAAAAGGGTAGCCATGACAAGGGCTGTAGCAAGTGCAGCCGGCATGGGATGGTAGTTCATGGTGTCGAAGACGCCCCATAAGCCACCGGTTTCAGCGTAGATTCTTAGGAGCCCCACAGCCACGAAGGTCATCACGATCAGGGAGACCAGGAGGGGTAGCGGCATCACCTGTGCTACAGCGCCCATGGCTAAGGTTAGCACCACGCAACCGATGAGGCCAAACCACACCATTCGATAGGGAATGGGCCTGGCAGGGTCCACCTCGGGGGCAGGCTCCTTCCAAAGCTTAAGGATGGGCATCAGAGTGGATCGGTTCCTCCAGAGCGGAATCACCGCAAGGCCCACGATGAAGCCTATCGCCACAGTGATAAGGTTGGCGTTGTAAGTCTTGTTGGGTCTCCAGAGTGTATACCAAACGTCGTACCCAAGCCCTCTTGGGGTGTAGGTTGGCAGGAGCCCCGCGGCACTTGAGGCCAGAGGCCAGATGAACCAGAACACAAGCCACCCTCCCACCACCCCGATGAGAGCCTCAGTGGATAACATGAGCCCCCACCCGACCTGCCACGGAACTAGGCTAACCAACATGTAAACCCATGGGAGCGCTGAAGTGGAGATCCACTCGTGCCTCCAGACTGGCCATGCATACCACGTCGTTCCAGGAATCAGGCCAACCGTAGTGTCCCAAGTTGCGGATGAGGTTCTGAGGAGTGGTAACAGGTAAGGAACGGTGACGGCAAGATACCATATTGCCTGCACCAGGAAGCCGATGAGGAAGAATGGGTTGGTGAAGAATTTGGTTGCCTTGCTGCCCGGCTGCGTCATCTCCACTACATCACCAGCCATGTCCATGGTGGGGAACTGTAGGGCTTCTACATCCACGTACACTCTTCGGAGCAGGAGGACCGTGAAACCTATTGTGCCAACCATGCCCACGAGGAAGAGGGTGAACCAAACAATGGTCGGCATAAGTGCTCCCCAGTCGACGACTCCCGAACCGCCAGCGGCACTAGGCAGGACCCTTGCCCTCCACCAGTCCACATCCTTGGGTCCCAGGATGTCCGGCACCCAAGACCAAAAATTCCTCGCATCAACCCAAGCCTTGCCCTTCGCAGCTGCACCGGGGGCTATGCCCAATACATTGTTGAAGGGTGTATCATAGGCCCTAAAGCCACAGATCCACCCCGCGGCTATGATCATTACTGCGAGGCACGCCACTTCTTGCCTTGAGAAGATCGGCTTGAAGCTGTTTATTATCGCGATGACGATGGCAACCCAAAGAAAAAGTCCGAAGCTATACCAGAACGGAAAATACAGCCCTTTTCCTTCGAAGGAAGTCATCCCAGTTATGTGTCCAAAGCTAGTTGTATAGCTTGTATCGTAGACTTGGCCCCCAAAATTGACGGTAACGCCAGTTATTAACGCCACCAAGATAACGCCGATAACGAGGGTCTTCAGAGTTAAGCCTTTCTTTACCTCCACTTTTTCGGTCAATTTTTTTCCCTCTTTTATGTGCTTCTATATAATGTTGATTTTCTCTTTTAGTATTTAGTATCATATTAGGAGTCAAATGGGCCATTTTTACCATTAAAACTTCCTTTTTCGACTCATAAAATAATCTTAACTATTATTAAATTGTTTGACGTTAAGGGAGGCACATGAGGAGGACAAGGCCAAGGTGATCACAGCTGTATGTTTTGACATCGATGATACGTTAATTGATCCCACGAAATGCCACGCTCATGTTATGAGGGCAGTCCTTGAAGACGCCTCGAAAAGAACTGGTCAGAAAGTGGAGGAAGTGAGGAGAAGATACGAGACACTACGAGCGGCTGACTGCCCTTTAACTCTGGAGTACTTCGACCTCAATGCGAAGTTCCGCGCAATAGGCTCGGTACTAAGGTATGAGGAACTACTAGAGAATTACTCCCACCTCCTCAAGGTTTACCAAGACGTAAAGCCTACCCTCAAAGGCTTAAGGGGGAGATACGGGTTAAGTGCAGTCAGCAATGGGTTCTTTGACTTCCAAAGAACAAAATTAGAATCCCTCCATTTGAGGCAATATTTCGACGCCATCATCACTGCAGATATGTGTAAAGCGGTCAAACCTAGCCCAACCTTCTTCCGTTTCACTTCAAAGACATTAAACATTCAGCCAGAGAATATTCTCTTTGTTGACGATATAGAAGATGTGGCCTTCCAAGCGAAACTTTGGGGTTTTAGAGCCATTTGGATCAACAGAGGGGGGAAAGGGAACACCAAGAAAGTAGATTTCGTGATTACCGACCTATCTGAGATACTTCATGTCATCCAACAGATTTCCTAGTGGAACCAGATAACTTCCCATAGGGCGTAACCCTTTTCTCTTTAAAAGGGATACTCATGGTGGATAAAAATGGACATGACTGATCTGGATATCATAGCCTCTCTTGTACAAGATGGGAGAAAATCGCTCCGAATGGTTTCAAGGGAACTCGGCATATCCCTGAGAAAAGTACAGAACCGCTTGAAGAAGTTGTTGGAAGATGAAAAAGTGCTCGAGGGTTTCATAACGGAGGTCAGTTTTGCCCAGTTTGGCTTTGTTCCCGTCTTTGCCGCCATAAGGTTGCGTGCTGGGGTTTCAAAGGAGGATGCAATAAAACAACTTCTCAAGTCCCTATCTCACCCTTTCTACTTGGCTTCATGCATTGGAGACTTTCATTTATTAGTCGCTTTTTACGCCGAGAATGTGTCTAGCGTTTGGAATGAGATAGGGAAGGCGCGGCTACCAGAGGTCGCAGACTTGGGAGTAAGTATGCAGCTTCCGGGTAGTGAAGCAAGGTTCTCGCCCGAGAGCCTGAAAAGGGTTGACTGGCGCATTATCCAAAGTCTAAGGCATCAAGGAAGAAGGGATTTCGCCCAAGTTGCTGAAGAGATTCGTATTTCAACTAAAACCGTTAGAAGGAGGTTCCACCGCCTGCAAAGGGCAGGGTTGATCTCCGTCATACCTCTAACGGATGCGAACATTACTTCAAAGAAATATCATTTCTGTTTCTTGTTTGTGCGGTTAAGGGGCAATGTAGATGCAGACAAGTTCATCAACCAAATAAAACAGGAGTTAATTGAAAAGGGTCTCATAATTTACTCGAAGGTCACTAACATGCCATTCCCTAGACCAATAGGAACCGAGACCCTCGGCGACTTCCATGTAAGGCTTTCCTTCCACGCTTGGAACTTAGGGGCGGTAGACAAGGCCATCGAGACGGTGAGGATGAAGCCTGAGGTTAAGGACCTGTATTTTGCCATAACTACTAGCAGCTCTAAATACTTCCCGTGGATCGACCAGTTCATAGAACGGCAAGCTAAGGGAGATTAAACATCTTGAGATGATGCAATTGAATGTATGGCATCTCTATCTGCCACAGGACCCAACGTAGCCTTGCCCCACGTGTTGCAAAAGATTGCGTCGCCCTTCCGTTACGTCTCCTTGGACATGGGGAGGACACGTATCCAGCTTCAGAGGGAAGGGGTAGGAGCCAGCAGCCTGAAGCGATGTCTACAGCGAAGAAATCAAATTTTGGATTTATGGGGTTTCTTCTCCCTCTTCTTTTTCGTGTTTCTTGACCATTTCTTGGACCATTTTGTCTCTTGTTTGTATCGCTTCTTCTAGGTAGCGGTTTAGGGTGGGGGTGAATTTGAATTCACATTGGGGGTCGCCCTTGGCTACGCATTTTTCTTCGGTAACCATCATGGGCTTGCCGAACAGTTCGGTGAGGAAACCTCTGAAGAAGCCGTTGAAAAAATGGCATTGAGCGCTTTCATGATTTTTCGAAAGCGCCCTAGCCTCAAACGATTTTTTAACTATGATTTTGCCTATCTTTCTTTCAAAGTTCATCTCGTGGAAGGTCAATTCTCCCCAGTTTTCTTGGCTTTTCCACTGAGAAAGATATTGAAGCGCCTCCCTTTTTGATCTAATTTCTCTCGCTATCCTATGGTAGGATCTCTCCCCGCAAAATTTGCCCATGCTTGTTTTTGTCACCGCCTGTGCAGTGGGTGAGAATAACTTTTCGAGGCTCTCCCAAATTTCCGCAAAGGTTTCGAAACGGAAAAAGAACCCGCCATTCTCCTCTAAAAGTTCTTTCATTGGACGCTTGTCGCCTCCATAAGGAATTAGATTATAGCCTTTTTGTTTGGAGAGCTGTGACGAAGTTCTCACCCTCCACCACATGGCTTACTGAATTGTAGCCTACCAGTTGTCATCATCGTTTTGTTTTTTAAGTCTTTGGGTTAAATTGTCACCGTTCATGGAAAGTAGCGGTTACATTAACCATAGATAGAGCCTTTACATAACATTTATGAAAGAGATGGTTAGAAATGGTCTCTGAAGAAGTCCCTGTGACTTGTGTTGACGATTTACTTCTGGAAACAATAGGCGACGTTTTGAAGCAGGTTTTTGGAGAGAATGCGGCGAAGATTATGCTTCAAAACGTGAAGAAAGATTATTCTTTAAAGTTGGAGGAAATTCCTAAAAGAGCTCAGGTTTTTTCGGATGCTTTACGGAACATTCTCGGATCAGGCGGCGTCATCATTGAGGACTTGATTCTCGAAACTTTGTACTCTAAGCTTGAGTTAGAATTTAAGTGGAAGAAAGGCTACACGTTTTCAGACTACATAAAGGAATTAAGGAATTCAATCGACGTTTACATGACCGATCGAAAAAGCGAAGCGGAGGAGGGTTAAAGATGGAAGAACAGGAACTGGACAAACCGCTGCGGGACCTGATCGAGATCGTCCACTTCACAGAGAACGTGTCCACGAAGATACACGGCTTACTGGACGAGGCTGAGATCTACCGAACCGTGAAGGAAGAGTTTGCGAAATCGAAACAGTACAGTGCAACCATCTTTTTGTTGACGGATGACGGATCGAAGCTTAGAATTGTGGAAACATCAATGTCCCCTGGGAGGTTGAAGGCGGCTGAGAAGGTGACTGGGCTCCGAACAAAAGAGCACAACTTTGAGCTGAATAAGTCAAGCATCCTTAGGCAGGTAGTAAGAGAGGGAAAAACTTTCCAAACCAGCGTTAGTGACTTATTGAGCGAAATGTTTCCGCGACCAATGGCCTACCTGATATCAAAGATCATGGGCTACGAGAAAAGACCTTTCATCGTGACGCCGTTGATTCGACATGGAAAGATCATGGGTGCCCTAGCTGTATCTTCCACTGAACTAGCCGAACAATTCATTCCTTCAGTGAGAAACCTCGCCCGGCACATTTCAACCGCCCTGGAACTGGCTGACGAACATGCCGTGCGCAAGAAAGCGGAAGAGACGTTGGCTCACGAACGCGACCTGTTGCACGCCCTTATGGACAACATTCCGGACTCCATTTACTTTAAAGATGTCGCCTCCCGCTTCACGAGAATTAATAGAGCACAGGCTCGGATATTGGGAGTCGAAGAACCCAAGGATGCCATAGGGAAGACGGATTTCGACTTTTTTACGCCCGAGCATGCCCGAGACGCCTACGCGGACGAACAAAATATTGTGAAATCAGGGCAGCCTTTGATCAGCAAGGTCGAGAAAATCAGGAGAGCGGACGGACAATTTCGCTGGGTTTCAGCCACCAAGGTGCCCATCATGGACAAGGAGGGGCGGGTTACCGGCACAGTCGGCATCTCCAGAGACGTAACCGAACACAAGAAGGCGGAGGAGGCGTTAAAAGAATCAGAAGAGAGGTATAGAAGTTTGGTTGAACTTGCTCCTGACAGCATAATGACTTTCGACCTGAAGGGGGTGATTACATCATGCAACACCGCTTCAGCAAGACTGTCAGGTTATTCTAAGGATGAACTCGTTGGTAAACACTTTTCAAAGGTAGGAGTCCTCCGAGCGAGGGACTTCCCCAAATACCTAAAAATGCTCCCTTCCATTATAAGAGGAAAAGTGCCTAAACCGTTTGAGGTTCTTTGGAAGCATAAGAATGGAACTCTCCATTTTGGCGAGGTCCATTTAAGTTTGATGAAAGAGAAGGGCAAGACGATAGGTATTCAGGCAATAATGATAGACATCACAGAAAGAAAGAAGATGGAAGAGCAACTGAAGGAATATACGGAGAATCTAGAGAAAATCGTTGAGGAAAGGACTAGGAAATTGAAGGAGACGCAGGAACAGCTTCTCAAGGCTGAGCGGTTGGCCGCTATTGGTGAGACGGCCGCTATGGTGGGCCACGATCTCCGTAACCCGCTGCAGGTTCTAATCAACACGGTCTATTTAGGAAAAGAGACGGTAAAGTCTATGCCTTCTCCGTGTATGGAGCTTGCGGAGAAAAAGGGCTTAGGGGAGCTATTTGGGACGGTCGGGGGGCAGGTGGAGTACATGAACAAGATTGTTTCCGATCTTCAGGATTACGCTAGGCCTTTGACGCCTCAACTTGTGGAAACCAGCCTACACCAGTTAATCAACGAAACGCTCTCGACGGTAACAATTCCTGAGACCGTTAAAGTCTCCATAGAGATTAAAGAGGACTTTCCGAAGCTGATGGTTGACCCTACAATGATGAATCGGGTGTTCATCAACCTAATCACAAACGCTGTGCAGGCTATGCCTGACGGGGGTCAGTTGACGATAGGGGTGTCCAGAACAGAAGAAGCCGCGTTTATAAGCGTAGAGGACACGGGGGCAGGCATCCCCGAAGAGAATCTGGATAGGCTTTTCCACCCCCTCTTCACCACCAAGCCTAAGGGAACAGGGTTTGGTTTGGCCGTCTGTAAGCGGCTGATGGAGGCCCACGACGGCAGCATCACAGTCGAATCCAAGGTGGGCAAAGGCTCCACCTTCACAGTTAAAATACCGCTTAGAAAGGAGGTGAAATAGGTGGAAAAGGAGAAGAAAAGCATCCTGATTGTGGACGACGACAAGGCCATCCTCAAAAGCCTCAAAGATATTCTTCAATCGGAAGGCTACATTGTCGACACGGCGGAAACTGGTCGAGGAGCCATAGAAAAGTCTGAGGACCAGTTCTACAACCTGGCGCTGCTGGACATTAAGCTCCCAGACATGGAGGGCACAAAGCTCTTAACCAAAATGCACAGGACCACGCCCCGGATGATGAAGATAATGGTTACAGGCCACGCCAGCCTAGAAAACGCGGTGGAGTCCCTGAACCTGGGAGCAGACGCCTACATCATGAAGCCCGTGAACCCGGAAAACCTGCTGAAGGTTGTGGAGGAGAAGCTGAAGGAACAGGAGGAAGCCGAGAAGATGACCCAGGAAAAGGTGACAGAATGGATAGAAACACGGGTAAAAAAGCTTGAATACAAGAGACGAGCGGAAAAACACCCCTATCAAAGTAGAGAATAAATATAGAGTCTTCGCTCGGTCCACCGTCAACACAAGCGCAAGCAAACTAACTTTCGATGACTAAGCGTTTTTCCAGTTTCCAGTGTTTCAGATGGCTCAACTTATCGGCCACCATTTCTTCAAGTTCAGCCTCTGCCTCTTTGTCACCTTTCTCTGAAATCAGGACGATGAATGCCACTTTCATTTAACCACAACCCTTTAAATCATCCACTGGAAAACTTAGAACTTCCCTAAAAAAGTATTTGACACTTAAATGTGTATCATTCTCTTGTATCCAAAAGTTGTAACGGGAACATCACGCAGAATTTTGTTAGGTTGCCGACACCAATATTTGCATGCCCTTTTCTGTGACTTCAAAGGGTATCTCGCCCTCTGGACATCGGGTTCCCGTCAGTCCCAAAATTTCTAGGGAGCGCTCCTTTCCCTCATGCCTCAGGTTTATCACGCCGTCAGAGAGCTGCTGCAGGGTTGTCTCCACCCTCGCGTCATGCATCCCCTTTTCAAGGATTAGGAGGTTTACGGCGTTCAGTTTCTTTAGCCTGCCCACTAGGACGTGGAGAAATCGGGTTACGGCCTCTGGGTTGGAGTACATGAGGAACGAAGACACGGAGTCCAGGGCCACTCGAATGGGGGTTTGGAGCTTCCAGAATTGGGCACACAACTCGGAGAGCACCACGTTCAAGCGGGTGAAGGCCAGAGCGCTGGGGATGCGCCTTATGGAGCAGGTGTCCGAAATTTTGGCGTCGAGCATCATACTGTAGCAGTCCACGAACTTCATGGCGCCCCTTTTTTCAAAGGGCGCCGTGTCCCAGCCGAAAACCAACATGTTCCTTTGAACCGTTTCCGCGGCGTCGTTGGTGGACACGAAGACCCCTGCTTCGTCTAGTATTAATCCTTGGTGAATAAATTGCATGGCGATGGTTGACTTTCCCGACATGGGAGGCCCGATTAAGAGTATGTTGGACCCTGCTGGAAAGCCGCCCTGAATGAGCGCGTCTAGTCCGGGGATGCCCGATGAAATCCTCTCCATGGCGCGCCTCCAATTAGTATATTTGTTTTACACAGATACACTTATAAACCAGTATATAAATAATTACATTGACAAGGCGCCGTCGGATGTGCCCTGCATGGCAGCCCGCTTACCAACAGGGATCAAAATTCTCGACGATCTTCTGAAGGGAGGGATTGAAAGGGGATCGTCCGTCCTTTTACGTTCCAGCCCCTTTGTGGATGTAGACCCCATAGCTCAACAGTGGCTCTATAACCGACTGAATGAGGGGGATCAAGGCCTGTACTTCGTGAATAATAAGGCGCCAGAGACCGTTATGGAGGAAATGGAAACCTACGGTTGGCCAGCGAAAACCTTCAAGGAGGAGGGGAAACTCACCTTCATCGACGCCTACACAGGAATTTTAGGCCTAAAGAGCCCCGAAGCCTTCCGTGTGGAAGACCCTACTAAAATTGAGGAGATAAACAAA
>Ga0315312_1003278_pt1 | contig 10504 bp, 11 predicted proteins | sample TDP7_MG_FD_203629 | JGI IMG/M metagenome (GOLD analysis project Ga0315312, IMG submission 203629) | Freshwater sediment microbial communities from Lake Towuti, South Sulawesi, Indonesia - TDP7 | ecosystem: Environmental > Aquatic > Freshwater > Lake > Sediment | place: Indonesia: South Sulawesi... | reverse complement strand
AGCTGACCTTGTGATGCTGGACAAAAATCCTCTGACGTTACCGCCCGAGGAGATTTCTAACTGTAAGGTAAAAATGACTGTAGTCGGTGGTAAGATTGTCTATGAGGGGAAATAAGGAAGTTTTTTCTGCGTCGGTCGTATTTGCTGATCGATTTTTCATGTCTGAAAAATCATTGGTGGAGATCTCCTCATTGGGTGGCTATGCCTGGGCGGATGCCCAAGACCACCTCGAGCTGGCTAAGCAGTTGGACGGCTCATCTTCCGTGCGCATCCTCGTCTCCGAATACATCCCCATTAACGCGCTGGTCATGGAACAGGCTCCCAGCCTGAAAGGTATAATCGCTTACGGTGCGGGTTATGATCACATTGACGTCAAGCAAGCTGCCCAACGAGGGGTGCTTGTCTGTAACTGTCGGGGAGCAAATGCTCAGGCTGTGGCGGAATTGACCTTTGGCCTTCTCCTTTGCCTGATTAGGAAAATTCATCTATCTGATCGATTTGTCCGGGAGAGTGGGTGGAAAAAGGCGGATAGCGCAACTCTGCCACGATGGGTCATGGGTGAGGAGCTTCAGGGCAAGACCCTGGGCATCATCGGCCTGGGGCAGATCGGGTCGAGAGTAGCCAGGATTGGCCGGGGCTTTGACATGAAGATCCTGGCATATGACCCATTTGCCCAGCTTGCTCTTTCAGAAATTGAAAACTCGTCATTAGAATATATTCTTTCCCAGGCAGACATTGTCACGCTTCATGTTCCCTTGACATCGGCCACGGAAGAGATGATCAACGCCCGAACCTTGGCGATGATGAAACCAAAGGCATTACTGGTAAATACTTCCAGGGGAAAGGTGATTGGCGAGACGGTTTTATTAGAAGCTCTGAAAAAGAAGCAGATCGGAGGGGCAGCTCTGGATGTTTTCGCCAATGAACCAATTTCCGGCGATCACCCTTTTGCAAAACTGGACAATGTGGTTCTCTCGCCGCATATCGGCGCATTGACACAGGAAGCAGGAGAGCGCCTCTCTGATGCTGTAGCCAGACAGGCCCGGGATATCCTTGAAGGCCGGAAGCCTGAATGCCTCGTTACAGAATGAGGGCAGCCGGAATCTTGATCTAATCCTTCCTAATAAATCTCTCTTTTTTGAGGGAAAGAGTCCATAAGAATATTCGCTACCTTTTAGGGAGAAGAGCCAATAATAAGGAAGTTCCTCCCCCTTGATGGAGGAGGAAACAGGTGGGGGTGTGATGCCAATTTTGGTCTTGAAACCCAATGGTTTCGTTCTTCCTTCCATCCATGATTCCATGGTCAGGGCTTTTCGCTCCCTCGGAGTTGAAGTCTTTGACCTTCTCATCCCGAAAGGTCCCAAGCAATTCCAATCCTTTATTAGGGCCGCCAAAAGCGGCTATGAGGCTGTCTTTACGTTGGATTTGGGGGCGGACTCCGTCTTCATGTCATATTTAAAGAATTTCCAAATATCTTTACGAATTCCTTGGATTATTTGGTTTGCAGATGACCCAGAAGGGTATGGGTTCCCGGAAGTGTGTGAACCTGCTTGGACTCTACCATTCTGCTGGGATCGTGAGATTGCCCAGGAACAGAAATCCTGGAACGGATTGTCCATGACGCACCTCCCACTGGCAACAGATCCGTCAGTTTTCTATCCCGGCCAAAATTTTTCTGGCCATCTTTATCCTGGTGGAGTTTTTGTAGGCTCTACGGCCCATCCCAATGAAGTTCTTGATAAGGTTGCTCAGACGACTCCAGGATTTTCGAATGAAGTGGAAACCATCTGGGAAGCATATCGCCAAGATTTTCGCAAATCGCTGTATACTCTGGCTTGGGCATGCCTCGCTCAAAAAATAAATCAACCCATTGATTCGATCCAGGCTGATCCATTGTGTCGATTGTGGGTCAAGGCATTAGTTTATAAAGTGGGGATGAAAAAGCGGCAGGAACTTGTCTCGTGGGTTCTTAAACCTGGAGGGGTTGTCTTTGGGGATGAGGGGTGGCGCGGAGCAGTAGGTGAAGGCCTTTATCGGGGCCAGGTAGCCTACGGGGATGAACTCCAAAATATTTACCGCAAGAGCGCTTTCGTTTTGGACATCCGTCAACCCCAGTCTCGGACGGGCCTCACCCAGCGAGTATTCGACGCCAGTGCCTGTGGGGTTCCAGTTCTAACTGAATGGTCCCCGGAACTCGAAGCTCTATTTGATCCCGAAAATGAACTCCTGTGTTTTAAGAATTTGGAAGAGGCCGTGGAGATGAAAAATCGTTATTTGAAGGATCGCCAAGAAGCTCGAAAAAAAGGAGAAAAGGCAAGGCGCAGAGTCTTAGCCCATCATACATATCTTCACCGCGCTCGCCAAATCCTTGAGGCGGTTAATGAATAAAGGCGACATCCTATTATTCCCTTTGCCGTCCCCTAGGATGTCCCTTTTGCTGTCCCCTTTGCGCTGGAAGCGGCAGGAATCGGCTGTTTGGAAACTCTGATGATCGGTTTGATCAAGGGCAAGCTCAGCTGGCAGGGGATTGTGAACTCGATTGGGGAAACAGGAAAGATCACGGCCATGATCTTTGCCATCTTGGTGGGCGCCTTTATTTATGGATACTTCATATGCGTGAGTAAACTCCCTCTGATCTTGGCAAGCACTTTTACGGAAAGCGGCGTATCGAAGTATGTCATTCTTACGGGCATCTTGTTCATGTACATGATCATTGGCTGTCTCACGGAATTCTTATCCATGATGATTCTCACCTTGCCCATCATCTTCCCCCTGGTGACCAAATTGGGCTTTGACCCCATCTGGTTTGGGGTGATCATGGTGATTATGCTGGAGATGGGGCAAATTACTCCCCCGGTGGGCATCAATGCGTATACTATTAAGGGGGTGGCCCAGGATGTCCCCATGGAGACGATATTTCGAGGCATCTTACCCTTCTGGGTGGCGATGATTATTTGCCTCGTCATTTTGACCGTTTTCCCCCAAATTGCCGTTTTCTTGCCGGATCAGATGTATAAATAAATTGGGCAGCATCTTAAGAGGTAAGGATCGATGACCCGAATAACGGAACAGGCCTTTCGCGATGGAAATCAGTCTTTGGTGGCTTCTCGGATAGGCATTGATGATATGTTGCCCATCGCCAATCGACTTGACCAGGTCGGATTTTTTTCTCTGGAAGTCTGGAGCGGCTCCCTCTTTGAATGCTGCCTGCGGTTCTTAAATGAAGATCCCTGGGAGCGACTAAAAAAATTAAAGGAGCATATTCCCAATACCCCTTTGCAAACATTGTTGCGGGCGCAGAATCTATTAGGGTTCCGCATTTTTTCCGATGGCACCGTTTATCAATTCATCAAGTATGCTGTAAGAAACGGAAGTCACATCTTCAGCATCTTCGATTCCCTGAATGACACCAGAAATATGGAGGTCCCGATCAAAGCGGTTAAGAAAGAGGGGGCTATCGCCGAATCGTGTATTACCTATGCAGAAAATCCTGCTTATACCCCTGAAAAATGGGTGCAAATTGCCAGAGAATTGGAAAGCTTTGGGAGTGATTTTTTTTCCATCCATGACAACGCCGGGATCCTCTCGCCCCGCGCAGCTTTTGAACTGGTCACCACCTTAAAAAAGGAACTGACCATCCCGGTTATTCTGCACTGCCACTGCTCCACCGGGATGTCGATGTTGAGCTACTGGGAAGGCTGTAGAGCCGGGGCGTACATCCTGGAGACCTCCATTTCTCCCCTATCCGGCGGCGCATCCCTTCCGGCCACCGAGGCTGTGGTTGCGGCCTTCCGGGATACGGACTACGATACCGGCCTGGACTTGAAATTATTAAATGACCTGAAAGAGTATTTTTCCAAATTGTGGGAGAAATACCTTTCCCATTATAACCGGATCCTTTTGGAACTCGACCTGGGATCTTTCCTGCACCAGCTCCCCAGTGGCATGCTTTCCCATTTGATCTTTCAGCTGAAGCAGGCAAAAGCCAGCCATCGGTACGAAGAGGTTCTGCGGGAAGTCCCTTTCGTCCTCAGAGATTTCGGGTATCCCCCTCTGGCCACGCCGTCCAGCCAGATTGTCGCCTCCCAGGCCGTGATGAATGTGCTTACGGGAGAAAGGTATAAATACACTTCTACGGAAACAAAGAATTTTATCCGCGGGATGTACGGGCAGCCCCCGGGTGAAATTTCCGAAGAAATCAAGGAGAAGGTTCTGGGGAAAAATTGGCAAGAAAAAATCATTCACTGCCGCCCTGCTGATCTGCTGAAAGATGAATTTGCCAAGGCTGAGGAGGAAGCGAAAGCGCTGGGGATCGTTTCTAAACCCGAAGATGTGCTGACCTACATCTTCTATCCCAAATTGGCTCAAGAATTTTTATCCAGGCGATAGAGGTATGATTAGAAAAGGTTTTGGGGTCAAGCCTTGCTTCTTGATATCGGCTAATTTATCTTCTCTAATATGCTAAAAAATCAAAATTCAAGCCTTGGTCCCATAAAATGACATCTTGGATTTTCTTGGCTACAGAAAATGGCGATGGATGAAAGAAAAATAGAAGAAATTGCCAGCCAGCTACTGCGAGCCCAAGATAAGGCAGAGCCGATCCTGCCCTTGACCGGATCTTACCCAGCGATCAGCATTGAAGATGCCTATCGCATCCAGTTCTGCTTGCTGGAGAAGAGGCTCAAAAGGGGGGAAAAGCTCATCGGGTGGAAAGTCGGAGCGACCAGCAAGCCGGTCATGGAGCAGCTTTCCTGGGCGGAACCGGTCATTGGACATCTTATGGATTCATCAGATTATCGGCCAGCTACCTCAACCATTCCTTTTGATGCATTGATTCAGCCTGGAATCGAGCCGGAAATTGCCTTTCGCCTCAAAGCTGGTCTCCAGGGACCAGGCGTTGCCTTTCAAATGGCCTGTACGGCAATAGAGCGGGTCCATCCTGCGGTGGAAATTATTGACTGCCGCATTAAGGATTGGAAAGTAAAGATTCAGGATATCATCGCCGACAATTCCCTGCACCGCGGCATCATGTTGGGGCACGGAGAAAAGTCGTTTCGAGCGGAAGATTTGGCGGACGAGAAAGTGACGGTAGAAATCAACGGTGAATCGGTTGCTTCTGGTTGGGGGAAAGATGTTTTGGGAAACCCGGTGCACGTCGTTTCCTGGCTGGCCAATAAACTTGCGCAATTCAAAATTTCCTTGAATCCAGGTGAAATCATCATGACGGGGTCTATGACCCGTTTTATCCTAGTCAAAAAGAGGGATTCAATAAAAGTCTCCTTTCATGGCCTCGGGCTGCTGGAATTTTCATTTAAATGAGTTATTTGCTGAAGTTTTAAAAAGAACTTCGCCCTCCCATATCCCGGTTGTCGAAAAGCAAGCTCACATCAACGATCTCTCCTTCGTTGCCGATTTGGCTCTGGCCCTGCTTCAATTGCTGAAGGGATAATGAAGAAGAGACCCGCGATTATTCCATCTTGATTAAATTGTCACAATCGGAATAGATCTTTTCTCGCCACTACAGCTAACAAGATTTAAGGAGTTATGAGTAGGAGGAGTAGAGGTTATTTTTTCTCGACTTGAAGAAAGATTTCTGGTAATCAATATGCGGGAAATGGGCGGGTCCAAAGAGGGGAGAAGTTACTTGCGGGAATCGGCAATCGGCAATTTGAAGGGGAGGAATTTTGAATGGGTTGATGACTGAGTAGGGAAGAGATTTGTGTGGGGAGAAAAATGAGAAAAAGAGGTGCCCAGGGAAAGAAAGGCTTTTTGGTGGTTCTGATGGGGGGTGCTCTCACCCTATCTATGATTTCTGACGCAAGAGGAGTATCAGGGAATGATTATTACATTTATGGATACACCGCTGCGGTGCTTGAGCAAAAGCGCCATCTTGTGGGCTACTCCCTGATCGCAAAGGATAGAGTTATTACCGAGCACACCAAGGATCACAAGGCCATTGACTGGAACAGAATTTTTTCCGCTGCCAAAGATACATCTGGTGGGTGGCAGATTGAGATAAGCGAGTGGGCAGATCAGTCGTCTTCTGGTAGTTCCACCGCGGGAAATGAACCACGAGCAGCCCTGGATAAGGGAGAGAAAAAGGATGAAGGTAAAGGTTCCTCTTCCGCCATTTTTCCGGGGAGCCGTCTTTTTGATCACCTCCTGGCCGATCAACGCTGGCCCCATTTTTCCGCCTCTTATCACAATTACATCAACGATAAAGAGATTAAATACGCCGGGGCTACGAATTTCGGTGCGACCTTTGCCTTTTTTCAGGGTGGCTTTCCTTTGGGAGGATCTTGCGAACTGGGAATCCAGGCCGGGGTCTTTGCCATTTTCGACCTCAATTCCGAGACTCATGATCTCGTAAATGCGGATTACTGGATCGCCTTCCCAGCCGTCAGCTACCGCACCAGTAGGTTCTCCGCTCTCGCCCGTGTCTTCCATCAGAGTTCCCATCTGGGGGATAAGTATGTCTTGCAAAACCGGGTAAAAAGGGTGAATCCCAGTTACGAAGCTGTGGATCTTAAAGGGTCATACGAACTGGGCAAGATGTTCAGGATCTACAGCGGCGCTGGTTATATATTTCGTAAAGAGCCGCCGGACCTAAAGCCCTGGTCAGTACAATATGGCGTGGAATTCAGGAATAAAACTGCCTATCTGGGGGGCATGGTCAGGCCTGTTGCGGCAGCAGACTTTCATAATCATGAAGAAAGCGGCTGGAGAACGGATTTTTCTCTTAGGGCTGGTCTCCAGTTTGAGGGGAGAGAAAAGGGGAGTCAAAGATTCTTCCTGCTGCTGGAATATTTTGCTGGCCGCTCTCCCAACGGTCAATTCTATGAACGATCCCTTGAGTACACTGGGATCGGCATACACTTCTATTATTAATTTCTCCCGCCCTTGTCTGAGGCTGCCGGGATGGACAGTTGAAGTTGATTACCCGGTAATGTCAAAACTCTTAGGAAAAAGAGGAAACGAGGAGAAGATGAAACCACAGGAATTTCACCATAGAGAACCCAGAGAAAAAAATAGTTTATAAAATCTCCGCGCGCTCAGTGGTTGAATTTTCTCCAAAAGGGTTTCCTTTAAAGGAGATAACTGAAAGAATCATATCCTGTGCTCTCGTAGTTCATTCCCCATTGGGGCCTGGTTTGTTAGAGAGTGTCTATGAGGAGGCCTTAGATCATGAATTTGCCTTTTCAATGTTGTTCGGCAGAAAGAAGGGATAAGGAGGTTAATCGTTTAGAGGGCACAGAGGGGAGGAAGGAATAATTTCTCTGAGGTCTCTGTGGTTAGATTTTGACAATACCATTACCCTGGCAGGGAGGCAAAAAATGGAGAAATACGTCCAATTGGCCAAAGACCTTACAATGGTCGATGTCCTGGTTATCTCTCCGAAGGAAATCTATTTCGATATTCGGGCGATTCTGAAATGTCGATGGGGATGCGAGGATTTTTTTCCGGAAAATATCAGATGCCATCCGAGAGGCACGAGCTATCCGGAAAGAATAGAAATGGTGATGAGATATAACCATATTCTCCTCGCTCGCTCCCATGATGCCAGAGAATTGAGCGCCGCTGTCCTGGAAATTGAGAGGGCCGCTTTCCTGGATGGATACTATTTCGCTTTGGCCATCCGGACCTGCAACCTCTGTAAGGTTTGCGCCATCCGACAGGGCAAACCTTGCCCATCTCCAGAGAAAGTAAGGCCATGCGATCAGAGCTTCGGGATCGATGTGTACAAGACAGTGCGGAATTTAGGGTTACCTTGCGAAGTTCTGCAGAGTAAAGATGATGTGCAAAATCGATATGGCTTTGTGCTGATCGATTAAAGGGATGAGGGCAGTTGGATCATTTGTCGGCGGATGGCTACTGACATTTTCCCCGCATATCTATGGGCCAGACGTCTATCACCATTTCATTTCTGGTGACGAACAACACATCAAAAAGATTAACCGTGGGATCACAATGGGAAACGACCAGCTCGAGGACTTCTCCGATTTTTGGTTTTTTCGATGATTCTGGCACTGTGAGCCTACCGTGCTCGTCTCCCCACCATTCGTACTGGTAAGTTGATGCAGAGGGATGTAAAAGGTATGGATTTCTCCCGTGATGATAAAGGGCTTTCAGGCCCGCATCCACAGTGACGAAATTGGGACGATTCACACTGATTACTGTGGTAAGTAGGGTCAATGCAGGGGGAAATTTGACGAATCGGGAAGGATCCTGGGATGAGCCAATGCTTATGTACTCGGCGTCCATCATAACGTACGAGCCTACTTGCAAGTCCGTGAGTTCGGGGATCTGGCAATCAATCTCATACGTCCCTGTGCCGGCACCGGTGAAAACATCGCAGGGCAAACCACTTTGGCGGAACTGCTGGAAAACCTCCGCGGCCCGCCTCATCCAATCCAGCGATGCCCGGCAGCGCTCCTCGAATGAGGGAATATGTTGCACATGGCCGGCATAACATTGGACCCCGCGCAGACGCAGCGCCGGGAGGTTTTCTATCAATTTGCCCATGGCTAACCCTTCAGCGAATGGGATACCCGTACGCCCCATGCCACCGTCAAGATCGACAAGCACATTAAGCTGCAAAGCGCGTCGCTGAGCCGCTTCATTCAATTTGCGGGCATTGGCCGCGTTGTCAACAACCACCATGAGGTCGGGATCACGGGATAAACATTCCATGAGCCGTTTTATCTTATAATCCGTGACTAATGGGGAAGTGATGAGGACACCCTGAATTCCCTGACTCACGAGAACTTCGGCCTCTGAGACCTTGGCAGCACAGATTCCGATGCCTCCGGCCTCTATCTGCATCTTGGCAATATGAGAGCATTTATGCGTCTTGGCATGAGGACGCAGTTGTTTTCCGAAGGAAATTGCGTGAGCTTGCATTGCGTGGATATTTTGTTCCAGGATATTCTGGTCGAGCACGAGGCAGGGAGTATCTAAATGCCATTTCGATATTCCCTTGCATTCCTTCTGGCTTATCATTTTTTCCCCCTTCTTATCTTTGGGTAGCAGAAAATCTCAACTTTATCCATATTGCTAAAGGAGTGTATTTGAAGAGGATCAAGAAGTCAACCAGGTAGGAAAAGTCAAAGCCGGAATGGGATTTTTGCAAGATTCGCTCTTTACAGGAATGCCAGTTTGTGGTAGGAAGGCGGCAAACAATCGCTATTCAGTCACTTTAAGAAAGATGAAAGGGGGGGAGAATATGTGGAATTCTGACGAATATATCTTCGAGCAATTTATCATCAGGGGAAAAGGATTCGATCCCAATATATTTGAAATTCGAGAAGTAAAACCTCCGACTATTGAGCATGCTTATTGGGAGATTGATTTTCGCGACGGAGGAAAGATGGTTACGTCGGAAAGTGTATCTCTACAGTTCCGGAAAAAGAGAAAAGCGGAGGAAGGGGCTAAGAGTGTTAGAATTGGCTGATTTCCCACTCCGTGTAATCCAATAGAGGTAACCAGATATTGCCTTGCGGTTTTCCTCTCTGATCCTAATCGAGCCTGGAGGGTAGGTACCCATGCAAAAATATCCCTGATGGGAGGAAGAAAAATGGATCTGCGCATTAAAAACAAGGTGGCGATCGTAACGGGCGGAGCCTCGGGAATCGGAGAAAAGACGGCAGAATTCTTTGTCCAGGAAGACGTTAAAGTCTTCGTAACAGACATTAATGCGGAGAGGCTCCAAAGAACGATCAGCTTTTTGCAAGAGCTCGGAGGGAATGTAAGAGAATCTTATTGTGACGTGACCGAGGAGAAAATGGTTTCCGAAATGGTGAAGCAGGCCGTTTCCCATTTCGGGACAATAGACTTTTTGGTGAACAGCGCTGGCATTGGGGGAAGTATGAAACCCTTGGAAACTACCGAGCGGGTAGAATGGCAGAGAATCTTAGACATCAACCTAATCGGCACGATTAATTGTTGTAAGGCCGTAATGCCGATCCTGCGGGAGAAAAACGAAGGAAGGATCGTGAACATTGCTTCCGAGGCTGGAGTTTCTGGAGAGAAAGGTCTGGAGATATACGCCGCCTCCAAAGGCGGGGTGATCGCGTTAACTAAATCCTTGGCCAAGGAATTGGGCCGCTCCAATGTTACAGTAAATGCAGTAGCTCCGGCTTTTGTCCATTCTCCGATGACGGCTTTTCTCACGCCGGATGTCGAGAAGAAATGGCTGAAGATGTATCCGATCAAGCGGTTAGGGGAGACAGAAGATGTCGCCAGCATGATCGTTTTCTTGTGCTCAGACCGCTGCTCTTGGATTACCGGGCAGACGATATCCATCAATGGGGGATTTTCTATGAGATGATGCTGAATTCTAAATTCGAAATCGGAATATCGAAATCCGCCGAGCGCGGGACTAAACAAATCCAAAATTCAAATATCCAGGATTTTAAGCCATCCTTTTTGGATAATTTCAAAATCCATGCCTGTTTCGGCTTTAGAATTTTGCCCTGTTCAGCGGCGAAAGTCTCTGGGCCTTTCA
>Ga0315312_1003277_pt1 | contig 10508 bp, 11 predicted proteins | sample TDP7_MG_FD_203629 | JGI IMG/M metagenome (GOLD analysis project Ga0315312, IMG submission 203629) | Freshwater sediment microbial communities from Lake Towuti, South Sulawesi, Indonesia - TDP7 | ecosystem: Environmental > Aquatic > Freshwater > Lake > Sediment | place: Indonesia: South Sulawesi... | reverse complement strand
TCCAGCATCAAGGGACAGAGCCTTGCCCTCCGCCCTTTTTTATCAAGTTCCATAAAGTCGTATTTCGACAGGAAGCTTACGATCATTTCTACTCTAAACTCGTCCGATGAACATTTTTCGGCGATCTCCCTTAAATCATGCCAGTTTCCATCTTTAAGTAGCATTAGAATCTCATCGATTACCCACAACACAGCGTCCTCGGTAAGTGTTGAATTATTTGAAAAGGATAAATGGTTTGTGAAATCTTTCTTCATAAAACGTAACAGAATTTACTAGAACTTATAGATTAGAATTCTAGAACTCCCCTAAAGAAGCTCTTTCCTTACCCCTTTATATAATTAATAACCACAAAAGTCTATGAAAGACTCTGCTATGGCCATGGATCAAGGACAGCGCAGTCAAAGGAGTACAAGCCGGTTGAGAAAGGAGAAGACCAGCAACAACGCGGAAGATTCCTCGAAGGAATCCCATGATGGGTTGACATGTGAAGATGAATGAATCGAAGCGTTCGGTTCTCATCCGTTCCCTTCAGGGAGGGATTGCACAGTGGAGCGTATGGAATGGAAAACCTTTGTTGATGAATTGAAGACCCAATGGAAGAGGTTGTGGCGGGATCGAATAGATGATAAGGTGAGGGCTGAAGGAATCGCTCGCCGAGATTATTCGTCTTTGTTTGTAGACCGAGGCACGATTATTATCGCCACAAGAGACTTCAAGCCCATGGATTTCGTGGAGATCCTGGAACGCCACAAGCCTTCTGAGGTTCCAAACGCAATTCCTCCCAGCCCTGCGGTTGGCGGATGCGGAAAGTTTATAAGAAGTGTTTTAAGGGAACAGAAGCGTTTCAGTAGGAGAGAAAGGCCGGCGCCACTGAAGAAGGATCGCCCTAAAAATCGGCAGAAGAAGAAAGGCGGAAGGGGCTGGCTGCACTACTGACAGCCGTCTTTTTGATTCCTGTGATTTGTATTGGATTGCTTAGGTGACCATCGAGTTTGGATCGTCGCTGATTTCGTAATGCTGTTTTAGCTGAGAATTGGTTGGATTGAGTATGGTACAGGTTGTTGTGAATAATAGCAAGTATCGAGGCAGACTGCAGATTATAGCAGACATTCTGCTTGTGGTTAGAAAAGGCGCCAAGAAAACGAGGATTATGTATCAGGCTAATTTGAGTTATGCTCTTCTAAACCGATATCTAGCTGAGACCTTGGAAGCCGGTCTAATAACAATCAATAAAGACGAAAAGCTATACGAAGTCACACGAAAAGGCGAAGAGTTTCTTGAAAAGTATGAGGAATACTCTGAGCGTCGTATACGGCTTCAAAACCAATTTGAGGACGCTCGCAAAGATGAGTCGGTGTTAGAGAGGATGTGTTCAAACGAGAGATGAAAAGAAATGACAAAACTAACGGTGAAGTCTGCTTCAAAACTTTTGGTTTTGTTAATTGTTTTGATCTCTTCAACTTCCATTTTCATGTCTAAAGCGTCTGCATCAAACTTGGAAGATACTGCTACTGCGAGCATTGAAACGGCCGAGAATGCTCTGGTTTCCGCTTATCAGGCTGTTTTAGAGGCTGAACAGGCTGGAGCAAACGTTTCAGGTTTGTTGGCTCGATTGAACGTTGCTGGAGGATACCTGGCTAATGCCCATATTTGGTATGAGCTAGGAGATTTTGATAATGCAACTCGTTTTGCTAATCTTAGTTATGATGTTGAGGAGGAAGTGAGGAATGAGGCTTACGAGTTAAAAAATGAGGCGCATGGATTATGGGTAAGTGATCTTTGGCTGAGGATGACTATATCTATTGTTGGTGTGATTTGTGTTGTTTTTTTGGGTTTTCTGGCCTGGGGTGCCTTCAAGCGACGTTATCATAAGCGGATTTTGGGGATGAGGCCGAAGGTGGTTTCCGATGAATCTTGAGGAATATCGCACCTTATTTATCGTAGCTACATTAGGGTTGACATTGATCGCTGTTGCTCCTACACTTGGTATGATTGTACCCATTCCTAGCGGTTCGGAGCAGTTTTCTGAGCTTTGGTTACTGGGTCCAAATCATATGGCGGAGGATTATCCGTTCAACATTACGTCCAATCATAATTATAGCGTGGTTCTAGGAATAGGGAATCGTTTAGGGTACTGCGCCTATTATTTGGTTGAGGTGAAGTTTCGAAATCAAACCCAGTCGGCTCCACATGGTTTTAATCGAACCCCGAGTAACTTGTCAGCGCTTTTCAACATAACCGCCTTTGTGGCGGATGAAGAGATTTGGGAGCTACCCTTGACTTTTTCTTTTGGCTATACTTATAACGAAACACTTTCGCAGGTTAAGTTTTACAATTTGGCGTTAAACGATTTTGAATTGGATATGAAGAATTACACGATAGTGTGGGATGTTGAGAACGACGGTTTTTTTGGCAATTTGTTTTTTGAGCTTTGGCTTTACAATATGGCATCAAGCAGTTTTCAGTATCATTCTCGTTTTGTTGGGATTTGGCTGAACGCAACGGTTTCTAATGGTGTGTGAATTATTATTCTGTATTATTTGCGGTGACGTGCTGATCGATTTGTATTCTAGAAGATTTAAACTCCTATTATAGAATTGTTTTCCTTCGCTATTTAAATGAGACGAAAAGACGAAGTGTATTCGATTTCATACATGACAGGTTTTCAAGATGAAGATTCCTTTGGCGTCTCCAGTTTTCGACGATGAAATGAAAAAGGCAGCGGTTGATGCGCTTTGTAGTGAACGTTTTGTCTTAGGGGAAAGTGTCTTCAGGTTTGAGGAAGAATTTGCTGGATATTGTGGAGCCAAGTACGCTGTTTCAACGAGTTCTGGAACGTCTGCTTTGCAGCTTTCGCTTCTTGCTTTGGGTGTCAAGCGCGGGGATCGCATCATTACTACCCCAGCTTCGTTTGTCGCAACTGCAAACGTTGCTTTGCATGTGAATGCTGTTCCTGTGTTTGCGGATATAGACGTTGAGACTTACAATCTTGATCCTGAGCTTTTGGAAAAGAGGGTGACTGGTAAGACAAGGGCAGTAATTCCTGTTCATTTGTATGGTTTTCCAGCTGACATAAGTTCGATCTTGGAGATTTCGCGTGAGCATGGGTTTGCTGTGGTGGAGGATGCATGTCAGGCTCATGGGGCGGAGTATTATGGGAGGAAAGTTGGATCGATAGGGGATGTGGGGTGCTTTTCCTTCTACCCCGCTAAGAACATGACGGTTTGTGGTGACGGTGGGATGGTGGTTACGAATAATGAAGAGATTGCTAGAAGCGTTGCAAAGTTAAGGGACTGTGGAAGGGCTTCTCACTACGAGCATGATATGGTTGGGTTCACTTTTAGGCTTAATACGGTGAATGCAGCGATTGGGCGAGTGCAGCTTAGGAGACTTGAGGGTTGGAATGAAAGGAGAAGAGCTATTGCGAAACTGTATGGTAGCTTATTGTCTGACTTGGATGAGGTGATACTGCCACCTAATGGGGGATCTGTTGTTAAGCCTGTTTATCATCTTTACGTGGTTAGAACCCGTTTTAGGGATGCGTTAAAGGCTTGGCTGGAGCAGAATGGTGTTCAGTGTGGTGTCCATTATCCATTACCGATACATTTGCAACCGATTTATCGAAGCTTGTTTGGCTATAACGAGGGAGATTTTCCCAACAGCGAGCTTCTTTGTAAGACAGCTTTGAGTCTGCCTATGTTCCCTGGGCTTAAAAAGCAGGAAGTTGAATACGTCTCCGAGAAGATTCACGAGTTTTTTGGTCGCCAAACTTAGCCCCGTTGTGCGGTGTTATTAGATGCGTAAGTTAAATGTCGCCGTTATAGGAGTCGGGTACTGGGGCAAGAAGGTAGTATCCGAGTACGCGCAATTGGCCAAAAGGAATGCTAGTGTTAGCTTACACTCGGTTTGTGATTTGTCAGAGGAAAATCTGAAGTATTGTAAGGGAAATTACGACGTTCCTTATGTGACAAAATATCATAAAGAAGTTATAGCTTCGCCGGAAATCGATGCGGTTCACATTTGTACACCAAATGAAACTCATTATGAAATCTGTAGAGAGGCTTTGGATGCTGGGAAGCATGTATTGGTTGAGAAGCCGATGACGCTGAACTCTGGCGAAGCATTTAAACTGGTTGATTTGGCTCACGCGAAGAGACGGATTCTTTCAGTGGGTCATATATTTAGGTTCAATAAGGCACTTAGGAAAGTTCGAAGCTTAGTTGAGGACCGTTTCTTTGGTGATCTTTTTTGGTTTAAGCTTCAATGGACGACTCTTATGCCTCCAATGGATGGTAGGGACATAATCACTGACTTAGCTCCGCATCCGTTTGATATATTAAACTTCCTCTTGGATGAGTGGCCGTTGAAAATAACGTGTAAAGCGAAAGCTTATCGAAGAGAAAAATTGGAGGAAACAGCCCACATTATAGCTGAATTCAAAAACAATGTAATGGCTAATGTAGAATTAAGCTGGCTAGCACCAGGGAAAACCAGAGAAGTTTCTGTGGTGGGGTCAAAGAGGTTCGCGAAGATTGATTGTCTAAAGCAAGAAATTAAAGCGTTCGAAAACGGCCACTTTAATAATATTCCCGTTGAAAGGAATAATACGATAGAGACAGAGCTGGAGCATTTCATCGAATGCATTCGGAATAACCATGTTTTGAATAATGGATATGTGAATCAAAACAGTGGTTTTCTTGGTGCGAATGTTGTTAGACTTCTTGAAGTTGCTAGAAGGTCTGTGGAAGATGAGAGGACGGAACGTGTTGAATTATGATGAGAAGGGTTCTTGGGTCATCAAAGTTTTCAATTATAAAAGATGCTGAAATTGGAGAAGGCACTAGAATCCATGATCAAGTTAACATTTACAAGTGTAAGATAGGGAAAAACTGTAAGATTGATGCTTACGTGTATATTGAGGAAGGCGTACTGGTAGGGGACAACTGTAAGATAAGGCCCTTTGTCTTTATTCCAACGGGTGTTATTATTGAAGACAATGTCTTTATCGGGCCGAATGTAACTTTCACGAATGATAAATATCCAAAGGTGAAAGGAGAATGGAAATTACTTCCGATAAGGGTGAAGCGAGGAGCTTCAATAGGGGCGAATAGTATTATTGTAGCTGGGATAACGATTGGGGAAGACGCGCTCGTTGGAGCAGGCTCCGTAGTGACAAAGGATGTGCCCAGTAACGCAGTAGTGGCTGGAAATCCAGCGCGCATCATTAGTTATAGGGATAAAAATGAACGATGCTGATTTTTTGAAGAAGATTGCAATAATTCCTGTATACAATGGCACGAGCAATATAGTGAAGGTTCTGGCCAATTTCAGAGACGAAATTGTTGATGAAATATGTATAGTTATTGACTGCGCGACTGAAGGAGACTTAGACCAGATTGGAAAAGCCACAGCGAAAATCGGAACTCCAGTTCATGTTATTGAGAATAGAAGAAGAAAAGGTATAGGATATGCAATAAGAGAGGGCATTGAATACGCACTTGGCAAAGAGTATGGCGTTGCTGTGGTGATGGCGGGCAACAACAAGGATGATGCAAGGGAGATTCCGAGGCTTTTGAGACCTATTTTGAAGGAAGGATACGATTATGTGCAGGGATCAAGGTTTCTACCTGGCGGTAAGCGTGTAAAAAATCCCTTTTTGCGTGGGGTGTTCAGTCGTATTTTTCCTTTTTTCTGGACTTTGTTGACGAATATTGGATGTACCGATGTGACAAATGGGTTCAGAGCCTACAAATTGAAAATTTTTTCGGACAAACGGATCAACATATGGCAGGATTGGCTTGATGGCTATCAATTAGAGTACTACATTCACTATAAGGTTCTAACGTTAAGCTACAAAACGAAGGAGGTCCCAGTTTCTAAGATATATCCATACAGGCACAAAGGTGGATATTCAAATATCTCTCCGCTACGAGACTGGTGGAAAATAGTTGGGCCTTTAATATACCTGAAGCTAGGCGTCAAAAATTAGAGCCAGCAGTGGGCGATTTCCAATTTTTCGTTGAAGTGATGAGGTGATTTCTTGAAAATAGCTATTCAAGGACAAGCTACCGGTGCTGAGGTTATACGTGAAGTTCTGTCACCTTGGAAAGCTTCATTCTCAACTTTAGATGAAGCTGATGTTGTAATAGTATACGGCGGAAAACCGCTGGAAACCAAGAAGACAATATTGATTCCTTCGGATTCTTCGGATTTTATGATGTGGATTAAAAATGTGAAGTTAAGGGTTTTGAGAAAACTTGGAGAACGAGTTTTTGTAGTTGCAAGTTCAAAAACGATTCTAACGATTATGCCTCAGATGCTATACTGTTATGATGGGCTTGTTAAACCAGCTCCGAAAGACAATACTCCTACCTCAATCCAATTGAACGAGAACCTGATTTTTTTAACGTTGGACATTGTAAAGGAATATAAAAAGATTTTAGATGAAACACTAAATGCTAAGACATCAAACGTATATCGTCTGCTTACTGGTTTACCAGTTCCTTACACTCTAACACCTAAGCGACTTAGAGACTTGTTTATGAGATGGTACGGAGGAGAGGAGAGCTTAACTTTTTGTGATAAACTACCGTTAGATGCTTTGAGGCTTATTCTTGTAAGAGCAATAGAGAATTTGTTGGATAAAAAGCTTCAAAGAAAAACGTGGAATGGAAAAAGATACGCATGCCTCATGACGCATGATGTTGATACGCGTAGTGGTCTCCAAAAAGCCAAGAGCATCAAAAAATTGGAAGAGAATTATGATGTGCCATCAGCATGGTATATACCTTCCAAACATTACAAGTTGGACCATGAAATAGTCGAAGAACTTGCAAACTATGGTGAAATAGGGGCTCATGACACATGTCATGACGGAGAGCTCATTCGACTTCCTGAGCAAAAACTAGTTAAAAGGTTGCGTGAGGCCAAAGGTTCTCTTGAGAAGATAACAAAGTGTTCTGTGGAGGGTTTTAGGGCACCATTGCTTCAACATAACCCTACCATCCTTGGAGGATTAAAAGAAGCAGGGTACAATTATGACACATCTATTCCTACTTGGGAGCCAAAACATCCGCGAACATTGCGTCCTCATGGATTAGGAACAACGTATCCTATGTTTTTTGATGGTGTGACTGAAATCCCGGTAAGTGTGGTTCAAGATCATCAGTTGCTTTATGCTTTAGGTTTGGAGCCAAAAGAGGCGATTACGGAGTGGTCTTCCATCATGGCTCTGATCGATGAACTTGGTGGTTGTTGCGTTTTGCTTTCGCATCCTGAATACAAACTTTTTGACAGGAGCAACCTTGCCATTTACGAGGAATTGCTGAATGTTGTGGCTTCCGATGGGAAAGTTTGGTTGGTGACTCCGAAACAGTTGGCAAACGAGGCTGGAAAATGAGATGTTTCTGGAATTGTCATGGTTGATTCTGCTTGGGATTAATATTGTTCCTTTTGGCTTGTACATACTTTACATGAAGAGGATAGCTAAAAACAAGCCATGGAATATCAAGATAGACCGCGACTATGAGCCTATCGTTTCGGTGGTAATTCCAACCCATGAAGAAGAGGCCACAATTAAAAGGAAATTGGACAATATTGCCGAAGTGAACTATCCTAAGGAAAAGATGGAAATAATCATAATTGACGGCGCATCAAGAGACAAAACAGTTGACTTGGCGCAGGAATGGTTAATGGAACACTTTGAAATCAAGACGCAGATAATACTTCAAACTGAAAGAAGGGGAATGGTAAATGCTCTCAATCAAGGACTGAAACATGTGCGTGGGGAGGTCTTCGTTAAGACGGATTCAGACTGCTTATGGCTTAAGGACTCTCTGAAAAATGCTTTGAAGTATATGGCTGACCCGCAAGTCGGTTCAGTTGCGGGTTTACACATCATTAAGGCCAGTAAAGAAACATCGTCGGTAAAGACTGAGAGAACGTATCGAGAATTTTACAAGTGGCTAAGGATAGGCGAGTCAAAACTCTACAGCACAGTACTCTATGAAGGAGAATTGATGCTTGTCAAACGGGAAATACTAGATAAAATTGGGTTTGATGAGGATGTTGGAGCGGATGATGTGCCAACTGCCTTAAGGATAGCAGAGCAGGGATTTCGAGCAATTACTGCAGAGGACGCATACTTCCTAGAACAAACGCCGTACACTTGGAAGGAGAGATTCCGCCAGAAAATCAGAAGAGCCAGACATATTCTTCAAGCATTATGGAAATATAAGTATCTGATTTACAAAGGCAAGACGGCGTTTCATAAATTGATACTGCCTTTTGAAACCTACATATATGTTATCAACCCATTCGTAACAATTTTTTTGGCAATTTTGTCTGTGGCAATGGTTACAAAATACCTTTGGCTTCTTCTGTTTGCTCCATTTTTGTTGATCAGCGGAATAAAAGAAATGTTTGTTACGCATTTCGTGAACAGCTGGACAATGTTAGTTGCAGCTTTGATGGAAGTCAGAGGAAAGGAGAAAGTAACATGGCAAAAGATCGGAGAAATAAGGGAATATGATTCGTTGTAGCATCGATCGATATTTTCGAAAGTAGAGGAATCGAAATGAAATTAAGAATTGGAGTAGTTGGCGCTGGGCTCATAACAAGAGAGTCGCATCTTCCTGCTTTAAAGAACCTCGAGAAAGTTGAGGTGGCGGCAATATGTGATCAACGAATTTTCGCAGCAAAAGAAGTTGCGTCACAATTTGGGGTGAAGATCGTTTTTGGTGACCTCACGGAAATGTTATTGAAAGAAAAACTTGATGTAGTTGACATTTGTACTCCCCCCCAGACTCATGCTTCATTGGCGATTCAGGCAATGGAAGCCGGATGCCATGTGCTGGTTGAGAAACCTATGGCGACAAGCGTTGATGAAGCGGATGAAATGATTGATGCGTCCAAGAGGAACAATGTCAAGCTTTGCGTTGTTCATCAAAACCTGTGTAATCCTGTAGTAATGAAAGCAAAACATTTGGTAGAAACTGGAGTTGTAGGCGATCTGCTTAATGTGAATGTTAAAACTTTTGAAAGAAAAGACAGTGAAATGTGCTTAAATGAAAATCATTGGTGCCACACTTTGCCGGGTGGAATATTCTATGAAATTCTTCCCCATCCGGTTTACCTGCTTCAGTCATTCTTGAAAGATGTCACATCAGTTCATGTTGTAAGTGAGAAACTTGGCGATGTCAAATGGATGAAGAATGATGAATTGAGAGTCTTAGCGGAAGCTGGAAACGGTTTGGGATCTATCCTTGCGTCATGTAATTCTCCGATTCACGGCGACACCCTTGACATCCTAGGATCAAAAATCGCTTTGAGAGCTGACCTATGGGGAAGAACTTTGCTTACCTTTAGACCTCGAACTCGATCATCCTTTTCGGTAGGAATAAGCAATTTGCATCTGAGCGGACAGCTTTTCAAGGTGATTGGCAGTACGGCTTTGACCTTTCTGAAAACGTTTCGTGGCAAGGTGAGTGCTCACTACACTTTCATTTCAAGATTTATCGAAAGTATTTGTAACAACGTAGAACCTCCCACCACTGCAGAAGATGGTCGAGAAACGGTCAAAACCCTTGAAACAATTTGCAAACAAGTTGATAATCAATGATAAGCAATTTGACGCAAATGATTCAATTTTGTCACAAATATTTCCTCGCCAATATTGTTAAAGGCATTAGCGAATGAGATAGATTATTTCGTCTCGAATACTTAGGTGAAAGATAGAGAATGCCTAATCTTCCAAGAATTTTGTACTACTTGGCCAAAGCTATGAAGAGAGCTTACTGGAGTAGGGATGAACTACGAAAGTATCAGGAAAAAAGACTTAGAACCGTTATCAACTACGCATATCACTTTGTTCCTTTCTATCACGAAAAATTCAGAAAGGCGGGAATTAGGCCTAGTGATGTTAAAACTTTGGACGATTTGGCTAAGTTGCCTATAGTTAGAAAGAGTGAACTGAAACGTGAAGATCCCTGTAGATTGGTTTCTGTTGATTTTGAAATTAGCAAGCTTAAAGCCGATAGAACTAGTGGGTCAACCGGTCAACCGTTTACAACCTATCTTAGTAAGGTGGAAGATGATTGGCGAAAGGCAATTTATATGCGGGCAAATATCAGCTGTGGGCAAAAACCCAGGGATCGTTGGGTTGTTATAACAGCACCTCATCATTTCTCAGATACTACGAACATGCAGCGGAGGCTCGGTATTTTTGCGCAAATTTGTGTTTCCGTGTTTAGTGGTGTCAATGAACAAATTAGGCTAGTGAATGAGGCAAAGCCTGATGTGTTGGATGGGTATTCGGGTTCTCTGCTGTTACTTGCTAAAGAAGTGTATAGAAGAGGGTTGAAAACAATTCGGCCGAGGATAGTTTTTGGAACTGCTGATCTTATAGATGTTTGTTCGCGTCAGTTTCTAGAGGAAGTTTTTGAAGCTCCATTTTATGATCAGTTTGGATGTGCTGAGGTAGATAGGACTGCCTGGCAATGTCCTGAAAA
>Ga0315312_1003276_pt1 | contig 10508 bp, 13 predicted proteins | sample TDP7_MG_FD_203629 | JGI IMG/M metagenome (GOLD analysis project Ga0315312, IMG submission 203629) | Freshwater sediment microbial communities from Lake Towuti, South Sulawesi, Indonesia - TDP7 | ecosystem: Environmental > Aquatic > Freshwater > Lake > Sediment | place: Indonesia: South Sulawesi... | reverse complement strand
CAAAAAATCTTCCCCCTCTCCAAGAGTGGAGAGGGGGAAAGGGGGTGAGGTTGATACAAATAATCTATGATATAATATTAAATAGGCTTTAGTGAGCGGAGGCTAGTTACTGGAAGCGATAGATATAGCGCGTAAGGCGGTGGAGGCGGCGGCTGATAAGCAGGCGAGTAATATTGTGCTGCTTGATGCCCGTAAGGTATGTAGCTTTGCTGATTATTTCGTCATATGTAGTGGCGATTCGGAGCGGCAGATTTCAACTATCTATGACGAGGTTGGGCATAGACTGAAACAAGAGGGCGTCTTACCCCACCACCATGAAGGGACTGTAGACTCGGGGTGGCTCTTGCTTGATTTTGGCGATATCATTGTCCACATCTTTGCCCAGTTTGAGCGGGAATACTACCAGTTGGATGAGCTGTGGAGCCAGGCTGTCCCTGTCCTCAGGATTCAATAGCTAAAGATTTCATCCTTAGAGAAGAAGAGTTTTATCTCTTCTTCGGCGGTGGCTATTGAATCAGAGCCATGAATGGTGTTTCGCTCAATATCCAGGCCGAAATCACCCCTTATTGTCCCCGCCTCAGCCTTAGCCGGGTCGGTTGCCCCCATTGCCTTTCTGACTACCTCCACTGCCCCCTTACCCTCAAAGACACAGGCGATTATCGGGGCTGAGCTGATATAATTCACCAGGCTATTGTAGAAGGGTTTATCCTTGTGGATAGCGTAATGTCGTTGGGCGAGGGTTTTAGAGGGGTGGAGCATCTTCATTGCCACCAGCCTGAGCCCCAGCTTTTCCAGGCGGGAGATAATAGTGCCCGCCAGGTTTCTCTCCATAGCATCGGGTTTGATTAGGACTAAAGATTTTTCCATATTTAATCTGCCTTTTTCTTTCTTTGACCAAGGACAAACATGGTTGCGGTGCTATCGGCGACCACGGTGCCATCCTTGAGCGATATTTCGCCTTTAGCCTCAACCACCTTTCTCGTCTTTTTGGTCAGGTATGCGGTGATAGTGAGGGGCTCATCTATCTGGAGTGGGCGCCTGAACCTGGTTTGCATTCTGGCGGTTAGGCTATCTACGCCGGCAAATCGGGCAGCATAGCTCATCACCTCATCAAGGAGGCAGGCGATAATTCCGCCATGAACCACCCCAGCCCAGCCCTGATGGAGCTTATTGGGGGTAAACTCTGTCCTGGCTACCTTGCCATCCCAGCTAAAATTCAATTTCAAGCCGATGGGATTTTTCTGCCCGCAGCCAAAGCACATGCTTAGCTCCTTTTCCATATCCATTGATACCTGAGGCCAGTTTGCCATTTTCATCTCCTCAATTTATCGGTGCTTAGGCTGGGTGATTGCCGGTCGCCTGAGGTAGAGTGGTTGGAGAGTGGCAGGATTATCGTAATCGCCGGCTTCAAGCCTCTGCCTTCCTAGTTCAGCCAGTAATCTGGCTCGGGGCAACTGGGTGGTGGCTATTATTGCCTTTTCTCTGAGCTTTTTCTTTAGCTCGTTGGCGACTTGGGTCACGAGTTCCCCGCAAAATATGGTCTTGGTGGTTATCCCCGAGCACAGGGTGTCAACGGTGGTTATGTGTTCAGCGACAAGCTGGCACCACCTATTATCCTTCCTCTGATAGATGGCAGTGGCAATCTCCCCCCTGCCGGCATTGAGTATCGGGCAAATAGGTAGTCCGCTCTCGGCATGCTGGTAGGCTACTACCTCCAGGCTGCTGATGCCGATTATGGGGGTTCCCAGACTGAAGGCTAGCCCCTTGGCAGTGCTAATCCCGGCGCGCAACCCGTTAAAGCTCCCCGGTCCTTTGGCCACAATAACACCACTAATAGATTCAATGTCTACCTTAGCCTCATCAAGCAGGCGAGCCAGATGGGGCAGTAGCTCAACAGTATGGTTCTGTTCGCAGCGCCAGTTTGCCTCAGCTAGCACCTTATCCCCCTGAACCAGGGCGAGACTGGCGTTATCGGTTGAGGTATCTATGGCTAATATCATTTCAGCTCTGTCACTATTTTGCGGTAGCGCTTACCGCTGGGCTTAAATTTAAGGCTGCGCTCATTATCAGAAAGATAGCCAATTTCAATTAGCAGGTGCTCCTCTGGCAGTAAATCTAGTCCCTTCTCCGCCCACTCCACCACCGAGACACCATTACCATAGAGATAATCATCCAGACCAAGCTCAGCAATCTCCTCAAGATGGTCAAGCCGGTAGAAATCGATATGATATAGAGGCAACCGCCCGTAAAGCTCCCTGATAACCACAAACGATGGGCTAGCCGCATACTCCTTAATACCCAGTCCCCAGGCAATGCCTTGGGCGAGGCAGGTCTTCCCCGCCCCCAAGCCCCCCACCAAGAGAAAAATATCCCCAGGCAGGGCGAGTTCCCCAAGCCGTACTCCGATTTTCTGGGTCTCTTGCGGACTATGGCTAATTATCTCAAGGTGGCTCATCGGTTAATAAAGTGCTCCCACCCTCTCTTGGTAAGGCTAATCGGTTTTCCCTGCTTGTCAACCACAGTTACCCCTCTGTTGCCGGCTATAATCTCACCGATTACCGTTATCGGGCAAGCGGCAGATTGCTTTACCCTATCTATGACCTCAGCCCTTGCCGTGAACAGAAGTTCGTAGTCCTCCCCCCCGGCTAGAGCCATCTCCAGGGCTCGGTCACCAAACCCAGCTTTTACCCTGGGTTCAACTGGCACCCGCTCCATCTCCACCCGGGCGCTGACCTGACTTGCCTTGCACACCTGGTTTAGGTCTGAGATTAGTCCGTCGCTTAAATCTATGGCTGTCTTCACCCCTTGGTTAACTAACAGTTGCCCTTCGGCGATTCGGGGAGCGGGATGAAGAAAGGCATTTCTAAAACAGGTGGTGGCTTGTGGGTCAAATTTAAGCCCCTTGGTCAGCATCTCCAGCCCGGCTGTTGCCGCTCCCAGATAGCCGGTAACGGCAACTAATTCTCCGGGCTCAGCAGAGAAGCGGCTTAATATTTGTTTTTTCTGGCTACTTCCGAGAACAGCAATAGTAATCGCCACTAAAGGGGCACGGCTAATATCACCACCAACTATAGCCACCCCAAATTGCTTAGCCAGGTCAAGCATTCCGGTGTAGAGGGTGGTAACATCACTAACCTCAGTATTATGGGGCAGGGCTAGTGACACCAGGGCATATCTAGGCAACCCACCCATAGCGGCAATATCACTGAGGTTGACTGCCAATGCCTTCCAGCCCAGCTCTTCCCAAGAGGCTAAACCTGAGGGAAAGTGGACATCCTGAATGAAGGAATCCACGGTAGCCAGTTGTATTGAGCCGTCACCCTGCCAGGCAGCAGCATCGTCGCCAATGCCGATTAAGAGATGCTCATCCTGCTCACCGCCAACCATCTTTTTTATGAGGTCAATCAGTCCAAATTCCCCCAGCTCTGAGACCTTCATGGCGAAATTATAGCATGAATTCAAGGTGAGGGCACAACCCAAGCTCTAGCCATATAAAGAAAAAGCTGGTATAGTGTTATGGTAGATGCGCTATGCCATCATTGCTGATATTCACGCCAATCTAGCTGCTCTTATGGCGGTGCTGTCTGACATTTACAAGAAGGAAGAGATAGGGGAGTTGTGGTGTTTGGGTGACATCGTTGGCTATGGCCCAGACCCGCACCAGTGTATTGAACTCCTGCGCCGGACCAATCATATCTGTGTCGCTGGGAACCACGACCTGGCGGCAATAGGTGAGATAAACACCTCTGATTTCAATCCTGATGCTGCTGCCGCCTGTGAGTGGACAGCAAAACAATTGACCGCGCAGGACAGGGTCTATCTTAATGATCTGCCACTGGTTATCGAGCGGGATGATTTTACCCTGGCTCACGGTAGCCCAAGGCAGCCTATCTGGGAATATATCCTGTCAATCAGTACGGCTAGGGAAAATTTTGCCTATTTTAAGTCAAAGTTTTGCCTGGTGAGTCATTCCCATATGCCGGTGATATTCAAGTATGGTAAAACTGGCGCTTGCTCCTTTAGTCAATTCTCGCCCAAGGAGGAGCTTGACCTCGGCGAGGAGCGACTTATTATCAATCCCGGTGCTGTGGGACAACCTCGTGACGGTGACCCTCGGGCAAGCTATGCTATCTATGATAGCGAAACCAAAAAGATTAGTCTCTTCCGTGTCCCTTATGATATTGCCGCCACTCAAGCCAGGATGGTAGAACAGAGGCTGCCGATGCGCTTGGTGGCTCGTCTCAGTCATGGTATGTAGCCTGTTGACATGGGGTGGGCTCAAACGATAAACTTATTACTTGGATTGTCCGAATCTAGGCGGAGATCCCTGGTGAGGAGGTGACGAAACAAAAGGTAAAGGTTGAGTCTTGTCTTTTTAATAATAGACTTCAGAGTGGAGGCAAAGTTATGGCGAATATACCGGATAAAATTAAAACCTGGCAGATGGTAGAGCCGGGCAAACTAGAAAAGGTAAGCATTGACGTCCCTGAGATAAAGCCGGGGGAGGTGTTGGTTGAGGTTGCTGGCTGTGGGGTGTGTCACACCGACCTCGGCTATTTTTATGATGGCGTGCCCACGGTAAACAAGCCACCCCTCACCCTGGGGCATGAAATCAGTGGCACGGTGGTCGCCGGCGAGGCAAAGTGGCTGGGCAAGGAGGTGATTATCCCGGCAGTGATGCCGTGCAATAGCTGCCCCATCTGTGCTGCCGGTAGAGGCAACCGCTGTCTGGCCCAGAAGATGCCGGGGAATAGTATGGGGATTTACGGCGGTTATTCCAGTCATATTGTTGTCCCCGCCGCCGACTTGTGCCTAATTCCCGATAGGAAGGGGATACCCCTTTCCCATTTTGCTGTGGTGGCTGATGCCGTAACCTCACCCTATCAGGCGGCGATGAGGGCTGAGGTAAAACCGGGTGACTTAACCATAGTCATTGGTGCTACCGGCGGTCTTGGTGTCTATGCCACCCAGATTTGCTCGGCATTGGGCGCCAAGGAGGTTGTGGGTATCGCCCGAAACCCGGAGAAGTTGAAGAGAGCCCTTGATTTTGGCGCTACCCGTGTTATTAGCTCGGTAAATAAGAGCCCCAGGGATATTAGAGACGAACTCCGTAATTACTGCAAGGAAAAGGGTGTGCCCGCAAACTACGGCTGGAAGATCTTTGAGTGGACTGGTACCGGCGATGGTCAGGCAATTGCCCTGGAGCTACTATCATTTATTGGCAAGCTGGTGATATGTGGCTTTGGCATGCAGAAGAATGAGTATTCCCTGTCACGGTTAATGGCGTTTGACGCTGATATTCTGGGCTCATGGGGCTGTCTGCCTAAATACTACCCCATGGTTCTCCAGATGGTTCTGGAGGGCAAGGTACAGATAGAGCCCTTTATTGAGACCAGACCGATGAGTCAGATAAAGCAGGCATTTGACGAAGCTCATACTACCGGCTTGATGAAGCGAATAGTATTAACACCAGATTTCTAAAATCAAAAAGGAGGAATTATAAATGGCTTTAGATTGGGTACCACGAGACAACGAGTTGAAAGACCACCAGATTTTTGGTGATGAGCACTTTGGCACTGAGCCACCGTGCACCATGTTTGAGAAGAAGCCACTGGTTAACCCCAACACCGGGGAGAAGGTCGAGGGTCTATATACTGCCTGGATAACCCTTAATAATCCGGCTCAGCTAAATTCGTATACCACCCAGATGGTGAAGGGTGTTATTGCCGGTTTGCACAAGGCGTCTATGGACAGAAGCGTGGTGGCAACCATATTTACTGGGGCTGGCGACCGAGCATTCTGCCCCGGGGGCAATACCAAGGAATACGCCGAATACTACAGCCGCCGACCCAGGGAGTACCGCGACTACATCGACCTCTTTGCCCGTATGGTAGATGGTATTTTAAGCTCTCGCGCTCCAGTAATCTGCCGCTGCAACGGGATGCGAATTGCCGGTGGTCAGGAGCTGGGGCAGGCATGTGACCTGACCATTGCCGCTGATACCGCCATGTTTGGGCAGGCAGGAACAAGGCATGGCTCAACCCCCGACGGCGGTTCCACTGACTTTCTGCCGGTGATGCTGCCAACCATAGAGCTGGCGCTATGGAATTGCGTCTCCAACGAGCAGTGGAGCGCCTACAAGATGGAGAGGCTGGGCTTAATCACCAAGGCAATCCCCATCAAGAAGAATGATAAGGGGGAGTGGGTGAGGGACCCCAGGGTTATCACCGATAAATACATTGATAAAGGTGAAATCGTCTATGGTGAGCCCAAGCCACCAGCCGAGTTCAAAGAAGCCGTAGGCATACTGAAGGGGTTGAAGACAGACTGGTCGCTGTTAGATGGCTTTATTGACAAGGTGGTCTGGACCTTCGCCAACCTCATGCCTCTCTGTCTTATGAAATCCATTGAGACGGTAAGGGTAAAGAAGCGGTTCTTCTGGGATAGGACCAAGATGGATGCTGCCTACTGGCTAGCGGCTAACATGAACATGGAAGCCTGGCTTGGCTTTAATGCCTTTAATACCGAGGAGTTGACCGGCTCAAGAGTAGTCGATTTCATTAAGTACCGCCAGCTTATAGCTCAGGGGCATGCTTTTGATGACGAGCTATTCGAGAAGGTTCTTTACCCACCCAAGAAGTAGGCTGAGCTATTAGCACCCAGAAAAATCTTTAATTTTTCCGGGAACCCGCTATTATTTAGAAAGCCCGGCTTAGCCGGGCTTTCTTTTTAGGCCCTACGAAATCCTTGATTTCGTGGGGACCCCCTTTCTCTTTTGGCTTGACAAAGCCCTAGGTGCAGATTAGCATTTCACTGTGACTGGCTCACTCTTGACTCAAACCAGAAGGCTACTACGCCAGTTTGACCTCCGGGCGAGGAAAGGCTTGGGGCAGCACTTCCTTATTGATGGGGAGGTGCTCAAGCTTATTATCTCGGCAGCGGAGCTCACCCCCGCCGATGTCATTGTTGAAGTGGGTCCTGGCTTGGGTGTCCTGACCAGGGAGCTAGCTCAAAAAGCCGGCCGGGTAATTGCTATTGAGCTTGATAGTAAACTGGCGGCGGCATTAAAGCAAACCCTGGCTTCGTTTAATAATGTTACTATCATTAACGACGATGTACTTAAGCTTAAGCCCGCGGATTTAGCCACTGATTATAAGGTAGTGGCTAACCTCCCCTACTATATCACCTCCCCCGTACTGCGCCATTTTCTTGAGGCTTCAGCCAAACCTCGGCTTATGATGGTAATGGTGCAAAAAGAAGTGGCTGAGGCTATCGTGGCTAGGCCTGGTGGAATGAGCCTCTTAAGCGTTAGCGTCCAGTTCTACGGGGAACCGAGAATAATCGGCTATGTCCCAGCCGAGTGCTTTTATCCAGCGCCTAAGGTTGACTCGGCAATAGTGCGCATTGACCCCTACCCCCAGCCGGCGGTGGCAGTAGATGAGGGAAGCTTTTTTGAACTGGTGCGGGCTGGTTTTACCGCCCCCCGTAAGCAGCTCGCCAATTCCCTGGCTCAAGGTCTGGGGGTGTCAAAGGCTGAGGTTTTATCCCTCCTGGAAACGGCAGGTATAGTTTCACAGCGGCGAGCCGAGACCTTATCCCTTGAGGAGTGGGCACGGTTGTGGCAGGTCTTTAAGGAAAAGAGATAGCATGTTGACCATTCTAGCACCGGCAAAGATTAACCTGACCCTTGAGGTCTTGGGCAAGCGCCCCGATGGCTACCACCAAATTCGCAGCGTTATCCAGACTATAAACTTATGTGACCGCCTCCGCCTCCGCCTGAGCCATGATATAAAGTTTCGCTGTGATAACCCTAGCTTTGTTTGGGAAGAAAGCTTGGTATCAAGAGCAACCGCTTTACTTCAGCAGACCACAGGGTGCTCTAAGGGGGCAACAATAGAGGTCACCAAGAAAATCCCTGTGGTATCAGGGTTGGGTGGGGACTCAAGCGATGCTGCCGCCATATTGAGCGGGCTTAATAAACTCTGGCAATTAGGCTTATCACCGGTGGAGCTAGTGGAGCTTGCCCCAAGATTGGGTTCAGATGTGCCCTTCTTTCTTTATGGCGGCACGGCACTGGTGGAGGGGAGGGGGGAGATAATAACCCCGCTGCCGCCGCTTGCTCACATGTGGGTTGTCTTGATGATGCCCCCCGTGCCTAGGATGGCAGAGAAGACAAAACAGCTCTATGCCAGCCTGAAGCCCAGCCACTACACCGATGGTCAGATTACGGAAAAATTTATAAGAGCGTTAAAAGCAGGTAGGGAATTTAAGCCATCCCTGCTGTTCAACACCTTTGAGAACGTTGCCTTTGACCAGTTCTCCGGGCTGAAGGTCTATAAAGAGCACTTTATAAAACTTGGCGCCCCTCATGTCCACTTGGCTGGCTCGGGTCCAGCCCTGTTTACCATGCTGAAGGACAAGGCTGAGGCGGAACGACTCCACCGTCATCTCCAGCAGGGAGGCTTTGAATCTTATCTAGTTGATACTCTGCCGCGACAAGTAGACTGAACAACACAATAGGGGGTTAGAGTGGCAGGTAGCGTAATCCTGGCAATTATTATTGCTTATCTCTCGGGTTCCATTCCCTCCGCCTATATTGCTGGTCGTTTGGTAAAGGGGGTGGATATCCGGCAGGTGGGTGGTGGGAATGTGGGGGCGGTGAATACCATGCGGGAGATAGGAACGGTTGCCGGCTTTTCCGTTCTCTTTGCTGATATAGCTAAAGGAGCGATAGCAGTGCTCATCGCCCAATGGCTGGGTCTCTCCTTAATATGGGTGTTCATCGTTGGCTTGGCGGCGGTGGTGGGACATATCTGGCCAGTCTGGCTCAGGTTTAAGGGAGGCAAAGGGGCAGCCACCACCATGGGTGTTCTCCTCGCCTTAGCCCCTATAGAGTTTGCCATTAGCTTCGGTATGATGGTGATAGTTGTCCTGCTTACCAGTAATATGAGGCTGGCGATTGGCATTGGGTTGGCATTCCTTCCCTTGATTATCTGGCTATTGGGAGGGGAGGTCAGCATTATTATCTATTCCATAGTACTTCCCCTGTTTTGCGGTTTAATGAACCTACCACGGCTTAAAGCAGCTATAGCTGCGGGGAGCAGGAAAGGCCTTATCGTTGATAGACAGTATAAGCCGTGGCAGAGGAGAAGGTAATTAACAAGCTCATCCTTGTTTTTTGGCTAACCAGCTTCTAACTAATTCCTCTTCGGCTTCCCTGGTGGTTATCTTGCCGTTCAATCTGGCTTTGTGCAGTAGCTCCATTACCTCCCTGATTTGAGGACCCTCGGCAATGCCCATACGCATTAAATCCCTACCCGTGAGCGAAAGCTCGACATGCCTCAGTCGGGTAAGGAAGAGGCGGATATTCTGGCTGGCGGTGGGGGACTGGGTGGCTAGGGAATTTGCCACCAAGGCTTGAGTGGAGTAATCATTAAGGAAGCGATAAATACTGCTTGGCGAGAGCCCGGGGATAGCTACCAGCTTGAGTTTACTCTTAAGGGTGATAGTATCCCTGACGGTTTGAGCTAACGACTTCGGCAGGTTGAGGCGCGATATAAGGCTTTCGGCTTCTTCGTCACTTAGAGGGTAAACGAGTAGGGCTAGATAGAGCCCAATCTCTGGGGGCTGGGGGGAGGTCAGCCGCCGGGCTTGGTCAAATTTTTCCGCACACCAGCCGTCAACCTTCAGCGCCGGGTGAAGCTTCGCCAGTACTCCCAGCTCCTCGGCACGACGAAGGACTTTCTCTGGGTATCTCTCCTGCAGTACGCATTCAATCTCGTAGCGTATGCGGGCGCCACTAATGGTATCCAGCATATCTATGTCCTGTTTGAGTAGCTTTAGGGTCTTTCTTTCCAGACGGAAATCAAGCCGTTGCTCATAGCGTAGCCCTCGCCAGATGCGGGTGGCGTCATCAATAAAGCTTTTTTCATGGAGCACCCGCAGAAGCCTATTCTTGAGGTCACCATGCCCGTCACAGGGGTCAACCAGTTTGCCGTAGTCACCGGGGTTGAGGTGGATAGCCATGGCATTAATGGTAAAATCACGCCGGAAGAGGTCATTATCAATTGAGCTTGGCTTGACGCTGGGCAGTGCTCCGGGCTTAGCATAGGTTTCAGCGCGGGCAGTTGCCAGGTCAACGCTCCACCTATCCCATTGGAGCTTGGCCGTATTAAAACGGGGGTGGGTGGTGATTTTAGCCTGGTTGAGCTTTTTTAACTGCTTGGCTAGCTCTATAGCATTCCCCTCCACCACCAGGTCAAGGTCAAGGTTGGCTTGGCCGAGAAAAAGGTCGCGAACCACCCCACCAACAAGGTAGAGCCTCTCCCCACGGGTGTGGGCGAGCTCGCCGGCAAGCCACATAAAGTTGACCAGCTCGGCGGGTAGCTGCTCTTCTATTATTTGGGCGAGTCCAGTCCGCTTCGGCATTTCCCTTTTATGTTAAGATTATAGCACAGGTCGCCTCTTATGCCCATGAGCTAACTCATAATCTTGGGCCCCACCCCCCG
>Ga0315312_1003275_pt1 | contig 10509 bp, 9 predicted proteins | sample TDP7_MG_FD_203629 | JGI IMG/M metagenome (GOLD analysis project Ga0315312, IMG submission 203629) | Freshwater sediment microbial communities from Lake Towuti, South Sulawesi, Indonesia - TDP7 | ecosystem: Environmental > Aquatic > Freshwater > Lake > Sediment | place: Indonesia: South Sulawesi... | reverse complement strand
ACCTTAAGGCTTCGAAGAATGAAAGTTTAAGAACCGAGTTGTCTTTCCTGCGTGAAAAGCTTGGCTTTCTACCGCCCAGCTTAAATGGCTTACCGGTAAAACCAAAAAGACTAAGCAGCAGGCACATCCCCGTAGGTAGAGAACTTTATATAACACCCTGTAGAACTCGTCGCTCAACCAGTATTGAGTCTACCGTTATAAAAAACAATGATACGGAGCTTACTCTCAAATTGACAATACCGATAGAAGTTGAGCCGGGCGAGTACTGGCGTGTGCGTTTCTATCTTAGTGCATCGTTCTGGGAGTTTGACAGTTCTGTTGTCCGTTGTGAGGGTGACATATTGGTTTTGAACCATAGTGATGATATAAGGTTCATTAATCTGAGGCGTTTTTTGCGTGTCCCAGTCAATAGTCCAGCCCTCATTTCGCGCTTTCCATTCGTCAGATCGGCAAATACCTCCGCAGATTCCTTTTGTCCTCCGGAGTTTGTTCCTGCGGTTGTTACTGAGCTGGCCGGTCTTAGTTTGCGTTTGGACCTTCCTTTGGAAGTAAAAGTGGGCGAGAGAATGTTAGTAATATTTAAGTCGGGCCCAAAAATAATGGAAGATGTCGCTGAGGTCAGGCGCACACAAGCTATAAAAAATGGTTTCTCAATAGCCGTTGAACTGATAGGGCTTAGCGACTCAGACATTAATGAGCTGGTCTGCGCTACCAACGCCGCGAAACGCCAGCGCTCGAGCCCTGACGGCCAAGTTAAGGACGCTGCAAAACCTGCTGTGGCACAAGGAGCCTAACATGGCTGATACGACCGTTAGTTCAAGCATCGACGCATTAATGCGAGAATATAATATCATTACACACAATCTGGCTAACGTAAGCACTGCCGGATACAAACGTATATGCAACGCATTTTCAAAATCCCTCGAGGCACAACAAGCAGGTGAAGAAACATATTCGCCCGGTATCATTGATTTGAATTCGGCGTTGGATTTTTCGCAGGGCAATATAGTCGAGACCGGCCGGCCGCTGGATTTGGCAATTGTAGGCAGCGGATTCTTTGTGATAGAGACGCCCGATGGGCCGCTTTACACTCGCCACGGGATATTCCACATAAACCAAAATGGCCAGATTGTAGATTCCGATGGTAGGCCCGTAGCAGGCCAAGCTGGGCCCATAACCATACCCAGTGGTGTGGCTCCCTCAGAGCTAAATGTCTCGACCGATGGCACTATCAGCGCACAGGGAACAACCATAGGCAAATTTAGATTTGTTGATTTTCCAGACAACCAGAGCAAACTCATACCGGTCGGTGCGAACTGTTACTCTATTTCAGCTCCGACTGAGGGCGAAGAGGTTATACAGCCGGTTGCAGCAGAAAATATAGTGGTAAAACAGGGCTACCAAGAAGCCTCCAATGTGAAGATAGTGGACGAGTTAGTAGACCTGATATTGGTATCGAGACTTTATGAAGCAAATATGAAGCTGCTCTCATCTCAAAGTGAAATCTCCAGCAGTATTATCAATGTAGCAATGGGCTAAAGTCGGCCAATATTTAGCCCCACGTTTTACGTGGGGTTTGATGAACAGAAAATAAGGAGAAAAAACTATGTTAAGAGCCTTTTCCACCGCAGCAACGGGTATGACGGCCCAGCAGATAATGGTAGATGTTATCGCCAATAACCTCGCTAACATCAACACCACGGGCTTCAAACGCAGCCAAATTGACTTTCAGGATTTGCTTTATGTAAAGATGATAGAATCTGGCACAGAGGTAGCTTCTGGCATAAATTCTCCCGGCGGTCTGGAAGTAGGCAGTGGAGTCCGTGCTGCATCTACGATAAAGGTTTTTAGCCTCGGTGAATTCGAAAACACCGGCCGAAAACTTGATATTGGCATCAGAGGTGATGGCTTTCTTCAGGTAACTTTGCCAAATGGTGACATGAGGTATACCCGTGACGGAGCGCTGCAAATAAATGCCGATGGGCAATTGGTAACGACCACAGGATATCCGATAGAGCCAGCCATCACCGTTCCTACGGATGCGGTCTCCATCGATATCGGAAAGGACGGAGGTGTCAATGTTCTTGACGCTGCGGGAACTTCATCAGTCGTCGGCACTATCCAGTTGGTCCGATTTCCCAATCCATCAGGCTTGTCAAATGAAGGAGATAACTTGCTGGCGGAGACCCCAGCCAGCGGCACACCTACGACCGGCACGGCTGGAGAAAGTGGCTTCGGAACTATCCAGGCGGGCTTCCTGGAAAAATCCAATGTCCAGATGGTAACCGAATTGGTCAACCTTATAACCGCTCAACGAGCATACGAGATAAACTCCCGAGCAATAAAGGCAGGGGACGATATGCTCCGAACAGCAAACAATATTGTTCATTAAGGATCGTTATGAAAATTAAATTGGTTAATATCATCATAGTTATTTGCCTGATTTTTGATTCTCGATTCTTGATGCTCAATGCTCGATGCTCGACAAGTATCGAGGATCCGGTATCGAGTATCGAGATTTACCTGCCGAGAGAAGCTACAATCGAGGACAATTCCTTAAAATTGGGTCAAGTCAGCATAATCCGGGGCAGCCAATCGCTTGTAGAGCGAGCAAGCGAAGTCGCATTAGGGCGGATTTCGGTACCTGGTCAAAAAATCGCCATCGACAGGTCAACTATCCTGAGCAGATTGGCCTGCAATGGAATCCCTGCCGACAAAGTGACATTGACCGGCGCAGAAAAAATAACGGTACAAAAGCAGCACCGAGTTATAAAGGGGAGCGAATTCGTCGAGCTGGCAAGTTCATTTCTGGAAAAAAATCCGCCTAATGGCGCTTTTTGCCAATTGAATCCGCTATGGATACCAAAAGATTTGATCCTACCCGGGGCCAGTTGCGATGTGAGATTCTGCTCACACTTGGTTAAAAGCGGCTCAAGAGACCAAGCTAAAGTTCAGATTACGGTGCTTTCCGATGGCAAAGAGATAGCCGAGCGGGAAGTCACTTTCCGCTTGAGGTACAATCATCGTGTGGCGGTGACTTTAGCTGAGATTCCCGCAGGTGCGGTCATCGGCTCTGAAAACGTCAAGATAGAAAAAATCGAGTCAAATTATCCTGAACCTGAAAATTGGAGCCAGCCTTATGGACTTATCGCCAGACGGGCCCTACCGGCAAATACTGTGATTCGTCCGGACATGGTAGGCCCTGCCCAGTCCGCAGTTGTTATTGAACGCAATGAAACAGTTATCATTCAAATTGAAAGGCCGGGACTTCTGGTTACCGCTATCGGAAAAGCTATGCAAAAAGGCCAGGCAGGTGAATATATAAAAGTGAGAAACCTGGACTCGCAACGAATAATTTTAGCTAAGGTCAATGAAGATGGAACCGTGGAACCTATTTTTTAGGGGCGCAACAATGAATAAAAGAATAATAGTTGTGGTGCTCGTGTCGATGGTTTTTATGCTCTGGCTGGCTGCATGCTCAAAAGCTAGCTCCATCTGGGCCAAGAGAGATAAGGATATGAAAGACCTATATGCCGATGACATTGCCCGCAACATAGGTGACATACTGACTATCAAAATCACCGAGGATAGTAAGGTCGATAACAAAGCAAAAAGAGATCTGAAGAAGGAGACCGACCGGTCAAGCTCCTTTGACGGACAACTGAATATCGACCATATCCTGCCGAGCATACCTGGTTTTACTATGAATGCCCAGACCAATAATGAATTGACCAGCAAAGCTGATTATAAAGACGAGCGCAGCTTTGTCGATCGAGTCACCGTAGTGGTTGTGGATGTCCTGCCAAACCACAATCTCGTGGTCACCGGGACGCGTCACCGTAACATCGCAGGTGACATACAAACCATCGAGGTAAGCGGCATAGTCAGGCCCAGCGACATCGCGTTTGATAACACCGTCCGCAGCGAACAGGTGGCGAACTTTCGTATCGAGACCAAACATAATGGTGTCGCAGCACCATATACAAGGCCAGGCTGGCTTGGCCGAGTGTTTGATATTCTTTGGCCATTCTAAATTAGAATTTAGAATTGAGAATTGAGAATTATGAAAGAGCACAAAATTAGGTTTTACATCGTCAGTCTTATGTCTTGTTTCTTGAGTCTTGCTTCTGTCGGAAAATGCGAGCGGATAAAAGATATTGTTGATATTCAGGGCCTTCGCAGCAATCCGCTTACAGGCATCGGATTGGTTATAGGTTTAGCCGGCACCGGCGATACCACACTGCCATCGAGACAAATGCTAACGAATATGCTCAGAGAGGCAGGCATAATTCTTAGCCCTTCCAACCTGACCGGCGGCAATGTGGCTATCGTTATGGTTACCGCCGAGCTGGGTCCTTTTGCTCGCAGCGGCTCGCGCATCGATGTTGATGTCTCGGCGATAGGAGATGCCAAGAGCCTCCAAGGCGGAATGCTTGCGCCGACACCGTTGGAAGGCCTTGATGGCCAGGTTTACGCGGTAGCCCAGGGCGGTATCTCGATTGGCGGCTGGATGGCAGCAGGCCAGACCGCCTCTATTACTAAAAATCACCAGACGGTGGGGCGAATTCCCGATGGCGCTATAGTAGAAAAGGAAGAAATAGCCACATTTGTCGAATGCATCGCCGATCAGAGATTTATCACGCTTAATCTTAGAAACAGCGATTTTTCAACCGCCCAGCGAATCAGCAAAGTTGTTAACCAAACTTATCCAAATAGTGCAGTGGTAGTCGATGCCGGCACTATCAGAGTTAAAGTTCCCAGCGAAATCAGCGACCTTCCTTCGCCCGCCGTAGCGGGCTACGCGAAGGCGGGAGACGGGCTTGATCAAGTCCAGGACTTGGGACCCCGCTCTGGGACCCCGCTTCGCGGGAACCCTGCGGGAACCCTCGCCCTGGCTGGTTTTATTGATGATATTACAAAGCAGGAGGTGACCGTTGATGTCCCTGCGGTAGTTGTTATTAACGAACGCACAGGTACCATTGTTGTGGGAGAAAATGTCGGAATCTCGGCGGTGGCAATTTCCCAGGGCGGCCTGGTGGTAAAAATCAAAGAAACTGCAATAGTTTCTCAGCCGCCCGCCGCACCTTTCTCCGATGCGGGCACGACAGTAGTCGTTCCGGAGACCATACCTGCTGTCCAAGAGAAGGATGGATATTTGATTCCTGTCTCACGAGCAGTTACCGTCTCGGAGCTGGCTAAGGCCCTGAATGCGATAGGAGCGACACCGAGAGACCTGATAGCAATATTTAATGCCCTGAAAAAGGCAGGTGCTCTTCAAGCCAAGCTGGTGATAATGTAGGAGCAATTTTAATGGATATTCTTGATACTGGATGCTCGATATTCGATACTCGATACTCGATACTCGATACTCGACAAGCATCGAAAATCGAGAATCGCGATTCGAGAGAGCAAATAGCCAAAGACTTTGAGTCGGTCTTGCTCAACAAGCTGCTTTCTGAAATGAAAAACACCATTGGGGACTGGGGCTTTGATGATGATGGGGCTTCTAAAGGGACCCCGCTTTGCGGGAACCCAGAAGTGCAGGGAATATTTTGGTTATATTTAGCCCAAGATATTGCAAACCAGGGTGGCTTGGGATTGTGGAAGGATATATACGAATTTTTAACCAGCAATAAAAGTGCCTAAAGTGAGCTAAAGTGCCTAAAGTGAAAAGTTATAATTTTAGGCACTTTAGGCACTTAAAACTTTAGGCACTTCAAGAGTAAGAATGTATGAATGCGACAGTAATTTCAGTACAGGATAAAGTAAATGAGTTGCTGGCCGTTCTGGATAAGGATATCCAGCATATACAGGACAGTCTCTCTTGGTTAAATGAGCTACGCAGCCTGGTCATCAAGCGAGACGATGCAGCTCTGAGCAAACTGCTGCAGCGTATCCGGGCCGAATCAGATAGTTATGTTAGAAATGACCAACAACGCCAATCCCTGCGAAAAGATTTAGCAAATGCTCTTAGCTGCCGGGTTGAACAAATAACTTTGTCCAGACTTATGGCTATACTGCCAGAAGAAAAAAAAGCTCAAGGGGGTTCCCGCAGAGCGGGGTCCCTAACCAATATAAAGGCAAAACTTACAGCTTTAGTTGAGCAGCTCAAAAAAGAGCATTTAAGCACCTCACTGCTTTTGTCAGACTGCGCCAGGTTCAACAATCTACTACTTCGGGCCATTTTCGACCTTGGAAAGGCGGGGACAATCTACAATCCCAAGGCGCTAGCCAAACGACAAACCGATACAGCTTTTGTTAGTTTGCGCCTTTGAAAAACTGTTAAATGGGATCCAAAGATGCAGAATTATTCCATAGCAACGAGCGGTCTTGACGCAGCCCAGAAGGCCCTTGACATAATCGGCAATAATATCGCCAATGCTGCTACCGATGGCTACCACCGTCAGAGAATAAATCTTTCTCCTGCATACTCGTCGCAAGTTGGCTCAGTTCTGTTGGGAGGAGGTGTCAACGTTGCCAGCATCACCAGAATAATCGACACTTTTCTGGAGCTGGAGATTCTCCACCAGCAATCTTCATCACAGCAGATTTCGCAGGAGCTTGTCACGCTGCAAACTATCGAAAACGCCTTCGGAGAGCTTTCATCTGGCAGCAGTTTGAGTGTAATAATAGACGAATTTTTCAACGCATTGCAAGACCTTTGTGCTCACCCCTCGGAGATCATTTGGCAAAACCAAGCTGTAACTGCTGGTCAGAATCTGGCTGGGCAATTTAGAACATTAGGAGAATTCCTGGCTAGGTTGGAAACTCAGATTACGTTAGAAGCGCAAAATTCCATTGAGCGGATTAATACGCTAATAAACCAGATTGCTGAGCTCAACGGCAATATAGAAAGGGCGGAAATAGGTGGAGGGCAGGCCAACAACTTACGGGACCAGAGAGATCAGCGCATAACAGAGTTGTCCGAACTGATTGGGATAGAGACCCAGCACCGAGAGTACGGCGTGGTGGACGTCAGCATCGCTGGAATACCTGTGGTGGCAGGCACCTCTATCACACACTTAGAGGTGGGTCTGACGGAAAACCAGAAGCTGAGTATTTCGCCCGCCGGCGCGCAGAACTATACCACAAACGTGCAAGGCGGACGCCTCGGTGGGTTATTATCATTGAAAAATGAACTTATCACAGAGATTCATAATGACCTGGAGGCTTTAGCAAGGTCGATAATACAGCAGGTAAATCAGTACCATGTTCAAGGAGTTGGCTCAGAGGGCTCTTTCAGCGAACTGACCGGCTGGAGGATGACAAGCGAGAGTCTTGCTGATTTCGACCCACCTGTAAATGACGGCAAAATATATATAAGAGTTATCAATACCAGCACGGGCCAGATAACACGCCATGAGATTAACATTAATGCCTCGACCGATTCACTGAGCACCATAGCCACAGCCATTACAGCCATTACCGGCTTAAGCGCTTCTGTGGATTCTTCCAAGCTGCATATCCAGGCCGATACAAACTATAAATTTGATTTTGTCCCTGCCGTTTTGCCAACGCCAACGGCAAGCAATCTGACGGGAGCATCGCCACCAACTATATCCGTATCGGGCATTTACCAAGGCAGCGAGAATCAGACCTTTACGTTCACCGTAATAGGTAGCGGGCAGGTTGGCAACGGCAGCTTACAGCTTGAAGTCAAAAATGGGGCGGGTGAGGTTGTCACCGCCCTCAATATCGGTGCCGGCTATGCAGCAGCAGATATGCTCGATATAGGCAACGGGATCAAAATATCGCTTAGCACCGGCGATTTAAACGCAGCAGATACTTTCCAAGTCGATGCGTTTGCTAATACCGATACTTCTGGGCTGTTGGCTGCGGTGGGAATCAACACCTTTTTTTCCGGCAGCAGCGCGACGGATATGGCGGTTTGCTCTAATCTAATCAATTCGCCCAGTCGGATAGCGACGGCTCTTTCGGCCGAACTGACTGACAATGCCAATGCTCTGCGGCTGGCAGGCTTGAGGGACCAGGCTATAGGTAGTTTGAACGGGATGACGCCTGGAGAGTTTTATCACCAGCTGATTGCAAATCTCGGTCAGCAAATCTCCATCAAACAAATGCGCCAGGACAACATCGAGATCATGGTTCAAAACCTTGCCAGCAAACAAAGCGAGATAAGCGGTGTCAATATCAACGACGAAGCTGCCCAGATATTGATTTTCGAGCAGATGTTTCAGGCAATAGCTAAATACCTGACCACGGTTCAATCATCGATTCTAACTATTATGGAAATAATATGAGGCAAAATTAAACACCAAAAAGAATATCAAAAATTAAATATCAAAAATCAAAATTTTGGAATGTGGGAATCTTTCCTTAATTTTGCATTTTGATTTTTAATTTGGTTTATCTATGAGTGGTTCTTTAAGCAGTATTTACGATAATATTAGCTTGGCTTTGTATTTGCACAGCCAGGCTATGGCTCGCCTACAAGAACAAGCCTCTACCGGGGCAAGGATAAATCGGGCCTCTGACGACCCGTCTTGTGCATATCAGATTTTAGGGCTTAACTCGCACCAAAGGTCACTGGAAAATTATATAGACAATTTGTCAGAGATGGGCAATACGTTTCAGATTACCTCGACCATAATCCAGGACATGGCATCAAGGCTCGTGGATGTCAAAACACGTCTCACTCAAATTACTGGCGGCATTTATGGCGAAACGGGGCGACAAAGAATTGCAGAAGGAATCAACGAAATACTCGAGCAGATAGTCTCGTTGGCTAATACTAAACATGCCAACCAATACCTGTTTGGAGGAAGCAACACAACCTCGGCACCCTATGTTGTGCAGCGCACTAATGGACAAATCGCCAGTATAACCTACCAGGGTGGTGCTGAGGGTCGAGATATAGAAGTAGCTCCGGGATTGAAATCATCAACCTTTTATGTAGGTGACGATATCTTTCGTTCTAACAACCGCGGAACCCCAATTTTTCTGGGAAATACTGGCGCTAAAGCCGGCACGGGGACATCCAGTGTTACCGGTGACGTATGGCTGACCGTAATTCACGACGGCAGCAATTATAAGCTCTCTATCGATGATGGAGCAAGCTATGTAACTGTGCCGGCCGGCGGAGATACCAACCAAGCCGTAACCGATTCGCGAACCGGCAGAATTCTATATGTTGACAGCACGCAGATAAACAGTACCGGCGTCGAGGTGGTAAGCGTACGTGGAACTTACGACATATTCAACACCCTTATCAGTATTCGAGATATACTAAAAAATGAAAGGGGACTTTCTGATGCTCAATTGCAAGAGCTGCTTAAGAATGCGATAAATTCACTGGACGAGATAAGCAGTCTACTGGTGCAAACCGAGGTTTCCGTGGGGTCAAAAATTGGATTCTTAGACAATCTTAAAGACACCCTTAACAATCTAAAATATAACACAGAGGATGAGGTAACCCGTTTGCAGGAGGCTGACATCGCCCAGGTAGCAATCGAACTTTCCCGCCGGGAGATTCTATACCAGATGTCGTTATCAGTAGCTGGAAAACTTATGTCCATGTCGCTGCTGGATTTCATCAAATAACCGCTTACCACAAAAGTTAGGTAGCCAAAGATGACTACTCCAACAACACCTATGTCTGATATTTATGCAAATCTTGACTGTCGTCAGACAAATTTTAGAGTTAGACCTGAAAAATTGTAAATAAATACATATCTTGGGTGACGGCACAGAATTTGCACTAATTTACCAGGTTACGACCGCCGTATGACTGTTTTTTGAGAACGGGAGCAAAACGAAGACAATGGGAACAAATTCAAATGATTATCAGAGAGGTCTGGCATTAGCGGAAGCCGGCAGATATCAAGAAGCTTTTGCCTGTATTGAGGGACACCTTCGGACAGCACCAAACGATGTGCAGGCGCTGAACGATGCAGGGGCAATCCTGCACTGCTTAGGCCGCTCGGATGAGGCTATCAATCATTTGGTCCAGGCAAAGAACGCCTCCGCCGGGGCGTGTGCGGAGATAGTCTGGAATTTAGTAGAAGCCTATCTTGCTGACGGCAGAGCCAGCGAAGCCATGCAGCTTTTCGACGATATGCAACGGTTGGGCATACTAAATGTGGACGTACTTAACAGAACCGCTAATGTATTTTTGAACCAGGAAAATTACGCTGACGCTATTGAAACATTGCTTCGCTCACTGAAGCTTTCGCCCGAGCAGGAAATTCTGCGGCCAATGATTGAAGTGATTCGCAGCAAAAGAGCCAAGATTGCTTTCTTCTGCGGATCAGCCGATAAAAAGTCCCTCGCAGATATTTACGAATTTATCCAGCGACGTTTTCCAGTGCAGCTTTTTGAAGGTCAAAATACCAATGAGGCGTATGAATTGATGAAATGGAGCAACATCTGCTGGTTTGAGGGCTGCACCGATATGGCGGTGGAAGCGTCGAAACAGCCGAAGGTCTGCAAGAACATCGTTCGTCTGCGTGGATTTGACCAAGACAGCGACCTGGCAAGCCGGGTTCGGTG
>Ga0315312_1003274_pt1 | contig 10511 bp, 9 predicted proteins | sample TDP7_MG_FD_203629 | JGI IMG/M metagenome (GOLD analysis project Ga0315312, IMG submission 203629) | Freshwater sediment microbial communities from Lake Towuti, South Sulawesi, Indonesia - TDP7 | ecosystem: Environmental > Aquatic > Freshwater > Lake > Sediment | place: Indonesia: South Sulawesi... | reverse complement strand
TGCAATGAGTCAAAGCGCCCTTAACAAGAACGTAGGCGACCTGAAAGAAGATGGCATTTTAATAGTTGATAAGGGCATAGTGGAAAAAGTGCCAGAAGTTAAGGCAAAAGTTTTCGAGGTTCTAGCAACAAAAACCGCAGAAACTGAGTTGAAGTCTAGGATGTATGCAAATGTGGTTATGCTTGGCGCTCTAGTCAAAGTGACAAGAGTAGTAAGTGAAAAAGCAAGTGAAAGAGCGATAATTGATAGCGTTCCAGAAGAAACAAAAGAGAAGAACATCTACGGATTCAGAAAGGGATTCAGTCTTATCCAAGATTATGTGAATTCATGAGTAGTTTACCGTGAGTGCGTTTAAAGGCATGAAGTGAGTGAAGTGAACGTAAAGCTGTAAAAGGTTGCTACTTTTTTTTAATTGAATTAACAAAGTTTTTGATTAGCCTTTTGCATTCTTCTATGCCTTTTTCATCTTCAAAGATTTCACCTTTATCTTCACCACCCTGAACATTGAATCCAAAAAAGGGTGGTAAATCGTAAGGAATTAGTTTCAATCCGAGACCTTCGATATGCTCTGTAACATCCCTTAAATCTTCTTTTTCAATCTTTTCTGAATCTGATACAGCAAAAATGCAAAAAGGTTTTTTCTCCGAGAAAAGTCTATAATCTGGATTTTTAAAAGTTCTCTTATAGCCTATATGTCGTCGAAAATGACCAATATTAGCTAATCTTTCTAAGAAGCATAAAAATTTTGAAGGAAAAAGAATGTATTTGGGGATAACGAAAACTATTCCATCTGCTTTTTTCATCTTTTTGAAAATTTGACCCAAATCATCTTTTACAACGCAATCACTTTTTATACATTCCCCGCAAAGGTCACAAAACTTTATTTCTTTCTCTGCTAATTGGATTATTTCATAATCTGCTTCTATTGACTCAAGAATTGTTTTGGCTAATAAATAGCAGTTTCCATTTTTTCTTTGAGAGCCAGTTATTGCTACAAGTTCTATTGAGCTCATGATTTATTCTTTAGCACCATAAGTTATTTAATTTGCGTTCTAAAGGTATTTCCACCCCTCCAGCAGATTTGGCCATTTGTTCTTTTTCTTGATGTGATAAGAATGATGCAGACATGCCATTCAGAATAATCTTCTTTATATCGGCAAGGTTTAGCTGAAAGACGTTCATTGCGAGTATGTATTCGCTTGTCAAGGTTATTTTACATAATGTTGGATCATCTGTGTTGAGAGTGACAATTGCGCCCATATTGTATAGTCTTTTGAAAGGGTGTTCTGTTATGCTTGAAACAGCTCCACTCATAACGTTGCTGGTTAAACAAATTTCAAGAGGAATTCTTCTTTCAATAACAAGTCTTAAGATTTTCCTATCTTGAATAACATTTATCCCATGTCCTATGCGATCTGCATGTAAATCTTCAATTGCAGCTTTTACACATTCAGCGTTTCCTACCTCTCCAGCATGAACATGAATGAATAACCCTTCATCTTTCGCTCTTTTTGAGATTTCAATGAAATTACGCCAGACGTCCTTCTTTGCCACAAATAAGGGAGTGCCATCCTTTAGTTCGGAACATAACCCAATTCCAACGATAGCCTTGTCCTTACAGCCTAACACAGCTTCAAATATTTCATCTGGAGAAGACCATTTATGCTCTTTCCACAATGGAGCGATCCCAACTATGAGGGCGACTTTCACAGAGAATTTCCTTTCAGCCAACCTAATACCATTAAGTAGACTGTCGAGCACTGTGTAGAGCGGAAGGTTATGTTTTGATGCCACAAAAGCGAAGCTAAACCCTAATTCCAAGTATCTCACATTGTCTCTATATGCATCTTCAATAGCTTCATATGTTATTCTCTCAATTGCTTCCCCATTGCAGAAGCAATGAACCACTGTTTCTAATGGCTTCACAAATTCTTTGAGACTTGGCTTCGGCTTCGAAATCGTGACAAGGGAAGTCAACTTATCCAAGTTATATGTTGGCAAGGCAATTTTGTTTTGCTTGGCGATTTCCAAAAGGGTTTTAGGTCGAATGGAACCTTCCAGATGCCGATGCAAATCTACTTTAGGCAACTCGTGGACTAGTTTATGAAGTCGAGATTCCAAATTCTTCCCATCTTCTTATTTCAACACCTAGTTTCTTGTCAACTGCTTTCCACAAATCAATTCCGCAAACTTTGGCACATGTAAAGGTAGTTATCACGACATCCGCTAATTCATTGCCTAATTTCTCTCTTATCTCTTCAACATCATAATTTTCCCTTCTGAACCCCACAAGCTTAAAAACTAAGTTAATGGCTTCTCCTGTTTCTTCGGCTATTTTCGCGGCTTGAAAAACTGGATGTTTCTCCGAAACTTTCTGATCAAAAAGACTATACAATTTTTCAAACTTCTCTTTCAATTCCAAGCACCCAGCAAGTATTTACGACTAGTTTAGACTAGGCGATTATATGAGAATTTCTACTGCATCCTCCCTAATGCTCTGCAACAGAAAAGTGTAACTCATTTGCAAAAATTAGGTCAAACAGCGCAAGAAAAGTGGGTAAACTGGTGGACCGGACGGGATTTGAACCCGCGACCTCCTGATTGCGAATCAGGCGTTCATACCACTGAACTACCGGCCCCCTCACAACGTTTTGAACATTAACACTGTGTATTAAATGTTCTGAATCTCATATTCTACACACTCATCTCTCGAACAGTTTTGAAAACCACTTATCAAATGCTATCATAGTTATCAAATCCAACAGAACTTGAAATTACGTCTGTTTCAAAATCGGACAGCAGAGACCAAATCGTTCCTCAGCGGTTGATGAAAAAACCAAAAACTCGGAATTTTTCAAAAAAGAGAAGAGAGAGTGGTTTCTCATAATCCTTATATTTCTTGCATCTCTTTTTCTCACTATGATGCTCATGTCTGCATCTCACGTCAAAATTCTCTTTCATGCAACATTCCGAGAAGTCGCTGGAAAAAAAGAAGTCACAGAAGAGGTTAACCCAAACTACTCGTTAGCAGACATTCTATCCAAACTAGCCAAGCAATATGGAAAAGACTTTAACAAAATAATAGACAAAAAAACAAAACAAATCAATGCAGACACGTTAGTCATGATAAACGGAAAAAGCGTCAGAAAAACAGACATTAAACTTAAAGATAACGATGTAATTATGATTACAGTTCCAGTCGGCGGAGGCTAGAAGAAACAGACATGAGCGCCGAAGTCAGATGCCTAAACTGCCTAAAAAGATTCAAAGTACAATCCAAAGCAGAAACAACAGAATGCCCCAACTGCAAAACAAAATACCGCGTTTCTTGGCTAACCACAAGACAAGCAAAAATCAGGGGCCTAGCATAAAACAAAACCAAAAAGGCGACTGGAAACATGGTCTGGAACAAGAAAATAGCCTACATCAACTTATCAACAAAAAAAATCGTTCAGAAACCAGTACCAAAACAAATGCGGCAACTGTACCTCGGAGGCAGAGGCATAGACATGTACCTTCTCTACGACCATGTCGAGCCTCACATTGACCCGTTGTCGCCTAAAAACATGTTGCTCATAGGCAACGGCTTACTCTGCGGAATACCATGTCTTGGCTCAGGAAGATGCGACATTGCAGCTAAATCACCACTAACAAACGCTGTAGGCGACTCGAACATAGGAGGATTTTTTGCACCAGAATTAAGACTTGCAGGCTTTGACCATCTCGTCATTACTGGAAAAAGTGAAAAACCCGCATACCTTTGGATTAACGACGAAGAAATCGAAATCAGAGACGCCTCACACCTATGGGGAAAAGACACATTCGAAACCCAAACTACAATAAGAGCCGACTTAGACGATGAAGAAATCAAATCCTTAGTCATAGGAACTGCAGGCGAAAACCTAGTCAAATTTGCCAACGTAAGAACAGGAATGAAGAACTCTGCAGGAAGAACTGGCATGGGCTGCGTAATGGGCTCCAAAAACCTCAAAGCCATAGCAACCAAAGGCACAATGAACATAGAATTTGCCCACCCAGAAGAACTTCTGGATTATTGTAGAGAAATGAACAAAATGATAATGGACACAAGATGGGCGCAAGCACAATCGAAATGGGGCACCATGGTAATTTTCAACAACACAAACGCCACAGGCCTCATTAGAACAAGAAACTTCCAGTTGAATAGGATGGAGGAAGGCGAAGACTTGGAACCTGAAAACATGGACAGATATTCAATTGGCATGAGCGGATGCTACGGATGCGTAGTCCATTGTCGACATCGCTATGTGCTAAAAGAAGGAGAATACGGACCACTTTATGGAGAGGGCCCAGAATATACTTCATTAGGCGCTTTTGGAACGATGGTTGGATGCCCAAAAATGGAAACCGTACTCATAGCCAATCATTTGGTAAACAAGTATGGCATAGACACATTGGAAACTGGAGGGCTCATAGCTTGGGCAATGGAACTTTACGAAAAAGGAATAATTAACGATAAAATAACAGATGGCTTAAAACTTGAATGGGGCAATGAAGAAGCCGTATTTGATCTGATAAGAAAAATCGCGGAAAGAGAGGGATTCGGCAACATTTTAGCAGATGGTTTCAAAACTGCAATGGCAAAGATAGGAAAAAGCTCAGAATATTACGCAATTCAAGTTAAGGGCATGAGTAATTTACATTCTGATGAGCGACCCACACCGAGTTTCGCATTGGGAATCGCAACTTCAACAAGAGGCGCAGACCATCTGAGAAGTCGCCCTGCCATGGACTTGTACGGTTTGCCAGAAGACTTGTTGGAAGAAATTTATGAAGGCAAAGTCTCATCTGATTACACGTCTTATGAGGGTAAAAGTCGAATGGTCTGGTGGCAAGAATTATTATACGCCGTTACAGATTCGCTGGGTACATGCAAATTTCAAACCTCTTTTTGCGCAGTTCACGCTCCAGGATGGAAAGAATTCTCCAAACTAGTTCAGTTGGCTTCTGGAATGAAAATTTCTAAGCCGCAGTTGATGAAGATTGGGGAAAGAATCTACACGTTGGAGAGAATGTTTAACAATCGAGAAGGCTTCGGAAGAAAAGATGATGCATTGCCAGAACGCTATTTTAAGGAGCCGACGCCCGTAGGTTTAGCTATAGCAAGAGGCAAGACAATTGACAAGGAAATGTTCAACAAGATGCTAGACGAATACTATGCTCTTCACAAGTGGGATAGCAATGGCATTCCCAAGAAAGAAACATTGAAACAGTTAGGCTTGGACAAAGAACCTTCGCACATCATTTAGAAGGCGACATGAAATGCAGAAAATCCTATTTGTAGACCCAGAAAAATGTACAGGATGCAGACTATGCGAAACAGTATGCTCAATGCATCATGAGAAAGTGTTCGATCCAGCTAAAGCAAGAGTTCATGTAGTCAAATGGGAAACTGCGGGCTTGTATATTCCTATAATTTGTCAGCAGTGTGACAGCCCAATATGTGAAACCGTCTGCCAAGTTAAAGCGATAAAACGCGATGCAAAGACCGGAGCTATACTGATAGACTATAACATGTGCGTGGGATGCAGACTATGCGTGCAATTCTGCCCCTTTGGGGGAGTTGAAATTGACCCAAAAGCAGGAAAAGTCTTCAAATGTGACCTATGCCAAGGCGAGCCAATATGCGTCAGATTCTGCGATCCAGCGGCGTTGCAATATTTGAATGCCACGTCAGTGAACATTAAAAAGCGAAGGACAGCGGCTGAAAGGTACTCAGAGTTGATGAAGAAACTTTTGGCAACACCATAAGAGAATCAGTTTAACGCTGATCCGACAATTTCTGTCACATCGTAAATTTTTATTGGAATAGAATTCTTGAGAGAAGAGAAGCGGAAATTGAGTTGGCATGTGGGGCAGGCCGTTGCTAACGAATCCACGCCTAAAGGTTTTACATCATTCTTCAATCTAATAGCAGCGCAGTCAAGGCTGACATGATTGTTGAAAGTCCATAAGCCTCCGCCTCCGCCGCAGCATCTTGCATAGCTCCTGTTCAATGGCATTTCAATAAACTCTATGTTTCGAATAGTTTTTAGCATGTTTCGTGGTGCATCATAAACGTTGCTGTGTCGCCCCAGTGAGCATGGATCATGATAAGTGATTTTCGCTTTTCCGTTTAATTCTTTAAGCTCTAATGCGTGGTTGTGAAGAAGTTTGTCGATGAATTGTGAGGCATGCATGACTTTTAAGGGCAATTCTGTGTCAAGGATTTCTGGGTAAAGCCTTGTGAAAGTGTAGTAGCAGCCTGCGCATGGGGTGACCAAGAGACTTGCCTTCGTTTCTTTAATCCTTGCTAACAGTTTCTTGGTTTCTCTCTGTGCTTCGTTCCATAGTCCAACGACTAAGAGGATGTAGCTGCAGCAGCCTTCTTTTTCACCCAGCATAGTATATTTTGTGTCAGCGTGGTTTAGAATGTTTGCTACTGCTTTTGCTGTGTTTGGTGTTCTTGTGGCTACCATGCAGCCGACCCAGTATAGGATTTCTGCTTTTTTTGGTGTATTGTTTAGTTTTGGAGGTGTTTGTGTCCATTGAAGTCTGCGAGTTAGAGGCATTCCAGATGGGTCGCCTATTTCAGCTATATTTTTGGCTGTTTGTATGAATACTTCTGGTGTGTAGCCTTTTTGTGTTAGTTGGTTGCGTATGGTTCTGATTGCTTTGTCGGTTTCGAGGTTTGGGAGACAATTTGCGTAGCAGTGTCCGCATGTGCTGCAAGTGTATAATATGTCTGTTATCTTTTTGGTAGGGTCTAGCAAATTGTCTACTAGCCCCCCTATATATAGGAGTCTTCCTTTTGCTGACCATGATTCTATGTGATTGAATGAGTGTGCTACTGTGCAGTAGCCTGAGCAAGTAGGGCATTCTTGGCATTTTGAGAATGGTTTGGTTTGGAATAGTGTTTGTAGGGCTAAAGCATAGTTTCTTGCGGTTCCGTGTCCTGTTCTGTGGATTTCTTTTATGTTTTCCATTATTTGCTTGTTTAGTGTCTTTTTTGCTTGTGGTTTGAGTTCTATGGGTTTTGTGTCGTCTATGAGTACAATGTCTTCTTTGGTTTGTTTTTTTGTGCCTTTACTTCTTAGTATGGCGGTGAAGTTTTGTTCTTTAGCTAGTTTCAGTATTTTTTCTATTTCTTTTGGTGATTGTGTTTTTGCTATTGCCTTTACTGTGGGGTATTGTTGTTTTCGGAAGATGTGCTCAAAAGAGTAAACATACAAGTCCTCAACATCAGTTAAGACATTGGCTAAACCAATAATAGCCTGAAGAGATTTGACGATATTAGAGTCAATAGTCATGGATTTGAACCTTGCAGGTCACAGAGTAAGAAGCATAATAGAAGAGAATGTTATTTGCTTTATGCAACTAAGTTAGTGAGTTTTCGACCCTATTATTGTCTTACCTTTTTCTTTTCACATTCCTCTTTTACTCATCTTTTATATGCAAGTTTTCGGAAATCAGGGTCCTTTCGATAGTCTGTGAAAACAGGGTTAAAACTCGCAGTTACCTTGTAAGCGACATCCATCTTTATCGCTAGGTCTAATTCTTGTAGCATCCTCGTCTTTTTTCCAAATAATGCAAATGCCATAGCACGTTGATAATGCACTCGCGCGTCTTCCCCATGTTTACTTTTCAGGACATCTTGTATGATTTTTTTGGCTTCCTCTTTCCTACCTAGTTTCTTAAGAGACATGGACTTGGCAATTGAAGCAAAGATGGATGATGGAAAGTGCGCACGAGCGCATATCTCCAATGCTTTTTCTGCATCTGAAAGTGCCTCTTTCCATTTGCCAGAACTTAGCAAATCAAATGACCTAAATACGATAATATCTCTTATGCGCGCATCGCGCATAGGACCAGTCGGTTCCGTGGATGCATATTCCAATGCCTTAGTGTAACTCGAAAAAGCGTCCTTATTTTTGCCAAGATGATGAAGAGAGTATCCCTTAAATTCATAACCCATGCTTTCAGTTGGATTTAGCTTTATCATCTCTTCAGAGGTCTGAAGAGCTTCCTTGGTTCGACCTATCCATACATATGAGCAGGCGATATTTCTCATCACGACTAGGTCATTAGGATTCTGAACTAGTGCCTTTTCATAAAAGAGCAAAGCACGCTCATAATTATAATGCTCAAATTCCATATCTCCAAGAAAACGATAGGGAATAAGACTGTCTAACTCCTCTTTTGGTAGCTTCCCAAAAATAGCTTGTTCAAACCTTTTGACTTGTTTTTCTAATCCTGCGATATCATTTTTGATTATTCTATGTTTTACTTCCTCCCTTGCCAGAATGAATCTATTTAATTTCTCTGTTGTTGCTTTATATGGGTCACGAACAGCATCGGGTAAAGTTAGTCCTAACGCATCATGAAGTTCTGCCATAAACTCATCGAAACCCTCTATTTCAATCAGATACGCATTTTCCCGTCCAAGCAATCTCTCAACTTTTTTGCCCATTGTATCATCCTTTCTTCTACACCAGTATATACCGTTAGGAAAATAGCCCTCAGACCTCAGCATCGTCTCCAAAGTGTCCATTATCGACCTGTCATTTCCGCCATAACCAATTACAATCAGTCCATACTCTCTCGCAAATTGCGTAAGCTTATCGCGCATATTCTTCTCTAAAGTTTCAGTTTCTCCAACCGTGTTCTTTATGCTATCGTAGAGGAAATCACCATGAAGCTTAATGATTTTTGGACGGGCCGAGGTCACCCTAATGTCAGCTACTGCAGAATCGTGAGCGCAGACTATAGGTCTGCAGTCTGCATAAATGAAACAAGCTTCATTTAGGAGGTCGTCAAAGTTTGGTGTAAAGATGACATTGAAATAATTATTAGCGATGATGTTAGCTAGATATATGTAACCCCAAGAAGGCTTTGCATTCTTGACGCATTCTTCGATATAAATACGTCTTTGACTGCGTTGGTCGTAAACCTTCTCGAATAGAATTGGATATTCCTCCTCATTCCATACCAATCTTGGTCTTGCAACCATTCATCGAATGGTTTCGTGCTTTTTGATTGCTTATACAATTGCCCGCGCCACTCATCTATCATCTGGCATGTCGGTTTCACCCCGCTAGAAACCGATGCACCCGCTCCGATGAGAAGAGCAAAGTTTGGTGTATTGTTACTCCGTTTACCTATTAGATTAATGAGATGCATTTTGTCCCTTTTGCTGTACTTCTCTGACATAGAATTTCCCAAAACATATTGGATGCAACTTATATAACTCCTTTTCGACACATTTTTGCTTGTTTATCCAGTCGAAGAAGAAATAGGATAGTAAATCATTCATTTGGTAATCGTGTGGTTTCACAGAGTGTTTAGGAAGTAACTAAAGTGAAAAACTTGTTACTTTAGTTCGTATATGATTTTGTCTCCTATTAGTTTGGTTACTTCTAGTTTTAGTGGCATTCCTATCTTGATTTCTTCCTGCTTAATCTCCTTGCTTAAGGGTGCAAACACCATTGGTCCTTCACTGAACTGTGCCACACACAACACATAGGGACAATCATAACGAAACCGTGGCGGAGCAAAATGCACTACCGTATATGTGACTAGTTTGCATTTGCCGCTTAAAGGAACCCACTCAAAATCACCAGACAAACAAGAATCACAGTCAGCACGAGGCGGAAAATACACTTTACCACACTTCTTACACTTAGTACCCACAATCTTGTCATCTTCTAAGAATTTGATGAAATCCTTCACCTTCGTCTGCGCCACAAAATTTACTTTACCAAACTTCTCCATCATAGCCACACGCTCCTAAACCGTAAGAACCGTAACAGCACAGTACATGCCTATTCCACCCAAATTATGCGCCAAACCTATCTTTGCGCCAGCAACCTGCGTTTGACCTGCTTCACCCCTCAACTGCTGCACAATGGTTCTCATCTGAGAAGCACCAGTAGCGCCAACAGGATGCCCCTTCGCCAATAAGCCGCCATCAACATTCACAGGAATCTTTCCACCAACATACGTACGTCCTTCAGAAACAAGTTTGCCACCTTCACCACGTTTAGCGAAGCCCAAATCCTCATAATTAATAATCTCAGTTATGGTGAAGCAGTCATGCACCTCAGCAACATCCACATCTTTTGGCTCTATTTTCGCCATTCTGTACGCTTGCTTAGCCGCCTCAACAGAACATAAGAAAGAAGTAAGCGGCAAACTTCGACTAGTCAAAGTCATCGGACTAGAAGCCAAACCCAAACCTGCAATCCAAATAGGCATATCAGTAATCTTTCTCGCCACTTTATCACTTGCCAGAATTAGACATGCAGCACCGTCGCTGTTGGCACAGCAATCATAACGCTTCAATGGAATTGCTATGGGACGCGAAGTCAAAACATCGTTTAAAGTGATTTCTTTCTGAAACATAGCCTTCGGATTCTTCGCCCCATAATGATAATTCTTCACCGCAACCTGAGCAAGATTTTCTTCAGTTGTGCCATACTTATTCATATGCGCAT
>Ga0315312_1003273_pt1 | contig 10512 bp, 9 predicted proteins | sample TDP7_MG_FD_203629 | JGI IMG/M metagenome (GOLD analysis project Ga0315312, IMG submission 203629) | Freshwater sediment microbial communities from Lake Towuti, South Sulawesi, Indonesia - TDP7 | ecosystem: Environmental > Aquatic > Freshwater > Lake > Sediment | place: Indonesia: South Sulawesi... | reverse complement strand
TGTATGGGTTATGTTTGCTCCAGCCAGGGTCAGAAACGTTTCTTTGGTCTTTCTTTTCGATGCTGGGAGAACATCGATCCCCCGCAATACTTCCTCGGCCTGTTCGCGTGTGAGGCTATACTTAGACTGGAGATAACGAATCCATCTGATCCTGTTTTCTGGGCTGAAGAAGATACCGTAGACCCGTTTTGTGACAAGGATGCCGCAGTGTTCTAAGTCATTCTCCAAAGTGTCAAGCAACTCCTTTACCTTCTCCTTGGATCTGAAGGGCACTCCAGTCTCCACGAGGAAGTTCACCAATGGCTCCTTGTTTAACGGGTTCAGATACTTTCGGCTGCTCAATGCTACAATCTTCTCTTTGAGCGAGGTTCTCTTTCCTATGTCGTTCCAAGCGCCCAGTTCCTCAGCGAGATTCCTCAAAGCCTTCTCCTTGTCAGCCACCTTTCCCAAGGCTTTCTCTAATAGATTCTCAGCTTGGACCTCTCTTATGTGGTCGTCAAGTCTGCCGCCCATATTCGTCTCGTACACAGTTGTCAGGGGTATCCCTTTCTTCACGGCTTCGGTTCTGCCATCCATCTTAGCGAAGATCAGCTCTGCCTCTTGCGAAACGGTAAAGGTGACTGTGTTGTTTGTCCCTATCCCTAGGCTCTCAAGCTTCTTGGTGATGTCGATGGCTGCCGGTGAGCTTCCCGCAACTTTGAAGACTATGTTCGGTCTTCCCCTTTCGAGGTTCTTCGGGTAACCCCAAAGCAGATACGCATCATACTTCAAAAGGAATTCCTGGGCATCAGAGTATAATTTGAGGGCTGATTTGAGGCTGGCCTCATAACTGTCTGCGATGTTCGGGTTCAACTGGAGGCTGATCATACCGTGACGCATGTCAGAGGCTATTGCTATCGGCCTGAAGACCGTCAGATTGCGCCAGATGCTTACTTCGGTTGCATATGCCGCCATCTCGTCTCCGTATGCCTCGGGGTCTCTGGACCATTCTAGCTTTTCCTGCGCAAGCGTCTTAAAGTCTGGACACAGGTTCTCCTCTTTGCAGCCTTCCCATTGGCTGGGGTCGTCGTCATACGCTATTGCTGCCAAAGAAGGGTTTGTTGATACTTGAACGAATCCCAGGTGTCGAAGCCATCTAAGCCCAAGAGCGTAGTCATTGCCAAACTTGCACATCCCCACCTCGCTCATCCTATAGTAAATGCTCTCCTGGATTTGCTGCCTAGCCGAGCCAAGAAAAGAACCCATTACGCATTGCTCAAATATGCTCTTCTCAATCTGCCTGGCAGCATGCGCCACCATCGAACCCGGAGGCCGATAGAACCACTCCATCACCTTCTTCATTTCGGAAAGGATATTTCTGATGACAGCTTTGGCGATCAGCGCTTCCCCACCGCCGCCGCCAAAGATACCTTTCCTCTCAAGGCTTTCCAGACCCTCAAGAGACTGCGTCAGATTTGAGAGAGTCCTACCGACTTCGAGGTCTGAGAATCCGACAATCTTCCTTTCTAAGCCAAAGAGATTGAGGGCTATGTTTGCGAGAACGTCGTAGACCCTTGCGCATATCGCTAGACTCTTTCCGGATGTCTCTTCTAGGAGGGCTTTGTTGAAGACCACGTTGAGCTGTCGGATCACGTTTCCAACCGTTTCCTCCAAGTGTCCTGCCATTTCCTTGTGAAGGAGATGGTCTGCAGCGAGTCTCGTGTGTCCTTTCAAGGCGAGGCAAACAATGTGATCAGCATGGTCTTGGCTCAGCAGTGGATGGTCCAGTTCTTCAGGCTTAGCGGAGGCGACGATTCTCTCTACACAGGTCATCGTGAGCCTTTCACTCCCAAGGAATGCAGCCAGTCAAGTGTTTTGCCAATAACTTCTTGTGTGTGTTCCCTTTTAGAGAATACGTGGTCTCCGCCTTTCACTATGTGCAGCTCATTCTTGTTGTTGAGGTTCCTGACAATGCAGTATCCTTTCTCGGAGTCGTCCATAGGCACAACTTGGTCTGCATCACTGTGAACCAAGAGGATGGGTGCCTTGATTCTATTCATGACATCGAAGGGTACGGGCTCGTCGACGGTGTCAAAGAAAGGCTTCTTCAGGTACCACCCTTCTCCGACCTGGACGGCTTCTCCCGCATCTAGCTTCTCTGAATCTTCTTTACGTGCTGGCGAAAGGAATCTCTGTCTTAGAGGGCTGAGAGCTGCTGAGTACAAGACAGCGAATTTGATGCGGCTGTCTTTCGAGGTTAGAATAGCGGCGACCCTTCCGCCCATGCTGAGGCCGATTGCACCAATTCTATCTTTGTCGACGTCTCTCTGCTTGGCCAGGAAGGTTAAGGCTTTTCCCGCATCGCCAACCTCACCCGGCACAGTCATGTCATCGAATTGGCCGTCGCTGTCGCCGGATCCTCTGAAATCGAAGCGCAGGACGACGAAGCCTGAGTCACACAGAGCCCTTGCCACATCGACGAAAAACCTGTGAGCCTCAGTCTTGTTTCCTGTGAATCCGTGGAACATGGCGATGCCGGGCGCCTTCTCCCCCTGCTTCAACTGTTCTGGCACGTGAAGAATTCCGACGAGTTGCTGTCTCTGGTTCTTAAAGGTTACAGGTCTGATCATCTATCTGCTGTCGCCTCTTCTGTTTGAGTCTTATCTTGTGCCTCGGACGCCATTTAAGAATTGCGTGTGGTTCCGTAGCCCGAACTCAGGATTTCGGACATAGGCTTGTGGGGATGAGGTTAACCGGGTAGGCTCTGATCCCAAGTTTTCTCTCTACGCATCTTGCCAGGGTCTCATTGAACCGGCTGCCATGACAGGTCAAAACTACCTTTGGTCTGCATTCCTCTACGAACCTCATAAGACGCGGAAAATCTGCATGATCGCTCAATGGAAAGGCTTCGCGCTTCGACCACAAAGCCCACCCAGAGACCAAAGCGGGCACAAACTCCGGGTGATCCTGTAGGTCCAGTTGTTTGGGCGTTATGAAAACGAAGTTCCCCGAGTGGACGATTTCGTTCGCTTCCTCGGTCTTGGCGTCGAAGTATCCTAGCTTGTGTCCATGAGCCTCATAGACCTTGCTGACCTTTGAGACTTTCCAGTGGGTGACGACAGGTATGCCGAACTCATTAAATATGCCAATTATCTCTTGAGCATTTCCCAAGGGATCAGTCTGAAAAGCTGGGATTCTACCGGATTTCATGATCTTTCTCGCCCAGTTTACCATCTCTTCCGCAACCAGATCTTCAGAAGGAAAAACGAAGTCTGGAGAGCCGAAGGTAGCTTCCAAGATAAGGATGTCGCATTGAACCGCGTCAGCGGGCTTCATTGTCTTTGTGTGCTCAGTGTTGAAGTCGCCTGAAAAGAGGACGTTTCCTTCGGGCGTATCTACCTCAAATTGGTAGGAGCCTAGGACGTGCCCAGAATTGTGTGGGATCACTGCGATATCATCTACCAGGGCTTTTGCACCGATCGTCACGGGCTGCCAATCCCCCGCCTGAAACCCGTAAGCCGAGACCAGCTCCATCGTCTCTCTAGAAGAATACTTTGGCACACTAGGCATTCTGAAGCCGGCTGAATGGTCAAAGTGGCCGTGGGTCACGAAGACTGGTGAGCGGCTGGAACGGTCGTTCTGTGGGTCAAGGATTATCTTGACATTCTTGTGCTCGACAGAGACTCCATTCTTCCACATGACCCTCAAAGATCAATCCGCCTTACCGAAATTATGTCGCCCTGTAGATTAGAGTTTCGGTCAAAAACGTCGACTCGCCCAAGTCGCCGCTGCTTCGTTTAACGGACTCATGGTTCCCGAAGACCTCTGCCCACATCCTCCGGGAACCCGGAGCAAGTATGTACAGAATTGAAGGATTCAAACAATTGCTTTAAGTACCCCATTCTCAAGTATCTACCCTAAGATGGATGGATCATCCTATCCAGAAGTGGCGACTAGGCTTTGGCGATCATCGAGGCCAAGGGCTTAACCTACACCTATCCAATCGGTGCGAGACCCGCATTTGAAGATGTGACCATCAAGATCGAAAAAGGCGAGTTTATACTGCTGACTGGGCCAAGCGGATGCGGAAAGACTACGCTGTGTAGGTGTTTCAACGGGCTCATCCCCCACTTCTACGGAGGAAGACTTGAAGGCGGGATCACAGTCGCGGGACTGAAGGTCGCCGACAATCCAATCTACGAGCTCGCCCAACATGTGGGCATGGTCTTCCAGAACCCTGAGAATCAGCTATTCGCGTTGTCTGTGGAGAAGGACATCGCCTTCGGGCTGGAGAATCTCGGGGTTCCGAGAGAGGAGATCCGTGAAAAGGTCGATTGGGCTCTGAAGACGACGGGGATAGATGACTTGAGAGACAGACCGCCCTATGAATTGTCGGGCGGTCAGCAGCAGAGAGTCGCTATCGCCTCTGTTTTGGCAATGCAGCCTGAGATAATAGTCTTTGACGAGCCTACCAGCTTCCTCGACCCTCTGGGTGCCAAGCAGATCTTCGCAGTCATCCACAATCTGAACAGGGACCTAGGCATAACAGTGATTCTCGTTGAACACAGGCTAGACTTGACTGCGAAATATGCGAACAGGGTCGTGATCATGGAGAAGGGCAGAGTAGTACTTGATGACGAACCGCAAAAAGCCTTGAGCTCAGAAGAGGCACGGCTGATCGGAGTCGGAATACCTAAGGCCACTAGGCTCTACGAGTATCTCAGGGCAAACGGAATCAGCCTCAGCAAGATTCCGCTAGGCTCGGAGGAGGCATATCAAGCCATAAGGGAGGTTCTCGCGGCTTGATCGAGGTTGAAGATGTATACTTCACCTATCCCAACGGCGTCGAAGCACTGAAGGGGGTCTCCCTCGAAATTCAAGACAGCGAATTCGTCGCAATCATGGGCCAAAACGGAGCTGGCAAAACAACTCTGGTGAAACACATCAACGGGTTGCTGAAACCCACAAAAGGCAGAGTCTCAGTGGACGATACTGAAACCACCAAAATGAGCGTGGCAACCCTAGCTCGAAAGGTTGGCTTCGTTTTCCAGAATCCGGACCATCAACTCTTCAGCGAGACTGTGGAGGAGGAGATTTCGTTTGGGCTAAGGAACTTCGGGTTCGAAGAGAAGGTAATCAAAGAACGTGTCGACTGGGCGCTTAACCTTTTGGACCTAACCGAGTACCGCGGGGTTTCGCCGTTCATGCTCAGCGGGGGAGAAAGGAAAAGAGTAGCCTTGGCGTCGGTTCTGGCATGGGACCCGAAAGTCGTGATACTTGATGAGCCGACCATAGGACAGGACAGCCAACAGAAGGAGCGGCTTAGGCAGTTCATAACGCAACTGAACCGTCAAGAAAAGACTGTGATAATTGTGACACATGACATCGAATTTGTCGCCGAATGCAGACCTCGGGTAGTTCTGATGGCTCAGGGGAAAATGCTCGCCGAAGGCGAAGCAACGAAAATCCTTACCGATCCCGACCTTGTCAGTCAAGCTTCAGTAGTCTTGCCAGAAATCGCCCAAATCTTTCTGAAGCTCGCGGACCTAGGATTCCCGAAAGAGGTCATCGATGTCTATGAAGCTGGAAGATTGCTTCTTGAAAGGTTCGGTGAAGCAACGTGAGCATGTTTGATGGCTTCAAGTTCAGAAGCGTCTCGTCGCCAGTTCACCGAATGGATCCGAGAGCCAAGTTCTTCTATGTCTGTGTTCTGTTTGCAGTGGCTGTGATGTTCAACCAGATGGTTCCCCTTTTGGTTCTTTTCATCATCCAGATACCATTTGTCCTTGTTGCCAGAGTCCAGAAAGAGTGGCTCAGGTCAATGAAAGGGTCAGCACTCTTCGCGATCATGATCTTCGCGATGAACCTCCTCTCTCTGTATTTCTACGGCGGCTACGCATCGCTCGCTTCGATCTTAGAACGATCCCTCGCCATGACAGCCCGGTTCGTGGTCCTGATAGAGAGTTTCTCCATCTTCTTCCTCACAACATCACCGGACCTCTTGGGGTTAGCGCTGGAGCAGAGTCACGTCCCTTACGAGTTGTGCTTCGCCTTCACCACGGCAGTCCGTTTTGTCCCGGTATTAGCTGAGGAAGCCCAGACGATCATGGACGCCCAGAAAGCTCGTGGGCTCGAACTTGAAGGCGGCAACTTTGCCAGAAGAATAAGGAACTACATCCCGATTCTCATCCCGTTGATAGTCAACGCGATTCGTAGAAGTCTTGAGCTTGCAGAAACGATGGAGTCCAGAGCTTGGGGCGCCAATAAAAAGCGGACAAACCTCTATGTGCTCAAGGCCAGTCAGAAGGACTTTCTACTGATCCTTCTTTCTATCTCCCTTTTGGCGGGTTCTATATACATTTCTGCGTTTGTCAAGGTTCCATCTCTAACCGAGGTCCTTCTGGTCTAGACGGCTTCGAGACCATGTGGAAGGGGAAAAGATAGACAGGTTGATTCTCTTCAGGGTATGCAGACCGCAGTTTGGGTTCGCTGGACTCCTCCTATCTGGTGTATCTTCTTCACCACGTCTTTAAGTCTTTCTAGGTTGTCCAGCTCGGCAAAGATGATAATGTCGTACTGCCCTGTGACGGTGTGAGCGGTTTTGACCCCATCGATCTTCGAAGCTTCAGCAGCGACTAGCCATGGTTCGCCCTTTTCGACCTCAACTAGAACATAGACGCTGACTTCCATTGAAAGCACCACTAAACAATTGTAGTCTATAATCTAAAAAAGGTATCGCTGTTGCTGCCTTCAGCGAATTGCGCATAGCTGTAAGCCTTTTAAAGACTCGTGTCGAATTAAGAAGCAGGAATTGGTGAGACTTAACAAAGAAGTCTGGTCACAGTAGCTTAGGGGACAGAGGGCGAAGATGGAAGAAGAGAAGATAAAAAAGATCGCCGAACTTAGGGAGAAATTGGAAGAGCGGGCCAAAAAGCTCGAGGCCGAACTTGAAGAGATGAGAACCCTCCTAGATCTCATCAATGACTTGCTGCTCGAAAAGAGCTTCAAAAGAGCGGAGGAGATCGCCAGACCAGTCGCGCCCAAGCCGCTTGAAGAACAGCCTCAGCTAGTTCCCTCTGGGAAACGAGTCAAGACTTACCCGCTCAAAACGGCGACAGGCGAACTCTTGGCTGACCTATACGTTGAAGATGGTACCATCAGGGTTGTTCCGGCGGCGAACAAAAGGTTCAACGTGAACACGCCGCCATTTGCAGCTTTTCTCATGGAGAGAATCATAGTCAGGATGCAGCAGAGGGATCAGGAGCTGGCTGCTCAGGGGAAGATGAAGTTAAGTGAAGTCTTCTCATACGAGGTCAAGAAGGACGGAGACATACTTCAAGAGATAACCATTCGCAACTATGCTCCCCAAAGAGAACGGGAATTGAGATCAGCAACTCGTTGGACGCTGGAAAAAATGTATGAGAAGATGAAGAGCTCGCCTTAGGAGAGCTCGACTCAAAAAGCAGCCCGTTTCCTAGAGCTTATCCTTGCGTTTTGCTCTATCGGTTCAGTGGACTCAGAAGCGGGAAAAGCAATCATTCACGGAGAGTCAGAGTACCTCGATTTCTTCATAGTCCACAAATGTTATGGTCGCAACGTGAATTTAACCTTTCCTCAGAAGATAGGACGTATGTGAAAGGATTGGTCCATCCCATGCGGGCAGGCTTTCCTCAATTCTCCCTTTTCTCAGCGGCAGGAGAACAGGAATGTTCCCATACTAGGAGTGCGCTCACGTTGAACTGCAATGCCCGCTGGTCGTGAGATGTATTCTCAGAAAGCAGCTATCTAGAAAATGGCAAGACGAGTCGGAGTCTTCAGGCCGCTTCTTTCCTAGGCGTGACATCAAGGGCTATGTAGAGAATGTTGTTTCCGCGAACGAGGACTTGGCCGTAGTGTGCGAGTAACCGGTCGCTATGGTATTCAGAGGCACCGTCGAGTATTATGTTCATGTAACTGTCACAGTGGACCATTGTGCCCCTGTACTCAATGCCATTCTTAAGTATGATTGCGATGTAGCCGTTCATCTGCCTAGTCAAGACGTTCAACGGCTTCTTGCTGGGTTCCATTTGTGTACTGCCAGACCTCCGTCCATCACTTTCCGCCTTTTCGTATAAAAAGCTTACCGATAAGCCTCAAGAGAATCCATCTTCCTGCTTTCTCAGCGTATGCTGGCTTTTCCCGCTTCGCCTAGAAATAAACACGATGCTGCCCGTATAGAACAGACATGATCACGCGAAGCCGTCTAAGACATGTTTATAAGAGATGATCTTCCCATCTTAAGAGAGTGAAGGAAAGCCATGGAGTTCCACGGTGCGAAACCAGTCTCATTCGCTATACGGACCGAAGTAGCGCCCTCTTACCTAGGCGATCTTCTCACATTCATCTACCAAGAATACATCGTCCCATTCTACCAACGCTTTGCCAATGTTAGAAAATGGGTAACCGATGGAAAAGAGGTCCTCGCCTTCACATTGAGAGACCCTCGCGGCCGATGGGACATTGACTCAGAAGTCACAATGGGCAACCCCGTTGAGGTGAAGATGACTCCGATCGGGGATGTTCCTCCGAGAATTCTGAGCAGGCTGAGGGAAGACTTGATTATAGCGGTTCAGCTGTTCGAGGAGAAGATCAGGAGGACCACACTTTATTTCGCCTGGGTCCCTAGGAAAAGCGTCGTGGCTGAGAAGACTCCTGACAGAAAGAGAAAAGTCATCAGCCGGATTTTCTTGGGCAATATGCTCGTATTCTTTGTCATCTTCATAATACTTAGCTACGCAACGCTTTTGATCACAACGGAAGTGTTTAAGGTTCCGGTGGAATACTTCCCACTGATATTGGTGTTGGTTCAGTTCTTCATAGTCCTTCTGTCTGACAAGATTGTTGGGACAATGGGAGACTGGCCTATCACAGCGTCCAGCCCCTACGTGCATATTCTACAGTACCATATTCCTCCAGAGGAGTTCGGGACATTCAGGCAGACATTCAAGAAGGACACGCTTCTGAAGGTAAAGAAGGAGATCCATGACAGGACATTGGCTCTCGATAGACCTATTGACAGCCAAACAGCACAGGAAGTCTTCTCCAAGTACGGAGTCACAATTAGGCCTCAGAACCTGTTGACCAAGACGATAGACGTTTACGGCATCGTGAAACAGGCAGCAAACCGGTTCAAGATGCCAATCCCCAAAATAATGATATCGAACGTGATTATACCGAACGCAGCTGCGACTGGCCCAAGCCCGCGGTTAGGCCTGGTACTCGTCACCACAGGTCTCCTTGTGCAACTTGACGAGCGAGAGATCCTTGCTGTAGTTGGGCACGAGATGAGTCATGTTGGGAGGAGAGATCCTCTCGCGCTTTTTGCGTTAGCTTCAGCGGAGTATCTGCTGAGGGTCTATTACTTCTGGAATTTCCTTTACTACTTCGGCCTGTTATACTTCTTCTTTGCATTGGGGGTCGTGTACTTCATTGCGAAGTTCTTCGAGGCCAGAGCCGATCTCGACTCCGCTATCAAGCTAGGACAGCCAGAAGTCATGGCTGGCGCTCTAAGAAAGATAGGGTACCGACGAATACAGCTCGAAAGGATGCAGTCAAACAGGATTGGGAGCTGGATCGGATGGAACCCGCATCCACCCGTCTCCTTCAGGGTTGAAAGGCTTGAAAACTTGAAGGAACCGCAGGCAATAAGGCATACTTTCCTGCGGTCGATCAAAGACTGCATAGAAGGGCTTTTCGCTGAGATGCAGCGTCTATAGCAAGGTATGCTTGCGCGGTGAGTAAGACGGCTACCATTTCGCAGTCCTGAATGCCAAGACCTAAGGCATTGTGCAGATAATCCAGAGGTCCGCGAGTAGCTGCTGGATGACGGGTCAGGGACACGGTGCTAGGCATCGGGAAATAGCTTTTAACCTCAAACCTGGGCTATATGATTGGTGGGCCCGTAGTCTAGTCAGGATTAGGACATCGGCCTGCGGAGCCGAAGATCCTGGGTTCAAATCCCAGCGGGCCCGCCACTCAACCTTAATGGTTCCTCAGATCGCTCATGCGAAACTTCAGCGTGCTGGGAGCCTTCGGACATTTTTAATTATGAAGCGTGCGTTATTCTATATGGTCGCTGTTTAGATGCGTTGATGGGCGATAGAGACTATGAAGCACCCTCACTGCGGGTTCTTTCTTTTCGGGATGGGAAACCGACGTAAGCTTCTGTACAGACGAGGAATGCTCCTTGATGCGTTCACAGGTGAAACGGTTCGACGATGGGACATGGTCTCGCAGAAAATCTGCCCTCCTGAATACACTGTCAGTCTCAAGACTTCACAAGAAGGAAAGGTCACTGTCAAGGAAGACGAGTGGGGCGTCTGGCTGGAAGAAGAAGGGAGAAGGGTGTGTCTGACTGAAGGCCGCTTGAGGCTACCTCGGTTTGAGGGCAATCCTTGCTCTTCACTTCTGAGAGTTCTCAATCACGAAATTCTCATCAACATCGTGGATGGAAAGCCTCTGCCCAACATTTTTGTCTACCCAAAGCCTTGGTAC
>Ga0315312_1003272_pt1 | contig 10514 bp, 14 predicted proteins | sample TDP7_MG_FD_203629 | JGI IMG/M metagenome (GOLD analysis project Ga0315312, IMG submission 203629) | Freshwater sediment microbial communities from Lake Towuti, South Sulawesi, Indonesia - TDP7 | ecosystem: Environmental > Aquatic > Freshwater > Lake > Sediment | place: Indonesia: South Sulawesi... | reverse complement strand
TAAACATTGGCGAAATCCTATTCGACATACTAAAAGAAGTAGAAGTCATTTATTGGCCAACATTCGTAGACCTAAAAGAGATTCAGCACGTGGATTTAGCGATTGTAGAAGGCGGCATCAGAACAGAAGAAGACGAAGAAATCATACATGAAGTCAGAGCCAAAGCTGACACGTTATTGGCTTTAGGAATATGCGCCACACACGGCGGAGTAACAAGCTTAGGTAATGTGTTCTCATTGAAAAAAGCTTTAGAAGAGGAATACCCAGGCGTGTATAGGCGTGCAACTTCACTGCCCAAACTTAAGGATATGATATACCCAATAGACAACTTCGTTGACGTAGACATTTACATTCCAGGATGCCCCCCAATGCCAACTCCAATCTACAAAACTTTGCAAAGCTGGCTGAAAGGAGAAAAACCCGAGAGAAATTCAGGCGTAGTCTGTCTAGAATGCAACAGAAAAATAGTCGCTGTCAAGCCTGGGCACCTTAAAAAAATATATGAGGAAGCGGATAATCCAGAAATCTGTCTTCTGAGCCAAGGGTTCATATGCCTAGGCTCGCTCACGCGAGATGGCTGTGGAGCACCATGCCCAAGAGTTGGATTCACATGCTTCGGATGCAGAGGACCACCAGACTCACTGACTTACAGATCAAGAGACTTGTATGATTTTCTAATAAGAGTAACCTCACGTAGAACAGGAATAGAGATGGAAGAACTTAAAAAAGAACTATACCAAAATCCTTTTGTCTTTCACGCCTTCATTTTCTCGAAAAAAATGGAGAGATTCAAGTCGATGGAGCGAATAATCTAAAATGGCTACTGCAAAAGAGCAAAGGCAAATAGCAATTTCTCCAACAACCCGCATCGAAGGACACGGAAAAGTCACTATACTCCTCGACAAATCTGGAAATGTATCTGACGCACACTTTCATGCCACAGAGATTAGGGGATTTGAACAATTCCTCCGAGGAATGGAAACTGACAGGTTGCCATTCATAATTTCCCGCGTATGTGGAGTCTGCTCAACAGCACATGTCATAGCATCTGCTAAGGCTATAGAAAACGGCTACAACATAGAAATCACAGAAACAGCCAAAAAACTTCGAGAACTTCTACTTATGGGCCAAATAATTACAAACCAATCTCTAGTCTTCTTCTTCCTAGTCCTACCAGACTTCTACTTTAAGCTGGAAGAAGACCCGTCGAGGAGAAATATTTTCGAAATCATGCGCGAAAACCCAGAATTAGGAAGGAAAGCCTTAGAACTAAAAATGTTTGGAACGCAAATTCTTCAAGCAGTTGGAAGAAGAGAAATTCATGTGGTCTCTGTGATTCCAGGCGGAATTATTAGACCATTAAAAGAAAGCGAAAGAACATATTTAATGGATAAAGGAAACAAGGCTTTAGAGCTAGCGCAAACAGCGGTTTTGTTAGGAAAAGAACTTTTCGAAAGAAGATGGGACGAATTCAAAAGCATTGCAACCATAAAATCTCACTATATGGGGCTCGTTCAAAACGACTTGTTAAATTTTCATGAGGGAAATCTGCGAATAATATCGCCAACAGGAGAAAAAGTTGCTGAATTTCATCCAGAAAACTGCTTTGACTACATAGAAGAAAAAAGATTAGGCTGGACATACGCAAAATTCGCTTATCTTAAAAGCCTAGGTTGGCCAGAAGGAATCTTGAAAGTTGGTCCAACTTCAAGAATGAATGTCATTGGCGACATTTTAACGCCTTTGGCAAAGATGGAGTTTAGAGAATTCAGGATACGATTTGGAAGGCTTGTCCATGAGACTTTACTCTTTGATTATGCTAGGTTGATTGAACTGCTTTACGCCTGTGAAAGAGCAACTGACTTGTTGGAAGATAAGGCGATAACGAAAACTGATTTGAGAGTTAAAGTTTTGCCAAAAGAAGGAATTGGAGTTGGGGTGGTAGAGGCACCTCGTGGCACATTAGTGCATCGCTATGTTCTAGATAAAGCTGGTAAAACGAAAAACATCAAATTAATCATTCCAACTCAAATCAATAATACAGCGATAAACCAAAGTGTAAGAGACGCTGCAAAAGAATTCATAAAATCAGGCGAAGTAAAACATGGGCTGCTCAACAGTGTGGAGATTGTCGTTAGGGCTTATGATCCGTGTATCAAGTGTGCAGCGAGAAACCTGACAGACAAAGGATTTCTGACTGTAGAAGTGAGGAATAAAGAAGGAGAAATAGTTAAGAAATTATCTTGAGTGTGTTTTGCCCGTTAAAATGGTTTGATATCCGAGCGATACATTATGACATACGTCATATATGAGTCTTTCGGTTACTTATTAGTTAAAGAGTGAAGGCAGAAGGACAAGTCTTGTTCAGCACACAGTCTCCACATTTTGGACCCTTCGCCAAACATACTCTTCTGCCATGAAATATTAGCAGGTCAGTAATTTTCATCCATTGTGCTTTTGGAGTAATTTCCATTAGGTCTTTCTCAATTTTGTCTTGGTCTTCGTTTTCTGTTAGCCCAAGCCTCTTTGCAAGCCTGCGAACATGAGTGTCAACTGCAACACCTTCCATTATTCTATAAGCATTTGACAAAACTATATTAGCTGTTTTTCTGGCAACACCTGGCAACTCAATTAGTTCACTCATTGTTTTTGGAACTTGTGAATTGAATTTTTCGATTAAGAGTTGGCAACATTTCTTAATGTTCTTAGCCTTGTTTCTGTAGAAGCCTGTGGTTTTTATGTCTTCTTCAAGTTCTTTAATGTCAACATTCACATAGTCTTTTGGGGTTTTGTACTTTTTGAACAATGTCTTCGTTACTATGTTTACCCTTTTATCAGTGCATTGGGCTGACAGGATAGTGGCGATCAAGAGTTCTAAAGGGTTAGTGTAGTCAAGTGCTATTTTAGCATCTGGATGTTCTCTCTCGAGTAATCTAATTATGTTAAGAACATGTGCCTTCTTGTCAATCATTGCCTTGCTTTCACTCATTTAAAATCCCAGATACGCTGTTAAACCCTTCCTTTATAAGAATTCTCATGTGCTGCCTTCACATCCAAGGGTTTACGTTGGTGCATAATAGTGAATAACATCTTTTGTCCATGTGACAAAAACAAAATCTTCGTGTAAAGTTTAATACTTTAAAATGTGGAGGATATTAGAATGGGGTGAGAGGATTGATTAAGAAAGTAAATAACATTACCTTCGCTGTCTCCAATTTAAAGGAAACTATCAATTTCTATGAGAACATTCTGGGTCTCAAGAAAACTGGTGAATGGTCTACCTATGTAATTTTCGATGTAGGAGGAATGGAACTAGCTTTCGAGCCGGGGGGCAAGAAAGGGCGCAAAGAGGATGCCCCAGACGTTTTCTTACTTGTTGATGATGTCGACGAAGCTTACAAAAAGTTGAAAGCAAAGGGTGTAAAATTCGCTACTGAGCCAAAAGACCAGTATTGGGGTGGTAGAACAGCAGCTTTTCTTGATCCAGATGAGAATATGTTCATTCTGGTGCACTTTAAGAAGTAATGCCTTATCGATGAACCAAAATTCACTTATTCAAAAAGCATATAGATAGAAAAGGGCATAATCACAGTTATGAGCTTGAAGAAACTAAGCGAAAAAGAAGCAACGGAAATCATTCTTTCCATTTTGAAAAAGTCTGAAAGACCTCTTTCAACAAGGGACATTGAGGGAGAAACCAGAAAATTACTAGTCGCTTGTCCAGACAATACTCCAGTTTTCCTGAATAAACTGCGCTTAAAAGGAACTATTAGCGGTCAACTTTCTCCTGAAAGAAGAGGATGGGTTTGGTGGATTGAGAAGGAAAGCTAAATCCAAGAAACTATCTTATCATATTCGTCCATCACTAATTTAACCCATCCTTGATAATCAACCATTGTGACACGTTTATCAACCTTTTTTAATAAACCTCTAGCTTCACAATCAGCCTTTAAACCATAAAATTCAAACCCATGATCTGCAATTTTCCTAAGATATTTTGACAAAGTGAGCGTCATGCAAGCGTCTTGAATATGCAATATACCAACTCTCTCTCCCATTTTAACCACTTCTGAAGCCATTTTAAGAATTGAATCGAAATTGCCACCGAACGGAGATTTGCTCAAAATTATTAACAAAATACCTACTCTCCTAAAAAGCGATGGCAATCTCATTTTCTGCAACTAGTTTAGCAATTTCGGTGAGTGATAGCGCTTTCGCATGGTATGCTTCATCAAGATCCTCAATCTTTAAGTTTCGTTTTGCAAGAGAATTTTTTGTGACATATAATCCGATAAGGTCTGCAAGGGTTTCCAATCTGTCATAAAAGGAATTTAGCCCAGCAGCTTCTGGCTTGTGATTTTTGACTAAACAATAGACACCGTCGTCAATGAATACTAGTTTGGGAAGGATATCCATAGCAATTAGTGCTGTCGCTATTCTGAGTCCTTCTGCAGCCATTAAGCTTCCATATGGCGGACTTTTTATGACTAAAAGAACCCTTTTTGACATATTCATGCACCTAAGAGCCAAACGCTACAACCCGATTCGACTCTTCAATTAACTGAGCAAGCTCAGCAAGACTGCTTTCTTTTACACCTTTGAAAGATCCCTTTTTTAGATCGATGCCTCTAAGTCTAGCACTTTCTCGACAAGCCAAAATATAGACTCCGTTATCGATTAGTTCAGCAAGCTTTTTCGCTGGTGTTATTTGATCTGGCAGGATTTGGCTTGCAGTCAAGCCATAGATGGAATCGATGTCAAAGAAGATTGAGACTTTATGCCCTTCCTTATTTGCTGCTTTGGCAAACTCGTATACGGTGTCTGTGTTTTGGAATTGAATCGGTGAAGAAAACAAGATTATGAGCAATTTTCCCATGTATGCACTTCCTCCATCATGCTATACTGTATGCATGCATATTTCTATCCTAATAAGACATAAATTATATAGCTTCTGAGTATCTAGTTAAAAACTGGAGATAAAGCAAATGGAAAAACAATCCTATTTTGATAAGATACTTGTAGCCGTAGATGGCTCTTCAACATCGATTCAAGCCGAAGAATTAACCGCCCAAATTGCAAAGAAATTCAAATCAAAGGTCACAGCGATGCACGTAGTAGCCCATGACTTCTCAGGCTGGAAGTTGCGACCAAAATTATTCACAATGTCCGAAACAATGGTCAAAGAGATTACGGGTCATTATTTACAACAAGGGCAAAGTGTAATTAGTGGTGCAGTAATGCTTTTCAAAGAAGAAGGTATCGACGCGCAGACAGTGCTTGATGAGTTCATAGATCCAGCCGAAGCGATAATACAGGAAGTTGACGAAGGAAAATACAATCTTGTAGTGATAGGCAATCGTGGAGAAAGTGAAGCCGAAACATTCTCCTTAGGAAGCGTTGCAGACAAAGTCACTACACATGCCCCTTGTTCAGTCCTAATCGTCAAGAAAGGAACAAAAATATCCAAAATCCTCGTAGCAATTGATGGTTCTGAAGACGCGAAAAAAGCGCTCAAACATGCTGTTCAATTAGCTTCAAAGTTCAAGGCGGGCATCACATTACTCAATGTTCAACAATCCAAGCTATTCGAGTTGAAACCAAGTGTCACGAAAGAAGTTGGAGAACGCATTCTATCAGAAGCGACTATTGAAGCGAAAGAAGTAAAGTTTGATAAGAAGTTAGAGTTCGGCAATCCTGCAGAAACTATAATCAATGTTGCAGAAAAAGGAAGATACGACCTCATCGTTGTTGGAAAACGTGGACTAAGCACAGTAAAACGGTTCTTTCTTGGAAGCGTAAGCGACGACGTTAGCCATCATGCAAAATGTTCGGTTCTGATAGTCCGATAGAAAAAAGAAAGAAAACAATCTACCTTATTTTCCTTTTCGCCAAGATTGTTTCCCATTGATCAACATGATCTTCTTCGTCAGCTAAGATTTTTTCAAGCATTAGTCTAGTAGTTGTGTCTCCCAACTCATCGCACAGTTTAATGTGCTTCTTGTAAAGTTCACATGCAGTGTATTCAATTTCTAAATCGTCTTTAATCATTTTTTTAAGGTCTCCGCCTGTCTTTATTGGCCAAGGTTTGGTTGTTGGAACTCCTTTCAAATAGGCGATTCTTTCCGAGAACATTTCCATGTGTCGCATTTCGCCTCTAGCTTTTTTCTCGAACATTTCAATGATTTCTGGGCTGGCTATGCTTTCTGCCATATAATGATGATGCAAATACTGTATTATTGCTGCAATTTCACGACCTACGCCTTGGTTTAGAGCGTCGACAATTTTCTTTCTATCTTCCTTTTTTAACAGAAAACTCATATGATTTCCTCTATTTGATTTCTCACGAGAATAGGCATATTGGTGGTACAATATTTATCATTTATGCCCTAGCTTTCGTTCGTTAGGATAGTAGGCTATACTGAAAAATATTTAAGATTCGCCCAATTTTATTGAATTCATGGAATGGAACTAGATGATCAAAGTTAAAGTTAATTGGAAAAAATGTAATGGAAGTGGCGATTGCAGAGAAGTTTGTCCGGTAAATGTCTTTGAACTTCAGAAAATCAAAATGTACCCAGACACAGTTAAATCAGTTCCAATAAAAGAGCACTCTTGCATATCCTGTTACGCATGTGTGAATGTGTGCCCAACCCAATCAATCACAGTAATTGAAGAATAAAATGTATTAGCGTTGGATAAGCGCTAAGACCATTTTTTAACTTTTACTTTCATGATCAATTTTAAAAAGCTTAAAAAGTCTTTTATGCAAATTACGCAAAAATAATCTAAAGAGGTATAAAAATGAGTTTCCTAATGAACAAAGAGGACCGAGAAAAAATTGTCAAAGCTTTAAACACCGACGTCGGATTAGAGCTTGGCGCCATAATTCAATATCTACACCACGAATGGACTGCAGAGGGATTAGAAAGCCCTGAAATCATAGATCTCTTCGAAAAAATATCTAAAGATGAGATGAAACATTTGGAGAAGTTTGCAGAAAGAATCGTCTATCTAGGCGGTATTCCAACAACAAAGCCAGCTCCAATAAAGACTGGCGGCAACATTAAGAAGATGATGCAAGACGACTTAGCTGGAGAGAACAATGCCATAAAAGTCTATAAGGAACACATAAAACTCTGCGACAAAATCGGAGACACAACTACTAGACTAATGCTTGAAGAGATCGTGTCTGAAGAAGAAGGTCATGCAGATACTTGGGAAACAACTTTAGGGATAAGAAAGTAAACTAATAACCTCCTCCTTTCTCTTTTTCTAGTTTCAACAACCATTCAGGAACCTTTACATCTTCAATTATGTCCCAGTGATTGTAAGGTTTTACATCTATAACTGGCGTGCCATCGAAAGCATCAAGTCCTCTGACTGTGAGAACATTACCTTTCCGTCCCAATAACTCTACAATAGTTAAGCCAATTGGATTTGGACGCAAAGGACTACGAGTTGCGAAAACACCTAACAATGGCAGGTCCATTCGTCCTCTTGGATGAGTTTTCAAAGTTCTTCTTTCAGTATTGCCTATTTCATGCATCCAAAAAATGACATAAATATGTGAAAAATCTTCTATGCCGTCAAGAGCTCTCTCGTAACCTTTCTTAACAATAATTGAACATACAAGATTTTTGTCCTTTACATCTTCTCCTTTCGCTTTTCTTCTGACGAAACCTATTGGACTCAGTTTAATTTCGTTTCCTCGAACCATTTAATCACCGTTTTCACATCGACTATGCAATCTTTATTTGTTTAGAAGAACCTAATTTACTAATGAATCCACATGGTGAAAGAAGTTTGGGAAATGGAAAAATTTACGTGATTCAACAGCATAATGCCACACACCTGCATTATGACTTAAGGCTAGAAATAGATGGCGTATTGAAGAGTTGGGCAGTTCCAAAAACACCGCCTACAGAAAGTGGCGTCAAAAGACTTGCTGTTCAAGTAGAAGACCATCCCATAGAATACGCAACCTTTGAGGGCACCATTCCTGAAGGACAATACGGCGCTGGAACAGTAGAAATTTGGGATAGAGGAGAATACGTCATGAAAGAAAGAAGCGAAGATAAATTGATTTTCGAAATAAAAGGCAATAAACTCAAAGGTCTCTATTGCTTAGTTAGGTTTAAAGGAAAAGAAAACTGGCTGTTTTTCAAGAAAAAGTAACAAGGAAATCTACATTTTCTACCAATGGAATCTTCATTACATTACATAAACGAAAATTCGATAAAAAAAGAGGGTGGGTGTCAGCTCGGGACTGCTCCAGAGCGGAAACGAGCACGCAGATAGAAGTAAAGAACCGCCAAGACAACCGCTATAGAGGCTAGCAACGCCAAAGATATATATAGACCAATCGTGTTCCAGTCAACGGCTTTTGGTGTTGTATTGGTTATGACAGTTGAAAGATCAACTTTGATTGTGCCAACATTTGTCTTAATCCACAAAACTGTTCCTTCAAGGTAAACGAGTTTTGAATTCAATGTCGAGCTAAGCTGCCACGTCTTGAAAAATGTTCCCAATGCTTGAACAGAATCTGTAACATAAGTGGCTTTAACCTTAATAGCATAGGTGCCAGGGGAAGCGTCTGAAGGCATGGTGTATGTTGCTTTGTAAAAGCCTTGTGCAACCTGCTCAGGTGCTAGCTGTATTGCCTCTCCTTCCGGATTATAAAGTGTAGTGTTCATTGAGGTTGGAGTGACGAAGATGCCATGAAATGTCGTCATAATGAAACTCTCTACTAGTTCTCCAGGAAAGTATATTGCCCCTATATCTACATTAATGTCCAAAGGTTCTGGCCAAGCAACGAGTACTTCTCCATTTGTTACGGAACAATCTATAAGGTGCATATTGGAATCACTTAGTTTGACCGGCCATTCAAGTGTCATATGTGCCGTTCCAGCATCAGTACCTTTGAAATCTATTGTTGCTAGTGTACCACTTCCTGCGGCGGAATACAAAGGTAGCGCACAGTAGGCCCATACAAGACCATAAGTGCCGTTGTAAGCATCATTTATCTCTTTTACCCAAAAATATGTCTTGTCATCGTCTGCAAAGCCTTTCAAAAATGGGCCTTCTTTTACCTTTAGAGCGTTTATGAATTTTGTTTCATAGAAAAGCTTGAACTCCCATATACGCAAGTCAACAACATTTGAGATGGTTACATTAACTGCGAAGTCTTCTCCAACCATTGCACGGCTTAATGCTGGCAATGAAACTGTTGTCTCTGGATTGGCTGCCCTGATTTGCAATGTTCCAAAGAAACCTAGGAAAGTCATTGAAATAAGTACGGGTAGAATCCATTTATTCATTATTACACTCTTCCTAGTTTGTTTCAGTACGGAAAGTAGATTGTGTCATGTGAATTAATAAGTTATGAAATTATAATTAATATTTCAAATGATTAGTAGAAATAAATATTTTTCTTACTATTTTCATTTATATCTGATGGAAGAAAATTGTCAAGACGAAGTGTGTAACTCAAAAAGGCTTAAAAGATGTTCTCCCACTCATGCTAAACAGTCGAGGGTTAATAATGCAAAAAGCCCCAAAATTGCTTATACTATATTATAGCCAGACTGGGAACACAGAAATGATGGCACGAGCAGTTGCTGAAGGAGCAAAGTCGATGCCAAGCGTTAGTGTTAACCTAGTCTACTATGCAAAAGTGGAAGACCTTGCCAATGCTGACGCAATAATCCTTGGCATGCCCACCTATTACCACGACATAAGCACGGATGTAAAACATCTTCTAGAAGAAGTTGCAGCAAGGAAAATCAAATTGAAAGGTAAGATTGGGGCAGCCTTTGGCTCTTATGGTTGGAGCGGCGAGGCACCATCGTTACTGCTTGAAATTATGAAGAAAAGATTTGAAATGGAAACAATTGAGCCTGGCTTAATAGTAAAATATACACCGAATGAAAAAGCGCTAGAAGAGTGTCGAAAACTTGGAAGAACCGTTGCTGAAAGAATTACAAAATCACGAAAGTCCTAATTGATTATGCTTTGAGTTTTAGTCTTTTCAACAGAGCCGAGTTGCTTACAACGAAGAGGGAGCTCATTGCCATGGCTGCAGCCGCAATAACTGGATTTAGGAGATTTGCAGCGGCAACTGGTATAGAAATCGTGTTGTATATGAAGGCCCAGAAAAGGTTTTGTTTGATTTTCTTCATTGTGGCTTGACTTAACTCAATTCCAAGAGCCACATCTCTTAAGTCATCCTTGATTAAGACGATTCCACCAGTTTCTTTAGCAATGTCTGTCCCGCTGCCGATAGCTATACCTATGTCAGATTGTGCAAGTGCTGGGGCATCGTTTATGCCATCGCCTACCATTGCGACTACTTTGCCTTCAGCTTGCAGTTCCTTGATGACATCAACTTTCTCCCATGGCAACACGTTAGCTATCACAGTCTCTATGCCCAACTGTGTCGCAATAGTCCTTGCAGTTCTCTCATTGTCGCCAGTAAGCACAGCAACCTCCAAGCCCATACTCTTTAGTCTCTTTAT
>Ga0315312_1003271_pt1 | contig 10514 bp, 12 predicted proteins | sample TDP7_MG_FD_203629 | JGI IMG/M metagenome (GOLD analysis project Ga0315312, IMG submission 203629) | Freshwater sediment microbial communities from Lake Towuti, South Sulawesi, Indonesia - TDP7 | ecosystem: Environmental > Aquatic > Freshwater > Lake > Sediment | place: Indonesia: South Sulawesi... | reverse complement strand
CCCAAGACAACTTCCCATATGAGTTGGGATATCATCACGATTTTCAAGGATTCATCTACGGGCTACTTAGAGGAACGAGCTATGAGTCTCTACATGACAAAGTCCGGTACAAGTTCTTCTGTTTCTCAAACCTTGTTCCGCCAACCCGCACAATCTCACGTGACTCGCTAAGGACGTTAGTGGTTTCCTCTCCTGACGACACTTTCATCAGAACTATTCAAGAGAGGCTGGTAGCTCATCAGGGCCTACCGATCAAGCTGGGCGGGATGACTTTCAAGGTCGAGCGAGCCGAGCACCGTAGGGTGATGTTGCCTTCGTCAGCTCTTGAGGAGATTGTGTTGACGAGTGGAACTCCGATCGTTGTGAGGATTCCTCCGTACCGTTGGAAGGAGTATGGTATCCGGCCGAGGAAGGGCTATCGGTTTGTGTACTGGCGGAGCGAGCATACTCCTACCGCCTTTATTAGGCAGTTAGAGGAGAATCTTGTGAAGAAGTACAGCCAGTATTTCTCAGCTGAGGAGCAGCCAGGCTTGTCGCTGTTCGAGAGGCTAAAGTTCAGGAAACAGGTAGCGGTGCCACTGAAAATGAGGGGAGAAGAGAGCACAATCATAGGAACACTATGGGACTTCCGATTTGGCCCAATGGACGATATAAAACGAAGAATACTTCAGTTTGGGCTTGACGCAGGATTCGGCGAGATGAACAGCCTAGGATTCGGATTCATGAACATAACAGAAAGGTAGTTTCATAAAAATGGAGACAACTCTTACGCATACAGGCAATCCTTGGATAGATTGTGGCATAATAGGGTTGCATGATTTATGGAAAGATAAGAGCAAGATACAACCTGAAGGAGACGTTAACGTACATTGGCGCAACGACCAAGTTGTTCTTGAAGCCGCCAACCCTGAAGAACTCAATCACTTCTTGGAATCAACATTTGAAGAAATAAAGTCAACCTTTTACATTGAACGTACGAGAAATACCGTTTGCATACTCGATAGAAAAAAGAGGCAATTCAAAGTAGTTCCCAAGATTAACTTAGTTAGCGTAGTGGGTTTCTTATTCAGCGGTGGAGATCTAAAAGTCAAGTATGGTGCAAAGGAACCTCTAGAAACAGGTTTGATGAAGAAATATGAAGAATTTAGGAGACTCTACAAAGGAAGGCGAAACATAGATTTCAAGGTGAAGAAGGACGAAAAGAACAAGAAAGAATATGTCTACGCTTCTGAGCCAAGATACAATTGGCCGTTCAAAATAGGAAAGGAAGGTGTCTGTTCATTTTGTGGCCGTAGAGCTCCCTGTGTGGACATTGACTCGAACAACTATCCCTTTGCAGTTGGAACCAACAACTTCCAGAACTTCTTTTCGAATCTGAGCCTGTCGCCTAAGATGTGTTTATTCTGTGAATTGGCTTCACTGGTTGCCATAAACCGAATAATCTTCAACTTGACGGAGAGAAGACGTAGGCTTTTTCTCGCAATCCCTCAAGCCTACTCACTAGGAGAGCTCTACGATTTCTGGCACCTCATAACGTCCAATATCGTACTGAAACCTCTTAACCAGGATTCAAACCTGCTTTCTGGGGGTTATCGCTATCGACGACTAAGTGAGAGCGTTCTCGCTACATGCTTAGAGCTGTACCTCCAGCTTGAGAGAATCAAGGAAGACGCAAAGCGAATTGCGGAGGCGGACAAACTAAAAGATAAGGTTTCAAGTAAGAGTTGGCATTTCTTCATGGTCTCAAAGACCGGCCAAGTCCTTTCGTTTGATAGCTACACATACTTGACAGATCTCCACAGAATCTTCAAGCTATTCGCCAGCCTAGGGAATCCTCATACGTTCAAGGAGATGTTCCAGCATTTGGCAATCCAGCATGGAAGGGAGTGGCGTAATGAACTTCGAGATCAGTTTGCCCAAAGAATTCTGCGAAGTGCTGGCCTGAATAATGTTGCCGAACGAATAATGTGGGGAAAGAGTAGAGAAGGGAGCTATGTGGCAGGTTTAGCAGATTTTATCGAGCATTACAACATATGGAGAGGATAGAATTGGAGAAAGAAATGGTCGAAATATGCAAGAAGATGGGGCACAAAATAGGTTACCATGCAGCGGAAACTCAACGAGCATCCATCTTGTATGACCTCAGAAGAGTAAAACGGTTCGATGCCTTCTTGCACGTTCTTGAAAGGCTCAAGCATAGAATACCGTCTTTGCTCACTGAACAAGAGTTCTTCCTCAAGATCAACACTGGGAACTGGCTTGAGTACAAATCTCTGATAAGTGTTTTTGCGAAGGATCAAGAGTCTAAAGTCAATTACGCAAGAGGTAGGAGGTGAGTCAAAGTGGGCAAGAAGAATTCTGGGTCGAAATGTCTGAACATGGCGTTTATCTTCAAAACATCTGTCGGGAGCATAAACTCTAGCTTTTCTGAGGAAAATGTCTCCATTGTGAAGAAGGTTACGCTGCCCGATGGAAGTGAGATACCATATGTATCAGGTCAAGCAATGCGTCGGTACATCAGAGATAAGTGGGAAGAAATGGGATTAGACATCTCCCCTGTCAATCGCTTGGGGGTAGAAGCTGTCGAGGAGGAAGAGGAGGGAGAAACTAGTGAATTAGAGGGGGGAAAGAAAGAGACCGAAGAATCGAAAGTGAAAGAAGAAAGAGCTGTAGCTGGTCCAGTAATGGCATCATCAAAATGTAACCCAGTAGAATATATTGATGACGATCTTTTCGGCTTCATGTCCAGTAGGAGAAAAGACATACGCAAGCGCACCTCTCCGGTCAAAGTGTCTCCAGCAATAGCGTTTTTCTCATTCAAAGACGATAGAGATTTCGGCGTTAGGATCACTGAAGAAGGGAAGAAAAACCCCAGCCAAATGATGCCACCATTCGAGACAGAAGTCTACTACAACTACTTCCTCTGTAATATCCTTGTGGATCTGGAGCGTATAGGCATATTCAAAGATGACAACTATGGAAAGGTGGAGAAACCTAGAGATTTGGATGCTAACAAGAGAAAGAAACGGCTAAGTAATCTAATCGAGGCTGTTCGTGACTTATGGGGAGGTGGAAAACAGGCACGGTTCTTAACTGACATCTCTCCAAAATTCGTCGTTTACTCTAGGCAGACTGTGAAGAAACCGATCTTTCTTGAAAGAATCAAGATGAAGAAAGACGAAACCATTGATGTGCCCTCGATTGAGGAGACGCTGAAAGATGAGAGTAATCTGTTGGGCAAAGTCATAGTAGGTGCCATGGATGGGTTTGGCGGAGTAAAGGTAGGTCAACAAATTCTGAACAACACAATCACTATTGAAAACATAAGCAAAGCCTTCGCTGATATCCTGACGGATGCCGAATCAGCAGTTACATAACTTCAAGATGCTTGGCCATGAAGGCAATTTCCGCCGTCCGAGTTCATGTTGTAGGGCTTTTCAATTCCTTTAAGCCAAGAGCTCCTGAAGATGTGAGATATCACCGTACTTACGAGTTCCCGCCAAGAACAACTTTACTCGGCTTTGCAGCAGCATCTCTGGGGTTAGGGGAAACTGAACTCTATGTAGAATGGGATGGCGGCCCACCTCTAGCTGACCGTCTTGAAGTAGCATCTATACTGAAGGAAGTCACTGGTCACATTCGTGACTACTGGACAATCAAGAAATTTAAGGGAAAGGCATCATTCCCTGCGATGCAGGTTAGAGAACAACTTTTCAAACCCTCATATACACTCTACTTTGCATCACACAAAGAAGAGATAGTTAAGAAAATCTACAACGGCATCCTCAACCCCCACTATCCGCTTTCTCTCGGTCGTGATGATGAACTGGTAAGAGTTACAGTAGCAGAACCATCTAACCTACGCATGCTAAAACCACCTTTTTCTCTATCCAAAACCCTTCTCCCTATGGATCTTATTCCTATGATTAAAGAGGAGGATCGTATAGCACTCTTGAAATCCTTGACTAGATTGAAGTTTGCTAGGCGTTTTTCCATAATGGAAGACGGTACACGTGTAGAGAATGATATGAAGGAGTATGTCCAACTCTCTGATTCCGTCCATGTCGTAGAGGATATCGAAGCCTATACCGATGCACCTCAGGGGGAAGAGGGCAACAATTTTGTATTCCTATGATGAAGTCTGGGCTAAACCAGAGTACCCTCTAGAACACCACATGGAAGATTGTCTTCAGTTATTCAACAAAGTCAAACACTTTAAGAAAGAGATTGCAGGGCACATCGCTGAGAAGGCTAACATTGGAACCGAGGACTTATGGAGTAGCGCCTTTTTCACAACATTACTTCATGATGTCGGCAAAGCAAGCATTCCTTTTCAGAAGTACTTGAGGAAGCAAGGAGAGAAAGAGAGCCATGCCTTCATCTCCTTTTACTTTGTGAATCAAATCTGCAGTAACGTGTCGAAGTTAAAGATAAATGAGAAGACAACTGGTCTTGAAGCTTTAGCAGTAGCTAGCCATCACTCGCCGTTACACCCATTGAAATTTGAAGAATGGTATCAGGGAGTTGAAGAAGACCCACGGATCCTGAAAGATGTGGTGAGGCGATACCTGAAGAATTTTTCTGCGAAGAAAGCTATGGAATATGTCGGGAGGGTCACTGAATTAGATGTTAGTTTTCCCCAGACTTATAATGACATTTACAAGTCATTTGCTCTCCTCAATGCAAGGTTGCGAACATCCCGGACGATAAGCAATGACTCTGTCCGATCGCCATTCGCTTTTCTGAAGAGCATACTTCACTATTGTGATTGGTATGGTTCTAGTAGGGAATTCAGCCCACAGTATTCGCCAGACAATGTCGAGTCTAGGGTCCTTAGATATCTTGAGGAGAAAGAAAAGAAGCCCATTAAACTAAGAAAATTCCAAGAGGATATTAAACCGCTAACTGACGCTCTCCTTCAGGCCCCCACTGGAACGGGTAAGACTGAAGCTGCAACTCTGTGGGCTGACAAGTATACTGGTTCAAAGAAACTCCTTTATCTCCTCCCCACAATGACTACCTGCAATAAGATGCATGATAGGCTCAAGAAGATGCTGGGATGTGAGGTGGGGCTCCTCCACGGCACCTCTGACTACATGCTCGCTACGAACGAGGAATATGAGGGACAAGAAGAATTTGAACGCATAAAACAATCGCTTTTCTGTAAGAGTTTCATGTATCCCTGCACAGTAGCGACGATTGATCAATTGCTCTTCACAATGTTCAATTGGGGGAGATGGGAGTTGAAGTTACTGAATGCAGGCAATAGTGCCGTCATAGTGGATGAGATACACGCCTATGAGCCATATACCGTGGCATTGATTGTGCATACACTAAGATTACTCAGGTCTCTTGGCGCAAAGAGTCTCGTTATGAGTGCAACGATTCCTACAGTTCTTCGGGATTTATTGCAGAGCAAGCTAGAGCTTACTTCTACATATAGGGAGACGTCATACGATAATCGCATTAGAACATCCATTCAACTGGCAACCAGTGAAGAGATAGCTTCTGCCGTTCGAGAGATTATTAGACATTATGAAGGACATTATGAAGACAAGAAGAAGAAAGTGTTGGTGATCTGCAATACTGTAGCAACGTCCAAAGCTGTTTACAGTGCCATAGAACGCACAAAAAAGATTAAGAAGAACGAACTTGCTCTTCTTCACTCCCAATTCATAATGAGGGACCGTGCGGCCAAAGAAGACTTCTTAGAGAATCTCAAAGATTATGCTGGACCCTATGTCCTTGTGGCCACTCAAGTTGTAGAGGTTAGCTTAGACATAGATTTTGATGTTCTATTTACCGAAGCTTGCCCAATAGATGCCCTCATTCAGAGGCTAGGACGGGTCAACAGACGAGGAGAACGCTCCCCAGCTGAAGTATTCATCTACAAACAGACGCCTAACGCAGACAGAGTTTACAACCCTGCACTTGTTCAGGATAGTGTTAAACAGCTTTACTCAAGAGGTCGGAGCAAGCTTAAGGAATTTGAACTCATTGAAATAGTGAACGATGTCTATGATAGAGAGGATTATGAAAGCAGACTTGAGGAGGAACTTAAAAAAACACGGGCCCTAATCGCTGATGTTCAGGATAATCTTCGTCATATGTATCGGCTAACCGTCGATGAGAAGATGCTACAGCAGGTGGTTACGAGAGAAAGCGACTACGTGACCATAGACGTAGTTCCAAGAGATTATGCAGACAGAGTATTAAGTCTACCAAAAGATGAAAGATATCGGAGAGTGGAGTTCACAGTCAAAGTTCCGTACTATAAAATCAAACAAAATCTCAGACAACCATTGGATGGAGTTCTAGTAGCAGACGTAAATTATGATCCTCAATTAGGAGTCATCTACCCAGAAAGGGATACAGAAGCTTACATTTACTGAAGATGTCTTCATGGTGCGGACCTTGGCTGTCATTGATCTGTCTCAGTCGCCGCAGCGTCAACGTGCGCTAGAAGAAGCTTTGAACTTTACTGGCACCCAGGTGAATTACTTTTTTGTTTGTAGGAGGAAGCTTTGGCTGTTCTCTCATGGTCTTGAGATGGAGGAGGCCTCTGATCTTGTTCTCTTGGGCAAACTCCTTCACGAGCGAGGTTATGCCCGCAGGCTAAAGGAAGTTCAAGTTGGCAGGATTAAAATAGACTTTCTTGCCTCTGGCTGCGAAATTCATGAGGTCAAACGTTCGCGAAAGGCGGAGGATGCTCACCTGTTCCAACTCCTCCACTACCTTTACTATCTTAGGAAATCGTCAGGTGTTGAAGGCCGAGGAGTACTGCATTATCCTCTGCTTAGGAAAACAGTGAGCGTTGAGTTGACAGATGATCTGGTCAGGCGACTGGAATCTGTTCTGAAAGATATTGATGAAATCTTGAGACAGGGGAGTCCTCCTCTACCAGTAAAGACAGGATATTGTCGAAGATGTAGTTATGCCGAGCTTTGCTGGGGATCCGAATGAGAGACTACTACATCCTGAGGGGAGGGAGGCTGAGGCGTCAGGAGAACACGATCTACGTTGAGAGTAGCGATGGCGAGAAGAAGGCAATACCTGTCAACGATGTCCAATCACTGTTTGTGTTCGGCGAGGTTGATGTCAACACGAAGCTACTTGTATTCCTTTCACAACACGGCATACCGATGCATATCTTCAACTACTACGGGTACTATTCGGGCTCGTACTATCCTCGGGAGCGCTTGTTGTCCGGGTTCCTGCTTGTTCGTCAAGCAGAGTACTACTTGAACTTGGATAGGAGGATGAAGATCGCGAAGGAGATAGCGTTCACAGCATGCGACAACATACTAGCAAACCTACGGTACTATCTGAGGCAAGGCCGCGATGTTACTCGGCAGATAGAGGGTGTTGAGCGCGAAAAGCATCTCATGGAGAGCGCTGGCACGATCAGCGAGCTGATGGGCTGTGAAGGTAGATCGAGGGAATCCTATTACTCGAGCTTCGAATCGGTTCTGCGTCCGGGCTTCGAGTTTAAGGAGCGTTCCCGTAACCCGCCTGAGAACATGGTCAACTGCCTGATATCCTTCGGCAATTCTCTCCTCTACGGAACCGTTCTCAGCGAGATATACCATACCCAGATGAGTCCCACCGTCAGCTTTCTGCATGAGCCCGGAGAGCGAAGGTACTCCCTCGCGTTAGATCTCAGCGAAGTCTTCAAACCAGTGATAGTTGACAAGGTCATCTTCAATCTCATAAACAACCGCATAATCAAGCCCGAGCATTTTCACGAGGAGCTGAAGGGATGCTATCTGAATGACCACGGACGGAGAATCTTCCTGAAGGAGTACGATGAGAAGTTGAGGACTACGATCAAGCATCCAAGGTTGGGCCGAAGCGTCTCCTACCAGAGGCTGATCCGACTGGAATGCTACAAGATGGTGAGGCATCTTCTCGGCGAAACGGAGTACAAAGGCTACAGGGACCGGTAACGGTCAATGTACGTGATCATCGCCTATGATGTGGCTGTGGAGCGGCTCGACGCCGTAAGAAAAACTCTCAAACAGTATCTCAACTGGGTTCAGAACTCCGCTTTCGAAGGAGAACTGACCGAAGGGGGGCTGGAAGAGCTGTCAATGAGGATAAGAGACGTGATCGACGAGAAGGCGGACTCGGTGATCTGCTACACTTTGTCGAACCCGAAATGGCTAAAGAAGAGGGTGATCGGTATAGAGAAAGGCGAGGTGACACACGTAGTCTAGCCGTTTGAGGATTTATTAAGCGGGGCCATTACCGCACGTTCAAGAACAAGACCCAAAGGGAACGACGTGTTTTGAGCCGAACAGACGCGGAAGGGAGCATTTGCTTCCTTTCGGACAGGGGGTTTCAATCGGTCTATGGTAGAATTGAAAGTTCTCAAAGATCATTTCATTAATGTTGCTATAAGCAGTTTCAATCGGTCTATGGTAGAATTGAAAGGAAACCGTATTCTTCATAGACAGAAGATAGGATCGTGTTTCAATCGGTCTATGGTAGAATTGAAAGACAGCAACATTTGGAAAAGGCATAGGTGCATCAACGGTTTCAATCGGTCTATGGTAGAATTGAAAGAGGCGAAAAAGAAAAGGAGAAAAAGAATTCTTTAAGGTTTCAATCGGTCTATGGTAGAATTGAAAGATCGATATTGCCTCGTCTTCATAGTAGAACAGGTTAGTTTCAATCGGTCTATGGTAGAATTGAAAGTTGAGAGGATTGTGACTGCCAGAAGTCCGGCATGTAGTTTCAATCGGTCTATGGTAGAATTGAAAGAGCGACTCAGGTAGAAGACGATTTAGGCGAATTATTGTTTCAATCGGTCTATGGTAGAATTGAAAGTGTATTGGCCTCGGAGCATAGGGAAGCCATATCGTTGTTTCAATCGGTCTATGGTAGAATTGAAAGTCACTCAAGTCGTTCTGAGTCATGCCCTGGGGAAGCGTTTCAATCGGTCTATGGTAGAATTGAAAGAGGCGAAAAAGAAAAGGAGAAAAAGAATTCTTTAAGGTTTCAATCGGTCTATGGTAGAATTGAAAGAGGCTTTGGTTAAAGGGGACGTAGCCTTCATACCTGGTTTCAATCGGTCTATGGTAGAATTGAAAGGACGAGAAGTATGGCATTGTGAGGACATATATGCCGGTTTCAATCGGTCTATGGTAGAATTGAAAGGAAGCACTCTGGGCACTCAGAATCCTCGTCCTCAAGGTTTCAATCGGTCTATGGTAGAATTGAAAGAGAACCGACAAATAGATTGCCTGAAGATGCGACAGGTTTCAATCGGTCTATGGTAGAATTGAAAGGGAGATCAGCGGCTTACTAGGCAAACCCGCTGAAGCGTTTCAATCGGTCTATGGTAGAATTGAAAGATCACAGTGACAAGCGCCACACCGTAATCAAGATGAGTTTCAATCGGTCTATGGTAGAATTGAAAGTTCGTAGAGTTTGGTACTCCGCGTATGGGGGCTAGAGTTTCAATCGGTCTATGGTAGAATTGAAAGAGTTCTAGGACTCTTGATGCTACGAACGATTTCGCCGTTTCAATCGGTCTATGGTAGAATTGAAAGTCATCGGTTCGCAGTGTTAGCCGTACCAGTATAGCGGTTTCAATCGGTCTATGGTAGAATTGAAAGGTCTACTGAGCCTGCAAACAATAGCGAATAGCTGAGGTTTCAATCGGTCTATGGTAGAATTGAAAGGCAAATGTAGCCTGACAGAATCTATCTCATCCCTCAGGTTTCAATCGGTCTATGGTAGAATTGAAAGCATGCAGTTTCCTTCCGAACGCAAGATAGCAGTAATGTTTCAATCGGTCTATGGTAGAATTGAAAGATAACCGTAGCTTGCACTACCACGACTTTCAGCAGTGTTTCAATCGGTCTATGGTAGAATTGAAAGAGAACTGAGCGAAGACGAGAATAACGACCTGACATGGTTTCAATCGGTCTATGGTAGAATTGAAAGCCGGAGCAGGCATCGTTATGGCTTTGATCACTTTCTTGTTTCAATCGGTCTATGGTAGAATTGAAAGTTCATTCTTTTCAGTTTCTTCCTGTTCAGTTTCTTTGTTTCAATCGGTCTATGGTAGAATTGAAAGCCCTTGGGCGAAGGTTCATTGAAAGAAAAATGTGCCTGGTTTCAATCGGTCTATGGTAGAATTGAAAGCTTGTCGTAAGTGTACTTCGTTGCGCTTCTGACAACAGTTTCAATCGGTCTATGGTAGAATTGAAAGACGGTTGCTCTCGTCCACGTACTGCGTCACGATATAGTTTCAATCGGTCTATGGTAGAATTGAAAGAACGAAGTTAGGGCTTTCCTGAAAGCGGGAGATGTCGTTTCAATCGGTCTATGGTAGAATTGAAAGATGGTTTACCGCAATCCATACAACTCACTTCAAGTCGTTTCAATCGGTCTATGGTAGAATTGAAAGCATAGATTCCTCCGAACCCTGAGAAAGTGCAGAGCAGTTTCAATCGGTGGGGCACATGAGGCTAGGGAAATCCGCCCATATAGGAATGGGTGCCTAT
>Ga0315312_1003269_pt1 | contig 10531 bp, 12 predicted proteins | sample TDP7_MG_FD_203629 | JGI IMG/M metagenome (GOLD analysis project Ga0315312, IMG submission 203629) | Freshwater sediment microbial communities from Lake Towuti, South Sulawesi, Indonesia - TDP7 | ecosystem: Environmental > Aquatic > Freshwater > Lake > Sediment | place: Indonesia: South Sulawesi... | reverse complement strand
GTAATTTATCTACTTCTATTTTAGTATGAGGTAAACAACTACTATTCACTAACTATATTTACAAATTAGGCCAACCTAAATCCCGGATAGAGAGAGCTTTCACGGCTGATGGATAATTAATTTCTAGTTAGCATGACACTTCTAATATGCAACAGTTCTTTGGTATTTTGAAAACTAATTGTCTGGACTTTGGTATTTTAGCTTCATTCTATTCTTAGTTCAATTAAGATTCACATCAATACAGTCTAAGAAGATTTGAATACGTAACAGACTACCAAAACAAAAAACTGTTCAGAAAAAGAAAGTGAGATAAGCTTTCTCATCTCCCTCTTTTTTATTTTGGGTATTGCGGAAGATCGAAGTCCAAATTCATGCCTTTCTATCTTGATGTACAACTTTCCGATTGATAAACACTTTATGTATAACCTTAGTCTTAGGTATGCCTACCAACCTAAGAGATCTATTTCTCTCAATTCTTTTCTCAGTATTATTTCTTACTGTGCTTTTAATTTCATACAGAGGTTTGCCTCTCGAATCTTTCTTTTCACTTTTAACCTTTATTGGAGAAATGTTTGCTCTTAGTACTATGTGAGGAGGAACGGCGACTTTATATCTCCCTTCTTCCAATTCATACTTCACGGTGCCGAACACCGTACCAGTTGTTGATTTCAACTTGAGAGTCAGTTTATGCTTTACCATACCAACTCAAAAGCTTTCGTCCATATATTTGAAATTTTTCGTTGAACGGGATTCATAAGAAAGCTGGGCTATGAGGGCTCAGGTAAAACCTTCTATACCATTAGGTTTTAACTCAGGATTTCTTTTATCTAAGAAAGATAAAAGAGAAACAACTCAGCTAATCTGTATGTGGGGCCGTATAGAAAATGACCACAAATGCCAGGTTTAGAAAAATCCTTAGAGCAGCCTCAAGAAATATGAGAGCTAAATATGAGAAAACAAGCCAGCTACCTCATCCAGGTCTCAAAGGACGAGAACGAGAGAATATACTAAAAGATTTTTTGAGAGAATATTGTCCAAAAAGGCTTGCTTTAGGAAGCGGTTTGATTATGGCTGCAAATGGACAATTAAGCGAACAACAAGATATCGTAGTTTATGATGCCTTGAATTGCCCCCTAATTTACCCAGGGGAGGAAATTCAGATATTTCCTATTGAAAGTGTCTATGCTACAATACAAGTGAAATCTAGATTAAAAAGAAGTGAACTCGGAGATGCCTTCAAAAACATTGCATCTGTCAAAGCACTTCCAACAGTTGGTGGGTATACCATGAAAACATTAACAGCAACTGCTGTCGTAGGACCAGCCCCTCCTCCACCATTGGGAGTGATCTATTCGTTCAAGTCAATAGGCCTAGGTAGTCTGAAAAGATATCTGGAAGAATTGCACTCAAGAATTAATCCCCGTTTTTGGATCAATATGATTTGCGTTCATGATAACGGGATTATTTTCTTTGGCGATAAGCGATTTTTACAACTCAAGAGGAACATAAAAGAGACCGATAAGATGGAAATGTTCTCTAGTGGAAAGGACACCCTTTTTGCCTTTTATGTGATCCTAATAGGATTTCTAAGTAGAGCTGAAGAAATGTTTCCGACATTTTGGAGATATGCAAGAAGTTTGCTACAGCTAGAAAATGAAGGGAAAAGTGCATAAAAATTCTATGTGAGCGAAAACATGAAAAAGAGTCTTTTCAGAGAAGGAATTAACCTCAGCCTAGAAAATGCTGAACAGTGGATAAAAGACGCTAAGCTTTTGATGGATAATAGTAGCTACGGGCATTCATATTCACTTCTTGTGTTTGCTGACGAAGAAATTGCCAAGGCTTATATATGTTGGCTAGTGGCAGAAGATATGATTCCATCCGACAGTAAATTTGTCCAAGATATTTTTTCAAAACATAGAACGAAGCATGAAACTTTAGTGGGTATTTACCTAGGAGCCATGCTAAAAAGAGATATTTCCAAAGGTCAAATAACGATTGAAGAGATTTTAAAAGAATCACCAGCACTAACCATAGAAAAACTAGAAAAGACTCTCGAAGAAATGGAAAGGCTGTTGGACTTTACAGAAATGATGAGGCAAAAAGGCATCTATGTTGATGAGAAAGAAGGAAAGATGGTCTCACCCAAATCAATAGGGAAGGAAGAATGTGAAGAACTTCTACAAGGCGTTGAACATCGATTTGACTACGTTAAGAGGCTGATCGGTGAAATAACACTGTCTGAAAAACACTCACTTAAACAGTTTTTTAAAAGTTTGCCCAGTGAAGTGTGGAACACTAGGTAGAGCCCCCTATTTGCCTTCAAATATTTATAGATTGTGTGTAAGCCTATTTTATTATTAGGAATCGTCTTTTCTTTCTCTGTTGCTTCAAAATTTCGCAAGTAGGTATAACAATAAGGTCTTTGTCGTATCCACTCCATAAATCTAATTTGAATAATTATAATTGCCTTCTTTAGATTAATAGTAAAAAATTAAATATCTTTTAATAACGTTAATAATAGGATAAAGGTGTTTGTTTTGTCTTGGGAAAGTGCTATAATTCTCAGAGAAGGAGAAAAAATTGTTAATTACTGGGAAGGAAATTATGAAACTAGCACTACGGTTATGGTGAAAAAGGAAAGTACATAAAAAGATACAAACCCAAGGAAGTGAAACAGAGAAAGAAAGGTGCTTTAATATTAACTAATCAAAGAATGGTATGGATTGAAAAAAGAGGAATATTCGGAAAATCTTTTCATACAATTTTTGAAATGCCACTTGAACAACTTAAAGGGATTTCTATGGGTGGTGCAATTAAAAAATATGTATCTGTAACAGATGCTGAAGGTGAAAACATCTTCCATTTATCAGGTATTGGAAGCAAGGAACTGGACTCATTTAAAAACATTATATTTGAACAAGTGGAAGCTAGAAAACAATATTTAGAAGCAGAAAAAAGGAAAGAGAGAGTACATGTACTTCTAGATTTCTCATTTATTAAGAATTATATGGAGAAAGGCGGGTTAGTACTTCAAACAGTTAGATGTCCAAACTGTGGTGCTCCTATGAAATTACCTGAAAGTGGTTCTGAGGTTGTTTGTAGTCACTGTGCCTCAACTATCTATGCTCAAGACATTTTCGAGAAAATTAAAGCGTTAATCGGTTAATTCTGAATGCAATGGAAGAAATAAGATGCTTGGAACAATTAATTTACCTATCATATTTATGATAATAGTAGTAAAGACGAAAACCTAAATCCTGAAATTAGGGGCTTTGTCTTATTTTGATTATTTAGATATTATAGCAATATTTCTTTCAAATGACTTTAAAGCATTGTACTTAAAGTCTTGAAACTTTTCAAGCCTTCTTACGTCACAAACAACGGCTATTGCGGAACCCTTAGCACGATAATCTCTTGTCAACTGTCCAAGTAACATATCATACTGAGGTTGCGTAGGATTCTTTTTGACTTCGATGGGAAATCTATTATCCACTAAAATGTCAGCTAAGGTTTCACCAGCTTCTAATCTTACATGATATCCACATTTATATTGCAAATAAGTTCTTAAATCTAATTGGTATCCCTCCTCGTTTCTGTGTCTTTTGAGAGGGATCCATCTTTCTATTGCAGAAACCAACTCTGAGAAATCTTTAGGTGGTTTAGGTATACCAGCTGGAGTAATTATCGGTGCTTCTCTTACTTTTTCTTTGCCTGGCTTTCGGATTACCCTTTCTCGTTCAATATATTTGTCATAGAGAGGTCCTAAAAAATCTCTAAACTCTTTTTCACTTAGACTATTATTCTCTCTAGCTTTTTTCATTTCTGATACAAATTCAATTTCACTCCAATCATCAACGATTTCCGTAAAAACTCTAAATTGTAGTTCATCCTTTGTTCCACTAATTGGTAAATTTAAATCATCGCATATTTCTTTGAGATCATCTTTCCCTAAATAACCGATTAGCTGAAAAATATCGTAATTTCCTTCTAGCCTTAATCTTTTAATAAGTTCGTCTTTAGTTCCACTAACTGATAATTCAGCCATTTCTAAGAGACCTTGTATGTCTTCTTTGTAAAAATAACGGTCTAAGAATTTATCGACTTTCATATTAATCCGAATATAAAAATGCTGACTATATATTTAATTCCTCCCTTTTTCCTTTAAAGAATGTGAGAGAAATATAGATAAATTCATGTTTGCTATGATTTGCTTGGTATACTGTATCTATTAGAGCTATATGGTGAGGAAGAAAATGAGTGAAGAACTTATTTTACCAAAGAAGTGTCTCAAATGTGGGGGTCAGTTAGACACTAGCCTTAAGGTTCCATTACGTCTAAATGAACCTAACTCTAAGACCAGAATAGAATTAGTAGCTTACTTTCCTAGATGTAAAATAACATACTTTCCAACAAAGAAATATACAGACATTTAAAAATTGTAAGATCATAACTTTTTTTTAAAAATGGTATCTCATCAATAAGTGTGTAAGAGGTTGAATATTTGGTAAAAATAAACTATAAACCTTGGGAAGAGATCGTTATCCATGAATCGATACAATACTCTCTTAAAGATTTTATGAGAATTCGAAGCTTAGGTGTTCCAACAGGTGGACTATCAGCACCCTTGCTTTGGACAGAAGGAATTGTCTTCACACAATCCCCTATGCCATCAACAACAGATGTTATAAAAGAACAACTACAAGGACGAATTCATTGGTCAGCAGTTGAATGGGCACTTATGCCAAATTACAAAGATTTTTTTGAAATCCAGGAAACTAGGGTCAAAATTCCGATAGTCAACGTTAGTGCAAACGAAATATTATCTGATGTAGCTCGTTGGTTGAAAGGATCAGCAAAACTAATCTAAATTCCTTTAAGCTTCCCTCTTTTTCTGAATAGTTTGTCTTCGTAGTCGGTCCAACCGAGCGAGTGTGTATTAATCCTTATCAGATACAGAGTTTGACATGCTCCACAAAAAGGACAAAACAATGCATGTGAGAGAATACTCTTCCCTATACACAATATACACAGCAGAACATAAAAAGAGACGATAACTAAAATAACTCAATTTAGGCTCTATTGAACAAAATAAACCTTATACCAGCTCTATGCTCACAAAGACCTCCTCTGGCACCCGAATCCTCATAATCCTACGCATGACGCGTTCCTCAGCGTCCACATCTATGAGACGCTTGTGGATACGTAGCTCCCACTTGTCCCAAGTGGCTGTTCCCTCGCCGCAGGGGGTTTTTCTGACGGGCACTCGAAGGCGTTTGGTGGGTAAGGAGATGGGTCCTGCCATTTTGACACCGGTTTTTTCGGCGATGGCCTTCAGTTCTGTGCACACTTCTTCGAGCTTCTTGTAGTCAGTGCTGGTTAGTCGGATTCGCGCCTTTCTTGCCATCGCCCTTACTTTCCTTTAGGTTTTGCCCTTTTATCCACTCGCTTTGTTTTAAATACTTTTTGCCCTTTATCGTTGGGTTTGCTCCATCTTTGGGTAACAATTTAATACTACCGTGTCCACTATGCGTAAGGAGCGCGGTTTGAAAAGAATGCAAATAAACCTCGTGGAGCAACTGTTATCAAAGGGCTTAAGGAGCAGAAATCCTCAGCTCGACCTGTGGGGCTCAGACCGAAAAGTTTTGTACATAGCCTATCAGGACTTAATGAACTTTTTGAAGGTTCACTGGGGGCTTGTGGGTAAAGAAGCAGGCGAAGTTGAACTGAAAGAGAAAATTGATGGTTATTTCTGTAAAAAGCCACAGGAACTCGAAGAATTTGTGCATCTTTGGTCTGGAATCTGGATGAAAAAGTGGAAGGAGCGGGTTAAACTAATCCTAGAAAAAGGGGACCAGCAACGCTGGAGGAAAATCGACATGCTTTTCAATAAAGCCGAGCCCATATGGAACCAACTCAAAAACCGCAACCAACTCAAGGACTTGGTGATAGAAGCCTTGATCACGAACGGGGAAATCTGTGGGACATCCATCCTAGCCGAAGACATGCTGAAAGCAGAATTAGGATTATGCGCAGAAAGGAAGGCTTACACGGAGGAGCGAGAGCGCCTTTTTGGCGTTTTGAACAACGTTTTAGGAAAAGTGAGGAAAATTTCCAGAAGCAAAGGCCCCCTAATCTTCATTAAGATCGACAAGAGATTTTTCCAGCTCTTAGAGGAGGACATTAGATAGGAAAAAAGGTCCCAATCCATCACTTCAATCGCGCCCTTTGAATAGCTCTTTCTGCGTTTTCAATCAACGTTTCTTTCATTTTGGCTGGTAAAACGCAGTTGGCGGCGTAGGCGTGGCCGTCTGATATTCCGAATCCCTTGGTAGCCTCTAGTAGTAAACCAATAGCTGAAGGCGTCTTTCCAGCGTCGATGATCTTCTTCATCTCGCCGGGAACCCTAACTGAAACTTTCACGTAGTCCCCTTTTAGCTGTCCGTAGCCTGGAACCTCGGGAGACATATTGGTAAAGCCGAGGATGTACTTGTTGGGCTTCACTAGATGCTTCTGGAAGGAGAGGAAGGAGCAAAAGGTTCCTACGACCTTCGTGCCCATACCTGCATAAGCGTCGCCAGCGTCAAACCATTGGATGTGGTCAGTCTCCTTCAGCCTTTCTCGGTAAAGCCTTCCCAAAAGCTGTTTATTTGCTCTTTTCCTTCGCTCCTCCCACTCATCAATTCTGTGTTTCACTTCCTCGGTTATTCCTTCCAAGCAAGCTTTGATACCAAGATCAGGGCCTCCCTCATAGTAGCCCACGGGCCCCAGAATCTGAAGCTCCGAAAAGAGCTTATCAATGGTGATTCCAAGATTCACGATTTTGACCTTATTCCCCTCCATGTGGACCACACCGTTTTTAATCGCTTCTTCTAAAACAACCTTGTTCAAACCCATGAACTCGCCTGGAATCTCGCAGCTCCCCACCAACGCCAGATAGGAAAGATCAATGTTGTCTTCATTTAAGGCTCTAGCGAACAAGTAGCAGCAGGTGGCTCCCGAAAAGTCTGTTTCCCCGAGAAAGCCATAGTTTTCCAGATTAAGATCATAAACCCTAGAGTCTGTCGCGGGCTTTGGGTCGTGGTGATCCAAAATAATAGCCAAGTTTCGCCTGTTGTTGCATTCTGAGATGAAGTCGGCATGGGAGGAACCAATGTCACAATAAAAGATGACTTTTCCTTCGCCCTTATGCAAGTTCTCAATGACCTCGGGATACACTTTTTCTAAACAAAAGGTCTTAACCCCATAACCTTCTCTCTCCAGTGATGCCTTAGTAACAGCGGCCGAGGAAAGTCCATCTCCATCGTCATGATGAACCAGAAGAATTTCCTTAGGCTTTGTTCGCTTTAGTTCAGAAATTGCTACGCCAGCCTTTTTTTCAAAATCTTCATAGTTCATAAGCATCACAAAATACGAAGATGCAGAGGTTGTTTAAAATCTTGCGTTCACCCTTTGCGTGTGACGCCAAAGTGAAAAGAGAAGTTTATTAGCAGTGCAGTCCCATCAGAGATGCAAGTGTAAGGTGCATAAACAAATGCGAATATGTGCCTTAACGATGAAAGAAGATGCTTATGGGCGACGTATTGTTGAAAATATCTGCAACAAGGGTTTCGCCCACTGGATTAATTGGCTCCATGAGTTTGAGGCTCCACCCGAAGGCTTCCTAGACAATCCTGAAAAGCATTTACCTAAAGACTTACCGGAATGCGACCTCATCCTGTCCCTTGGGCTGCCTCCCGACTTGCAGTACACCTTGCCCATCCTCGCTCAAAGAACAAAGGCTAAGGCTGTTATAGCGCCCATCGACAACTCCAGCTGGATTCCCCCAGGGTTGAAGAGGCAGATCGAGAGGGAGCTCGCGGAAATCGGCGTCGCGTCGGCTTTTCCTAAGCCTTTCTGCTCCTTAGAAAAAACGGGCAGCCGTTACATAGACGTGTTTGCAGAACATTTTGGAAGGCCAGAGCTTAGCGTGAAAGTGGAAGGGGGAACAATTAAGGAAGTCAATGTTAAGCGGGGAAGCCCATGCGGGTCCACATGGTTCATCGCAGAGAAGCTCATCGGAATTAAGGTTTCTCAACAGAGGATTCGAGACGAGATAGCCAAGGCCCACCATGTGTACCCATGCCTCGCAAGCATGACCATGGACCCTGAACTGGGAGACACAGTCCTTCATAAGTCTCAATATTTAACTAGAGAAGCGGTTGAAGGGGCACTTAAGGCATCTTCAAAATTGGATACATAAAGCAAAAAACATACATTATATTCTGAATGGAATAAAATTATCAGTAAAACATTAAAATGTGAAATTTTAAAAGAACGCCATAGTATAGTAAAGCGATCGCAAATCTTTGTTAAGGTGGTTCCATGAGAAACATAATAATTAATGGTTCAAAGCGAACCCCCCTTGAAAGCCAGAAGCTAGAAATCGTGGAGAGGAAAGGTCTAGGCCACCCCGATTTTATGTGCGATGCCATAATGGATCAAGTGTCTGTGAGGCTGAGTAGGGAATACCTAGAGAAGGTAGGAGCCATAATGCACCATAACGCCGACAAGTCCCTGCTGGTGGCTGGCGAGGTTGAAACGAGGTTCGGGGGAGGCCTAGTGAAGGAGCCCATGCTTCTCATTTTTGGGGATAGGGCAACCTTTGAAGCAGATGGGGTGGAGATACCCGTTAAGGAGATAGCCGTCCAAACAGCTAAGGAATGGTTTAGGGAGAATCTCCGTTTTGTGGACCCAGAAAAACATGTGCAATATCAGGTGGAACTTAAGCCTGGTTCTCCAGCACTGGTGGATATTTTTAAAAGAAAGGGGAAGGTTCTGGGCGCCAACGACACCTCAGCTGCTGTGGGTTATGCTCCCATGACCCGAACGGAGAAAACCATTCTGAAAACCGAGAAATACGTGAACTCTAAGGAGTTCAAAAGAAAATTCCCAGAATCAGGGGAAGACGTAAAAGTAATGGGCCTAAGAAGGGGCGATGATCTGCATCTAACGGTTTCCATGGCGATGGTGGATAGATTTGTTGATAGCGAGAAGGACTACTTCAGGAAAAAAGGGGAGATATTAGAGGATATGAAGGGGTTCTTGAAAGAACATGCAGATTTCAAGAGCATCACTGCGGATTTAAACACGCTGGACGTGGAGGGAAGGGGTCTAGACGGAGTTTATCTAACCGTTTTGGGCACTAGTGCAGACGGCGCAGACTCAGGACAAGTAGGCAGAGGGAACAGGGTGAACGGCGTAATATCCCTTAACAGACCCTTGTGTTCTGAAGCCGCGGCTGGAAAAAACCCAGTGAGCCATGTGGGCAAAATATACAACCTTCTAACGCATAGAATAGCCAATCAGGTTTATGAGAAGGTGCCGGGCATAGAGGAGGTCTATATATGGCTGCTGAGCCAAATAGGCAAACCTGTGGATCAACCTGCCGTGGCTGCCGCCCAAGTCCTCATGAAACCAAACAACCTCCTTGAGGATGTCCGAAAGGAAATAAAGGAAGTAATAGACTACGAACTTGAAAACATAGACAAATTCTCCAAAGACCTAGCCTACGGAACAATGCCTATCTGCTAGCTTTTTGGACAAATCTGTAGGTTTTCTGGCTACTTGCGTTTTCTGAAAAATTTTAGCCCGTTCATGTCAAGAAAAAAAGTCATCCTTGAACAGAGGATAACCGCTTGGTCTACATTCTGCCCTTACTCTTGTTCTCGGAGACACCGAAGGGAGCTTATAGGTGCTGGCACCAGAGTGCTATAGTATGGAGGCTGAGGAATAATATAAATAGGGGTTTTATAGGGTACTTCTAGGGTACTTGTAGGGACAGAAAAACGCCTAGAAAAGCTCCTTTTCTTGAAATAACCCGTTTTTCTAGCCCTTTCAACGTTCATTTTTATACGAGAATTGAACATTAAAGACAAAATTTGAAGTTAGGTTTACCCCTCGTCAGTTGATTTTCGCTATTTTCCTTGTGATTTCCTTTCCAAACTCGAAGCATTTCTGGATTTCATTTTCGTCAGGGACCCATTTGACTGTCAATGCAGGGGCAACTATTTCCATGCCCGACTTTTCCAGTTTCTCTTCAATAGCCTTAACTGCTCCGCCTCCCCAGCCATAGGAGCCGAAGGCAGCAGCGATTTTGTTTCTCGGTCTTAAACCCTGCATTTCTTCTAGAAATGGAGCCAAGGTTGATAGGATACTGTTGTTAATGGTTGAGGAGCCAATGAGTATTCCTTTTGCTTCGAGAAGTTCTTTAATGATGTCTCCTCGATCTGAAAATGGAAGCCTAAAAAGCATAGTTTCGACACCCTCGCTGCTAACGCCTTCAACTATAGCCTTAGCCATTTTTTCTGTGCTACCCCACATAGTATCGTACACAACCAGAATCTTTCTTCTCGCTTCTCCTTTTGCCCAGCTGAGATAGGCTTTAACTATTTTTGTTGGGTTGCTGCGCCAGATGATGCCATGGCTTGGCGCAATCATGCTGATCTTTAAGCCTTGTTTCTGGATTTCCTCGATCTTCCTTATTACCAAT
>Ga0315312_1003268_pt1 | contig 10533 bp, 11 predicted proteins | sample TDP7_MG_FD_203629 | JGI IMG/M metagenome (GOLD analysis project Ga0315312, IMG submission 203629) | Freshwater sediment microbial communities from Lake Towuti, South Sulawesi, Indonesia - TDP7 | ecosystem: Environmental > Aquatic > Freshwater > Lake > Sediment | place: Indonesia: South Sulawesi... | reverse complement strand
GCACTGAGTGCCCGGTTTGTGGAACCACGCTGAAGAGGAAGGTTTTAAGAAAGCTTGAGGCGAAGAAGAAGCTCTAGGAGATTTGTTTGAGATCGCTTGACCAATTGATCAAGAAGGCGCAAGAACTCAAATCGAGAGGGCTTACCACCCAAGAGATTTCCGAGGAGTTGAAGGTTCAAGCTGACACAGTTGTCTGGCTTCTTCTTCGAGGAAAGGAGCGACTCAGAAGGCCAGTGCCGATCGATCTTTTCGTTGACTGGAGTCACATAGGGTCAAATGCTCGCCGCCTATCTCTTGCGGGCTGGGCACTTGCCGATTTGGCCCGAGAATCGATCAAGAACGAAGAATTCGAGGCGCCTGATGCTGTTGTCGCAATTGAAGGAAGTGGCATGGTTCTAGGATTGGCTGTGGCAGAACAGCTTGAGAAGCCTTTTGCCGTAGTTAGGCCGCAACGCATTGCCGATAGGAAGCTATTGGGGGCAATCAACCCGTCGTTTGCATCCGTCGATAACAAGAAAGTGCTAGTAGTTGATGCGGTGCTTATGGAAGGTGAAACAGTCAAGGCTGCGGTTCAGACTGCTCGAAGCGTCAGAGCAAAACCTACTGGCATAGTTGTGCTCATAAACAAGAGCAATCAAGACACCATAGACGGGGTTCCATTGAGGGCGTTGATTCAGTTACTCAGCATAGCAAGGAGCTAATCTTTCTTCGTGAACTTTGCCACAAAGTAGCCTGAGTCATGGAGTTGGGGATGGAACCTTTGAGTGAGTCCCCCTCCTGGCAGTGGAGTGTCAAACCCTGGTGAGCCAAACATCAAGTCCTGCTTTTCAACCTCCAGTCCACATTCGTCAACGGCAAACCTGACGTTTTCCTCGCACTCAGGCAGGGTCATAGTGCAGACACTGTAGACCAGGGTTCCTTTCGGACGTAGTATCTTGGAAGCGGTTTTCAGGAATTGCCTCTGATATCGAGAGAGTGCTTGGATCTCCTCCTGTGAAGTGTATTCATATGTCTTGGGCTTAACTCCTAAGGCGGAGCACGGCGGATCTACCAAGCATCTGTCAGCAACGAGTTCCGCAAAGTCCGTATCCAGATATCTTGCATCATGGGTGATCAGCGCTGCTCCTTGACAACCGAGCCGTTGAAGGTTCTCTCTAGTGAGAGCAATCTTCCTTTCGTTCCGGTCGACCCCGATCGTTCTTGCAAGTCCTTTCGTGATCTGGCATATATGCGAGAGCTTGCCGCCTGGCGCACAGGTGAGATCGACTATTGTCTCGCCGGGTTGTGGGTCTAGGACTCTGGTTGTAAGAATTGCTGGTAGCGACTGAGGATACACAAGGCCCTGCTCGTACTCTGGCGTTTCTCTGAGGCTTGGAACTCTGAATAGGGGAAAGACAACCTCAACGGCAAGTCCTCGTCGAAGGGTCAATATGCTATTTTCGCTCATTTGGGCGATGCCGGCGCCCACGATCTGGCCTTGATCATCACTGATCGAAACTTTGTCCCCTTTTCTCAAGCCTTGACATTTTCTGATGCCTGGGGCGTAGACATGTGCGCCCTGCAAGACCGACTCGGCTGTGAATTTGTCTACGACGATCTTCTTAGTGAAATCCTGAGTAGATCTTGAGGTTTCTACTTCAAAGTAGAGCGCCTCATCAATGAGCGGATGCTTATGTACCTGCAGACCTCTCGTTTCAAACTGTTTTACGATGTGATCGCCAGTCGTCTTCAGAGTGTTCACTCGAAAGTAGTAGTGCCGTCCCGGCCGTTTTAGCGATTGGATCACTTTGACAAGATCGTCGCCGTAGACTCTTTCCAGTTCTGAGAGTGTGTCCAATGAAAAATGGAATCTTTTCGCCAGCGCCTCAAGCGGGGGCATTCCTGCGCTCTCGTTACTCGCTGATTCCAATCAAGATTAGAGCCGTAAGATTTCCACTCGTCTGCTTTCAGTATCTACTGTGGCGATTGTGGATTCTCCGCTGAGGTATCCGCAGACCTCACCGGGGTTGATAATGAGAGTTTCGCCTGAGATATGCGATTTTGCTTCATGAGTATGCCCGCAAACAATTAGATGGTAGTACTGGCTTCTAATCAGAGAGTTGAGTAAGTCGAGTTCACTTCCGTGGGTCAAGGCAACTCTCAATCCACCCGCTTCAACTTCTGCGAAGTTTCCACGAACTTCCTTTCCGATTTCAGCGAACCTCTTTCTCAAGACTTCTTTTTCAGCATCATTGTTTCCATAGATCGCTATCATTGACGCTTTTAGGTCGCTGAAGGATCTTGGAACAAAGGGGCTTATGATGTCTCCGGCGTGGAGAACGAGTGATACCTTGGCCCGATTTAATGCTTCGACTGCCCTTCTGATCATGGGTAAGTTGTCATGTGTGTCCGATATCGCTCCGATGAGCAAGCTATTCACCGCTACCCAGATGCCTCGTCGGAGCTATATTGAGGTGTCGCAGACGCTACTTGCTGTTGATTCGAATATCTTCTATGATCTCTGTGGCCAAGAGTTGTGCGGCTCTTGACACTTTGTGGCTGAGGCCTCTAGTGAAATCTGTTCTTGGTTCTATTTCGACTCCGTATATCTTCACTCTCTTTGGCATACTCCTCGATGCGAAGTGCCTTCCGAGCTGATAGGCTGAGGCGAAGTTGAAGCGATGAGGCGCAGTAAAGTGCACCGTGTTCTCGAGCTGTTCCGGCTTAAGCCTTCGTATGGTTCCGACCTGACCTCTTGTCGCCACTGCGTCGATTATTATCGCCCTATCGTACCCCATCATTTCCTCAATGAGTTCAATGCCGCCTGCACTGACTTCTTTGATGTCGATGTCGGGGGTATGCGGCAGCTCTCTTCTCACCAGCTCGGCTACATGGTTTCCCACGCCGTCGTCGCCGAGAAGAGTGTTACCAACACCGATAACGACGGTCTTCAGGGGCGCCTCATCCTCTTGATCAGCTTCTTCTCCGGGCTGTAGATGTCTATCTCAAGTGGCATCTGTCCCGGCAGGGTGTGTGTCGCGCATGCTAGACATGGGTCATAGGCCCTGAAGGCCATCTCGACCATGTTCAGAACTTCGCTGTCGGCCTTCCCTTTTCTGATCAGGTTTTGGGCTGCTCTCTTGACGGACATGCATATCCCGGCGTGGTTATGCGTTGTTGCAACTATCAGATTGACTGCTTGCATAATTCCCTCTGGATCAGTCCTGTAATGGTGAATCAACGTTCCTCTGGGTGCCTCAACTGCCCCAACGCCTTCTTTCGGGGTCGCAGTCGGGATGGTTCTCACTTTGCTGCTTCTCACGTCAGGATCCTGAGCCAGCTCCAACAGCCTCTCACTTGCATAGAGCGTCTCGATGACTCTGGCCCAATGATATGCCAGAGTCTCGTGAGCAGGTTTTCTCAGAATCTCGAACATCTTCTCATAGGCGGCCTGAGCCAATGGAGTTGCGATTCCGTCTGCAACATTGAAGCGGGCTAAGGGGCCGACCCTGTAGACGCCGCTGTTCTTTCCTTCAGTCAGGCCTTTCCAACCAACATTCTTGAGGTATGGAAACTTGAGGTAGGTCCATGACTCCACATGCTCCGAGAGATGCTTGAGGTATTCTCTTGGTTCGAATAGGGCAAACTGGCCTCCCTCCGGATCGATTATCTTCAATCGTCCGTCGTATAGGTTCATCTTTCCTTGGTCGTCCACCATACCCATGTAGAATGTTCTGAGCCTATACGAGTCATCTGTGACCAAGTCGAAGTGCTTCTTATTCTTCAAGACTGTGTCTTCGAAGATATCGACTGTGAACTTCGAGTGGTCCAAAAGGAATTTGGCCATCTCCTGTATCTTTCCGCAGTCACTCTCGGAGAGCGGTCTTGAGACTCCTCCTGGAACTGCGAAGACTGGGTGAATGGCTCTGCCGCCTACTATTTCCTCTATTTCATGAGCATATCTCAGCGCTTTGAGGACATTGCGGCCTGCCTCCACACTTACCTTCTTCAGAACTCCTGCTATGTTTCTCTCCGACGGTGGTGCTCCCGGTCCTACGATGAAGTCTGGCCCTCCCAGTGCATAGAAGTGGGTTGAATGGTCGTGGACGAAGAATGCGCAGTAGCCCAGTTCCCTTATCTTCTTCGCGGCTTCCGGAGGATCAACACTGTAGACCGCGTCCGCTGCTTTCGCTGAGGCAAGATGGTGGTTCCAAGGGCAGACGCCGCAGATCCTCGTGGTGATATTTGGCATTTCTTCGACTGGTCTTCCTTCGCAGAACTTCTCAAATCCTCTGAGTTCCACAGTTTGGAAATATGCTTCGTCGACATCGCCTTTCTTGTCTAGGAGTATGTGGATCTTGGCGTGTCCCTCAAGTCTTGTGATAGGGTCAATCTTGATTAGATTGGTCTTCTGCATGTTGGTCACCTCTTCAGAGCTTTCCGGTTGAGAATTGATGATGGAAGTGTGAACATGTAGAACGTTCCCACCGGATCTTCGATCTCGTCGATGAGCGTCTTGACCTGTTCTTCACTCATCTGTTCCTCTCCTTCTAGGCCTAGTACTGAGCCGAGTGAAGCGATCATCTTGGCGCCTTGATCAATGGCTTTAGAGGTGGGTCCCATGCAGCCTCGGCAGGGCATGTTTACATTGATGCATTTGGCTCCGCATCCCATCCTTGTCGCCGGCCCTAAGCAGATTATTCCTTGATCCAAGAAGCATTTTTCTTGGTCGGGGATAGTATTGGAGATCCTGTGGATTTTCGGGATCTTCTTCTCTTGTCGCTTTCTTTGACATTCGTCGCATAGGATTCTGTTCGGAGCAAGCGTCGCCCCTTTCTGTGGCAGTTTTCCTTCTAGAATTGCTTCAACCGCTTTGTCGACTAGGGCTGTTTCGGGGGGGCATCCCGGGAGGAAGTAGTCTACATCAACGTAGTCATGGAGACATTGGACTGTGTCGAACTTTCTTGGGAGGTGAAGTGAATAGTCGCTGACAGTTGTCTCTGGACTTGGTTCCTTAGCGTCCGGGTTATCCGAGCTAGGTGTCTCCTTGTAGACAGTTGCCAGTAACTGTTTGGTTGTCGTAAGGTTCGCAAGGCCCGGTACGCCGCCATGGCAGGCGCAGGCGCCAAATGCAATCACGGTCTTTGCCTTTTTTCTCAGTAGTCGAGCTATCTCCTTGTTTTCCTCGTTGGCGATTGAGCCATGGTAGAGGCAGAGGTCGATGCTGCCATCTGGGAGTTGCTGAAGTTCTTCAAGCTTCTGATCGGAAGCTGTAGGCCAGAATACGATCTCGAAAGCCTTGAGCAGATCTGTCAGTTTTTCAGCTAAGTCGACTATGGCCATGTCACAGCCAGAGCATGTTGCACCTAGGCCGATAGCCAATTTGAGTTTCGTTTGGCTCATTGTTTTCAACTCGCTCTGAGGGGAGTCGGGCCTAGGGCTCGAATCTGCTCTGTGAATTCGTTTACGACTCTGGCGAACTTGTCCGCCTCTGAAGCAGAGATCCATTCGAGCCTTACACGTTCTCGCTCTATGCCTAGTTGATCGAGAAGTTTGAGGAGCAGATAGTATCTTCTCCGCGCCTTCAGATTTCCGGTCAGATAGTGGCAGTCGCTTGGGGGATGGCATCCCGCTATGAGTACCCCATCTGCGCCGTTCTTGAGCGCTGTCAATATGAAGCGGGGGTCAACTCGTCCACTGCACATTACGCGTATGATTCTAAGGTTGGGGGAATACTGAATTCTGCTTGTCCCTGCTAGATCGGCTCCAGCGTAAGAGCACCAATTGCAGAGGAAACCGAGTATGTAGGGCTCGAATCCACTTGCCATATCGCTCACTTTGCAATCGCGTGTTCAATCTGGGTCATGACTTGCTCATCGGTGAAATGATTCATCCTAATGGCGCCTGCCGGACAGGCAGAAGCGCACGCTCCACATCCCTTGCAGAGCGCTTCGTTGATTCTTGCCCTCTTGTCTTCAATTGAGATCGCTTGGTAGGGGCATAGAAGAACGCAGATCCCGCAGCCCCCGCATATGGAGTCGTCGACCATGGCGTAGTAGGGCTCAACTACGTACACTCCTGGCGCCATAAGCGACGCAGCTCCTGATGCGGCAGCTTTTGCTTGTGCAACTGCGTCAGGAATGTCCTTCGGGCCAGCCGCAGTTCCTGCGATGAGTACGCCCTCGACTACCGTGTCGACTGGTCTCAGCTTCGGATGGGCTTCCAAGAAGAATCCGTCAGGCCCGGTCGGTATCTTAAGGACTCTTCGGATCTCCTTTGTGTCTACGCTCGGAATGATCCCGACTGACAGGACGACAAGATCTGCTTCTATCTCCAGTGGGTTTCCTGAAAGGGTGTCCTCTGCCCTGACGACGAGGTTTTGAGTTTTCGGCTCTTCGAGTATTTCGGCTACTCTTCCCCTTGTAAACAAGACTCCGTAATCCTTTGCGGTCCTTTCGTAGAATTCCTCGAAGCCTTTTCCGAAGGCTCGTATGTCTATGTAGAATACTCGAACATCGATCTCAGGATGTTTCTCCTTTAGCTGTCTGGCCTGCTTTACTGCGTACATGCAACAGACTCGTGAGCAGTAGAGATTAGTTCTCTCATTTCTGGAGCCAACACATTGAGCATAGACGACTCTTCTTGGCTCTTTGAGATCTGAAGGCCTTAACACCTTGCCTGCTGTGGGCCCTGAGGCGTTGAGCATTCGCTCCACCTCGAGCGAAGTTACAACATTTTGGAAGACGCCGTAGTTGTATTCCTGATCGCTCAACGGATTGTATGGGTCGTACCCTGTGGCAACAACTATGGTGTCAACATCAAGCTCAATCTCTTTGGGTGCTTGATCGTAGTCTATTGCCTCGGGTTCGCAGACATCCTTGCATTTTCCGCAGGCTAATGGTGTCAAGCCGAGGCAGTTTACTTCGTCTAGAACATAGGACGGTGGAACCGCCTGAGGAAACGGAATATAGATTGCCTTTCTCCAGCTCAAGTAGGCGTTGAACTCATCTGGGATTTCGACGGGGCAGATTTTCGCGCATTCATCGCAAGTTGTGCATTTCTTCTCATCGACGTACTTGGGTTTCTGAAGTACCTTGACCTTGAAGTTTCCTATGAATCCTTGAACATCCTTCACCTCGGCGTAGGTGAAGAGCTTAACATTGGGGTGGCGTGATACAGAAACCATTTTGGGAGTTAGAATGCAAGACGAGCAGTCCATTGTCGGAAAAGTCTTGTCGAGTTGTGCCATTCTTCCTCCTATTGTAGGAGATTTCTCGACTAGGTAGACCGTGAAGCCTGAGTTTGCCAAATCAAATGCTGCTGATATGCCTGCTATTCCTCCGCCTATGACTAAGGCGTTCCTTCCGACTTTGACCTCTTTCGGTTTAAGTTCCTCTAGCATCGTGGCTCTTGCGACCGCCATCCTCAATATGTCTTTGGCGAGCAGCAACGCTTCTTCAGGATTATTCATGTGAACCCAAGAGTCTTGCTCTCTGATGTTTGCCATCTCGAAGAAGTAGGGCGACAGGCCTTCCTCTTGAAGGACTTTGCGGAACGTCGTCTCATGTAAGGTGGGCGTGCAGGCCGCCACTATAACTCGATTGAGCTTGCTCTCATGAACGTCCTTTCTTATCAGCTGTTGTCCTGGGTCTGAGCACATATACGTGTAGTCTTTAGTTACGACGACGTTCGGGAGGGTTTCCACATAGCTGAGGAGCTTCTTGATGTCGATTACTCCTGCTATGTTGGTTCCGCAGTGGCAGAGGTAGACGCCTATCCTAGGCTGCTCGGACATTTTTCTCCTCCACCAGTTTCAGCATGTAGTCGTAGCCCGCGGTGAAAGCGCTAAGGTTAAGCTTGTCGGTTCCTCTTGGCACAAAGCGGACTATCGCTTTTTCCACGGCTTTGGGATCGATGACCTTTGATGCTGCTGTTACGCTTCCGATCATCACCATGTTTGCAACGATTCTCTTTCCGGTTTTCTCGGCCATTCTTACTGTGGGCACAGCGTACATCTTCGCGTTCTTTATCTCCTTGAGACTAGTGACCATGTCAGGATCGTAGATTACGGTTCCCCCAGGCTTTATGTCGTCAACATATTTGTCGAACGCTTCTTGTGACATTATGCCAATGAGGTCGGGTTGCTCGACCTTTGGATAATCGATTTCGCTGTCCGAGATAACGACTTCGGATTTGCATGCCCCGCCTCTGGCCTCGGGTCCGTACGATTGAGTCTGTGTTGCTTTCTTTTGGTCGAAAATGGCTGCCGCAGTTCCAAGAACGACTCCGGCTAGAACGATTCCTTGGCCGCCGAGTCCTCCAAGCCGTATCTCATAGCGGAGCATTCGTTACCTTTTCCTCCTGATCAAGCCTTCCTTGAATGGTGATCATCTGTTGCCTCAGCAGGTCTGTGTATTCGGGCTTGTCGATGTCGACGAATTCACCCACGACGATCTTGTCCAACCCGACTTCAGCCTTGAGAGGATCTGTGAAATGTTGAATGATGCTCTTTTCCTTGAGCCAGTTGGACTGATCCATGGCGCCAGGCATTTTGTTTCTTCTACCGTATTGTTCGGGACAAGGAGAAATTACCTCAACAAAGGTGAAGCCCTTCTTCGCCAGTGCTTTTTTGATGGACTCTCTGATTCTTCGAACATGTATTGTAGTCCATCTGGCCACATAGACAGCGCCTGAGGCCGCTGCCAAATGGACAAGGTTGAAGGGGTGTTCAATATTACCGTACGGTGTTGTTGTAGTTCTGTCTTGGAGTATGGTCGTAGGCCCGGATTGCCCTCCAGTCATTCCATAGTTGAAGTTGTTTGAGCAAATCACGGTCATGTCCATGTTTCTTCGGGCCGCGTGAATGAAGTGGTTTCCTCCTATCGCAAAGAGGTCTCCGTCTCCGCTTATCACCACTACCTTGAGATCTGGCCTTGTGGCCTTCAATCCTACGGCGAAGGCAATCGCACGTCCGTGGGTGGTGTGGAAGCCATCTAGGTTGACGTATCCGGATATCCTGCCTATGCATCCGATCCCTGAGACCACTACGACCTTGTCGAGATTCATCTTCAATTCGTCGAGGGCACGTAGAAACTCGCTAAGAATGACGCCGTCCCCGCACCCGGCACACCAAATATGGGGAATCATGCCTTTCCGCGTGAACCTCTCCAAAGGATGCGCTTCTTCAGTCATCATTAATTCCTCGTAAGATGTGCAAGGAGTTCTTCAGGCGTGTGCGGGTCTTCGCCTAGTTTCGGTACGAACGCGATTCTGCGATAGTCAAATCTTCGTTCGACTTCTCGAACAATCTGGCCGTAGTTCATCTCTGCGACTACGATCCTATCTACCTGACTTGTGACGCTTTCTATTTCGTTGTCCGGGAATGGCCAGATCGTTGTCAAGCCAAGGAACCCGGCCTTTATTCCTCGCTTCCTGGCACGGGTCACTGCAGCTATGGCAGATCTGGCTACGCTTCCATATGCGATTAGGCATACATTGGCGTCCTCCAAGAAAAGTTTCTTGACTTGGACTATTGCGTCTCTGTTTCTTCTTATCTTGTCGCATAGTCTCTTAACGAGTTTCGTCTGCTCTTCGACGCTGTCAGTTTGCGGATGTCCTGTCTCATCATGTGTGAGTCCGGTCGCGTAGAATCTGTAGCCTTCTCCGAATACTGCCATCGGTGGAACAAGATCCTTGTCAGGGTGGAATGGTTTGTAAAGCTCCGGGGGTACAGTTGGCTTCTTTCTATTGACGATCTTGATTTCGTCGGAAAAGGGGATAACAAGTCTCTCTCTCATGTGACCTATCAGTTCGTCCATCATCACGAAAACGGGAATTCTATATCTCTCTGCCAAGTTGAAGGCTTGAACAGTCAGGTCAAAAGCTTCTTGGACCGAAGAAGGTGAAAGCGCTACAATCTCGTAATCTCCATGCGAACCCCATTTCGCCTGCATTATGTCCTGCTGCCCAGCTTTTGTCGGCTGACCTGTGCTGGGGCCGCCTCTCATCACGTCGACGATTACGATTGGGGTCTCAGTCATGACTGCTAGCCCTATGTTCTCCTGCATGAGGCTGAATCCTGGGCCGGATGTTGAGGTCATAGACTTGACTCCTCCATAAGATGCGCCGATTATCGCTGCGACCGAGCCAATCTCATCCTCCATTTGGAGGTAGACCCCTCCAACTTCGGGCAATCTTCTCGCCATGTGCTCCGCCACTTCGGTGGCGGGTGTGATCGGGTAACCTGCAAAGAACCTGCAGCCCGCAGCTAGCGCGCCCTCAGCGCATGCGATGTCTCCTTGGGTGAAGTGCGCTCCACTCAATAGGTCTCTTCTTAGCATTTGCCTTCTTCCTTCTTTCGTTGGAAAATGGCGAGGTCGGGGCAGATCTCCTCGCATAGGCCGCATCCGACACATGCTTCTTCATTCACGACACGAGGCGGGTGTACGCCGTGTACGTTCAGCTTAGGATCGTAGTCAAGCACATCTTTCGGGCAGAGCTTTATGCAGAGTTCGCAGCCTTTGCATCTGTCCGGCACGGTGACAATATCGACTT
>Ga0315312_1003267_pt1 | contig 10536 bp, 6 predicted proteins | sample TDP7_MG_FD_203629 | JGI IMG/M metagenome (GOLD analysis project Ga0315312, IMG submission 203629) | Freshwater sediment microbial communities from Lake Towuti, South Sulawesi, Indonesia - TDP7 | ecosystem: Environmental > Aquatic > Freshwater > Lake > Sediment | place: Indonesia: South Sulawesi... | reverse complement strand
AGAAAAAGATTGAGAGGTTTCCGAGGGGGCGAGTTGGAGGTTCAATTGACCTTGCATCGCCGACCTGACTTTTGGGAAGAAAGGCAGTATTATCTGGGCCATTTGGTTGCGGTTCCTGAAAGGAAGGTGGTGAGACCTGATGAGGGTCTAGAATTTGATGTTTCCCGGCTTAATGCTATTCTTTACGCTACTCCTCAGGGAGCAATGTTGGTTGATCCAGGTGCTATAGGTTTCAATGGTGGCTTTCAGTCACCAGTGAGGCAACTGATTGCTGGTCAGAGGGTAGTGACTACTTTGGTAAGTCACGGCCATCTTGACCACTGGAATTTGCTCTCAGAAGTAAAGGGTCCAGTTTTGATGACTCCCCTGGCTTTCAAGTTAGCTTCCCGCCACGCTTATTTAGAAAGAGATTATGAGCTGGTGAAAGCGCTTTGGGGAGCAAGAATGATTACCCCAGGAGATCCTGTTCTTTTTGAAGGAGAGATTCCTCTGAAAGTTGATACTTTCCCTCTTTCGCACTCAATCCCAGAGACAATGGGATTGGTGGTAAGAGGAGAAAGAGCGAGAGTGGTCCATCTCCGCGACTTTAAGTTGAATGGTTGGGATGCGGGAGACAGAGATAAGACAATCTCGCATCTGCGACAAATCGCCAGAGAAGGAGTTGATCTCTTGGCTTTGACTATCTTCAACGCCCATGTCGAGGGTTCCACCCCGACTGAGGCCTTGGTGATTGAAGCTATGACTAAGCTTCTGGAGAGGACAGATCGAAGGATGATTATCGCCTGTTTCTCGAGCAATCTCGAGCGAATTAGAAGAATTGCTGAACAGGTTCATTCCTTTGGTCGGCCAGTTGCCTTTTACGGTGCTGGTATGGAGAATGCTCGAGAACTTACTGGAGCGAAAGAAGATTGGGATTTCCGTGGAAAGGCAGTCATTTTTGTCACTGGCTGCCAGGCAGAAGAATATTCAGTTTTGTGGCGAATTGCCAATAATGAAAATCCGCCCTTAGAGCTTCGGCCTGATGACACCCTGGTCTTTAGCAGCCGATGTATCCCTGGCAATGAAGAAAACCTTCGCCAGTTAATTACTGTTCTCCGGCCACAGGTTGAGAGAGTGGTTGTTAATACTGGCGAGAGAGAACAGCTTGGCTTGGAAGGCCTGGCAGTTGACGAAGCCCTGACTCATGTCTCAGGCCACGCCTCAAAGGAGGATTTGAGAGAGGTCTTGGAGATTCTTAGGCCAAAGCAAGTTCTTGCCTGGCCGCAGACCTCGCCCCAGATTGAGGCATTCCGAGACATTGCCGGACCTCTTGGAATCGAGGTTCTGCCAGAAACAGAGAGGATAATTGAGATATAAAGAAAGCCCCGTGAGATAGCGAGCTTACGAGCTCTATCTAACGGGGCTCTTTACGTTTTAAAATGCTTTTTAATATATTCGCCAAGAATATTTCCAGCTTGGCAAATAAACTACTTCTTGAAATTGATTTAAAATATCTTCTAAGGAAGTTTTTTTTAAGTTAGCCTTAGTATCAATTGGCAAATTCGACATTTTTCTGGGAAGGGGACCGTAAATTAAATCAAACAAATGAGATAAAAAAGTGGTAGCATAACAGCCCTTAGGTAAATTAAAATTTAAAATTACTCCCTCGGGAATGATTTTATAATTTAAAACTTCAGCTTTTATTTTTGTTTTCCTTTCTGTTCTTCTCGGCCCAACAAAAGGGAAGGGAGTTAAATTTTTTAAGGCAAAAGTCATTGAAAAAATCCCATATTCTTCCAAAAAATCTTTATAAAGTAGCCAGGTTTTTTTCTCAGGGCTCAAGACCAGGGGCAGGGTTTCGGGTAATTTTTGTTTTTCTTTTAAAATCAAAGAGAGTTTTTTGTTAAAAAGTAAGGTGACAAAAGAATCGACCCAGAGGCGAATCTGTTCTGGGGCTTCATTGAGGGCGCCAATAAAATCTTTCGGGTGTTTAATTAAATAATTAACCATTTTTCTTTCAACCTGAAAAGTTAAAGGAAAAACATCTAAAACGCCCAGTATTTCTTCCCAATCCCCCCAAAGGCGGCTAATACTATTTCTTAAGGCCTGGAAATAAGGAAGCTCTCTTTCTCCAGTTTGGCAAAGTTCGCTAAAGATTACTCTCTCATAATCACCCTTTAAAAGATAAAGCCCGCAAAATGGACTTTTTAATCTTGGAACCCCAAATCTCTGTAGATAGAAAAAATTGTAAAAACCTTCTTTTTCTACCCTTTTTAATTCAGGTAGAAATTCTGCTTCAGGTAAATAATATTCGGTTCTGACTAAGATTGTAAATTGATTTCCCTTCAAGCTTCCTATCCATATTTCTTTTCTTCCGGAAAAAACATTTTTAACAAAAAGATAAGGTGCAGAAAGGTCATGAAGTTTTTCGGCACTACTTTCTTTAATTGAAACTAATTGAGAAGTAATAGCGTGCTTGTCTTTAATTCCAGCATATTTTATATTTTCTGTCTCGATTTTTAAATCTTTAGCTAATTCTTCGGCTGCTTCAAGAGTAGACAATCCACACTTTACTAAAGTAGCATAAATTACTGGTTCTTCAAAAGAAAATTCTTTTTTAGTACTTAAGAATTTTTCATGATAAATATTATGCAAAACACCATCAAGAGAGATTTCTTCTACAATAAAGTCTTGAGGCCAGAGTTTAATATATCCTCGAGGAAGATTTTTTTTCCCGGGGATAAAAATACCATATCTTTCTAAAAATTTCTGGTCATCAACAAAAGTATCAGTTCTAAAAAGCCGGGAAAATTCTTTGGTAACCTGTCTTAAATTTTGATTTTCAATCCTCCGTGCTTCTAAAAGATTCATATTAGTATCGGCCGAAGGCTGGGTTGGGAAGTTAGTTAAAGAGTTAGGAAGCCGGTTTGGTAAAAAGGTTAGGAAGTTAGTAAAAATTAACACCAATTTCTTAACCCCTAAACAATACTAGCATCTTAATCCTAACCCAATCTCTTAACCCACAAGTTTAAGGCTCATGCGGTGTTCGGCTGGGTCAATTGATAGAATTTGAAAATCATATGCCTCACCAATTTCTAATTTATCTATCATTTTTGATTTTGTCCCAAATTCAGAAATATGAATTAGCCCTTGAATTTTTTGTTTGCCCAGCTGAACAAAAGCACCAAAGGGATTAAATTTTGTTACTCTTCCCTTGACAATATCTCCCTTTTTATATTTTTCTTCAATACCTTTCCAGGGATCTTTTTTAAGGGCTTTTAAAGATAAAGAAATTTTATTGTCTGAGATTTCAATAATTTTTGCTTTAACGATTTGGCCTACCTTAACAATTTTGGAAGGGTCTTCAATTAACTGCCAATCAAGTTCTGAAATATGAATTAATCCCTCAATTGGTTCGGGAAGCAGGTCTTCTTTCTGAAATTTTATAAAGGCACCAAAATCTAAAATGGCGGTAATTTCGCCTTCGACAACGTCACCAACCTTATAATTTTTTAAAATCTCTTTTATTCTCTCAGCCTCTTTTGCTTTTTCAGATAAAATAATCTTTTCTTCTTTTTGAGATAGGTCAAAGATTTTTACTTCCAATTCCTTCCCGATTAATCTCTGGAGCTCTCTTAAAATTTTTAAAGAATCTCCCCCTTCAACTTTAGGATAGTGCTCGGGAGATAATTGGGAGACGGGTAAAAAAGCAGCAATTCCCGAAATTTCTGTTAAAAGTCCTCCTTTATTTGCTCCCAAAATTTTAACTTTTAAGGTTTCTCCTTTTTCTTTTTTTTGTCTGAGGGTTTCCCAAGCGAGCTCTCTGCCGGCCTGACTTAATGATAATTCGACATAACCTTCTTCAGTTTCGAGGTCTATTATTTTAGCAAAAAGGCTGTCTCCCATTTTAAGTTTCTTTAAATTTTCTTTTGAGTCTTGATATTCTTTTCCATAAATTATCCCTGTTTTAAACCCACCTAAATCCAAAAAAAGACTTGACTTTCCTTTGCCAGTAACTCGGCCTTCGACAATTTCGCCAACTTTCGGTGGTTTCGATAAATTATTTTTTTCAGAATCCTTTTGCATAAATACTTCTCCAAAATTGCAAATTTTGGAGGCCACACAGTTTTTAGTTTATAACTTTTATTTATTTTTTTCAAGGGGTCAAGAAGTCAGATTAAGAGTTGATTTTTTGATAAATTGTGATATTTTTAAAAAATGCTGAAACCTCTTTTTTTATTTTTCGCTCCTTTTCTTGTTTTAATTGGCCTTGGTTACTTTGTCACTTTCAATAGTTTGGACCCTGACTTTGGCTGGCATTTAAAAACTGGCCAACTAATCTTAGAAAGAGGTGTTCCCAAAACAGATTGGTACTCTTTTACCATACCCGATTTCCCTTGGATTGACCATGAATGGCTGACCGAAGTTTTAATCTATAAAATTTATTCGATTTTTGGCTTCCAAGCTCTTTTGCTATTTTTTTTAGTGATTTCTGTTTTCGCTTTTATTATTTTAATAAAACCAAAATCTTTTTGGTTTTATTTATTGCCAGTAGTCCTTGGTTTTTTGGCAATTCTGGGTTTTCTAGGCGTTCGACCTCAATTCGTCAGTATTTTATTTATCGCGATTTTATGGAAAGTTTTAAATGAATTTTTAGACTACAGCCCACCCAAGGACGGGAGCTCCCGCTACACGGGAAGCTCTCGCGTCCCGACCACCCTTCAAGCCCACCCAACCCAAGGACGGGAGCTCCCGCTACGCAGGAGCGCCTCGCGTCCCGACCCTAAAAAGGAAACACCCGCCACCCTCAAGCGAAATATTTTTTTGCCCATCTATTTTCTACCTCTTTTATTTCTAATTTGGGTTAATTTGCACGGTGGCTTTTTTGCTGGTCTTTTTATCTTGTTTTTAATTTTAATTTTAGAAATTTTTAAAAAAACATTCCTTTTCAAAAAACTAATCGCCTTACCATTTTTTCAAGAGCAAAATTATAAAAAGCAACCTATTAAAAAAATCTCAATTCTCTGTATAGTTTTTGTTTTTTCTTTTTTGATTACTCTAATTAATCCTTATGGGATAAGAATTTATGAAGAAGTTTTTAGAACGATTGGGGACCCTTATTTAAGATTTCACATTGCTGAATGGCTTCCTTTGTTTTTTGGTACCCCCTATCAGCATTTTATAATTTTGTATTTAGTTCTATTTCTGGGATTATTAATTCCCTTGCGGAAAAAAATTGAATTTGGCAAATTGATTTTATTGGCAGTATTTTTGGCTTCTAGTTTTTTAAATCAACGCCATTTTGTTATTTTTGTTATTTTAAGTATTCCAGTTTTCGCTGAAACTATTTATTTTTTTCAAAAAGAAATTCAAAAAGAAAAGCTTAAAGCTCTTTTCCCGGGATTTAAAAAAGAGATAATTTTTTATTTTCTTTTAGGTTTTATTTTAATATTATCATCCCTAGGTTTTTACCCGCTCTTAAAAGGAGTTTTCCTTGAAGATATTTCCAGTGATTATCCCCAAGAAGCCCTTCCTTTTTTAAAAACTCTGCCTCTTTCAGAAAATTTATTTAATGAGTATGGCTGGGGCGGATATTTAATCTGGAAAGCGCCAGAAAGAAAGCTTTTTATTGATGGCAGAATGCCGAGCTGGCGAAAAGATGGTCAATTTGTTTTCGGTGATTATGTTAAAATTATGGAAGTTAAAGAAGGTTTCCAAGAACTTTTGGACAGGTATGATATAAAAATTATGCTTTTGAGAAATGATAAAAAAGAAGAGAGTAAATTAAATAAAGAGCCAAAAGCTGAAAATAAACTTTCTAAATTTTTGAAAGAGCAAAAGTGGCTTTTGAAAATTTTGGGCCTCTTGCCCCAAAAAAATCTTTCTCAAGAATTGATTAAATCTGGCTGGCAAACTATCTATGAAGATGAAATAGCTATTATTTTAAGAAAACAAGATGATTCAAATTGACAAAAAAGAATGGAAATTTATTGGTTGGGTGTGGTTAATTGTTGTTTTTTTGACTTTTTTACCGACTATTGTAGGTGTCATTACTACTCCGCCAGATAGTGTTTTTTTAGGTCGGCAAGGAATGAACGGGGGAGATCTCCCAATTTATTACTCTCAAATTGAACAGGTAAAAGAAGGACACTTCCTTTTCAAAAATCTCTTTACTTCAGAATCTCACCCTGGATTTATTTTTGACCCTTTCTGGTCGGCAGTAGGACTTTTAGCTAAAATTTTTTCTTTATCAAGTTTTTTAGCTTTTCAATTAAGTAAATTTTTATTAATCCCTGTTCTTTTAATTGTCAGTTATTATTTTGTTGCCTTCTTTTTTCAAGACCAATTACGAAGAAAAATTTGTTTTATATTTCTAATTTTTGCTTCAGGCTTGGGTGGTTTTTATTTTATAGAATTCAACAATTCCCTTCCTAAAACAGGAGATGTTTTTGTTTTTTCCGAAAAAGAAATGTCACGCCTACCACTGGATCTTTTTACTGTAGAGGCCTCGACTTTTTTCAGTATTCATAATTCTCCTCACTTTATTGCTTCTTTAACTTTAATTATCTTAATTTTTTTGTTATCTCTCTTGGCCGTCGAGAATTATAAATTAATTTATAGTATAGGAGCCGGTCTTTCAGCTTTATTTCTATTTCAATTTCATCCCTATCATCTGCCAACTATTTTTGGAGTTTTAGGGGTTTTTCTTATCTCTTTATTGTTAAAAGAAAAAAGATTAAATTTTAATTATTTAAAACACTATTTTATATTGCTACTTTTTTCTCTACCCCCAGTTATTTATCATTTTTGGACCCTTCAGAAATTCTGGATCAGGAAGGCCCATTTCTTGCAATTTGCCACACCAACCCCTGTCCTACCAATAATTTTTATTAGTTATGGTTTTTTAATTATTTTTGCTTTAATCGGTATTTATTCTATTTTTCAAAGGAGCGAGAAGGGAATAGAAGACTACAACCCACCCACCACCCTTCAGCCCAAACCCGCCCACCCTAAAAAGGCGGCACTCACCGCCATCCCAAAGGGCTCCTTAGATCAGAAAGACATTTTTTTGCTTTCCTGGTTTTTTACTCAATTTTTATTAATTTATGCTCCCCTTCCTTTCCAAAGAAGACTTACTACAGGCCTTCACCTTTCTTTAATAATTTTGACTATCTTTGGATTGTTTTATCTAAAAGATTTACTATATGAAAAACCCATTGTTCAAAAGTATTTCAAAAGGGTTTTTTCTAATAAAATTTTCTTAATTTACCTCTTTTTTATTTTATTTTTCTTTTCTAATTTTCTAATCTTAATAAATGATTTAAGTTTATACCTTAAAAATTATTACCGAATGTATCTCAAAAAAGAAGTTAGAACAGCTATGTTATGGTTAAGAGAAAATACTAGCCAAGAAAGTGTGATTTTTTCTTTGCAGGAGACTGGAAATTTGATTCCGGCTTTTTCTCTCCGTCAAGTTTATTTGGGTCATGGCCATCAGACAGTTCAATTTGATAAAAAACTGGCCGAGACAGAAAAGTTTTTTCAGAATAGCAACGATGAGGAGAGACAAATCTTTTTGGAAGAAAATAAAATTGACTATTTATTTTTTGGCGAAGAAGAAAAAAAAGAGAGCTCATTTAATCCTGATGAAAAAGAATTTTTAGAAAAAGTTTATAGCAATAACCAAGTAGCAATTTATAAAATTAAGTAAAAATTGTCAAAAAGTCTAATTTATGTTAAAATTAAAGTATAATTTATGCAAATTATTTGGAAAGGGCAATCTTTTTTTCAAATCATTAGTCAAACTGGGAAAAATAACCAGGTTTCCTTGGCTATTGACCCTTTTGATGAAACAATCGGATTAAGAGTTCCAAAATTAGAAGCTGATATCTTATTAATCTCCCATTCCCATTTTGACCACAGCAACAAAAAAGCAGTTTTATCTCCGATCCCCGGTCAGTTCCCCTTTGTCATTGATGGGCCTGGCGAATACGAAATAAGGGGCATTTTTATTCAAGGAATTCAATCCTGGCACGACGAAAAGGAAGGAAAAGAAAGGGGAGATAACACTATTTATACTATTGAAACTGAAGATTTGAAATTATGTCATCTCGGAGATTTTGGCCAAAAAGAACTTTCAGCTGACCAGCTTGAAAAAATTGGCGATGTTGATATTTTGATGGTTCCAGTTGGCGGAACTTATACTATTGACTCAAAGACAGCTTCAAAAATAATTTCTCAAATTGAGCCAAAAATTGTAATACCAATGCATTATTTTCTACCAAAACTCAAAGTCAAATTAGAAGGAGTTGATAAATTCTTAAAAACCTTTGGTATCAAAAAAATTGAACCTCTATCAAAATTATCAATCAAAAAGAAAGACCTTTCACCCGAGGAAGCTAAAATAGTTGTTTTAAAACCGTAAATTTTAACAATTGTGAAAATTGGCGATTTTTTTAAAAAAATACAAGGTTTGCCAGAGGAGAAAAGAAAAATAATTCTCTGGTCAGTAACAATTATTATTGGTCTTTTGCTTTTTTTTGCCTGGTTTTATAGTCTGAAAACTCAATTAAAGACCTTCCCAAAAGAAAAAATTTTTGAGCAAATAGGAGTGCCGAAACTTCAAGAAGAGTTAAGAGAAATGCCAAAAATAGAGATTCCAGAGATAGAAACTCCTCAATTTAGCGAGGGAGAATTAAAAGAATTAGAGAAGTTAATAGAAGAAGCAAAAGAAAAAGAACTTCAAAATACCAAAGAGTAAAAATGGCAAACAAAACTAAACAATTAAATCAATCAAATACTGAAATTGGCTATATTAAACCAAGAGAGATTGTTGAAGAAATGGGAGAGTCTTACATTGATTATGCTATTTCAGTTATTGTTTCAAGAGCTCTGCCTGATGTTCGAGATGGCTTAAAGCCGGTTCACCGCCGGATTTTGTATGCCATGAATGAAATGGGGTTGGGCCATGCAGCCAAATTTAGAAAATCGGCAACAATTGTAGGCCATACGATGGGAGCTTACCATCCACACGGGGACGCACCAATTTACGAATCCTTAGTCCGGATGGCTCAAGATTTTTCGATGAGGTATCCTCTAGTTGCTGGACAGGGAAATTTTGGAAGCATCGATGGAGATCCGCCGGCCAGTATGAGATATAGTGAGGCGAAGCTGTCCAAAATTGGCGAGGAGATGCTCAGAAATATTGAAAAAAACACAGTTGATTTTATGGATAATTATGATGGAACAAAAAAAGAGCCGAGAGTTTTGCCTTCACCCCTTCCCCAACTTTTATTAAATGGCTCTTTAGGAATTGCCGTTGGAATGGCAACAAATATTCCTCCTCATAATCTTTCTGAAACTGTAGATGCTACAATTTATTTAATCGACCATCCCAAAGCAACAACTGAAGACCTTTTTAAATGGATTCGTGGCCCAGATTTTCCAACCGGGGGAATCATTTATGACGAAAAAGGAATAATTCAAGCTTACTCTCAAGGAAAAGGCCCAATAGTTATAAGGAGTAAGGTAGAAATTGTAGAGACCAAAAAAAGTGGTCGCCCCCAAATTGTTATTACTGAAATTCCCTACCAAGTTCAAAAATCAGCATTATTGGAGCAGTTTGCTCATTTGGCCCAAGAGAAAAAAATCGAAGGGATAAAAGATATTCGAGACGAATCAGACAGGGAAGGATTGAGAATTGTTATTGATTTAAGATCTGATACCTTTCCTCAAAAAATCTTAAATTTCCTTTATAAATTCACTGATTTACAAAAAACTTTTCATTTAAATCTTTTAGCTCTAATTGAGGGAATCCAGCCAAAAGTTCTTTCCCTGGTTGACCTTTTAAATTATTTTATTTCCCATCGAAAAGAAGTGGTCTTTAGAAGGACAAGATATGATTTAGAAAAAGCAAAAGAAAGAACCCATATTTTAGAAGGATTAAATAAATGTTTAACCAATATTGATGCCGTAATTAGAACAATAAAAAATTCAGCCAATAGGCAGGAAGCAGAAAAGAACCTTATTAAAAGATTCAAATTAACTCACCTTCAAGCCAACGCTATTTTAGAAACGAAATTATCGGCTTTAGCTAAATTAGAAAGAAAGAAAATTGAAGAGGAATTGAAAGAAATGAGAGCTAGAATCAAAGAATTAACAGCTATTTTGAAAAGTCCTCAAAAAATAAAAGAGATTATTAAAAAAGAGCTTAAAGAATTAGAGGATAATTTTGGTGACCAAAGAAGAACCAAGGTCGCCCCCCATAAAATAGGCGAGATTTTAGAGGCAGATTTAATTCCTCAAGAAGAAACAATTATTACTCTAACTCAAGGCGGGTATATTAAAAGAATAAATCCGAAAACCTACAAGATTCAAAAACGAGGAGGAAAAGGAATTTTGGGAATGAAAACCTTACAAGATGATATCGTCGAGCACCTGATTACTAGCAAAACTCATGATTCTCTTTTGTTCTTTACTGATTCCGGAAAAGTTTTCCAAATTCCAGTTTATGAAATTCCAGAAGGAAGCAGGGTGGCCAGGGGCCGAGGTTTTTTG
>Ga0315312_1003266_pt1 | contig 10542 bp, 7 predicted proteins | sample TDP7_MG_FD_203629 | JGI IMG/M metagenome (GOLD analysis project Ga0315312, IMG submission 203629) | Freshwater sediment microbial communities from Lake Towuti, South Sulawesi, Indonesia - TDP7 | ecosystem: Environmental > Aquatic > Freshwater > Lake > Sediment | place: Indonesia: South Sulawesi... | reverse complement strand
AGGTCAACTGCTGCCAATCCAAGTCTCGTCGGCACAAGACGGTCTAGAACCGTTGGTGACCCTCCTCTTATTGTATGGGCGGGGGCAACAGCTCTGGTCTCGACCCCTGTTAGTCTGTTGACTTCTTTTGCGAGATAGTCTCCTATGCCGCCTAGGCGTACGTGTCCAAATGCGTCGACGCTCGTATCTTTGGTCACAGGACCCTCATAATCCTTGATCAAGGCACCCTCAGCCACAACTATCACTATGGCCTGCATTCCCTTCTTCTCGGTTCTCTCCTTTACGAACTTTGCCAAATCTTTAAGGCTGAAGGGTTCTTCTGGGATGAATATCAGATCTGCGCCTGCAGCCAACCCGGAATAAAGGGCAATCCATCCTGCATGTCTTCCCATGATTTCGACTATGAAGACGCGGTCATGCGACTCCGATGTGTCTTTGATGTTCTCAATTAGATGCATGGCATTGTTTACAGCTGTGTCGAAACCTATGGTGAACTCAGTTTCGGGGACATCGTAGTCGATTGTTTTCGGTATTCCCACTACATTGAGGCCAGCGTCGCTAAGCGCGGTGGCTACGCTTAATGTATCATCCCCACCGATGGCTATGAGCGCGTCAAGGCCTAACTCTCTAAAGTTTTGGGCTGTTTTCTTTATTCCGTCAGGAATTTTCGTTGGGTTTGTACGAGAAGTCTTAATAATGGTTCCGCCTCTCCGAATTGTGTCTTTGACATCATCATACCTCAACTTTATTGTGTCGCGTTCTAGGAGGCCAGCCCACCCGTATCTGATCCCCACAACTTCGAAGCTATATTTTTCGCATTTTTTGACTATGGCCCTTATTGCTGAATTCAGTCCCGGGGCGTCTCCTCCTCCTGTGAGAACTCCTACCTTCAAAGATACTTCCACCTCGGATCTAGGTTTTCCCATACTTATAAGAAGTCTTTGGAGAAAAATCTTTCGCTTCCAATATGGTCCCCTCTTCTAAAGGCCTCTACTAAGGTTCTGTCAGAAAGAATGGCTACGACCTTCATTCGGTTCTCTTACTGTTGGTCACGCAGGCTTGGATGAACCCATCAAATAAAGGGTTTGGTCTTAAAGGTCGAGATGTGAATTCAGGGTGGAACTGGCTACCCATGTAGAAAGGATGTTCAGGAAATTCACCTACCTGCATTATCCTGCTGTCTGTTGTCATGCCTGAGAAGACAAACCCGTTATCCTCTAAGACCCCAACATAGTCTGGGTTTATTTCGTACCTGTGTCTAAACCTTTCAGTAACCTCTTCTCGTTGATACAGCTTATAAGCCATGGTGCCCCGCTTGATCTTGATTGGCTGTGCTCCCAATCGCATGGTAGCCCCATACTTAGATTTCCTCAAGATCTCTTTCTGTTCTGGGAGAAGATCGATCACAGGGTGTGGTGTTCCTGGGTCGATTTCTGCGCTGTTTGCACCTTCCAGCCCGCAAACATTTCTGGCGAACTCTACGACAGCCAGCTGGAGACCAAGACAAAGGCCCAGGTACGGGATCCTGTTTTCCCTGGCATACTTTATCGACTTTATTTTGCCTTCCACTCCTGTTGCGCCGAAACCTCCGGGTACGATTATGCCGTCAACTTTCTTGAGGATTGAGAGGTTTTCGTCTTTCTCCTCAAAGAGTTTCGAGTCAATCCAATTAATCAGGGGTTTTCTATTGTTGTGCCAAGCCGCATGTTTTATGGCTTCTATCACAGAAATGTAGGAGTCTGGAAGCTGAAATCTGCCTATATCAAAGTATTTCCCAACTATGCCTATTCTCACATTTTCTTTCAAAGCCTCGACCTTTTCGATAAATACACTCCATTCTTCACTAGTCGGACTTGGCCGTTTCATTCGAAACTTGCTTAGGATTTTATGTCCAAATTTCTCCCGTTCAAAAACGAGTGGTACCTTGTATATGTTCTCAATCTCGGGATCCGATATTACGTCATCTTCATTTACATTACAGAAAAGGGCGATCTTTCTCTTCCTGACATCGTCTAAGTACGTATCTGATCTTCCGATGATGAAGTCGGGTTGGATGCCAAAATTTCTGAGTTCACGAACAGAGTGTTGAACTGCTTTTGTCTTCATTTCGCCCAGACTCTTCGGTATGGGCAGATAGGCTACATGAACGTAGAGAACTTTCTCTTTTTCAAGCTTCATCTGTCGTGCTGCTTCTAGAAAAAGAATGTTCTCGTAGTCGCCTACCGTTCCCCCGATCTCTACTAGAAGGAAATCTGCCTTGGACTCCCTTGCCACATCCTTTATCCTCTTCTTTATCTCGTCCGTGACATGGGGAATGGGCTGAACAGTCTGGCCCAGATACCCCCCTTCTCTCTCCTTCTTTATGACCTCATAATAAACCTGCCCTGTGGTGATGTTGTGGTTCCTTAAGATGTTTATATCGAGGAACCTCTCATAATGCCCCAGATCTTGATCGATTTCCCCACCGTCCTCAGTAACCCAAACCTCGCCATGTTCTGTAGGTCTCAGGGTGCCAGCGTCAAAGTTGATGTAAGGGTCAATCTTGCAGGCACTTACCCTGAAACCTCTAAACTGAAGCATCTTACCGATAGAAGAGGTGACAATCCCTTTGCCCAGTCCGGAGATGACTCCGCCAGTGATAAAGATGAACTTGGTCTGCATAACCTATATTTCTTTGTCTGGTTAATAAAAATTTTCCATCCCTTTAACTCAACGTACGAAGTTGCTTCAGGGTAATCGCGACGTATACTATGATTAGGTCTATTTAGCGCAAACTTATATAGTTCCAGCTTCATCTTGTCCGTTACAATCAACCTGTGGAGTAACTGTAATGAGCGCTGGAAGAAGACGGAGAAGAACAGAAGGGTCTCCTATGCCGGCTGCGGGCGCTGGTCTCCTTAGGTTCTTTGAAGAAGACACACCCGGAATGCGCGTTAAACCCGAAATGGTCATAATATTAGCCGTGGCGTTAGTAATCGCTTGCATAATTGCTCAATTCATAGCTTTATAAGCCTAAAATGAAGTTGTGAAGGTCAGTTTTGGCCTTTCAGTTTTAGATTGTGACTTTGTTCTTCGTCTGCCTTCGTCTATATAAATAGTATATCGGAGTTCCAATCGCGATGAATGGTGACGCAACAATTACAAGGGCGATAAGCCCTTGAAAGACTATGAAAACTCCCCATAATCCGGCCTCAATCGGCCTTGCCCAATTCATTTCTGGCATAGAAATCCAACGTTCTGGTTCGCCCAGCAACACAATGATGGTTGCCAAGTCAACGCGAGATTCTATATATCTGATCTGACCTATGAGGCGTTCAATCTCACCTCGGATCTGGTTCAGCTCTGCCTCAACCTTTAACACATCTTCTACAGTCTTGCACATTTCAAGTATCTCTATGAGCCTTTGCTCCTGTTTTTGGAGGTTGCTCAAACGAGCTGAGAGGTCAACATACTGCTCAGTTACGTCCTCGCCCTTCACCTCTTTGCTCTTTACCTCGCCAAGATTCTCAATGGCTTGGATGGCAGTATAGAAACTTCCTTGGGGAACACGTATTGTTACTACTCCTGTCTTTCTCCCCCCTTCTTTTGAAGTTGTGATTCCAGTCACATTTCCTCCTAAATCGAGGGCTATCTCTTGTATGTTATTTATCGCTAAGTCAACATTGTTGACCCCAAGGCTCAGTTGCGCTGTGTAAACCATCATTCTTCCAATGGTCTCTAAACGAGAGTACATAAGTGCTTGAGCAGCAGCAGCTTGAGCAGCCATTTTTGCTGTCTGGTCAGGCGCATTCACGACTGCAAACGATGCTGGAAAAGCGCCTTCGGAACTAGATCCTAATCCCCCAAGAAAACCTCCCGCGTTTATACCTGTTGAGTAGAATGCCAGTCCAAGAATGAAACTTGCAACAAATACTACTATCATGAAAGTCGCAATTATGGTGATAAGTTTCCTTTTTGAAAGCTGCAGCATTATTCCTTCTCCCCTTACATCCATTTTAATATTCATCGCAAGCCATATAAGTCTAGACTTTAGAACAGTCATCAATATGTTGCGCTGTTCCTCTCTACCAAAGCATTGTTCTTCTTGCTAGGAAAATTAATGTCGTATTTCTTTACTCGATGTATATTGCTGGTCTGTAAGGTTTCGCGGCTGTAGCTCTTCCTTTCGGGTCGTATCTTCGGGGGTCTTCTTCATCATAGATGGTGACTTCCGTGTCGAATTCTTTTCCTAGGAAACCTTTGGCTTCAATCATAAAGGTTTTCTCGTCTAGTTTTCCCGCCTCGAGTCTCCTGTTTTTCTGGTCTTCAGGGGCAGTATTGACTTCTAGGATTGTCTTGCCTACGAACTCAGCTAAGCTCTTTGCCTTCTTCTTGAGGTCAGGATCTTCCATTAGATCTTTCATGACTTCTCGCATCTCAACTTTTCTGGAGACGGATTTCCCCAAGATCTCTAGGTAGGCTTTCCACTTCCAGTCAGTAGCCACATAATAATAAATTCTCTTAGGCGTCATCTTGGTAGCCTTAATGACGTTTGCTGTATCTTCGACCAAGTGTCGGATTAGGTCTTCGGCTTCTTCCGCCTTGATGTCTATTTTTGACCTGTCATAGGAAGGCCACTTTGCCCTAGAGATGAGTCCATCGTTTCCAAGGAGATGCCAAAGCTCCTCACTTAAATATGGTGTGAAAGGTGCGAGTAAGCGGACCCAGATATCCGCTACTTCCCTCAGGACCTTCGGGTTGGGACTGTCAGTTCGTCTTAGATACCATCGTATGTCGTTCCAGACCTCAAAGACCGAAACCTCAGCAGCAGTCCTAGTTTTCAGTATTTCAATCGCGTTTGTAACGGTCTTAATTCTGTTCTGAACCACAGATACTAACCAATGGTCCACGGTCTTGGGTTTCATTTCCCCGCGAAGATCAGCAATCTGGGCTACATACTTGTACAGACCCTTAAGCTTTCCATCTATACTCTTGGCATTCTCTTCGCGCCAGTCAGGGTCTTCCATGTCCTCCGCGCCCAAGACTAATGTCAGCCTAGTTACGTCAGCCCCGAAACGGTCAACCGTATTCCTTAATGGCAGGAAGTTGCCCTTAGACTTTGACATCTTTTCACCCTCGATGGTCAACATACCATTAACACCGACACCTTGAGGCCAGTGCTTCTTTGGGAACAGGGCTGTATGTTGGAAGATGAAGAAAGATAGATGGTTTGGGACGAGCTCCTTTGCTGAGACCCTTAGATCAACAGGGTACCAGTATGTAAATTCCTCTCTCATCTCCCGTGTAACCGAAGGTTCTAAGCCTGAACTCCCAGCCATCTTTACTAGGCTTCCTTTTCCGAAAAAGACATAATCGAAGACTTCATTGGTAAGCTGCTGAGGCTTGATGCCATGTTGCCGTATATGCTTAATAATCGTGTAGAAAGCCATATAGATCGTTGAGTCACTAAGCGTCTCAACTATCCATCCTGGGCTCCATGGCAAAGGTGTTCCAAGCCCTGTTCTACGGGCGCATGCCCAGTCGTGAAGCCAGTCAATCTTATCATGGAAGTAGGCTCTGGCGCTGTCAGGAAAAATTTTGGCGCTTTCGATAGCTTCATGGGCTAACCGTTTCCATTCAGGATCGGAATAACGTAGGAACCACTGATCTGAAAGAATCTTGACAAAGCATCTTGTTGTGCATCTGCATACGACCTTCTGGGGAAGATCGTACATCGAGTCTGCTATGTTAGCTTTCCTGAAGTCTTCTATGAGCTCAGCTTTGACTTCTTGAACCTGCCTACCGGCATACTTTCCTGTTATTGGCTTTAAGATGCCAGTGTGGAACTCTTTCCGATATATGATTGAGGTCGCCTCTTCCACTCTAGGGTCAAACTGGTCCCGGACTCCCATCTGCTCAACAATCTCAACAGCTGGATAGGCATCGAAACCTTCAACGCTAATCAAAGAGATTGGCTTAATCTTTTTCACGACCTCAGGCTCAATGCCAAACTTCTTCAGGTCTTCAGTCTTTTCCACCAGATCCTTAATAGCTATCCAATCAGCTGGCGCATGGGCAGGTACGCTGTAGACCACGCCTGTCGATGAGTCTGGATCCACAAACCATCCGGGCAGTATGGGAAGCTTCCTCTTGCTCACTGGATCAACGAAGTATTTGCCTATCAGCTCAGCTCCCTTGAACTCTCGTAGCACCTCAACCTTTTTCAATTGTTCGGAGAGCTTTAGGGTGGCTTCCTTGCTTATGATCCATTTTTCTTCGTTGACTTTCGCCTCGACGTATGTCGCCTCAGGGTTTATGAACATGTTTGTGACGCCATAGATTGTCTCAGGCCTGAAAGTTGCTGCAGGCAGGAAAGCGTTGTCAAACTGGAATTTTAGCAGAGTATACTCTTCGGGCGAGACACCTTCTCCTTCAAGTCGGTCATGATCGCCTGTAGGGCTCTGGCAATGTGGACACCAGACCACAGGGTGGGTCCCTCGTGCGACATATCCTTTATCACGTAAAGTTTCATACTGCCACTCGATGAAACGGCTGTAAGTGGGCTCAAGATCTGTTGTGTGGAACTCTCTTCTCCAATCGATGGAGAACCCTATCTTTTTTGCCGCCTCTCTGCCTTCACGCGTATAATGATTAGCCATATACACTGGATCAGCAAACTTCTCCAGATCCTCCTCAGGGACACCGTCAACCTCCCTAAGTGCCCTGATAATTTCCTCGTCGCCCCTCTTAACTCGCAGGGCAGCACCGACAATCGGCTCCCCGGTCCAGTGCCAAGCCCAAGGAAAAAGTGTATTATACCCATTCATTCGCATGAAGCGGGCATAAACGTCAATACGTGTCGCAGTGAACCCGTGCCCAAGATGCAATGGGCCGTTCATATAGGGGTACGGGAAAGTGATGAAGAACTTCTTCTGTTTGGGGTCGGGGTCAGCTTCGAAGATATGTGCCTTCTCCCACTCTTCTCGCCATTTTTTTTCAATTCTCTTCCAGTCAACCGACAAAATCTCACCTTATAACTTGCTTACGTATGAATGCCTTGGCTACCTCTATGGTGTCTGGTACTCCATCAACACGGGGTCCTCCACCCTGAGCAAACTCAGGCCTTCCGCTGCCTCCTCCACCCAGCTTGATGGCTGCTTCTTGAGCAATTTTTTGCGCATTGATTCCTCGCCTTAGGGCTTCTTCTCCGACCATAACCACAAGTCTGGCATTCCTGTCTATGCAGATTAAGACAGATATGATACTGCTATCGAGTCTAATGAGCTTATTAGATATCTCCGTAAGCAGGTCTGTGTCAGCACCTTGGATATCCACTACTTTGGCGACGACCTTTAAACCCTGAAAATCCTCAGCTTCCGACAAATACTCTCTGGCTATGAAGCTGGCAAGGCTTTCCATTAGGCGTTGCTTATCATGGCGCAGCTCCTTCCATTCCGAAACTATCCGTTCCAGTGTTTTCTCAACCTTATCAGTCTGGACTTCAAGCAGCTCTGCAACCCTGAGTACTTTAGTCTCGATATCCTGGATAGAGTTAACTGCTGAGCCACCAGCCGCAAAGACTAGCCTTTCAACTCCATCTTGGATTCTCTCAGTTCGTATTACCTTTATGAGCCCGACTTCGCCAGTCGATCTACAATGGGTGCCACCGCAGGCTTCAACTTCCCAATCCTCTGTTTTCACAACACGTATCTCGCGGCCCGGGACAACGCCCCCCTGGTAAAGCCTGAAGCCGTATAGTCTCTCAGCCTCTTCTCTGGGCATCCAAAAAGTCTCGATAGGTAAATTCCTCATGACCACCTCATTGGCCAGCCTTTCAATCTTGCCAACCTCTTCAGTAGTCAACCGCTTTGGATGAGAAATGTCAAGCCGAGTTCTATCCACGTCTTTTTGAGCTCCCGACTGCCAGACATGCTCGCCGAGGACACGCCTAGCGGCACCCATGACTATATGTGTGGCTGAATGGTTCCTCATGAGGCTGATCCGTCTTTCCCAGTCGATCAAACCTCTCACTTCATCTCCTTCTTTAGGAACGAGGCCTTCAACAAAATGGACTATGACCCCGCCAGCTTTCTGCGCATCGATAACCCGAGATCTCTTTCCATCAGATTCCAGATAGCCATAGTCTGAAGGCTGGCCTCCGCCTTCGGGATAGAAGGCAGTCTTGTCCAGAACAACACGGTTATCTGAGATGCGTAGGACCTTAGCCTTAAACTCTGAGATGTACGCATCCTCGTAATAAAGCCTACACGTGTCAGCCAATCCTGCAGAAACTTCCTCGAAGCCCCTGATGCCTTCAGTCGAAGCTGGCTTCAATGCTATTGGAGCTGAGATGTGTCTCTCTGCAACATAACTGTAGAAGTTTTCAGGCACTTTTACTTCTGCGTCTTCATCCTTCGCCATCTCGCTGACAACCTCAGGCGTAAGCCCATGAGAGTCATATAGCTCCACAAGCTTCTCTAGCGGAATCTCAGCAATCCCTTCAGTCTTCCTCTCTTGAACGACTCTTTTCACTAGTCCCCGTCCCCTCTGGACGGTCTGCTTATACTTTTCCCCCTCCACGGAGAGAAGACCCAGGATCTCGTTGCGCATCTCCATAAGATGGGGAAAGTCTTTGGACCATACGGATATCTGCATGTCTATTATATCAGTAAGTCTGTCCTCGATTGAGAGGTTCTTTAGAAGCCTATAGGTCCTTCTAATCATCAGTCGCGTGAGGTATCCTTCTTGCACGTTTGAGGGAACAACCCCCTCGGCAAGAAGAAATGCTATGCATTTAGTGTGATCGGTTATCGTGAAGACGTTTACGACTGGGTTCACTAGGCGGTAAAGCTCTTCCACATCCACACCTATCTTGCTCGATATTTTCCTCCAGTTCTCGACTAAGCTTGAGGTTTTAGAGACTTCGATTAGCCCTGAAACTCGTGAAACCTCAGCTAAGAGATTTTTATCAGGGAGGTTTACTCCAGCCATGTCTAAGATTGTGCCAAACAAGTCTCCATAGATTGATTCAAAACCACTGATCGAGCCTTGGGATAACCACGTAAACCTTTCTATGCCGTAACCTGTGTCGACAGTCCTTATGGGTAACTCCACGAACTCGCCATCTACCACCTTATACTTCATGAAGACTAATGTGGCAACTTCAAGGCCTTTGACTATGCTCTCGACATCTGGCCCTGCGTTCCCGCCACCTGACCATACGCCCTCTTTGTAGATTACCTCTTCGGATTTGACGCCGAGGTCTTTTGTTATGAACTCGTGATGGTAACGCACAGTCTCGTCTTTCCAGTAGACCTCCTTATCTGGATAGTTGAACGCGTGGTGACCACCCATCTCGAAGACTGTGCCGTACCGCCCAAAGGTCGGTCCGACGCTGTCTATGTCCGGAAACCTGACACAAGGCTGGCTTATGACAAGAGGGTTTGCTGGAGGAGGAACCATGCCCTCAGTAACGTAAGGCTGAAAATCAATTATACTAGCGTTTGTGAAGTAAAGGTCATCTCTCCACCGGGCTACAATAGGGTAAGGCTTTATCCGTTTATGTCCCCTTTTCTCAAAGAAGGACAGAAAAGCCTCCCTCATCTCCTGTAGGCTGTAAGATTTCCGGGTTGGAGGGTTGCCAATAAAAGTATAATTGGCACACCCGTGGACTGTAGATTCACCACATAGTTTCTGTTCTAGATTTTGCGTCCAAAAATATTCTCTGCACCTAGGGCAAAACTTCCGAACGTAGCCATACTCATCGAAGAACGGTAGATGATACTCCTCCTCGGGAAAACGCATCAACCTTCATCTCCGGCAAACGATGACAAATGCGCCTGCAAATACAGAGATTAACACCTCAAGCATATTTAAACCTGAACATGCCTCACATGAATGTAGACGAGGACAGAATTGCTTCGAAAGAGAAAAGGAAGTTTTTCCGTCCTGCCTACCCAAAGAGGGCTCCGAGACCTTCCAAGGCTTCCTCTTCGGTCTTCTCTTCCTTCTTCTCTTCCTTCTTTGGTTCAGCTGCCTGTGTAACTGCCTGTGCGACTGGTGCAGTGGGCGCTACGGGTGACGGAGCTGGTGCAAAAGCCGGTGTAGATTTGATGGCTTCTCCGATATCGATCTCTGAAAGGGCGGCTACGAGGGCTTTAACTCTGGTAGGATCGGCTTTGATGTCAGCAGCCTCGAGGACCTTTATCACATTGTCTTCACTGATCGGCTTGCCGGCCTTATGCAAAAGCATAGCCGCATAAATATACTCCATTAATTATTCACCTTTCTTTTTTTGGCATCGATGTAGCTTGCTATCAACCTTTCGAACATAGCGAATCCAATACTTAAATCTGTCGGAAAACCTGGGCGTATAGCTGCATATGCACACAAGGTAGTGGTAGGCCTCTTTCATTGAGGTTTTAAGATGCTATATTCTTATATAGAAGACGTTTCTCCTTTTGTGTGTTAACTGAAAGAGCTGGTCATCTTGGGTTTAGGATCCTTCTTAAGGTCGTCTTCACGTTTGCTTAGGCTTGCAAAGAAGCCGGGGGGAAAGGAGCT
>Ga0315312_1003265_pt1 | contig 10542 bp, 8 predicted proteins | sample TDP7_MG_FD_203629 | JGI IMG/M metagenome (GOLD analysis project Ga0315312, IMG submission 203629) | Freshwater sediment microbial communities from Lake Towuti, South Sulawesi, Indonesia - TDP7 | ecosystem: Environmental > Aquatic > Freshwater > Lake > Sediment | place: Indonesia: South Sulawesi... | reverse complement strand
GGCGATGACACGAAGGTTCAAGATAGACCTAAGAAAGATCGAGGGCGAGGGCGAGTTTCCGTGCCCGGTCTGCGGAGAACTCATCTCTCCGGATGACGAATCCGGCGTGACCTACGGTGTTGTCGAGACAATCGCGGATGAAGACGGAGATGTACAAGAGGTGACGATCCAATGCAGAAAGTGTCGAAGCCTGATCCAGCTAGTGGGTTTTGAGGCGCTGGCTGGAACTGAAGACCTAGACTACCTAGATGACTATCTGGGTTTCAGAGTGGATCTCGGGAGCATAAAGTAACCCTGCTTTCTTTCACCGCGGCTGAACGCGTCTAGCCAAGAGTGAGGAATCTAACGTTTATATCCTTGTTGCGTTTAGTCTTCCAGACAAAGCCACCAAAAGGAAGAGGAAAAAATGGGCTCGCGCTCCTGGGTTTCTTGGACGCTGTTCTCGTGTACTGTGACGCACGTTTTTGTCCACGTGTTCACGTTTATGCATATAGCGCTTATACCTGTCTTCATGAGGGAATTTGGCCTTTCGATATTCGAATCCGGATTGCTTGTTTCAATACCGCTCGTGCTTTCGGTCTCCATAAGCTTGCCTTACGGCTTGATTGCCGACAGAATCAGCCCTAGGAAACTTCTTGCTGGAAGCCTGCTTCTATCCGGCTTTTCGGGGCTGGCTCTGGCTTTGGCAAAGGATTTCTACGCGCTTTTGCTGCCCCTTGCCCTCATTTCTTTGTCATCGACCTTGTACCATCCGCCTGCCCTGAGCATTGTAAGTGAATTGCTACCGCAGAACCAGAGGAACAGAGCCCTCGGGATTCACGGAGCCGGAGGGGCAAGCGGAGTCGCTATCGGCCCAATAACTCTAGGGGTTCTTTTGGGAGTATTAGGGTGGCGCCTTACGTATCTACTATGGGTCCCGCCCATTCTTTTCTCATCATTGTTCCTACTGAAACTCCCTCAGGCTCCAACGGCAACCAGCCCTGAAGCAGGGCAGGAGGCAGACCCGCACATGACGAACGATGGTGGGCGTCCGAAAGCGTCAAGATACGGTTACGGAATGCTCCTCATAGCGATGACCATAAATGGAATCGGAGGGCAGAGCGTGTCAACCTACATGACGACCTATCTCGTGTCGAACAGAGGGCTCACAGAGTCCATAGCAAGCCTCGTCTACGGCCTCAACGCCCTGATAGCGGTTCTAGGTTCGCTGACCGGGGGCTATCTTGCCGATTTCTTTGGGAGCAAGAGATGGATGGTCATCGCATATATGGGTGGGCTAATGGTGCTGACGGGGGTCTACCTTGGCCCCCTCTGGGCATTGATCATCTTCTATCTTGTAGGAGGCTACTTCGGAGGCAGCACCATGGGGCCATCGTCATCTCTTGTGGCTGAGTTCTCAGCAAAGAAGAGGCGCGGACTTGCCTATACGATCTTCATGCTTCCTTTTAGCCTGATGGGTGCAGTGTCTCCGGTAATTGCGGCGAAGATAATCGAGTCTTACGAGATCTATGCGCTGTTCCCGTTCGCGATTGCGTTGTCAATGGTTAGCGTTTTCTTCCTTGAACTGATGCCCGGAAAGAAGACTAGATCAGAGAGGGCAGCGGCATTTCCTCTTTGATGCCGAACTTCTTCCTGCTATCACCCTAGTTTGAGATTCCAAGATTCTACCTAGGAAGTTGGCTATCTCGTGACTCGCAAGTCAGCGTTTTCCTGTCCGCGCTCGAAAGTCTTATGTGGAAAGTCCATCAACTATGCTAGAAAAAGGCGGTCTGGAACGGATAGCATTCTGGACTCAGTGAGTGGTCACCAATGAGGATTGTGATGCTGGGTCCCCCCGGCGCTGGGAAGGGAACCTATGCTTCAAGGCTGGATTTGATCCTAAGGGTTCCTCACATATCCACTGGCGACATGGTCCGCGAAGAGATCAAAGCCCAGACAGCGCTAGGGAAAGAGATCATGAAGTACAGCGACAAAGGCAAACTGGTTCCAGATGTGATCATCATCCAGCTCCTTAGGGAAAGGCTGGGGAGACGCGACGCCGAGAAAGGGTTCATTCTTGACGGTTTTCCCAGGACAGTGAAGCAAGCAGAAGCCTTGGAGAAAATCTCAAAGATCGATCTTGTCATAAACTTGAACGTTCCCGACGAGGTAATAGTCCAGCGCCTCTCGAACCGAGTTACCTGCAGGAAGTGTGGAGCCATCTACAACCTGCTAACGCTGAAACCTGGAAAAGAGGGGGTATGCGATCGGTGCGGCGGCGAGCTCTATCAGAGAGAAGACGACAAGCCAGAGGTCATAAGGGAACGCCTAGACGTCTACCGAAGGGACACCGAGCCACTGATAGAATACTATGACCGAAAAAAATTATTGAAAGATATCCACTGCGACGACTTGATGACGCCGCCAGAGGTAATAGTCGATAAGATAATGTCTGTGATCAGTAATATGGTAGAAAAAAAGGGAGGCGAGCCTAGATGCTAAGAACGAATGTTGACAAGCTGGTTAGGATTTCAGTAGTTGGAGAAGTCTCAAGCCCAGTTTTTTGGAGATCGCCCTATAGGATCTCTGCTGATGGAAAACCCGTAGTCCTGCCTGGTGTTGGCGGCATAACCTATAACGTGCGGGTTGGAGACCTTGCGGCTGGATGGGAAGCTGATCATGTGGAACCCGGGGTCAGCATGAAGAGCAAAGAGAGCGAAGATGCAAACATGGCCTTGAACATCCTTGCATGTGTCGGAAACGAAGCCGTCGTCGTATCTGGTGACGCCAAAGGATCAAAGGGCGTCGTCACGGGCAAGCATGGAGGAATAGAGCATGTTCTCATGGATTTCTCCGCAGAGGTCATGGAGAAACTGTTGATCGGTGATAAGATACTGGTCAAGGCCTTCGGTGTGGGGCTGAAACTTCTTGACTTTCCCGAAGTCAAAGTCATGAACATGGACCCAAAGTTTCTCGAGGCCATAAACCTCACACCACTAGGCGACAAGCTGGAGGTTCCAGTAACACACATTGTACCAGCAGAAATCATGGGATCTGGTTTAGGTGCTAACCAAACTTACTCAGGTGATTATGATGTTCAACTCTTTGATGAAAGCATTAAGGCTAAATACGGTTTGGAAGACCAGAGACTCGGTGACTTAGTGGCAATCCAGGATGCGGACCACTCGTTCGGGAGGATTTACAGGAAAGGAGCTATGTCGGTGGGCATAATTGTGCACAGTGACTGCGTGACTTCGGGGCATGGTCCAGGAGTAACTACCCTCTTTACATCTAGTATGGGCATGATTGTACCTAAAATAGACCCAAACGCCAACATAGCCACGTTGCTCAAGCTAAGGGGTGATACTTAGAAAACAAATGGGGAGGAATGTTTTAGAAGCTCCACTTATTTGCTGCAACAATCTGATGCTCCGCCTAAGGTAGTAGTCTACAAGATAATAGAGATAATCATAGACATGAAAAGATGCAAGAAACGGGCGCAACTCGTGTCCTATGTTAGCTGAGTCTCGTCTTCCTAATGATCACTGTTTTTGAGGTTCTGCCTTAGTCCTTTCTTCGTAGTATAGGTATAAGTTATTCGAGCAGTTCCAGCGCGTTTCTGCTAAAGATTCTTTCCCTAATGTCCTTACCTATTCTCCAGCGTTTCACAATGCCCACGTACTCCACAGGATCGCAAGTTGGGTAGTCAGTGCCGAATAGAACTTGGTGCTGTCTTAACATAGAAATAGCCATTAAGCACATGTCCTTCCACCAAGATGTAGTCACTATGTCTCGGGGACCAGAGATATCTACATGAAAATTAGAATACTTGAGAGCAAATGCCAGTATAGTATGATACGCGAGAGGCGTTCCTAAGTGGGCAATCACTACTTTCAAATTGGGGTAGTTGTATCCAACCTCATCAAGGAGTAGAGGATCATTATATCGTAAGGGCGCTCCATAGGTGTCTCCGATGTGGAGCATGATTGGAATGTTGAGCTCACATGCCTTCTGGTATATTTTCGCCATCATCAGCTCGTTTGGAAAAAATCTCTTCCATGCAGGGAGCAGTTTGATTCCGCTGAACCCTATCCCTACCAACTCATCAATCTTTCCGGCTCCTTCTCTTGGGTCTATTGGAGCAAAACCGAGAAATCTTTCCGGTTGCTCCTTAATCAACTCACGGACTAACGGGTTATCATCGAGCAGAACGGTCTTTCGAATTCCTGCCCTATCCATTCTAGCTAAGAGATCTTCCAAACCTTTTTCAGGAGATGTTTTGCAGTGATGATAGAATTCTAACATGGAATCAGAGATTGATTCCGGAGGTTCTAGGTGGCAGTGTATGTCAATTATCTCAATTGATCTTGTTCCTTCTTTCATGTTTACAGGCCTCGTGAAAGAGAATCCTCACTTATTACATGGATGGATTACGAGGTATAAAACAAGATAGCTAATGTTCTGAGTTACAGAAAAAGGCGGTAGGTGCGGTATGTGCCTATGGGAGTTCTACTCTGTTGACTTCTTGGAGGGTCGCTAGATTGTTGATCTTGACCATCTTGTTCGAGATCGTGTAGAGCATATCTTCCACGTACAAGGCTCTCTGCACATCGTAGTCTGAGTAGAAGTAGAAGCCGCTCTTCAGGAACTCTTCCATGTTCTCTATATGGGTGATCCCGCCCCGCAAGGTCAGGCTACTCTCGGTTATGTTGAAGACATAGACGCCTTGCCATACGAAATCACCGTAGGCGAATGGTGGAACTCCTTCAGGATATTGTTTTTCGTCTATCTCTGCGACCAGAACAGGCAGAGCGAGGAGGTTCCGCTCCCTGTCGAACAGAAATGCCTTGTGGTCCCACAGAACTGGGGAGTCTGTTCCTCTGTCCCCTATCTCGTATTTCGCTATTTCCCTTGGGTTTTCGACATCGCTCACGTCGAAGAGTGAGATTTTGACGCCCTGGTACCACGCGAAGTCTCCTTCTTCAGCCTCAACAGTTTCTTTGCCAATGCCGATCAGCAGATTCTCGTTGTAGGGATGCAGGTAGTCCGAGTAGCCCGGAATCTTCAGCTTGCCAAGAACTACCGGGTTTGCCGGGTCTTCGAGGCTTATCACAAAGAGCGGATCAATCTTCTTGAAAGTCACCAGGTAGCATCGTGTGCCCATGAATCTGGCTGAATGTATACTTTCGCCGGGTGCAAGATCCTCAAGTCTGCCAACGATGTTCAGGTCTAAATCAAGAACGTATATGCTGTTGCTCGAGGGTGGTGCCAGTTCAGTCCATCTCTCCGTAGTGGTTGCTATTCTGAAGTTCTCTCCGTACTCGTCCATAGAGAACTGGTTCAGAATGAATCCCGGAACCTCGCCGCTCGCCTCGGACTCTATGCTGTTGCCTTCTATGCGGAACCTGTGAATCTCCGTTTTTTCAGAGCTTGCGTTGACATCGTACCTTGGGATGGCGAGGTAGATGTTGTTCTGCGACACGTATATTCCTCTGCTGGCTCCAAGAAGGAACGTTTCATGAACGGGTTCCACACTATCGTCTTGGACATTGATGGCTATTATGGTCGTGAACTCATAGTAGTAGTCGGTGACGTTGGCGTAGTAGATATCTGAAGGCGAAACCTCCTCAACATGACCGTCTTTCACTATGACTGGAAGAACGACCTCCCCTTCCAGAATGTAACCTGGCCTTCCCACTAGGACGTAGACATAATCTCCGATCATCCTTGAGGCGAAGTACCCGCCGTCTGATGAAACGTTCTTCACTAGTGACGGTGCCTGCCTGTCAGTGATATCGTATATTTTGATGTTGGTTGTTGGCGACCAATAGTACGGAGCAATCTCCAAGCGCCGAATTGCGAACCCTTCAAACTGAGATTCGAAGATAACTAGCCTATCGTTGTTGACGAAGATGCCGACCACGGTTCCGTTCAACGTGATCTCAGCTGCGACACTAGCCTCCTCAGGTGGGTAAGCTTTGACAATAATGACCTTGCTGTTTCTGGCGAAGTATACATATTGGCCGTCGGACTTCACTATGTCAGCTTCATCAACACCTTCTACTTGGATGTTGGTCTGAGAATAGTCGATCTCAGCCGCGCCCTTGCTCTCCGTAACTGCCAGAACCACCGGCTGACCTCTGAAATTCACATCGTAATAGTAATAGCGTCCGCCAGATCCGCTTCTGTTCAGGAAGGTCTCGAGCTCTAGGTAAGAGGAGAACCTTAACAGAACGGGGTGCTTCGAAGGTTCGATTGCGCCTGGCAGCCAAGCCAAGTTCAAGAGGAGCATGCCGATGGTTATGCCTGCCATGAGAGCTACAGATCCTTTCAGAAACAGTTGCCTTTTGCCTGTCTCGGTTTGAAGATTTAGATTCGCTTGTCTATCCATGTGTATCACTGGCTGTATAATACTTGGGCAACACTATTAATTCTATACTTTAGAACATGCTGTACTAGACCTTGTACACCTCAAGGAGCCCTGATACTGTCGCTTGTCTCCCGGTTCAGAGCGGGATTGTAGATATACCCGCTCTTGACAATGTTGTCCACGGTGAAGGTGAATGTTCTTCTTCCCCATCCGCGCGCAGACAGAAAGCTTACCTTTCCGTCTCCATCAGTTGCTCCTTGCACGTCTCCCGGAGGCCCCATCCAGTGTCCATACACCCATGCCCCGGCGACTGGGCTTCCGTCGATATCAACAATCGTAACAACCGCTTCTGCTTGGTACAGTCTCCAGCCGAAGAAACGGAACGGATAAAGGTACATGTCTATGCTCCACACATACATCGCTATGGGCTCAGTTACGGTCACTGTTATTGTGCCGAACTCACCCCAGAATCCAGCCGCATCCTTCCCATGCACGTAGATTATTTGGTCGCCTGGCGCCCAACTGGAAACATTAATCTGCACCTCCACCTGCTCAAGCGCTGAGTCAAAAATCCCGTCTAAGGCGAGCATCGGAGTTCCAGTTCCATTTCCGCCGGTTGCGTTGACGAAATATTCTGCACCGGCAATATTGGAAACCCCTGTGCTCAAATCGTCAATCCATGCTGTCAACGTCACAGAAGAAGCGCCACCAGTTGGGTTTGGAGAAGCAGCCACGTTCCGCGTCAACGGTCCTTCAGTGTCCTGCGGCATGACGGCGAAAACACGGGCAGCGCCAACAACGATGCCTCTGGAATCTTGGAGAGCTACTCTCACTGTTGGAAGAATTTGGCTTCGAACCAAGTCAATCAACGCTAAGATATAGGTTGTCTCTTCATCGCCTCCATTGACGTAGATCCACGATCTACTCTCTGTAAGATTCCCGTAGGCTTCTTCGAGCCTAGAAGCATTGTATTCAGCACTTACCAAATCCATCCTTGCACTAAGCATTAAAGAGTTGTATCCTGACATGAAGTCTTCATCCGTCATGTTTTCAGTAGCAAAATCCTTGATATTGTTAAGGCCCTCTTGGACGGTGGTTGAGTACATGGAAAACTCAGCGATGTAGCGTCCGCCGCCGAGGTAGGTCAGGTTGACACTTTTGGACGCTGTGAACTCGTCGCTTTCTGCATGCTGGTAAAGCACGGACACCGCTTCCGCCGCAAGATCCGTCACTGGGACATCATTCTCTTTGAGAAGGCTGAAGTAGAAGGCTACAGTCTTACCGTCTGTTTTGTTCGCATACAGGTCTAGGATTGTCGCGTTCAGCCGAACTGTCACCTCGCTTGTCCACCCGTAAAAGCCGTAGGTCAAGATGTCTAAGCTTATATCGGACGAAGCCTCCGAATAGCCAGTGCTTGAGTTCCACTCGCATTGGAAGATAGGCTGCGTGGCTGAAAGGTTGAGTCCTAGCCCGGCATATCTTTGTAGTATGTTCTTCTGCCAGTCTGAGATGAACTGGTATCCTTCCGACGCGGCTTGAGGATACTCATCCAAGCTTGTATAGTTTGTGTAACGAGTTACGCTTGCCTTAAGGTCTAGAGTTCTTGAAACTTCAGCCATAGCCGCCGCGATGGCCGCGCGGAAGTTCAATGTCACCTCCGTGGTCACTTCTCTGAAGTTTGTCCTGCCTAAGGATATTCCTAGGACGGAGATGCGGGCTAGAAGAGAGGCGAAACCGATCATCACTAGGACGATGGTTAATGCTGACAGTATCAGGAATTGCCCTCGGTTGCCTCTCCGCAATTCTGCCTTAGGCTTCTTTCCTGGCTTCGGCATCATGTCACCTCGGCTGTATCAGAGTAAGTTCGATGATGAGCACATCGTACTGAACATCGAACATCAAGTCTTTGGCTATGGTCAGGTAGATACCCTCCAACTCTTCCGCTGAAGGCGCATAGTAGTATTGGCCTTCAATATCAGACTGGGGAATTCCCTCCAAAGGTCCCTCTGCAATCTGTTCTAGAAGGACTTCGTTTATGTCATCCTTTGCCCCAAGACCAATAGTGTAGATCCGAAGGTTCTGGGCGGAACCTACGACATAGGCATCCCTAGCCCTGTCTAGGGCGTACTGTGTAGCATTGACCCCTGTGGGCCTGTTCGCCTTTCCGTCTGACAGAAGAATCATTGCCCAAACAGTCGATCCGTTTCGCCCATTCGTTTGGAACTCTATGGCTGAATAGTTTATTCCGCCTCCGATGTTTGTGTATCCACCTGCGACCAGAGCGTTGATTGAGGTCTTAACCGCCGTGAAGTTGGCAGTCAAGGGCTCTCTCAGCGTGGGCTCTGTTGAGAATGAAACGAGACCAACTTTGTCCCTTGAGGAGTTGAGCTGATCGACGAAGAGATTGGCGGCTTCTTTTGCGCCCTCAAGCTTCGTTTCTTCGTCTCCAGGCAACCTGTCATTCATACTTCCCGAGACATCAATCACCAGCATTACGTCCAGTGGAATGTACACGGTTCTGGCAAGAGGTAGCGATATTGTTACTACGCTCTCGGTAGTAGCGGAATCGACCTCCGAAGAATTGTATGACCCGGCGAGGTTGGTGATCTCCCCTATGAGGTCTCCCGTCAATGCGCTGTGGATCGAAAGATGGTAGAAAGTGTCGGGCGGGAGAAGACTCTGCAGAAGCCCCATCAACTCAAGTTGCCAGAAGCCTTCGTTGTTGACAATCTTCTCAACGACTTCGGGATCTTCCAGTACACTCATTATGTTTGTGGCGGTCTCCTCCATGCCGCCACGTTCCATCATAGTATAGACGTTGGACAGGTAGATAGACACCGAAAGCCCCGCTACTAGAATCGTGCAGGTGATCATGGCTTCGACAATTCTCATCTGCGCCTTTTTACCGCTGAGCATGGACATCAACCCCAAAGGTCAAACTCCACAAGATAGGTCAAACCGCCAATCTGCACGCACCGGGAGACCGTTTCCTTGTAGATTCCGGAAACAATGCCAGTGGAATACTCAATCTCAGAGATCAGGAGCGTATCGCTTTCGAATACGCGGTCTCCTTCTACGATGAAGTTGTACCCGGATGGATACGTAGCTACAACTCTGACCCCTGACTGCTCGGCTTTGGTGACAAGGATGTCGCCCGTCTCAGATCCGAAATCCAAGGTACAGGAGCCGTCAACGCGGGTTATGTTCGACCTGTGTGGATAGTCGGCTTCCGGATCCAGCGACTCAGGCACGTAGTAGGCGGTCACATTCACATTGGGCGCTAAGAAGCCTCTGTTATCTCGCACAGTAATGTTGAAGGTGCCGTTTCCCTCAACATTGATGGTCAGCACAGGCCTAATTCTAAGGTTGAAATGGTAGCTTCGCCTCAACCCCAAAAGTGTACGGGCCTCAGACGGCGGAATATAGCCCACCGAGTTGTTATCAAGCCTCGCAACCTTGTAAGGGTCAAGAACATAGGCTTTGAGAGCATTCTCATCAGCCAGACCTAAAGAGACAGGGTTCTCCGAGACGTTTTCCCCCCACTGCGGCGGATCGCCGGGTGAGAGTAGAAGGATATCGAGGATCTTGTCGGCAGTCGTGTAAGTGGATTCTTGTCCTAGCTGCGTCAGTTTCTGAGACATCAAAGTGAATATGGTAACTTCAGTCGACGTCAGAATCAGGAGCACGACCAAGCCGGCTAAGATATACTCGTAGCTTATCTGGATCTTTCACCCCTCCTCCATGTAGCCCAAACCAAAGACTATTTTCTGCCCTTCCTTGAGACACCAGACGACGAGTGTTTCTTCAGACGCACTCGAAACCTTGGGTCGTGCGAGGATTCGGCGGCCAGGCTGTGTTCCGTTGAAGATGCCGATATTTCCCGCGAGTGACCATGGCAAAAGGGCTTCTCCATAGACAGAGGCTGATGAATTCGCAACGACTTTCAGCAGACCTTCTGAGGATGTTATCTGCAAATCATAGGCCTTTCCGCCTACGTTCTTGGGAACCTCGAGCTCCTTGAAGATCAGCTGGTCTCCGGTGCTTAGGTAACTGAGTGAGACCATATCCGAAATCTCTGAAGACACGTATTCGGATACCTCTTGAAGGTTGTAGACAAGGACCTCCAACTGAAGCAGTGAATAGTGGATAGTGAAGTTGGTTGCTACTATGCCGAAGAGAACTATCAGCGCCAC
>Ga0315312_1003264_pt1 | contig 10543 bp, 10 predicted proteins | sample TDP7_MG_FD_203629 | JGI IMG/M metagenome (GOLD analysis project Ga0315312, IMG submission 203629) | Freshwater sediment microbial communities from Lake Towuti, South Sulawesi, Indonesia - TDP7 | ecosystem: Environmental > Aquatic > Freshwater > Lake > Sediment | place: Indonesia: South Sulawesi... | reverse complement strand
CATCCGACATCTAGACCAAGGCGGATCAATCTTCATAACGCATAGACGAAAACCTAGGCTGAACGTCAGTTCTGAGAGAAAAGTCCAGAGAAGCGCTTCAAGAATCCCAATGGCCTTGGTGCCGCGCCTAAACCCAGGTAAGAGGCGTTCTGAAAGGCGTGGGAGCTGAGACTCGAGGGAGAACATTGACAATCCTAAGGCGATCGCCGAAAACCACAAACAATCAACCGTCTAATCGGCTTCTTCCTATGGAGGCGCACCCACTCGTCGTTCTGATTCTGTTACTCTTCGTCTGCGTGTGGAGAGCAGTTAGCCAAAAGCGCAGGCGTTAACAAAGAGTGGAATAATCGCTGTTTCTCTAGTGATCTCATGCTGTCGAATTTTCTTGCCGTTAACTTACTGTTGCACATAACGTCTACAAAACAATTACGAGATGAACCGAAGACCCAATGAGCAAAAGGAGTGTGACAGTCTATCCAATAAGAGATGCAGGTCCACGCGCTCGCTGTAGAGGATATCTGGCGAAGATTTTCTACGAGGCAGTCTACCGATACTTCAATGCGCCTTGGGAGATAGGCCCGAGGGAAGAATTGGTGGAACTAGTAAAGACCGGACGCATTGCCCCCTGCAGGGCTATAGATCTCGGGTGTGGTACTGGTGATAACGCCATCTTCCTAGCCCAAAACGGCTTCGATGTGACAGGCGTGGACTTTGCCAAGTCGGCGATTAAGAAGGCGAGGGATAAAGCCAAACTCTTAGGAGTGGCTGTGGACTTTGTGGTTGACGACCTCACCATGCTACGCCATGTACAAGGCCTCTTCGACTTGCTGGTAGACTATGGCACCTTGGACGATCTGAACCGAGAAGACCGCGAGAAGTACGTGCAAAACGTTCTGCCGCTGTCTCATCCCGGCAGTCAGTTTCTACTCTGGTGCTTCGAGTGGAAGATGGGCTGGTGGGAGCGCTTCCTGGTGCGGCTTGGACCTTTCGGAAATATCGCGCTGGAGCCTGGTGAAGTCCAACGGTACTTCGCGGCTCAATTCGAGATTGAACGTATCGTCGGGGCTTCTAGGCTCAAAGGTTGGCCTCGAGGATACGCTTGTTACCTGATGACGAGGAAGGCCTAGACGCTGATCACTAACTTCCCCTGCAACGAGGAGCAAGGACGAATCTTCGAAACGAAGGTGAAGTCAAAAGCCGCTCATTCTAGCTCCCAAGAGAGGCAAAGCGGACTAGCTGACCAGGTCAAATAGGTCAAGTACAACACCCGGAAAGAAAACTTTGCTTGGGCCTGATGTGAAGATATCTGCTGCACTACAACCCCCAGACCGGGATATCTTTGATTGAGAACGAGGCAGTCATAGGAGAAACCTTGAACGCACCCAAAGCGGAGACCCGAACAATTTCGGGAAAACGTTATCCTAGACATATCATTACTGGGTTCAGCGTGAGGTGAAAGAAAACGGAAAGAAGATGGAAGATTTCCGTAAACCACTTGCTGCCTTTGGCGATCTTGCCGCTACCTCTGCCAGTCACGGTCGTTCGCGCAGAGCCCGATTGGGGCCCATTGGAGCCATGGGTATCCTACAAAGACACACCGAGCGGCCTCCACATCGTTAAAGACCCATTAGTAGTGGCAAGTCTTCTCCCCACGCCGGCACCAGGCTTCCCTCCAGCTGCCCCAACCACTGTACCAACAATCTCAGGCTGGGTCATCTATGTGTGCAGTGACGACGTACCGCCCGCTAGGGCGCCGGAAGGATTCGACTACTCTGTGACCGCGGAAGGTCTTTCGGTAGGAACAAGCTATAGAGTCAGAGCCTATCCGCAACTTGGGAGCGCTGACTACGGTCTCGTTCCCTACTATGATCTAGGGATTTTCGTCGCTAATGGTGAAGGAGAAGCGGAAATCAGCGGATTCCTAGATTTGACTGCAGGTCTCTTCAACTACCAGATCACTGTGGAAGCACTGGACGGAACCATAATCCTGACGACGTTGCCTCCCTTTACCTACTGGAACCCGTATCTAGACCCGCCCTATTTCCCGTTCCCGCTGGGCTCCTACCTGTGGTTCTTCGGAGACACCGCTGAAGGCTATGTCGTCGGATGATCCGGACCCGTGCATTACCGCCAGTGATATGAGCGTAAGGCTGCAAGAGAAAATCACAAAAACTATTCCCATCTTTTTCTTGTCCTATAACCCGTTGCGGGCAAGCCTAAAGCTCAGCACATGCCCTAGCTGAGAAGAAAGCCCGAAATAATTCGGGAAACGCTTAATCTGGAATACATCGACCTTCATTTCTCAGGAGAATTGCTTACTATGTTGTTTCCACATGTGATAGACCTCGTTGACCTGCGTGCGCTGTTGGGTCGCGTAGTTTCCTAGGTGGTGGCCAGTCTTGAAGACTCGGAGCAAGATTGGTTTCTCCCAACGTAGCAGATTGGACATCATGGCCTGCATTCTGAAGAACTCGAATGAGAGTTCTAGGAAGACGAGGCTGATTTACGGGTGCAACCTTAACCTTCGAGTGTTCAACCTATACAGGAAGTACTTGGTCAGTGGAGGATTTCTGAAAGTTTCCAGACGAGAAGATGGTGTGGAGATATTCGACACAACCGTGAAAGGGAAAGAATTCATAACGGACTATAAGAATATTGAAAGAATCCTAAAGAGTGCAGGAGATGCTGGAGAAAGTCTCGTTAGGGCACCGAAGAAACAACTAAGGGTAAGGTGAAGAAGGAATTTCCCCTCGTATCCAGGCGAAGCAGGGATTTGATGAGACACAAAGAATTGATGGGACTGGCGAGACCTTACCTCGAGAAGAATGATTTCGGAGTAGACCATACAGAGAGAGTTCTAGATATCGCCAAGAAGCATTTCAAAATACCAAAAGAACTTCGAGAACAAGTCTTTTGCTCCATCATCCTTCACGATATAGGCGGAAGCACCATAGAAGAGCAATATGATAGAGGACCAGAGATAGCAGCAAACTTGCTCAGACAACTCGGCTACTCTGACAGATTTGCCAGAAAGATATGCAAAACTATAGGAACCCATCACGAGAGACTGACAAAGCCTTCCAAAGCTTTCATGATTCTCTATGATGCCGACCAACTCGCAAAGCTCTCACCCGAGGAATTTCCCTACTACGATTCAAGAAAGACCGACTGGAACTCGATCATAGATCTGATGCACTACCAACATTCAAAGACACTAGCAAGGAGAATGCTCGATCAGAGAAAGATCCAGTTAAGTTGTCTATAGTCTAGTTAGAGTGTTTAGTGCTGGCACAACAGTCTCTCCTGTTATGTCTCCAAGCATTTGAACGCCTCCATCGCAGCAAAGCGCTAAGATGGCGTCGGCTTCGGCGATTGTTCGTCTGAAATCTCTCAGATCCCTCTTCGCAACCGCCGCATCGCATGGCGACTCCATAACCGTAGAACGCAGAATGACCTTTTCGCTCTTCAGCTTTCCAACGATCTCTTCAACCTCTTCTTCTCCACCGGTCTTGGTTGCCGTCGCGCAGAGACCGCATCCTAGAACCACCAGCTTCTTGCACAGCCCAAGCAGGGCTCTTATCTCCTCCAAGGGTTTCTGTTCTGTCAGTGTCATAGTTCGTTCGTCCAGTTCGATCCCCATATCTGGAAGACAGTGACCTAGAAACCCGTGTTCCTCAAGTAGTGCCTTCATGAACGGCGCTTCTTTGAACTCCCTCTTAGTCAGCTCCCCTTTCTTCGCCTTGCGCAACAAGCCCTCCCAGCAGGAAAGATTGTCCAAGAAGACGGCTTTTTCCCTCAGCTTGCTCTCAACCCAGTCCAGCAGAACCTCCGCATCCCCCATGCGCCCCGCACCTGCCTCAATCATCAACCTAGCCACCTCTAGGTCGCTCCGAACAGAGGAAGGCAAATCTAGGCTAGTGTCATATAGAGTTCTACGGAGGCATTCCAGTGCACCCCATCTTCCACCGATCCTCTTGACCAATGCTTGATTCCTTCGGCTACTGGAATGCACCTTCAATCACGGAGCTCAATTCTGATAGGGGCTTATTGTAACTGATCGTTGGGCAGAAAATCACATTTTTATAGCTATCTTGAGAATTGTATGCCGAGTGTTTGCTATGAGAAACATGATGGATGACCTTGACCGGAAGATCGTGCGGTACATATGCGGAGGCGTCTATTCCTACGATAGGCTCGCGAAACTGTGCAACGCCGGACGAAACACTGTTTACCGTAGGATCGACAAGCTGGAGAAGATGGGGATGATAACAAGACGAATAAGCGCCTTCCCCAACTTTGAGAAGCTCAATCTTTCAGCAGTGATAGTTGGAATTAACGTAAGCGCAGAAGACACCGAGAGAGCGGTAAGCTTCCTCAAAGGAATGCATCAAGTCAAGTTCCTCTGGAAAACCTACGGTACACACGACATTGTCTGCGCCATAATCTGCGACAAAAAAGATGTGGGAACGTGCATCTACAACCTGAGAGAAGCGCTTGAGAAACTAAACGTTAAGGTCACAGACTTCGACACTTCGACAAGCATTTCGTGGGAGAAGATTGATGTCACGCCGTACTGACGATGCTGGGGCTCCCTAAGCCTGAAGGACGGCTCTTTCGTAAGCCAAAGCTCACAGCTCTTAGGAGCATGCTCGGTACAGGACGTTCGAGGGTCGATGTGGGAACCTAAATCCACTCATTTGTTGGAACACAGGTCTAGCAAAGAGCTGCACTATCACGCGATGGCTAGAGATCACAATATACTCCTCCCTTGACCAACCTATCAACCTTTTCAGGAATAATGCTCCAACCGCTCTTAGGTTAAAGGGTTAAGCTTTAATCTGGTTCCTAAGATTGATATAGTGAGGGATCAGGATTGCTGGGATATGGAGAAGTCAGAAGGCTGGAGCAAGTCTGGATGGTCCTATCTGATCTTTTCCAGGACCTGAGGCAAAGGAGCATCTTTGTTGAGGTTGCCTCGGACCTGAGAGACTGTAAGACGCTGATCCACTTCATCCGCACAAGCACCGCCGGTCCGCCCAAAGAACCTGCGGTCATTGAGGAATCTTTACGGAACCTAATGCATATCCTCGGCAAAGTAAGGTCCGATTTGGTCTCAGAAGCCATGGGCCTAGACCAAGAATACGTCAATGAATGGCTGGAGAAGATCGATAGAGCTGAACGGGCTGAAATGGGCCCTCCAATGATCTACGGGCAGTCAGAGTTCGTCTCAGGTCTTCCTAGAGGCCCTGAAGAGGGCTGGGTAAGGCTGGCCCTGCAACAGCCGGTCGCTGAAGAAAGGGTTGAGGACGTTGCAGAGCAATTTGGCGTAATAATCGAGTTCAAAGATGACCGTTGCATCTCGATAAGTGGACGAAGAGATTCGGTCAGAAAGGCGGCAAGAGACATCTACGAATTGTCGCTCGGAGAAACTTCTTTCTGAAATAACTCAGAAATCTTGCAAAGGTTGTCATCTTCATATCTTTCAGGACTTCCTCGGCTGAAACTAACACGAAGAGTACTGTTTGCCGGTAAGCGTAAACTGTTTTGTCGACATGATGTTGCATCGCATTTAGATCGGTCTGATGAGAAAAAATTGCCAGAATTTGATAGGAATTGGTGTTTCGTAATCATCAAATAAATACAATAGTGTCATCTCCTTTTCTACATGGGATAAGCAACCGAACACTCTGCAAAGACGAGCTGCAGAGGTTACCAAGTGATGAGATGAGACTTGGCCAAGGACTTCGAGGTCAGGGATATTCAAAAGCTGGATTTGGGATTCACTGATGCCATAGTGAAAGCGGGCGCTGAAAAGGTGAACCTCTGCGTCCAGTGCGGAGCATGTTCTGCTAGTTGTCCCGTGGGAACTAGGTCGGCTCTCCGAACGCGCCAAGTTATACGAAGGGTGCAGCTTGGCTTCAGAAACGAGGTCTTTTCGAACAAGGCTCTTTGGCTGTGCACCACATGCTCGACTTGTACGCAGCGTTGCCCTAGGGACGTTAACCCGATGGAGACGCTCATCAGCGTGCGCAGCCTGCTTGTCGAAGGAGGATATGTTCCCCCTACGGTGAGAGATGCTCTGGAAGGTGTTTTGAAGTATGGGAATCCTTGGGGCATTAGCCGGAGCAAGAGGTGTGAATGGGCGAAGGGCCTGAAAGTGAAGTATGTTTCAGAGGATGAGAAGACAGGGCTTCTGTATTTCGTTGGATGCGCCGCATCCTATGACCCTCGGGCACAAGAAGTAGCCAGAGCATTGGTAGCGAACTTGCATGCTTCGGGAACGAATTTCGCAGTGCTAGGAGAGAAGGAAAGTTGCTGCGGAAATGAGATATACGCGCTTGGAGAGAAAGGGCTGTTTGGCATCTTAGCCGAAGAAAACCTAGGCCTTCTAGACCATCATGGTGTAACCGAGATAGTCACTACTTCGCCTCACTGCTTTAATGCCTTTAAGAACAGGTACGGAAGGAAAGACCTAGCAGTGCAGCATTATACGCAATATCTGGCAGACTTGATTGATCAAGGAAGGCTTAGGTTTCCGAAGAAGGTCGAAAAGACTGTGACCTTTCAGGATCCATGCTACCTCGGCAAGCATAACGACGTATACGGCGAACCTAGGAAAATAATCGAAAGCATCCCTGGGGTAAGATTTCTGGAACTGCCAATGTCTGGGAGGCGAAGTGTCTGCTGTGAGGGCGGCGGGGGAAGAATGTGGGTCGACGCGCCTGGAGAACGCGCCTCAGAAAACCGCGTCAAGGAGGCTATCACCATGGGAGCGGAAATACTGGCTGTAGCATGTCCCTTCTGTCTTCTAACCTTCGAAGACGCTGTCAAGACGACGGGCAATGAGGGCCGAATTCAGATCGTTGATCTCAATGAGCTAGTCGCAAAAGCATTGTGACAACATGAGGGAGGAAGCACTGTTGGCTAAGGCGGCACTGGTCATCGGGGGCGGCATAGCTGGAATCCAGTCCGCACTTGACCTAGCGGACCAAGGGTGCAAGGTGTACCTTGTCGAAAGGAATCCCAGCATAGGAGGAAAAATGGCGCAGCTGGACAAGACGTTCCCAACACTAGACTGCGCCGCCTGCATTATGACGCCGAGGATGGTGGATGCTGGAAGACATCCGAATATCGAGCTTCATGCTTACTCGGAAGTTCACGACATCAAGAAGGATGAGAATACCTTCAAGGTCAACATTGTCCGCAAGCCCCGTTATGTGGATGAAACAAAATGCACCGGTTGCGGTGTGTGTGCTCAGCACTGTCCAGTCGAGGTGCCTAACGAATTCGACGAAAGGCTTGGCTTGCGCAAAGCGATCTACGTTCCGTTTCCACAGGCTGTTCCACTTATCTATACAATCGACAAGGAAAACTGCATAGACTGCGGACTCTGCGAGAAAGTCTGCCAAGCAAAAGCCGTCGACCGTCAACAGCAACCAGGAAAGGTCGAAGTTGAGGTGGGCGCTATCATAATCTCCACAGGTTTCGACCTCTTCGATGCTCGAGAAAAGGATGAATACGGATACGGCATTTACCCAAATGTGATAACGGGGCTGACCTTGGAAAGGCTTCTAAGCGCGTCTGGACCAACAGGCGGGCATATAGTTAGACCCTCCGACGGAAAAATCCCGCGTACCGTATCTTTCGTCCAGTGCGTCGGGTCGAGGGACGAGAAGTCAGGCAACCTTTACTGCTCAAGAGTATGTTGCATGTACGCTACGAAGGAGGCCATTCTTCTGAAAGAGCATGTTCCCGAAATAGATGAAACCATATTCTATATGGACATTCGTGCTTACGGCAAAGGCTTTGAAGAATTCTACCAGAGAGCAAAGCGGGAATTCGGCATCAGTTACATCAGAGGCCGAGTTGCCGAAATCACCGAAGACCTGCGCACGCAAAATCTCTTCCTGACCGTCGAGAACACGGAAACAGGCGAAATCCTAGAGCATGAGGCAGATATGGTTGTCTTGTCAACCGGCTTTGTTGCGCCAAGAGACGAGGGTTTGGCAAAGATTCTGCCCGTGCCGGTTGGCGACGACGGATTCCTCGTTGCTCCTAACTTGAAGACGGACCCGGTTACGACCGAAATTGAAGGCGTGTTCATAGCTGGAGCGGTTGAAGGTCCCAAAGACATTCCAGACACGGTGACTCAAGCAAGCGCCGCCGCAATGAAAGCATCCAGTTTCTTGATCGAGTGATGGGACAGAAGAAGGAGCTTCATGTCTAGATTGCAGGAGAAAGACGAGCCAAGAATCGGCGTGTACATCTGCCACTGCGGCACTAACATAGCAGGTGTCGTCGATGTTGAAGAAGTCGCTAAGTATGCGGCAGCCCTGCCAAATGTCGTTGTAGCCAGAGACTATCTCTACATGTGTTCTGCTCCTGCTCAAGCAATGATTAAGGAAGACATCGACGAGCAGAAACTCAACCGGGTTGTGGTTGCCTCCTGCTCGCCGCGAATGCACGAACCCACCTTCAGAAAGGTTTGCGAAGAAGCTGACCTCAACCCGTACCTTTTTGAGATGGCAAATATTCGGGAGCATTGCTCATGGGTTCATTCACGAGAGCCGGAGAAGGCTACAGAAAAGGCTAAAGACCTAGTAAGGATGGCAGTCGCAAGAACGAGGCTTCTGGAAAAACTCCCCAGAAAGGAGGTAGGTGTCACGATACGAGCCTTGGTAATCGGAGCCGGAATCTCCGGATTAAGAGCATCTTTAGATCTGGCCCAAAGAGGCTTCGAAGTCTATCTTATAGAAAAGGCTCCTACTATTGGAGGCAGGGCTGCTCAGCTAGGTGAGTTGTTCCCCACGGACGAGAGGGCTTCAGTTGCTCTGAGGCCGATGATGGAGGCTGTTGTATCCGATCCGCGGATCAAACTCTTCACCAACTCCGAGGTCGAAGCAGTAGAGGGTTTTGTCGGGAACTTCAAAGTAAAGGTCGTCGTAAACCCAAGGTACGTAACCAATGAATGCGATACTTGCCGCCAATGTGAGAAAGTGTGCCCAGTCACCGTCCCAAATGATTTTGACTATGGGCTGAGCCAGAGAAAGGCCATCTACCTTCCTTTTGAGGAAGCGATCCCCAGAACACATGCCATCGATAGCGGAACCTGTACGAGATGTGGAAAATGTGTCGAGGTTTGTGAGAGGAAAGCAGTTGACCTTGAAGAGAAGCCAATGAGGTTCGAAGTCGATGTGGGGACCATCATCGTCGCGACTGGATACGATCCTTATGAACCACCCGAGGGAGAGTATGGCTACAAAACCTTCAGCAACGTCATAATGTTGCCCCAGCTCGAAAGGCTGATGGATGAAAACGGACCTACGAAGGGTCAGCTGTCAATGAGTGGCACGACGCCCAAGAGCGTGGTGTTTATCTCCTGTGTGGGATCAAGACAGGAACATGGAGTTTACCAGCCAATCAAAGCGGGTCAGCAACTTAACAGATACTGCTCCCGCGTATGCTGTACAGCCGCCCTCAAGAGCTGCGTAGAGATAAGGAAGAAGTATCCAAGTGCAAGAGTCTTCTATCTGTACCGTGACATACGAACCTACGGCAGGGGGTATGAAGACTATTACAGAAAGGCTTGCGAATCTCATGTCCTATTTCTGAGATATAGGCCAGAAGAACCGCCTTCGGTCTCAGCCGGTCCTAGTGGCCTCATCGTTACTGTTCGAGACTTGTTGACCCAGAATGAGACGCTGGCTATACCTGCAGACCTAGTGGTCTTGAATGTCGGGATGGTCCCTCGCGCAGACGCTTCTGACGTACAAGCCAAACTCAAGATAGCCAGAAGTGTGGACGGGTTCTTCCAAGAGGCCCATGCGAAGCTAAAGCCGGTAGACACGCCGATAGACGGAATCTACTTAGCAGGCACAACGCAAGGCCCAAAAGACATCACTGAAAGCTCGGCTATGGGAAGCGCGGCTGCAGCAAAGGCAGCGATTCCTCTGGCAAGGGGCAAGGTTGAGGTTGAGCCCATTGTTGCCGTGGTCGATGAGGACCTCTGCAAGGGCTGCGGCAGGTGCGAAGAGGTATGTGAGTACAATGCCATCAAGGTAGAGGAAGTTCAGCCCCTCGTCAAGGTACCCATGCTTGTCGCCCGAGTCACCGAGGCGCAATGCAAAGGTTGCGGGTCATGCGTCGTCGCATGTCCAATCGGGGCGATTGCTATGAAACACTTCACAAGCAAGCAACTCCAAGCCATGATAACGGCGGCCTTGGGAGGCTAACCGATGGAGACCGAGCCGAGGATAGTAGCCTTTCTATGTAACTGGTGTAGCTATGCTGGAGCAGACCTCGCTGGCACGAGCAGAATAAGCTATCCACCCAATGTTAGACCCATAAGAGTAATGTGCTCGGGAAGAGTGGACCCATCATTCGTTCTTAACGCTCTGGAGATGGGAGCAGACGGCGTACTTGTCACTGGCTGCCATCCGGGCGATTGCCATTATGTGAGTGGTAACCTCAAAGCCGAGAAAAGAATGAAGAGCACCGGGGAACTCCTGAGGTTGCTTGGGCTCGGACCTGAGAGGCTGCGTCT